>Ga0315905_10001515_pt1 | contig 24989 bp, 18 predicted proteins | sample LakEriMetagenome_5_FD_203522 | JGI IMG/M metagenome (GOLD analysis project Ga0315905, IMG submission 203522) | Freshwater fungal communities from buoy surface, Lake Erie, Ohio, United States - Buoy 4 MA121 | ecosystem: Environmental > Aquatic > Freshwater > Lake | place: USA: Lake Erie, Ohio...
AGCTGAGCCTTTCACGCTTGATGGCTTTGTTCTAAAGAATAAATCAATAGAAGTTACATACATACCCTTTTGGAATGTATTCGGATCAACAAAGAAACTCTGCGATAATGGATCGACTCCGGGCGGTGGTTGTGGTGGTGGTATAGTCACTCTTCCAGTTTCAACACGCTCAGACGAAACAGTTTTTCTACCTATATTTCGTACTGTATTGAATTGTACATTAGTGGGTGGTCTAGAGTTAATTGAAAAATTTGCAGTTTTTGTCAGAACACCCTGTGAAGTGATGATATTTCTTGCACTTGTGAGCATTGTGCCGTCTGAGTTTGTGGGACTATCTGTAATTTTAAACTCACGTTGGCCAGTGTAGAATTTATGTTTTGGCACTTCAAACAACAAAAAGATTTCACCATTTTTAACAATAAATGGTTCTACAGGGTTTGCACCACCATCAGCAATTGATTTCCAAGTAGTGTCCCGACCAGTCAATTCAAAGATTCCAGTAGTAGTATTAGCGGCAAATGTATTCAGCGTCTGTAGAGTAGAAGCGCCTAGCATTCTAATCTGATAACAATTTGCGGTAACATTAACACCATCAAAGAATGCGTAAACTCTAGCGTTGTTTTTCAGACCTCTAGCATGAATTACAAATTCACGTTGACGCATCCATAGTGCAACTTCTACACTTACAACTCTGTCAAAAGAAACCTCTTGTTTACTTGCGGCGGTGAAATTGCCAGTTCCGATTCTATTAATCGCATCTTGTGTTACGGTACGTAATGCTGTAGTGACACGTTGATTGCCTTGGGTTGTCACTATTTCGTTCGTATCTTTTGTTTCTATCTTTCCACCATCGGCAACGCCAAGCCAACGTTGGTTTAATGGTGCTACCTCTGTGTTCCATGCATCAGTCAATGCTTTCCAATTATCTGCTCCATTGTCATCATTGTACACTTGCGCCAACTCAGGCACGTTATTTGCCTCAAAGAATGAATCACCAAATGGCATGACTGATAAGTCGCCAGTGTAAATATAGCTTAAATCTTCGGCAAGTCTTAGTTGTCTAGAAGCGTATGGTTGTTCTAATCCAGCGGCTATGACTTCACGCACAATTGGCAACATAATTTTGTTACCAGTTTGTTTTTCCGTTGTTGAAGCAATTGGTGCTGTAGTTGAGTAACTAAGTAATACTGTTTTTGTGTTATCTTTTTTACCTGTTAAGAATTTATTAGTCGTATCAATAGCACAATCTTTACCATCGCTAGATGTAGATGCTACTGACCACCCTGTAAATGGATCGACAAGAATACCGTTCTTGAATCTATCTAAACCATCATTGTCCAATTCTGTTGTGTCTGTTGCTTGTTTTTCTAAGAAACTCAATGCAGTGAAATACTCAAGTCTTTCGAGTCTTTCATTCATACGTGCAACTTCACGCATTGTGAAACGCTTGTTCTTCAATAGTTTGATTTGAACATCAACTGGCAGAGATGGATATGGCGGAATACTTAATTCTGCAATTTCTAACGTATCGGGCTTCGTTGGTGGTGATTCTGCTCGTTGACTGCCAGATGGTGTAGGAACACCATCGTTGATACCGAACACACCAGCATTGTTGATGTATACTTTTGAAATTCTACCTTTGTAGTAAATTAAATCTGCGGTTACAGAAGAATTAGTTTCTGGAATACGAAGTCCAAATGTAGGTATTTGATATGTGCCAACATCGATTGGATTCAATGATGTATTTGCAGTTTTGATTGGTCTGAAATCAATGCAGTCACGAAGTTTAATACTTTTCTTAGTCGTAGGACTAGTAAATGTAGGAATGTCACCAGTTGTAATTGTAGTATTTGATGACGCATCATCGTCAACTGGATAGGAATTAACTGATGTATATCCAACGCCCTGAGAGGTATCGTGCGTGAAGTTGTCAAAGACTACTAACAATCTACCTGTTGGAACATAACCAGTAATTGGTGTAATTGTTCCGTGTTCGTATGCATAGTCACGTTGTCCATTGTCTAATACATAATTCGAAGTAACGTTTGTGTTTGCTGTAGTAGCGGCTGTACTAAAATCTGTGGATTGATAAACAGCATGTAATTGATATATATCACCAACACCTAAACCAAATGGTCCAGATAGCCCATTAGGGTGTACATTTGGATTGATGTTTGCTTGTGTTTGAAAACTTAATGTTTTAACTTTTTCTTTTGCGCTTGCTCTGTCCATAGACACAATAACATCAGCAGTAAATGTTGCATTTTCTTTAACATCAATTGCTACTGTTCCGGGAGACGTAACATTAACTGTTCGTGTGGCTCCTGAACCACCATTAGCAGAAAGAGATAACACTGTTCCTGTTGGTATAATCTTTGTGTGTGCAACAGCAGTAGCACCAGCACCATGCGCTGCCGATAAAGTTAGTGCCGTAGCACTTGCAATAGCTGAAATTCTATGTGTAGTAGTTGATCCAATTTTAATTAAATCGCCAACATTGTATTGCGTTGTAAATGCAGTGCCACTTCCAGTAACAGCGGTAGATGATGCTCCCACAGTAACAGTGCCAGTAAGCGCAGAAGTTTCTACATTTGCGCCAGCATTGTTAACAACAACCATATAGGAATTATTTTTCTGATCTGCGTTTAATGCACCTGTGCCAACAAACGTTTCGCTAACAACGTCAGTTGCAATAGTAGCGACACCAGATGTGAATGAAACCGTGAATTTCTTTTTAAATCTAAAAGAAGTATCAACATTTTCCGATAAATCACGGACAGTTTTAATTGCATCATATGGCAATTTAAATATCATTGAATCAAAAGATGTTTCTTGTAAAACAGCGCCAGCGGCAGTTGTTACAATGTCAGCAAATCGTTTTGGTGTTGCAGAATCAAAAATAGAACGAACATCTTTAAAATTCTTTCCTGCACTCATCACAATATCATACAAGTACAAATAATATCTTGCATCAGCAGTGCCTTTATCACCACTCACATATTTGATAGAACGAACTCTTGCAGTGCCGATTGCACTACCGGCTGCGGTTGCAGTCGAATGTGCTAAGTTTGTAATCACTTGTTGTGGTGTATCGTATAAATCAACAGTAGTTGATTCCATAATGTCCCAGGCACCAACCAACTCTTTAACTTCAATATATTGTCCATAGTTAATTTGAGTTGTTGTTCCGTTTACATATTCACTGTCTAGACCCTTCTCTACTTGAATTTGCGTTTTTATAATAATTTGATTTCTATATCCAGAAACATATGATGTGAATGGATCAACTTCAACCACAAGCAAATCTGAGTTGCCGCCTTCAGCAGTGGTATACACACCAGTGTCATCTCCAGATGTTGTCAAGTGTTCACGAATGTAAACAATAGGATCAGACAGCGTGTAGTTACCAGATTCTTCCTGTGTGCGTTTTGCTAAAACATCTTCTAGTTTACTATCAACAGTAATTGATTTTCTTTTTCTAACAACACCATCTTCAATTTCAGTGATTGTGATGAATTCATTTTCATCAGTTGATTCGTCTAACGCAATTTTAGTAAGTGTCGTATCAATTTTTAATCTATCTGCACCTGGAGCTTGAAAGTTTGGTGTGCCTTGTGCATTGTCAACAAGACTTTGATCTTCAATGTAATCAACAAAAGATTTGTTTGGAACTACTCCAATTTTGTAAGAAGGTTCGTTTGTATACTTATCAAGAATAATTGTTTGTGTGGAATGTTTAACAAAATGGTCTGCAAGATATACAACACCCTCAGAAACAGTAATCTTAGAGCCGTAGTTATATATTCGCTGAGTTGCAAGGCCTTCGTCAACAACATTTCTTACTGCATTCGTTGCCGCTGCCAATGCATATGATCTAGCTGTTGTATTTGCTGTAAAAATAGTTTCTGAATTTGCAAATGAAGTATTTGCACTTTGATTTGAAACATTTGTTACGTTAATTACTTGAGTAACACCAGTGCTTAATACTGTGTTTGCGGTTGTTGCAGTCAATGTTCCAGATGTGTTTGAAACAAAGATTCTAATTGCGCCAGAAATTGGATCTGTATAAAAGGCTTCAATCGTAGCAGTGTTACCTGTCGAAAAGGTAATTGTATTTCCTGATGTGAGTGTAGATGGTGCAACGTTTACTGTGAGAACTTGCGTTCCATTTGTAGCATAAGTGATAAACAATGTTTTTGGATCTTCACCATCAATGTCTGTAACTAATCCACAATATGCTTTAATACCGCTGTTTGCACCGTAAATTACACTACCATCAAAATTTGCAACTGCAACTGTGTTAGCATTATAAGTAGGTTGAAGTTTGACGAAACTCAAATTTAAATCTAAATTTTGTTCACACCCGTCAACTAATGAGCCTTGCTTGAAAAAATATTCAGCAAAGCGTTTAGTCTGCACCTGTTGAAGAGTTTGTGCTTGTGTGAGTTCTCTAGCCTGAACAGCACGTCCAGGACGATAGAGAACCCTTACAAACTTTTTATCTTCATCATAATCATCAAAATATGGACTAGTGTTTAAGTCTAATCCACCAGGATTTGTATTTGCCATTTATTTTCAAACCTACGTTTTTTAAAAAAAAGATTAGAATTGAATAATTAGTTTAACGTCTTCAATTTGGTCAGCCGCTCTAGAGATTGGCACACGATTTTCAACATAGATAATGTCGCCGCTGTATGGCTGTAAGCCTGGAGTTGTGATTACCGCAATTGTTCCTGTTGCACCAGATGTTCCACCAGTTACGCTTGCTGTGTTAGCAAATGGTAAGTGTACTGGTAATGTAGTAAACAAGTTTGGTGTTGTAAATTCAACAGCAGACGCTGTGTTTGAACCACTAGTGATAGTTTCGTCTAGCGTGAACGTACCAGATATTGAAGACAATTGATACTTAAATGATTGTCTAAAAGAAGAAGCAACCGCTCTTGTAGTTGTGCCATACAAGTACGGATCACGAATAATACCAACTTGACGGAATTCGTTAGCCGTAGAGAATGTATTAGATTCAGTACCATCTAAACGAACGTTCAACATGATGAACTTACCACCAAGTTCTTCGACTGCGTTAGAACCATGTCCACCTTTTGGTGAAATAATTGCTGTTGCGGCTGCGGCACCAGATGCAAACGTAACGGATGCTCTTGTGTAGCCTGTACCAGCGTTAGTAATTGTAACTGCTGTAACCACGTTAGCAGTAATTGTAGAGTTAGCTGTTGCGCCAGTACCATCGCCAGTAATTGTAACTGCTGGCGCTGTAGCATAACCAGAACCACCTGATGTTACTTTGATAACGTGGATACCACCATCAACTGCGGCTTGCTGAACATCCCATTGATCTGTGCCATCGTCAGAAGCTAACGTCTGGACTGGAATATAATCATTCGTCAAAAACTTCAACGCTTTGGCAGTCGTAACTGTATACATGTATTTCCAAATGTATCCGTCTGCTGTAGTGAATGGAGATGTGCTTACGCCAGAAGGTTTTGTTGTTGACGCTGTTCCTGAGGCATTGCTTAATACTTTATAAACATTATAATCTTCAGTCATAACGTAAAAGTCATCATCCATCAAATCTGTGTCAGTATCGTCATACTGGTCATAAACTGTACCTGAAGCCCAGTCATAACGTTCAATTGCGTGTGTTACGTCTGATGTGGTAATGCGTTTTGCGGCATACATATCACGCCATGGTGTAAATTCAATATTTGCTGTTGAATTTACTGGTGTTGGCGGCACATTGTCGTTTGGAAATGCAGTATTTTTTCCAATAAACAAATACATGATAGTGTTTGATGTTTCAGAAAATGCTTCTGCAAATTGTTCTGCATTGTGTACTCTAAATTTTGTGGTTACAATTGATGCCATTAGATGTTCTCCCTTTGAGTGATTTGATTAAAGTTGTTTTTCATTTACTTATTTATACAAAGTTTTTTGTTATTTTACGGATTTATTTTATATGCAACAACATTTGTGAATGGTGTTGTTGGATTTCTATCAATTACCAAGTTTGTTGCGCCAAAAACAGCTTGAACTATGAAATATTCATTGTTGGCAACAAATACGTCACCACCGATAAAATCTGTAACAAAATTAGTTCCTGTACCAACAACAACCGGTGCAGATGCATTAAATTGGACGTTATCAATTGCACTAATAGGAACGTTTTCAAATGCGGAAAGCGTATATGCTGAATAATCTTGTATAGTTGAAGTAACCGTGCCTGATATTTGTTGGTACGATATATATGTTGTGTTGGCTACCAAGATGTTTGGTATTTCTTCGGTTGTAACACTCACAACATATTCTTGAACACTCAAATTGGTGTCAACATCAATAAAAGATTTTTCTGGCGCCAAGACTAATTCTGTTACACCGGGTACCACAGAAATGTCAGTGGTATTGATCGGCAGCGCAAGTTGAACAAATAAATTTTCTGCTATTGAAACTTCTGATGTTTCTTCTGATACTAACTTTAATTCTAGTATATTCTGTGCTAGATTAGCGTCAACATCAATAAAAGATTTTTCTGGCGATAAAAGCAATTCTGTGTCATTTGATATCACGGAAATGTCGGCCGTATTAACCGGCACTTTTATAACAAATGTATTTTCTGCTATCAATGATGAAGTGTCAATAGCACTTTCTATGTATATAACATCTATTGATGACGAAGATGTTGTAATTATACATTCTGTTGTATAATTCATAAATCCTAATGAAGAAATTAGGACAGAATATTCTTGAGTTAACGAAGACATTTCAACACTTACAACATCAGGAATTTTGTCGATTAACGAATATACGGATTGATGTGGTGGATCTTCATGGTAGAAATCACCGAATCCAATGGACTCTAATGTTCCAATTGTTGTATTGACCCAATCTTCACCAAATACGCCAGAAGACGATATAGGTATATTTTCATATATGATGCCATAACCGGAAAATACATTTGTGTACGATATAACTAATTTTGATGCAGGCAATGATAGAGATGATGAAGTTACGTCAAGTTCACTATCAATTTGCATACTATATGAAATATCTGCTATTGAAACATTTGATGATTCTTCTGATATTAACTCTAACTTTGTTACACTCTCTGACAAGTTTGCATTAACATCAATAAAAGATTTTTCGGGCGATAAAACCAATTCTGTTACAGGTATCACAGAAGTGTCAATATCGTTAATTAACACTTGTATAACAAATGAATTTTCTGCTATTGAAACCTCTGATGTTTCTCCAGGCACCAACTCTAATATCACAACATACTCTTTAACATCCAACAGATTCGTGCTAGTGTCGATAAGTGGTGAATGGACTTTAAGCGTCATGCTAATGTTAGAATATTCATACTGACCACCAACAGTGAGGTGCGTAAATATTTTAACAAGCATTCTTTGGACGTTTTCGACAAAACTCGAAGATCCATTAAGTTCACTGAGAATTTGAATTTCACCAAAATTTATCAAACCTGCAGGATGAATAATAGATTTTAGTGTGTCTGAATATGTTTCAAATGCTAAACCACTCTTTATAACATAAGAGTAGTCTTGATAGTAATATGAGTCTTGAATAATCTTGTTATCAATTTTACCATCATCACCTAACCAAACACCTTCTTTAATTCCTAAGCCAGAAATAACAGGTGTTAGATTTGCATTGCCATCACCGACCGTGTTTGCAATTGCATTTGCTGTGCTGTAGTTGATACCAAAATTTGTAATTTGAACAGCACGAATAGAGCCAATACCTGTGATGTTATTTGATGTGTCAACAGTAACGTTTGCGCTTTTGCCTTGAATATTTGTTGCTACTAAATTTGCACCAGCACCAGTTGTAGATGCAACCGAGATAAGTGGAAGCAACGCCGACGTGTATCCATCGCCAAAATCTGTTAATTCAATACGCTTGATTGGACCTTTTACTAACCAGTCTTCATTTTTGATAATGTCGTAGTAACTACCATCAGCCTTCATTTGAAACCCATCTTCAAACAAAAGATCAAATGTTGTGGTTTCTACAACCGATGCAATGATACCCGCACCCGAATTGCCGGCATGAAGGCTAGTGATGATAAGTGTATTGCCGACACCATAATTGGTACCAGCATTTGAAATTGTAATTAGCTTATCAGACAACAATCCTAAAGATGCAATTGTTGTGTCTTGTAGTGTGATAGAAGGTTTCTTAAAATATCCTTCACCTCTATTGAGAATAGATACTTCAGAAATTTCGCCAACAGTATATGTGTTTGCGCCAGAAGTTACGCTGTATGTATTTGCAAGCGCAGTAACTTGAACGAGAAAGTCACTACCACCAGTTCCGCTATTGTTAATGGTTGCGTTAGTATTTAATTGATATCCATGGCCGACAGTATTCACTTGCAATGCAGTAATTGGAGATTCTTTAATTGATGAAACTCTAGCTTGTGCCTCTGAGCCATTGCCAGTAATCGTGATAATATCGCCGTCTTCATATCCAGAACCACCATCAACAATCGTGACACTTGATATAATGCCATAAGTTGTTGTGATAAGATCGTCATCATCAATGTCAACAATGTCTTCACCTGCGGCAAATGTTCCACTCACAAGTTTGAGTGTCATCTCAGCGACTTCTATCGAACCAACAAAGAATTTTTTGATATCAACTACGTTTGCAAGAACATTAGAAGTCTGCCCACGAATAGTCTTATTTAAAAATAAGAAGATATCTCTAGGAAAAGGTGTACCAGTTGAATCTATGCCAAAACCAGTAGCTTCTGTTCTGATGATTTGTGTCTTTTCAAAATTACCATCAGATATACGGAGAATATCTTCTCCTGGATAATAAAAATCAATGTTTTCATTATATAAAAGTCTAAACAAGAATCTGTAAGATTGCTCATTACTCTTAGATTCAAAAAAGTCTTTAAAGTATTGTGCAATTAATCTTTTATCTCCATAGTGTGTTGCAGGTATGCTAGGATATAATTCTTCTCTGAGATAATCAACATACTTGTCAACAGAACTTTCAAGATTTTTATAGTTTAAAATATTTCCTGACGCACGACCAACGTTGTCTTTAATTATATTGATTGTTGCAGTAGCACCAGAAGTCTGGCCAGTAATACTTTCAGCATATGCAAATACAGTTCTTGATGTTGGTGCAATTATAATAGAGTTTGTTTTAACTTCCTTGATTGTTGCTAATGCACCAGAAGTTGCGCCGACAATAGTTTCACCAACAACAAACGTTCCAGTTTTATTGGTTAAAGATAATGTTGTAGATTGCATCCATTCATAGTATGCTTTCATAAACAGCAAAAATCTTTCCGTATCAACGGAAGAATTTTCACCAATAAATGATTCTACATTTAATGAAGGCTTGAAAAATGTGTCATTCATTTTTTTATCTGCTGACTAAACTAATTGATTTCTCATCAATCATTGTGACTGATATATCAGCATCTCTGATTGTAATAATTTGACCCCTTAATGGAAGAATATCTTTGTCTTGCGGCACCGCAGTTATTTTTAGCGTTGTACCACCATCATCAAATGATGTTGGCGCAAAATTTGTTAAAACAATCTTACCAGTCGTATAATCAATTGTTCCTGCATTATTTGATACTGATATGTTTTCAATACCTACCACTCTGTAAATACGAATTATACCATTGTTGTCTTCTAAAAAACAATTTGAAAATCCACCAAAAGTAAATTTATTTGATGTGACTTTATTGCCCACACCATTTGGATGTGTCGCTGGTCTACCATTTGTTGCATTGTCTATTCGATTTGAAAAACTAATTTCATATCTTGTGCCAATACCCAACTGAACATCAAGTTCTTTTCTCATTTGTGCTATAGTTACGCTACTCAAGATTGATCTTTCAGAAACGTCAATTAGTCTAGACAATTTAGAATATCTAAAATATTTTGAAAATTGATTGATTTCATCTGTATTGTACGTTTTAATTGTATCAATTACAAGTTGTTTAATTTCAGCCGAAGTTGAAATTGTTGCATCAGATTGATACTTCACAGTCGCATCGACAATAATAAATACATATTCGGGATCAACAATTTCTGTAGATAACGTTAAAACTTTTTTAGGTTTAATCACAGAATTAATTAAATTAAGTTTTTCTGTTGCAGTCAGCACATCACCTGTTGTTGGTTTAACTGCAATGAATACTTTACCATATGTTGGCGGATCATTATCTTCACCACCCCACACAACGCAAGAGTCTACTGTTGCTTGCTGTAACATTAGAGTTTTATAGTCATCGGCTGTTACCACACGATTCTGTGCTTCGTATGCTTTTGGAGCATTGAATTTAATTTGATTGACTGTTTCTCTGTCAGAACCGCCAGTGGCTGGATCAGATGCAACAAAAGTAATTGTTGTTACGCCCGCAATAGCGTCTGCATATGTCAATGATTCAATATCATTGGCCGAAGAACCATTAGACACAAGATATTCAAGGACAACAATGTTGCCAGCATCTAACGCTACACCAAAAACACCATCACCAAATTTAATTTCAAATTGTCCATCTTCAGCTTCCTCAATGTAATATACTCTAGTTGTGGATTCAACCTCAACTAAATTAGAAACTTTTGAAAATGTTCTTGTTGTGCTGTCAACTGAAGAATTCAAAACGCTAACAGTCAATGTTGATGTGTCAACATTTGTGTTTGGAATTAAAAATCTTTGGTCTGGATCATTTAAATTTACAGTATATCTTCTATTGATATATCGTCCCTCTCTGAGAGACATTGTGCTACTATAAACACCACTTGTTGGTGATACAACAACTGCGCTAGTATTTAAAAAGTTGTGTGTGATACCATCAACAGATCCTGTGAAAGATGTATATGCTGGAATAGTTATACTCACTGGAGAACTAGAAAGCGTCAATGTTGCAGTTCCACTAATAGTTGCAGAGGTAACTGAACGTGGTGTATAGTTTAGAGACTTTGCTAAGTTGACAACAGAATTTCTTTTTTGTGCTGTCGGTAAAAATGCTTCAGCGGCTACCATGTTTAGGTAGAATGAATTATAGTATGTATTATACGCTAACAAGTCAAGCAAAACGTTAAGTCCAGAACCCTCAAAGTTATAATCTCTGAATTGATCCTGTGATTGCAAATAAGATTTAAAGTTAGTTTTAATTCCTTGAAAATCTAATGCATCTAGTTTTAAATTATTATCGGATGCCATTATGCTGTCCTTTTAACTGTTGTCGTTATACTTGAAATTATATTCGTATTTTTTATTCTATATTTAATTTGTAAAGAAACTCCGTCATCAGTAAACGTAGGTTCAACTTCAATAACATCAATTCTAGATTCATAGCTTGTAAGTGCTTCATACACACTATCTTTCATACTACTTTTAGTAAAAACATCTGGATTAGAAAATAAAAAATTAGAAATCGTGCATCCATATTCAGGATAAAATGGTTTTCTACCTCTAGGAGTTGTAATCAGATTTATTATCGAACGTTTAATGGCTAAATCATCTAGAATAGGACGAACGTCACCACTCACAGGATGAGGGGTGAAATCTAATGAAAGGTCTTTGTAAAAATTTAAAGTAGCCATTTTTTCTTTTATTTATATCTGTTATTCTGCCGTTTTAACGTCTTGAATTTCTTTTCTGCGTTCTTTAGCCGCTTTTGTGAACTCTGCTAGTGCTTTTCTTGCTCTAGTACCAGCGGCTTTGTTGCCCTTTTCATCAAACTTTGCGCTTTCTGCAAGATATGATTCAAATAAATTTACTAAGTTTTCGTGATTTGTCATTATTATTTCCTTATAAAGTATTGACATTTGCTTGACAGTATGTTATATTACTGTGTAGACTGTGATTTTAGATATATTAAGGCGGAGGTAGTGGAAGAGTCTTAGCAACAGCAATTTCAGCGTCTTGCAGTACATTCTTATCTTCCAATGCCTTTATTCTTAAAAGCAATGCATTGAGTGTAGTGGTGTTTGTACTATCAGAAAGAATTAAATTAGTTTTTCCGTTCAACGTTAAGTTTGTATCTGCTGAAATTTTAATTGATGCATCGTTCACATCCCATAAAACATCATTTTTATTAACAACGTTAGCAAAGTTTCTAGTTAAACTTGATGGTGTACCAAAATATTCAGAAGCCGCTTCAGGAATTGCAGGAAGGTATCCTAAAATTGCAGGCTCTTGTGCAGACAATGAATCTAAGAAGAAACCAAAAACCCATTCACCTATTCTAGGTGTTCCATAAAGGTTTGGAGTGTTTAGGGGATGAATAGTTAGCGCCCACGGCAAGTCTCCGGTCGGAACTAAATTAGTTGCTTTCGCAGGATGATAGCCAAAACATCTCACTTTGCATCTACCCAGCGTCAAAGGATCGTTGATATCTTCAACAATTCCAATCCACCAGATAAACCCATCATGTCCTAAAAAATTTCTCATCAATTATCCCACATTTTTAAAGTATTGAATTTGTCTCTCTTGGTCTGCAATCCATTCGTCTGATGGCTTACCTTCACCTTTGTAATATCGTAATGGTCTACCAGTCTTCTTAGAAACTAACGCCCATCTGCCATCTACTTGCTTGAGTGTCTCAATCAATTCTGGACCAAAAACATCTTCTTCCCACTCTGCTTGTGAGACAGTAGTGCCTTGTATAAACTGTTTAAATTTTTTCATAGTTTGTCTAACTCTGATGTGTCTACTGCGCCTGGCGGAACATTGTCTTTAATCCAAGTGAGTAATTGTTTTTTCACATCAAGTTCTTTCTTAGCAGGTTTTCCTGGTTCCTTAAGTACCAAGTACTTGAAGTCTTTAATAACAGGATCACCTCTCTTGTCTCTGTATGGTTCATTTGTTTTTGGATCAAGTATATAAATTGTATTCTCTGGATTATTTAGAATGACATAAACGCCGCCTTGAACGGATGGTGGCATAGATGTTGATACTAAGTTATATACAGTCTGTGCCGCACCTGCGTGAGTCGCAAGTAAAATATCTTCTGGCACAACCCTTGATCTTGACTTGTTATTCTTGATTGCAATCTGATAGTTAGTCAGAACCCAAGATACGTGAATGTTCTTTGGTTCATATCCAGCGGCAAACAGTTTCGGCAAAACATCTGTCATGTCGGAAACTTCTTTGAATGTACTATCAAAAATAAGATTTGGCAATTGTCCTTTTTCAGCGCCAGCAAGCATCAAGTCTAACGTCTTGTTCTTTACGTCAGTCGCACGAATGAGAACATGTAAAATGTAAACATGCGTTGGTGTTTTCAAATCCAATTGACCCATCTTTAAATTCTTATCAGTCAATTCTTTTTGGATAAGTTCTTTATCTTTCTGAGAAATCTTGGCGCCGTACTTGGCAAGCAAGTCTTGAGTCGTGAATTTACCAAGAGCATCTAACTTTTGAAACGCAATCTTCAATTCATCAACATCACGTATTTTAAACTCAGAGCCTTGCATGAAGTGTTTGACTGCAAATCCCTTACCCGAACCTGCACCACCAGCAAGAAACACAATCTGCCCATATTTTGCACCATTATTGTAGAGAATTTGTTTCTCTACAAGTTGGCTTGCTTTGTAGTCTTTTAAGTCTACATACTCTGAAAATTTAAGTTTCATGTTGTCCTTTTATTTCCTAATGCAGTTTTAATACTTGCTTTGATATCTTGAAATGTGTCATCGAATTCTGTGTGCTTATCAAAATTTAATGGAGATGAACCTCTGCTTAAATGCATTGTTTTTACATATTGCGTTGATGACATTGCATGTATTACTGTTGTGACAAGATATTTACCAGAGTAAACTGGATCAAGTTCAGGAAATGCTGACTGAGGGTTCAGCATAACAGAAATTTGACTTGGTGTTGCAAAGTTTACAACGTTACCAACACCAATTGTGTTTGTGCCACCTTGAATGTCTACAGAAATTTTAAACATGCTTTTTGACAATTGCCCATAGATGTGATTGCCTAACCAAGATTCTCTATTGATAGATTCATTGATACTCGAAAGAATTAATTTTCTTCCTGGCGTTTCATTTTCAATATCATTGTAAGTATTAAAAATATTCAATGTGCTAAACAATCTATTTGAATAGAAGTCTTGCGTTTCGTCAGTATCATCTGAATAGTTTATTTTTTGAACTTTATGGGTTCTTTTGATCGGGTTGATTGACGATATCTTGCTATTATAAAATCCCAATAGCATGCCATTCATATGATTGAAATTTTCTAATCTTTCATATCTAGACGCACGAATTGTAGCACCTTCAAAGGTTGCATCAATTTTCGGTGCAAAAACAATTGTTTTTGCTGGAACATTCTTTGCATCTCTTATTAGTTTTTCCACACTCCCAAAATAATGAGAAGCTGTAAATGGTGTTCCGTTTGGATAATTGCCATAGATTGGAACAAATCGTTCAAAAAATACAAAATACTTATCTTTACTGCATGATCTTTGCGCTAGATAATCAATTACTTTGTGTGGAGAAACACCAGTGCTAATGAATGGAGATGTTAAAGTTATTTTTGGATCTTCAGTAATCAGATCATTTAGACTCATTTCTTTATAAATTGAGGTGACAACTTCTAAAACTGTAGCATTTTTATAACTCTTAAACAAATTTTTCTTCAGTGAGTTAACGGCTGACTTTGATGTGAAAAATATATCAAACTTACTCACCAAACTTAATGGTGAAACTGTGTTCTTTGAGATTCTATGTACAATTAAATCTTCTCTCCAAATGATAATGTCATCACTATTTGGTTTGCACATTTTCAATATAAGAGTTTCACCACCATGAATTACAAACTTCTCCAATCCACCCGCACTATCAGTAATTGTCAATTGACCACTAATGCTTGACGTAAAAAGACTTTCTTCTACGACTAAATTTGAAAAATAACCTTTGATATCAATTTGATTTCCATCATTCATCAATAACGCAATTTTTTTAATTTCAAATGTGCCGCCAACGTTATTTGGAACATTAGAATCTTTTTTTATATCAACTTTGTTGTCAGTTAATAGACTGTTAGACGAACCAGAAATTGATGAGTCAATACTCTGCTCAAGTCTATTTCGAGTAGTTTGGTTTAAAATTGCCATTTTATCTCACGGGTTTGTATAATAATGATTTCAACTCGGATTGAATTGCGCCAATTATATTTGGTCTGATAAGTTTAATTTTTGATTTATTATTATTTACTCTCAGTTCGTATTCGTATATTGTTTCAGAACTTTTTGCTGAAATACTCAACGCATTGTATGTTGTCTCATCAATGATATCTTTACTGGCATTATAGTAATATTTTACTGTAGACAATGTGGTTGCAATACTACCATATTTTTCAATTAAATAATTTTCAAAATCTGTACTATTCTTAGGCCATTCCTCATAGATGTTATAAATGTCATTCGACAATAAAATAACCCAATCTAAGTTCGAGTCGCCATAAAATTTGTGTGCAACATAGTCGGGTCTTTCTCCATTTTTAACAGTATATGGATTGTAAGAGATGCCTCGGTAATCTTTTAGAAAACTTCTAATTTTAGTAGACTGCGTTATGTCAATTGCTCTTAGGTAATCGTATTCGTTTACCTTGTATGCTATTTTGGGGTATAGAGTAAATATGCTCATTATAGTAATACCGTTCCGCTTAGATATTGTTGCGAAGCCTTAGGTGCAGTAATAAGGACAGACTCTCTTAATGAGATTGTCAAGTTAACATCTGTTGGAAAATATTGAGTATTGTTATTTTTGCCATCAAAGAATGTCATTTTATTTGATGAACCATAATCTACTGATACTGTTTCGATCATACAAAACTCTGATTTAAATAGTGAGACTATATCTGAGACACCGTTTTGTTTGTGAAGAATTAATTCGAATTTACACATGTCTGGATAACCAAACGTAAAAACTTGTCCGCTATTTTGAACAATTGTATCTGCCGCGGCTTCGTCTGTGTCGGTTAATACTGATACCCTATTTAAAAAATCTCTTAATTTTTGTTGAAATTCTAGATTATCTTTACCACCTTCAAATTTTGTTTCGTCTGGTGGTTCTTCATCTCCACTTTTCAACAAATTGTCTGGATCTGCTCTTCTTCCAAGTGAGTCAATCGTACTATCAACAGTTCTTGTTGTTCCTGTCCTAGGTGATGATGCAACTCGGAATGATGAAATGATAGACAACATAGTTTCTGCTTCAGTTTGGCTGTGGGGTTTCATAATAAACGGCAATTGAAATCGTCTAAATGTTGGACCTTGATAAATCAATTGCTGAAAGTTATTCAACATGACTCTTTGTAAAAATTCAACTTGAGTTTTTCCTGATTGACCAGCACTCGCAACATACCCTGTCGCACCAGCAACACCCTGCACAATTTGTCTCTGAATACCTTCAATGAATGATGATCCCAATCTGCCTAATGCCTTGCCCGCTTCCCCATCAAATATGCTTGTGCCAGTTGGACTTCCCATGATGCCTTGTGCTTCTTGATAACCATTGGTCAACGTAGAATTAAAGGTGCCTCCAAGCCGCACATAAATAGTTGGTGCGCTGGATCCTGATAAAGGAACGCCTTTAGTATCATAAAACGAGAATTTGGCCATTGGCACAACAAAGTCTTGGTTTCCATAATCTGAACCAAAAATTAGATTTGATGCTGATGGATATGTTGCGATGCCTTGTGGAATGCCAAATATAGCATCTGTTGTCATTGCTACTCCTATTTAAACTTTAAAATATAAACTATTTATGTCTTACAAAGGTAAATTTAAACCTAAAAACTATCAAAAGTACAAAGGTAACCCAACAAATATTACATATCGTAGTTTGTTGGAACGTAGATTCATGGTCTACTGTGATGAAACTTCATCTATACTCGAATGGTCTTCTGAAGAAGTTGTTGTGCCATATGTGTCTCCTGTTGACAATCGATATCACAGATACTTTGTTGATTTCTGGATGAAGTACAAAGACAAGAACGGAGAGATAAAATCTGTGCTGATTGAAGTCAAGCCAGACATACAAACACGCCCTCCAGTTAGAAAAAACACACCCAATGGTAAACCAACTAGACGATTCATCAATGAAGTAATGACATGGGGTGTCAATCAAGCAAAGTGGGAAGCCGCAACAAAGTACTCAATTGAAAGAAATTGGGAATTTAAAATCATAACCGACAAAGATTTGAGATAAATAGAAGATGATATTCGATAACATACTCATTCAAGGCGCTAGACAAGGCATCATTCCCGCAAGAACAGTTGCGGCTAGGGAATGGTACAGGTCAGCCGCAGGCAAATTAATGACAAACATAAGTCCGGGAGTCTTTGAGAAAAGAACCGATGAAGCAAGAAAAGTTTCGTCAATGGAATTTGGATACATGTACGCATTCAAATATGATCCAAAAACAAAAAACGATTTGCCATACTACGACACATTTCCGCTAATTTTTCCTGTGAGAATGGACTCTGATGGATTCTTAGGAATTAACTTTCACTATTTGCCTCCAGTGCTACGTGCTAAATTAATGAATGCATTGTATTCTACATTAACAAACAAAAAATATGATGACACAACAAAAGTCAAAATCTCATACTCCATTCTACAGTCTGCATCTAAGTACAGATACTTTAAACCAATGTTGAAAAAATATCTAAGAAGTCATGTGCGTTCACAATTCTTAGAAGTGCAAGTAAATGAATGGGATATTGCTATCTTTCTACCAACAGAGTCTTTCAGAAAAGCAGACACAGGTCGTGTTTGGGAAGAGTCACGCAAACAAATAGGAAGAACATAAAATGGCCATCGCCAAAGAACCTGCATCATTCAAAATTTCAGAATTCAAAAGTGCTATTGGAAACTTAGTTCGCCCTAATCTTTTTGTTGCGACATTAGGTGGATACAAGAAAATTGTGGGCGGTAACACCACCCCTCTATCTGATATTGACAGCACTTTTAAATTTAGGTGCGAAAAAGCTGAGTTGCCTGGTCGCACACTCGCAACATCAGAAGATGCAGTTGGCAGTGGCCCATCATTGAAACTTCCATACGATGTGACTTATAATGACATGACATTATCAATTATTTGTTCGACTGATATGAAAGAGCGTATATTTTTTGAACAGTGGATGGATAAAATTATTGGTCCTGCCGCTGCCAGCAATGCTGGACTTCTATCTTATTACAGCGACTATGCAATGGGCGTAACACTTAAAGTAGAACAATTGGACGAAAACGGAAATTTCTTGATTGTTTACGTGTTGCAAGATATATATCCAACAGCACTAACACCTATGAATGCATCATGGGAAGAAACCAACACCTATCAGCGATTTGGTGTAACACTTGCATATCGCTATCATTCATATGGAATACCTTTTGTTGGTGTTAAATGATTTACATGTCTTTTTTTAATTATCCGGAGAAAAAATTATGAGTTTACCTAAAATTAATGCACCTATTTTTGAATTGATTTTACCATCAACAGAAAAATCAGTTAAATACAGACCATTCTTAGTCAAAGAACAGAAGATTCTTTTGATTGCGATGGAGTCTGGAGATCAGAAATCTATGATGACTGCTATTAAGCAGATCATCAATAACTGTGCAGTAGATCCAGTTGACGTTGACAAACTTCCAGTCTTTGATTTGGAGTATTTCTTTGTTCGTCTAAGAGCAAAATCAATCGGCGAAACTATTGATTTGAATTTGCGTCATCCAAACAGTATGAATTCTAAAGATGAAATTTGCGAACATGTAACTAACAGCACATTAAATCTTTTAGATGTTGAAGTTCATAAGTCAATTGCACATGAAGATAAGATTGTGTTAGACGATGAAACTAAAATTGGTATTAAATTTAAATATCCAACATCAGAGTTTGCACTATCTATTGAGAATCCAGAAGAAATGAATCAATTGGATTTAGCAACAGATGCAATTATCAATAGTATTGATTTCATCTTTGATGCTGATAATGTTTACAAACGTGAAGATCACACTAAACAAGAATTGATCGATTTCATTGAAAATCTATCACAACAACAATATGAAAAACTTTCATCGTTTTTCGAGACTATGCCAAAATTAAAACACGAAGTTACGTGGAAATGTGCTGGATGTGGTCAAGAAGATAAAGTAATGTTAGAGGGTCTTGCAAATTTTTTCGGATAACAATGAGTCAAGAAAGTCTTATAAACTACTATAAGACTAACTTTACTCTAATGCAACATCATAAATATACTTTAGAAGATTTGGATAATATGATACCCTTTGAGAGGGAAATTTACATAATGCTAATTTCTCAGCACGTGGCTGAAGAGAATGAAAGAAATCAAGCACAACGTAAATAAGGGTATTGTAAATGACTACACAAAAAGAATATATTAAATTAAGTGATAGTGAAAAGAAAAAAGAAGATTGGATGAACGCCAAATGGCGTCCAATGATGGGTTGGATTTATATGCTAACCTGTGTAACAGACTTCATTATTTTTCCTATTCTTTGGGCTATGTTGCAAGCCGCTTTAAAACAACCTGTGACTGCATGGCAACCAATCACCTTGCAGGGCGCAGGTTTATTTCATCTCTCCATGGGTGCTATTATTGGTGTTGCCGCTTTTGGACGCACACAAGAAAAACTAGCAGGAGCAAACAATGGCGGAATGCAACCTGTAGGACAAAGCGTCACAACAACATATGGCTCCCACGGATCAATGGGAATGTCATCGCCATCGTCATTCAATAGCACCCCATCAAGTATGGGTGGCAACTCAATGGGAATGTCAAAACCAATGGGTGGCAAATCAGCACGATTTGCAGAAGCCGATCCAGACTCTGTGTTTGACAGAGGATAATAATGGCACTTAACAACTACGGTAAAGCATTAGGGCAACTTGCAACAGAATCTGTTAAAGGTTCTGTGAAGGGATTCGCAATGGGCATCAAAGGTGCCGCAATGAGTGAAATGCCTGGACTTACCGCTTTGATGGGACTTAGCAGAGAAGTTAAGGGTCGTGCGGATAAATTTGGTAATGCATCAGCTATGGATGCATCAGTAAAGGAACAAAGAACAAACAATATTATTAGCATTGAGATGGTCAAACAACTCAGATCAATCAATAATAATGTTCTACAACAAACACGCATATCTGCACTTCAAGCTAACAATGCAAAACAAGCCGCAATGTTTGCTGAAGAAAATGACAGAGAAAAATCACAAAGAGACAAAGAATTACTAGATGCAATTAAAGCACTTAAGGGTGGACCAGGTGCATCTGGTGTTTTAGGTTCTGGCGCTGGCGCTGGAGGAAAAGGATTTCTAGGCACATTACTTGATGCTTTACAGAGTGCTAGTTTATTAGAAGCTATCGCTGGTTTAGCAGGTGCAGGTGCTTTGTACAAAGGCGGCAAAACAATATTTGGTCGTGGCGGCAAAACTGTGCCTCCAACTGGCGGCATCCCTCCAACTGGCGGAGGCGGTAAAGCACCGCCAGCACCGCCAACAACTGGCGGTGGAAAAGTAATTCCATTCCCGCCCGGCGGTCGAGGCGGCCCTCCGATTCCTCCAATTGGTGGTGGTGGAATTGGTGGCGGCGCACTGTTAAGGGGTGCTGGCCTTTTGGCAAGAGGAATAGTTGGTGTCTTATCGGGTCCAATTGGTTGGACATTACTTGGCGCTCAAATTGCTTATGAAGCATACAAAATTTTTGGCGATCAGGGTGGACAAGGACCAACACCGCCTAAACCCGGTACAGGCAGAGGCGTTAGTACAACACCAATTGTTGATGGTTCTGGTGGAGCCGCATTTGGAGTGTATCCTAAATCTGGCATGACTGCAAAAGGCGTGTTCAATGCGGCAAAAGATAGTCAAGCGGCTTCGGCTGCGATGGAGACGAATGAGCAAAAACGTGCGAGACTGAGAGGTAAATATGGAGTAGGTGATCCTACAAGAAGATCAACTGTTGGTGATGTTAGTGTAGATGCTACAAAATTTATCACAGGCAAAGAAGGCTTTGTTGGCAAAGCAACTAAAGATACTAATAGAATGGCTATTGGTTATGGGCACAATATTACTGACGCAGAAATCAAAGCGGGCCAAATTCAGTTGGGTAATGGGGAATTTATAAAAGTTTCTGGTGAGGGCGGTAAAGACACTACAATAACAAGAGAACAAGCTGACAAATTATTCTCTAAAGATTTGAGAGTGTATGAGTCTATTGTTATTCGTGCTATCGGTCAAGAAGCATATAATAAATTATCACAAAATCAAAAGACTGCAATTCTAAGTTATGTTTATAACACGGGCAAAGTACCTGATGGTTTTGCTGATGCAATTAAAGCTGGAAATTACGCAAATGCGGCCGCATCAATTCGTAATGGTATTGCTACAGCATCAGGCGAACCTGATCCAGTAAGAAGAAAACAACTTGAAGCCGGTCTCAAGATAAGAAGAAAAAAAGAAGGCGATTTATTTGATACTGCTGGTCCTGCAACTACAGAACAGCGTAGGAGTTCTGGTGGTGTTCTTACTAACACATCGGGACCTGCGTCTACAAGAAGCATTACTCCAGCTGGTGCAGGCGGTGGTGGCGGTAACGAAATGGAAACACAAAATTCCATTTATAGACCGACCACTTCAAGTAACACCACTTCAGGATCAACGCCTCGTAGTACGGCTGTTGGTCCAATTCAAGTAGTTGACAAACAAGCAAATGCAATTGCCGCACAACAACTCAAATTAACAAAAGCTGTTGTTAGAGCAACTGTTGTTGGTGGCGGAGGTAAATCTGCGGGAGAAAAACTAAGAGAGACAGAGCGTAAAGAAACTAAAGATCAGAGATATCTTAGAAACGCAAATCAAACTTTCTTAAATCAATTTCAAAGCACAACTCAGCGACTATTAAGTGACGCACTGTATAAAGCAATTGTTGTTGGTGCATATGGTAAAGAAGGTTCACGCAATCTTGTATCAAGACAAGAAGCAAGCGCAGAAGGTTATCGTGGTGGGCAACTATCAAAGTTGTTCAACCTACCGTCAAAAACAGAAAAAATTCTTACAAGTGCATTTGGTAAAAAGATTGGGCAAGCATATGCGCCAATGATATCACAACTTGGCACAGCGTATCTTGAAGTTGGTGCAAGAAAAGTTGGTCGTAGCTTCTTTTCAGGTATTCTCGGTAATGATGAAAAAGCAGATTCATTAACTGGACAAATTTTAGGCAACTTCGCAAAAGGCAATAAGCAAGCCGCAACAGAACAATTGTTGTACGGACTTACTGGTGTTGCTTCTGGACCTGAAACTATATTCGCTAAGTATGGATTTAATTCTAGTCAACAAGGTACAAACTTCTTAGGCGCTTATGGTGCGGCACAAATGACTGCACCTCTCGCTACAATGATGGGCGGTAAACAGCCGACATATACTGGTCCTTATGGCCAAGGAACATTTGGTGCTGGTCAGACTCCAATGATACAACCTGGTGCTGTTTCTGGTGAAGCAACTTTCAGAGCAAAAAATGCGGCGGGCAATGAGCAAACATATGTAAATCAGGCACTTGCAAAGTTAGCAATTGATGGTGACCCAACCGCAAGAAAACAATTACCAAACATTGAAGAAAATACTTGGAATGCAGTAGATCAAGCAAAAAAGAATGCTAAAGAAGCAGAAGAAAACTTCTTAAAGGCAGACGTAAAAACAGATGACTATCGTATAACAGAACGTGCGCTAAATCAAGCTAATTTAAATTACAGCGCAAAACAAACTGAGATTCTACAAAAAATAGCCGAGAAACCTGCTGGCGGTGGTTCTTCTGCTGGTGGTACCTTCATGACCAACATGGGTAATTTTGCATACGATCTAGGCGTATCGATGGTTGCAAATAAATTAACTCAGAATGTTAAGAATCCATATGCAAAAGCATTTCTTAATTATGGTATCACATCTGCGGCAGGTTCAGTCATAAAACCAATGATATTCGGTCCACCAACTGTAGCAGGTGCCGCTGCCGCACCTGCATTGTTTACAATGGGTAATGTCGCACAGGTGGGCAGTGGTTTTGCGAGTGGAGGTGGGCCGGGCATGGCAGGGTCAATGGGAACTGTGTTGACAAATTCTGGATACACAACAGCCGGCACCTTTATGAGTGGTGTTCAGACCGGTATGAATTCCACACTCATGGGCACTACCAATGTCACCGGTTCTACGGGTGCCGCATTTGCAGGTGAAGTAGTTGGAGAAGTCTTACCATATGCCGCGGCCATAATGTATGCGCTTAAAGGCGATTATAAGAAAGCGGCAACAACTGCGGCTGGCACTTATGCTGGCATGAAAGCGGGAGCATATATAGGATCCTTCTTTGGTCCTGGCGGCACCGCAATTGGTGCTACAATTGGTGCAATCGTTGGTTCTATTCTTGGAAGTAAAGTTGGCAGAAAACCTAAGCCAGCAGTTCTCAGAGTTACTTCATCAAAAGGTAGTGAAGTATCTGCTGTAACTACGTTTGAGAAAGATGGTCCGCCCGCAGAATGGTCAAAGTTTGCAGACACACTATTAATTGCATTGCTCAACTCAGCAAAGTTAATGCAACAAAAGAGTGGTGCCGCTTTGCCTTTTGTTAATATCGGTATTTACATGGACTCACAAAGCGGTGTTATGTTATGCTTGTATCAAGAAGGCGAGGCAACAAACAGCGCACATCCAAAATGGCATAAAAACTTTGGTTCGATAGGAAACCTTAAGGCAGGTACTGCCATCGTAGGTATGATTGAATATATGCGTGATTGTCTCAAAGAAGGTAAAGACGCAATCACAACAGAAAAGCTAGATAAAGCGACCGCTGAATTAAAAACTAAAAATATCACAACAATTACTGCTGGTCTTCTTAACGAATTAAAACCTGGCGGACAATATGATTTAACTAAAGGTGTTGGCTATGATGCAGGCATACCAACAGCCGCAGACCGCACAATAGCAACTAGAAATACAGGAACAGCAAATACGGCCGCAACTACAACTACTACAGCTACTACAGGTACAACAACCGCAGCCGCTGTAGCCAATACTGCGGCTACGTTGTTAAATGGGGCAAGTGCGGCCGTGGCTAAAGCTGCCAGTGATGCACTGACAACGGGCACTAAGGTAAACACATCAGCCAGCTTAACTTCTTCAACAGCAACTACAAATAATATGACTAATAGTCCTCCAATTAATTCTGTTGTTGCTGTTGGCGGAAAGACAGAGAATGATAATTCTACGACTATCACTAATATTAATCAGATGAGTCTAACAAGTGATATATGGAGACAACCTACATATAATACAGGTTTTCAATTAGCCGCATAAAAAAGGGGAAGCATTTTACTGCTTCCCCGTCAAGTCACAAAGGAGATTACGAAATATTAATCTTCAGCCAACTTCTCAAAATAACTCAAATCTTCATCGTCATCGACAACTGAGTCTGCAACTGTAGTTTTCTTAGCAGGTGCTGGCGCAGGTTTTGATTCTTGCATCACGCTGGCTCTAGGTGCGTAATCACTGCCAGAAGAAGAGCCATCTTCAAGACCAAGCACTTTATTCAAACGTGCTTTCAACTCATCATAAGACTTAAAGTTCTTTTCATCTAAGAATTCAGACAAGTTGTACTCTTGTTTCCAAATACGCTCTAGATCATCTTCGTCACCAGACAATGGTGCTGAAGTGTCAAACTCAGACTTATCATAATTCTGATAGCCTTCAACTTTACGAATCTTCAACTTGAAGTTCGCACCTTCCCAGAGGTCAAATGGATTGACAGCAGTCTCATCTTCAAACTCAGGATTCATCTTTTCATTTAACTTGTCAAAAATCTTCTTACCGAATTTAAACAATTTAACTGTTCCATCATTGTCAGAATTCGCAGGGTCTTTGACAATATAAACGTTTGCGATATACTGCAACTTACGCTTTTGCTTA
>Ga0315905_10001516_pt1 | contig 24980 bp, 23 predicted proteins | sample LakEriMetagenome_5_FD_203522 | JGI IMG/M metagenome (GOLD analysis project Ga0315905, IMG submission 203522) | Freshwater fungal communities from buoy surface, Lake Erie, Ohio, United States - Buoy 4 MA121 | ecosystem: Environmental > Aquatic > Freshwater > Lake | place: USA: Lake Erie, Ohio...
TAAAATTAGAAAGATGGAATCAACTTACACCAAAACAACAGAAAAAATTTGCACCTATTTGTCCTGATTTTGTCATTGAATTAAGGTCAGATTCTGATAATTTACAACCTTTAAAAGAGAAAATGCAAGAATATATGCAAGAACCAGGAATCCAACTAGGGTTATTAATTGATCGTAAAAATCGCCGAGTTTATATTTATCGTCCTGGAGAAAAAGAAGAATATTTAGAAAATCCTGATACGGTGAATTGTGATCCTGTTTTACCAGGATTTGTTTTGAATATGGGTAAAATTTGGTAGCTATAAAATCAATAATAATTGATATTTATAAGCTGTCTGATATTGGAAAACTTTGCTTGATAGTATTTGATGATATTGCAAATATAAAGTCAAAAATAACCTGGGAATTTTATGATGATCATGGTTAATCAATGTTAAACAGGACTTACGCAAAATATCTCTCAAACCCTCTTTTCTTCGTTCTCTTCGTTCCTTCGTGGTTCATTACTCCGTGACTTGTGCGTAAGTCCTATTAAATTTTGGGCTATTTTCAAGCTTTTATCAAATTCAAGGATTGTGGATAATAACTTAAATTGCTTTTTTTCTAGATAAAATCCCTGGAATCCTGGCCATCTTAATGTTGTAGCGTGAATCTAGTCATTTATAACAATTACCTAACTAACTGCATTGCTGAATTAAAAAATTGCTGACATAGGCCTTTAGTAATTAAAATGGTTGTTAGTAAATTTGTCAAAGCTACCATGAAAATAATTAAAATTTCGTAGGATACAGCCTCTAGGGGTGTGACACCGGCTAATAATTGTCCATTGGTAAAGGTTGGTATTGTCACCATACCAATCAACATCATTTGGTTTAAAGTCGGCATAAATGCGGCGCGAATAGCCTCTTTACGGTAGGGTTTAATAGCCTGTTCGGGAGTTGCACCTAAGCTTAAATGGGTTTCTATTTCTGTAGGAAATTGATTTATAGTAGTAACCAAACGTTCTCCCGCTACTACAGCAGCATTCATAGCATTACCCAACAATATCCCAGCTAAAGGAATCAAATAACGCGGTTCATACCATTTATCTGGTTGAATAATTAAAAAGTTGGTGTAAAGCAATGTTAACGCCGTACTCACAAAAATTGCTATCCAAACCAAAGGTAAAAGGTGGGGAATTTTTCGGCTAATGCGATTACGAGTAATAATTGCAGTAATGGTCAGAATTATTGCTAAAATCCCTACTATTGCCCAAACATTATTTAGGGCGAAAATAAAGTCAAAAATGTAACCCAGTACAAGGAGTTGGAGGATAGTTCTACCAGTAGCCACACTTAAATTTAATTCTAGTCCTAATTGTTCCCAGGACGATATACCAATGACAATGGCCATTAAGCCCATAGCTAAAGCCAAATCTACCATATCCAGTTTAATTAGCTCTGGCATAGTTTCTGTACCTCTTAACAAATCAAAACTTGACAAACTTATATCTTGCAATCAGTCCTAGCGATGAAAAATCGCATACACAAACAAAGTCCGTAAATAAAATAAAAACTCATGATTAAAAGTGTAAATTCCATTCCTGCCTTTGATATTAAAGAACAATATGCCACCATTGAAACTGAGGTAAGCGCTGCTGTATTGGGTGTTCTAGCTTCTGGTCGTTATATTGGTGGTCCAGCGGTTACAGATTTTGAACAACAGTTTGCAGCTTATCATGGTGTCAATGAATGCGTAGCTTGTAACTCTGGTACTGATGCGTTATTTTTAGCATTACGGGCTTTAGGCATTGGTGCGGGTGATGAAGTTATTACTACACCATTTACTTTTTTTGCTACTACAGAAGTTATCAGTGCTGTGGGAGCAATACCAGTATTTGTAGATATTGATGCCACTACGTTTAATTTAGATGTAGAGAAACTAAAAGCAGCAATTACACCAAAAACTAAAGGGATTATACCAGTACATTTGTTTGGTTTGCCTGTGGAAATGACAGGATTAATGGCAATTGCCCAATCCTATAATTTAGCAGTAATTGAAGATTGCGCTCAAGCTACTGGTGCAAGTTGGGAAAATCAAAAAGTTGGTAGTATTGGCCATGTTGGGTGCTTCAGTTTCTACCCTACTAAAAATCTGGGCGGTTGTGGTGATGGTGGGGCAATAATCACAAATGATCCAGCGATCGCTACTCAATTACGAATTTTGCGGGAACATGGAAGTAAAGTAAGATATATTCACGAGGAAATTGGTGTTAATAGTCGTTTAGATGCTATCCAAGCGGTAATTCTGCAAATTAAACTGCGCTATCTCGATATTTGGAATCACAGACGCAAGCAAATTGCTGATTATTATTATCAACACCTGAGTCCAGTTTCTGGTATCACAGTCCCCCAAGAATCTCCCGGAGGGGTTGGTGTCTGGAATCAATATACCATCCGTGTGTCTGGGGAAGGACGCAATGGTATAAGTGGTAAATATCGAGATTGGGTAAAAAATCAAATGCAGGAACAGGGTGTTAATTCTATGATTTACTATCCCTTACCCATACATTTGCAGCCAGTGTATAAAAATCTAGGTTATCAGCCCGGACAATTGCCAGTATCAGAACAAGCTTGTCATGAAGTTTTATCTTTACCTATGTTCCCCGAATTAGACCAAGAACAACAAGATAAAGTCATTGATACCTTAAAATATTGTTTGTCTTGAATTATCGAGGAACATGGGAGTAGGGGAGAAATTTCCCTTTTCTCCTGACTCCTACTTTATTACGCAAATATTCGGGTATTTGCAGTAGCTAAAGATTCTACTAAACTACGGACAGCCGCAATCATCGCTATTTCGCTATTGAGTTGGTTAATAGCTGAACCGACACCAACACCAGCCGCACCAGCTGCGATCGCCATTGGTGCGGTAACATTAGAAATACCCGAAGCACATAGTACAGGCACAGAAACCGCGCGAGAAATTTCATAAGCTGCGGCCAGGGTGGGGGCAGCCTTTTCTATTAATCCCAAAGTACCGGGGTGAATAGGATTACTGCTAGTACCTCCCTCAGTTTGAATAATATCAGCGCCGGCTTTCACCAAATCTTCCGCTAGTTGTACTTGTTGATCTAGGGTCAGGATATGGGGAACGGTTACAGACAGGGTAATTTCGGGCAGTAAGGCACGGGTTTGGTAAGTTAGGGCTAAAACCTCATCTGATTCAAATCTGCGCCCTTGAGCATAGAAAGAATCGAAATTACCAATTTCAATCAGATCAGCACCAGCAGCCACAGCAGTTACAAATTTTTCCGGTTCAACAGCAGATACACAAATAGGTAATTTAGTCAAGCTTTTAGCCAACTTTACCAAATCTACATCAGCAGCAATATCTACAAAAGTAGCACCACCCAAATCAGCGGCTTTAACAGTCGCAGCGACACTAGCAGCATTGAAGTTATTCAAACCGCTAATTACTTTTAGCACAGGATGGGCGAATGCACGTTGGAAATCAGGATACATAGTCATAATTTTTATGAGAGCAGTTTCTTTCAGTAGGAATATTTTTACATCAAATCTGGCCAGATTTGATTTTGAAAAAAAATTGATGGCGATTAATGTTGCATTAAACTCAATACTAGAGTATTTATGTTCACTTTGTCACCTACCAACTTTATATCTATAGTTACCTCTCCCACCTGTATAATTCCCCAAGGGAGCAATCTAATACTAATACTTTGATCCCACATTTTAGATCATAACCTGGTTTTTGCCATTGCTTCTAATTGCATTTTTTTGGGGTTAATAATTCTAATTTATCTTCTAAAATCGTCCCTTTTAGATTTGCTCCCTGAAAATTTGCTCCCCTAATAGTTGCACCTTGTAAATTTGCACCTGCTAAATTCGCACCTTTTAAATTAGCCCAACTTAAATCGGTTTCTGTTAAATTAGCCTCCGTTAAATTAGCTTTAGATAAAAATGCGTTTCCTAAATGAGCTTTAGTTAAATTAGCTTGATGTAGGTTAGCTTGATAAAGTTGAGCATTGATTAATTCTGCTTCATATAAATTAGCTTGACTTAAATTAGCCGCAATTAAATTAACCCCCATTAAATTAGCAAAACTGAGATGACTACGAATAAGTTTTGACCCTGATAAATCCGCATTTTTTAAATTAGCATTTTGAAAATTTGTACCAATTAAATTAGCATCATTAATCATAGCATTTTCTAGATTTGTTCCACTCAAATCAGCGCCAATTAAATTTACATAACTTAAATTTGCTGCGGTTAAAATTGCTCCGCTCAAATTAGCAATACTCAAATTAGCTTGACTCAAATTGGCTGCAATTAATTTAGCTTCATAAAAAATAGCATTACTCAGATTTGCTTGACTAAAATTAGTTCGCACTAACAAAGCATGAGCTAAATTTACGTGATTGAAATTTACCCCAGCCAGATTTGCTCCTCGCAGGTTTTCTCCTAGTAGAATTGCACCACTAAGATCAATTTCAATTTCAGGATTTTGATTTCTCCATTCTATCCAAATAACTGCCCCGGATCGTAATAAATTCAGATGTTGTTGATTCGCCATTTTTTCCTCCTTGATCAAAAATTAACAAAAATTAAAGAGTTTAATACATCATTTATATGATTAGAAAAAATCTTTAACCTTTAATTTTTAACTTTTAATTGTTTATTCGTTCCGCTTACCTTGAGGATTTTCCCTACCAGGTGAATTTTCAATTGCTGCTAACGCTCCTGCTGCTCCTGCTAAAATATCCTGTTCCGTTCCCCCTAAATAAAGTCGGCCAAAACTACCCACAGCTTGAACTTCCAGAATATTAATTTGTGCTGCTTTTTCCGCTTCATTAGCTGCTAGTGCTGCATAAGCTGCTGGTTCAACTTCTAATACGTACAGAGTTTGTCCTGCTAATAACAGTTGTCCTCGACGAGTACGGTTAATCAATTGAGTTTGATACGCGTCAATATTGCGGATAATCTGACTAGAAACCACACGAGGTTTGAGACATTCCTGCTTTTTCACGCCCAAAAACGCCAAAATCGCATCCCCAGCGGCTCGTGTTTCCCCCTGAGAGCCAGAATGTACCTCCAAAAGTCCGTATAAACGTTCTACTACTTGCACTCCGGGACGGACAGAAGCAGATTTGAGGGCTACGTCCGTAATCTTGTTGATTTCGATACCAGGGGAAATCTCAATCCATAAGGATGTATCCCCTGGTAATGGTAAGAAACCCTGGGCTACTGTTCCCATATATGCAGCGTGTTGAGGTTGCAGGTTGTCTAGAAATACGAAACTGCGTAGTTCTATGCCCAAAGTCTTAATTCTCCAGTCATGAGGGTAAATGTCTTTTATTGCAACATAAAGAGTTTACCGTGAAAGTGGACTGATTTGTTAGTTGTCCGTGGTCAGTTGTGAGTTGTCAGTCGTTTTTTAATTTTTTTGCAGCTATTATTACACTTTTAATTTTCCAAAATATACTTTTCATTACAGCTTTAAAAAAAAATAATAGGGAGAATGGGGGGCAGAAGAAATAATTGTTTATTTGCTGTTGTGAAATCATGGTAGCTATCTCAGAGAACATTCAGAACCGATTAACTATACAAACTGTAGAAATTGCCCCCAATACCACCGCAATTCGCTCTCTTGATTGGGATAGAGATCGTTTTGATATTGAATTTGGGTTACAAAATGGTACAACCTATAATTCATATTTAATTAGGGGTGAACAAACAGTTTTAATTGATACTTCTCATCAGAAGTTTCGTCAACTTTATTTAGACACTCTCAAAGGTTTAGTTAATCCTAAAAATATTGATTATATCATTGTTAGTCATACTGAACCTGATCACAGTGGCTTAGTAGAAGATGTTTTACAGTTAGCTCCCAGAGCAACTGTTTTAGCCTCTAAAGTGGCTTTACAATTTCTAGAAGGTTTGGTACATGAACCTTTTTCTAAACGCATTGTTAAAAGTGGAGATCGGATTAAAATTGGTCAAGATCATCACATAGAATTTGTGAGTGCGCCAAATTTACACTGGCCAGATACTATCTTTAGTTTTGATCGCAAAACCCAAATTCTCTACACCTGTGATGCTTTTGGGATGCACTTCTGTGATGATCGCACTTTCGACGAAGATTTAGAAGCCATTGAAGCTGATTTTCGCTTTTATTATGATTGTTTAATGGGTCCAAATGCTCGTTCTTTGCTAAATGCAATGAAGAGAATGGGTGAACTTGGTAAAATTAAAATTATTGCCAATGGCCATGGTCCATTGCTTTATCATAATCTTGATATTCTGACTGAATTTTATCAGCATTGGAGTCAGAAACAAACGAAAACAGAAACTACTGTCGGTTTATTTTATGTTTCTGGTTATGGACATAGTGATCTTTTAGGACATAGTATTTCTGAGGGTTTACAAAAATCCGGTATCGGTGTGGAAATATTGGATCTTAGCACCGCAGAAAGCCAAGAAATTCAAGAGTTAGCAGGAAGATCATCTGGTTTAATTATTGGTATGCCTCCTACTAGTGCAATTAAAGCACAAGCCGCAATTAGTTCTCTATTAGCAGTTGCTAAAAATAAACAAGTAGTTGGTTTATTTGAATCTTATGGTGGAGATGATGAACCAATTGATACCCTTAGACGCAAATTTATTGACTTAGGTATTAAGGAAGCTTTTCCAGCTATTCGGATCAAAGAAACACCTAATGAATCTATTTATAAACTGTGTGAAGAAGCGGGAACTGGTTTAGGACAATTGTTAGTACGAGAACGCAATATTAAACAAATCAAAGCTCTCGACGTGAATATGGAAAAAGCGTTGGGAAGAATTAGCAATGGTTTATATATTGTTACTGCTAAAAAAGGCGATGTTAGTGGTGCAATGATTGCTTCTTGGGTAACACAAGCTAGTTTACAACCTTTAGGTTTTACTATTGCTGTTGCTAAAGATCGCGCTCTTGATAGTTTACTGCAAATTAATGATCGTTTTGTTCTCAATGTTCTTGAAGAAGGAAATTATCAAGACTTGAAAAAACATTTTCTTAAACGTTTACTTCCCGGTATTGATAGATTTACAGATGTAAAAATCCAAATCGCTAAAAATGGTTCACCTATTCTTAGCGACGCACTCGCATATATGGAATGTGAAGTTATTAATAGTATGGAATGTAGTGATCATTGGATTTTATATTGCATTGTTAATGATGGTAAAGTTTCTAAACCCGATGGTATTACAGCAGTTCGTCATCGTAAAGTAGGAAATTACTACTAATTACAATAAATAATGGATAATAAACAATAAATTAAGTTTTATTATCCATTATTAATTGCATTTAATCTATTGCTAATTGCATTTAATTCATTGTTAATTGCATTTAATCCATTACTTATTTTTAATTGGTAATAATTTATTATCAATTATTAATTGTTTCTTATCTAGATAATTATTTACTCGTTGCAGATCATTAATATGTCAATTCCAGATTCTTTTTCTAACGCTGTTGAATCAGCTAAAAATTGGGTTTCTCAAGTTTTTTCACCTCAACAGGTATCTATGAATGATTCCCGACCCAGAGATGTACAAATTTTACCTATTGGTACTAACACAAAAGTTTTAAGAGCGCGGAGTAAATCACGACTCAGATTTGAAATTGAATATGCACTAGAACGCGGTACTACTTCTAACTGTTATTTAATAGAAGCAGATAAAATTGCTATTACTGACCCACCTGCGGAAGGATTTACAGAAATTTATTTAGAAGCGTTACAAAAAACAATTAATGTTCAAAAATTAGATTACATAATTTTAGGACATTTTAACCCTAATCGTGTTCCAACGTTAAAAGCAATTTTAGCAATTGCGCCACAAATTACTTTTGTTTGTTCTCTTCCTGCTGCTAATAATTTACGTGCGGCTTTCACTGACCAAGATATTAAAGTTTTAGTTATGCGAGGAAAAGAAATACTAGATTTAGGTAAAGATCATGTTTTAAAATTTTTACCTACTCCTAGTCCTCGTTGGCCAGAAGCACTTTGTACCTATGATCAAAAAACGCAAATTCTGTTTACAGATAAGTTATTTGGCGCTCATATTTGTGGTGAAGAAGTATTCGATGATCACTGGGAAAGTTTTAAAGAAGATCAACGCTATTACTTTAATTGTCTTATGGCTCCCCATGCGACACATATAGAATCAGCTTTGGAGAAAATTTCTGATTTACAAGTGAGAATGTATGCTGTAGGTCATGGACCTATAGTCCGTACTAGTTTAATTGAATTAACAAAATCTTATCATGAGTGGAGTCGCGCCCAAAAAGATAGAGAAATATCTGTAGCACTTCTCTATGCTTCTGCTTATGGTAATACTGCAACTTTAGCACAAGCAATGGCGCTAGGATTAACAAAGGGTGGAGTTGCGGTTAAATCTGTTAATTGTGAATTTGCTTCTGCTGATGAAATTCGTACTACTGTAGAACAAGCAGACGGTTTTATTATTGGAACTCCTACTATTGGAGGACACGCACCTACACCTATTCATACTGCTTTAGGTATTGTTCTTTCTACGGGTGATAATAGTAAACCTGCGGGAGTATTTGGATCTTACGGTTGGAGTGGTGAAGCTTTAGATTTAGTAGAAGGTAAACTTAGAGACGCTGGATATCGTTTTGGTTTTGATACTTTGAAGGTAAAATTTAAACCTGATGAAGTGACTCTTAAATATTGTGAAGAAGTGGGTACAGATTTTGCTCAAAGCTTGCGAAAGGCCAAGAAAGTTCGCGTTCCCCAACAAGCAGCAACCCCTACGGAACAAGCTGTAGGCCGGATTATCGGTTCTGTATGCGTTATTACAGCTAAACAGGGGGAATTTTCTACGGGGATGATGGGCGCATGGGTGTCTCAAGCTACCTTTAATCCACCGGGAATTACGGTAGCGATCGCCAAGGATAGAGCGATCGAATCTTTATTATATCCTGGTGGTAAATTGGTGCTGAATATCCTCCCTGAAGGTATTCACGTGGAATATATGAAACATTTCCGCAAAAATTTCCAACCAGGAGAAAACCGCTTTAGTAACTTCCCCACAGCGGAAGCGGACAATGGTTGTACAGTATTAACCGATGCTTGTGCATATCTAGAATGTTCAGTACAGCAGCGGTTAGAATGCGGTGATCATTGGGTAATATATGCAACTGTAGATAATGGTAAATTACTTAAACCTGATGCGATAACTGCTATTAACCACCGGAAAACAGGCTCATATTATTAACTCAAGTTGTTAGTTATCTAGTTGAGGCTGGTAATGGGTAATTGGTAATTGTGGGGTGGGCTTCTAGACCACCCAAAAATACATAAACTAGGTGCTTTATAGGTTAATTAAAGAATAAAAATCCGGTTTGTAATAAACCGACAAAAAACCCTAAAATACCACCTAAAGTCACAATTGCTTGTAATTCATTTCTGACAATTCCTTCAATAGCGTCTTCTAGTTCAGCCGGTGGTGTAGCTTTTACTCGTTCTACAATTACTTGATCTATAGATAAAATGGGAATTGTTTGCGCTACAATAATTTCTAAATCTTTCTCTAGATACTTTTCTAAAATTAATGTCAAATCCCCAGAAACTACTTCTAAAGAAGTATTAACAACTGGTGAATTACTCAAGCGATTTAGTAATACAATAGATATCCTTTCCCAGTCAGCGGATTTTGTTAATTCTTTGAGCAAATCACTGCCACTATTTTGCAGGTATTGACGTACATTATCTCTAATAGTTTTTCGCAGTTGACGTACAGTACCGACGGGGAGATTTTGTAAAGATAAATTCTGTAATAATCCCTGAATGCGATCGCGCATTTTTAGATCTTTAATTAATTCTTGTAATCGTTCATTGGTTGCTTCTTTTTCATCCAAACAAAATGTCCGTAACCGGGTTAGAGTATTTTTTAAACCGAACAAATTTGCAACTACCCAATAAGTACCACTGGTTTTTTCTCGAAAGCTCTCATCAATAGCTTGAATTGTCCGATCTGTTAAGAAATCAATGATAATTTGTCGCAGTCTATCTGGTGGTAAAACTATCTCTAATAACCAATCAGCTAACCGGATAGATTGCTCTTCACTGAGTTGAAATTCTAGTAATACCTGATCAAATATTTGGTTAATTTGAGTTTCTAAAAATGTTTCTTGTCGTGCTAATACCCTCAAAAGACGCGGTAAAGATTCACCCAATAAATCCCGTAAAATTCCCGCTACAATTTTAGTAGTACGGGGGTTTTTATCATCTCTAATTTGCTCAAATAGCAGACGTAATAACCACAGAACTCCTCCTTGTAACCGTTCAGGTTGTAAAAGTTTTCGCGCTAGATTTTGCAGTTCTTCTGGAGTCAGTAGGGACTTCATAATCGCATTAGCAATATTTTGTCCTAACCGCTCTTGATTACTAGGAATTAACCCAGGAGTAAATGGTACTCTTTTCCCAAAAACATAAACTGGTTTGTAGGGACGAAACAGCATTTTTATGGCTATATCGTTAGTATAATAGCCAATTAATCCACCCAGAATTGGGGGTGATACATATAATAAGATTTGAGACAAATCCACGGCTTTTGGATTACCTAATTACTACTAATACTCCCATCATACCGTTCGCAATGGGATAGTGTCTAACTTCCTGAAAACCAACCTGACGCGCTAACTCTATCTGCTCCCTACCCGTGGGAAAGCGGTCTAAACTAGGGCTAATATAAGCATATTCTTCCTTTAAACCAAGATTAGTGGCTATAGGAACTACACAATTATCTAAATACCACTGTTGCACAGCGCGTAACTGTTGATGACTGGGACGATGAAAGTCTAAAATCGCAGCTTTAGCTCCTGGTTTAAGAACACGGTATATTTCTTGAAGACTTTTGATAATGTTTTTAACATTTCTTAATCCATATCCCATAGTAGCTGCATCAAAATAATTATGATCAAAAGGTAAATTTAATACATCTCCTTCTACCCAATTAATCGGAGGTTGAGGATAATAATTTTTGCAGCGTTCTTGAGCATTATTCAGTAAATTAGGGGAAAAATCAACTCCATAAACCTTTCCTGTCCTTCCCACACGACGTGCTAAACGAAAAGTTAAATCACCAGTACCGCAACATAGATCTAAGCTAGTATCACCAGGTTTAGCAGCGCTCCATTTGACTGTCATTTCTTTCCAAATTCGGTGTTGTCCTAAACTTAATTGATCATTTAGTTGATCATATACGGGAGCAATGCGGTTAAATATAGTACGAATTTCGTTACTCATTTTTCAGGAAAAAAGCATAATTTTAATTTAAACCTGATCATACCAACTGACGGTTTCAACTGGGCGATTTTTACCTTGTAGGGTGCGTTAGCGACTAGTAACGCACCGTGAATACATTTTTATCAAACGATAGTCTAGGAAAATTGATAATTTAATTGGTAATTTATTTTTTGTCAGTCCCTAATTTTTCATAGTGACCAGCTTTAGTGATATACTCGTATAAGTGACTCAATAATGGCCTATAACGAGTTGTTTAAAACTTATTGTACGCAGATTTTTAACTGCTTTTTAATAGAATTATGACAGAAATACAGCCCAACTCTCAAAATCTTGAGGATACAGCTACAGAGTTATTAGTGAAGCTGAGACAAAAACAGGGTTCTTGGGTGGAATGGGGACAAGCCATCGCTTACTTGCAAAAAAATGGTTATAATCCTCAGACTATCTTTGAAGCAACAGGATTTGAACCAATTCAACAGAATCAGGTAATTGTTGGCTCTCAAGTTTATGCTTCTATGGAAAAATGTGGAGCATCAGCGGAAACATTAGCATATTACAAGCAAAAAAGCAGTGATGTGTTATATGAATTACGTGGACTAAATCAAGAAGACCGTGCCAGTACGGCTGATTTAACCTTTGAATACAAGCTTGATGCAGATGTAGTCAGAGATATAGCCAAAGCAGTTAAAGATTTTTCTTGGTTTCCTAATTTACCAGAAGGCTTCAGTAAACATCCGGGGGATGCTGTCGCTTATCAATCTTGGAAATTCGCTAAACAAAAATCTGACTTGTCCGAGCGATCGCGTTTAATAGCTAAGGGTTTACGCTTTGCCCATTCTGAAAGTGCTAGAAAGCAATTAGAACAACTATTAATGGATTTTAGCGTTGCGCCCAAAGTTGCTCCACCTATCCTCCCTTTTTACCGTCTTGAATCTGATGAAGACTTACCCCGGATTTTACCAGTCATAGGTGAGTTACCATTAACACAAGAAGACTTAAAAGCTGTACCATTGATTACGGAGATTGAACCATTTCGGATGGTCAAATTTGCGGGGGAACAAGCTTGGGTATCTTTACCAGGGTGGAAAGTGCTATTAAATGCAGAAGATCCCGTTGTAGTCATTGGTAATAGTGATATTTTTCCCAACCCTCATCAAAGCAAAATTGAACCAATTATGATTGTAATAGATCGCGCTCAAAGAGAATGGGATATTTCCAACTACTTTGTTTTTGATAATGGGGAGAGTATTGACTTTCAATGGTTTGAAACTGCACCAAAAATTCCCTTATTGGGAAAGATGATTGTTTTAGTTCGACCTAAGAAAGTTCTAGATGAAGAATTTACCAAAGATGCTTGGCAAATTGATGAATAATTGATCAAGAAAGGTAATCGGTAGGCTAACAAGAATCTACTAGAAATCATCTACTAACAAGGATCTAATTTATATACTTGGGCGGGCTAGAAGCCCACCCCACAAGACAATGACTAATGACCAATCATCTATTATTAAACTAAAAGAAAATATTGCCGAAATTAGGGCTAAATTGCGTCCAGGACAAACGCAAATGGCTGATTGGCAATCGGGTCCATTGGCCGTGGCTGCCGTTCCAGGAGCGGGAAAATCAACGGGAATGGCTGCGGCTGCGGCCATTGCTATTGCTCGTCAATATCAATATTATTTAAATACAGGTAATAAAGAATATAAACAGTTAGTAGTTGTTACCTTTACCCGTTCTGCGACTGCGAATATTAAATCTAAAATTCGGGAAAATTTAAAAAAATTATCTTTACCACAAACAGGATTTGCAGTTTATACTTTGCACGCTTTAGCTTTAATTATTGCTAGTCGTTATCCTGATTTATCGGGTTTACAGTTAGAAAATGCAACCTTAATTACACCAAATCAAAGTCACAGATTTATTCATATAGCGGTAGAAAAATGGATTTTTAATCATCCCCAACTTTATCTTAAATTGCTTGCAGGACAAGAATTTGATGGAGAAGAAACGGAAAGATTACGTCGTCAGTCAGTGCTGAGAACAGAAGTATTACCAGATTTGGCTTATACTGTTATTCATGAGGCGAAAAGTTCGGGAATATTACCACAAGATTTATTAAAATGGAGTCAAATAAATCCAGATAAATATGATATTTTAAGAGTAGCAGCGGGATTGTATACAGAATATCGAGAATTTATGAAATTACAGGATTTTATTGATTACGATGATATGATTTTAGCTGCTTTGAAAGTATTAGAAAATCCTAGCGCTCGTCGGATAGAACAAAATAAAGTTTTAGCTGTTTTTGAAGATGAAGCTCAAGATTCTAGTCCATTACAAACCAAGTTATTAGAAATACTAGCCAGTCAAGAAACATTAAATTTAATCAGAGTTGGTGATACTAATCAAGCCGTTAATTCTACTTTTACCCCTGCTGATCCAATTTACTTTCGGGAATTTTGTCAAGATTGTGAAAGTAAAAATAGACTAGCTAAAATGTCTCAAGCTGGTCGCAGTACACAAATAATTATTGATGCTGCTAACTTTGTTTTAGAATGGGTAAATCATCAGAACTTTGCTAAAAATAACAGCAGACAAACACCATTTATTAATCAGAAAATTTACCCTTTAGATATCAGTGACGGTAAACAAAACCCTGAACCAGTAGGAAGAGGATTAGAACTTTATACTCCCAAAGATATACATCATACAGTTGAATTAATTTCCCGAAGAGTCATTGAGTTATTTACAGAAAATCGTGAATCTTCCGCAGCGATATTAGTGCGGGAAAATCGTCAAGGAAGATGGTTAGCTACAGCTTTAGAACCAATATGTCAAGAGTATAAAATCAAACTTTATGATGTGGGAGAAAAAGAACGACGTTCTCATGTTCCTCAAGAAATTTTATCATTATTACAATTTTGCGATCGCCCTCATTCCGCTGATTATCTCAAAGCCACTTTAGATGTGCTTGTAGAACGTAAATTAATACCTACCCAAGATATTAACACCCTAGCTAGTGTTCCCGAAGAATTTTTATATCCAGGACCTTTAACCCCACCTCAAACAGAAATAGTTAAAAAAGCGGCTCATATTTGTCGGAGTTTACTCCGCGCTTATTTAGAATTACCTTTTTATCAAATAATTTCTTTTTTTGCTTTAACGTTAAAATATAACCAAGGAGAATTAGCTACTGCTGACAAACTTGCAGAACGGGTAAATCAGCAAATTTTTAGTAATAGTTCCATGGGAAAGATGATATCAACTTTAATTGAAATTGTCAGTTCCGAAAAATTTGAACCAGTAGAAACAGAAAATATTGAAGAACAATATACCCAAAAAGGACAATTAACAATTATCACTATGCACAAGGCCAAAGGGTTAGACTGGGATTATGTATTTTTGCCATTTCTCCATGAAAACTTAATTCCGGGAAGATTTTGGATTCCTCCCCAGTCCCAATTTTTAGGGGATTTTAGTTTATCAGAAGTCGCACGCGCTCAAATTCGCGCTCTCCTTCATCAAAAACCCATACCTGATATTCAGCAAGCTGGAGAAGAATCAAAATACCTGAAAATTGCAGAGGAATATCGTTTACTTTATGTTGCTATGACCAGAGCAAAAAAACTTTTATGGATGTCTGCGGCTGAAAAAGCGCCTTTTACCTGGAATAAACCGGAGAATTTACAACCAACAACCCCTTGTCCAGTTTTTGCAGCTTTAAAACGCCAATTTATTCAAAATATCTGCAACAATTGACAATTGATAATTATTAATTAATAATTGATTATTAGCAATCAATAACTAACAACCAAATTTTATGGTCGCAACTCCAAGTTATAACTACATATCCCCCACAGAATATCTCCAAGGGGAAGAAAACAGTCCTATTAAGTATGAATACAGGGACGGAGAAGTCTACGCAATGGCAGGTGCTAGTAATACTCATGTAATTATTACTGGTAATATCTTTGCTATACTGAGAAACCATCTGCGTGGAAGTGGTTGTCAAGCTTATATTTCCGATACAAAGGCACATATTGAGTCAATTAATACCTATTATTATCCTGATGTCATAGTTAGTTGTAACCAAAAAGACAAGGCTTTTCATAACTTTCTGCGTTATCCCTGTTTAATCATCGAAGTCTTATCCCCTACCACAGAAGCCTTTGATAGAGGTGATAAATTTGCTGACTACCGAAAATTAGCATCACTTCAGGAATATGTACTAGTGAGTCAAAACCGCATCAGTGTAGAAGTTTTTCGTCGTAATTCAGAAGGACAATGGGTACTTTATAGTTATGAACCTGGGAAAAATATTCATTTAGAAAGTATCAACTTTAACTGTCCTATAGCAGATGTGTATGAAGATGTAAATTTTGAAACTGCTGCTGGAGAAGATCTAATTGTTTAAATTTACGTCACTCTTGTGAATTAAAAAGGCAAAAATTCATCATTTTAATTGTTGACCACACCTTTTACAAAATTTAGCATCTGTGTCATGAAAAGCTAAACCGCAACGTTCACAAATAGTTTGTACCTGATTTGCTGTTTTTACTAATCGTTTAATTAGATCTCCAATTTGCCAAGGAATCAGGGCTACTCCTGTTAAAATCATTAATACGGTCAATAAACGGCCTAATTCAGAAATAGGAATCACGTCACCGAATCCCACGGTTGTCATTGTCACAATTGAGAAATAAAAAGCATCTAAAAAAGTGTTAAAATTATCGGGATTAAGTGGATGTTCGACTTGATAAATTAACCCAGAGAAAACAAAAATTATGGCAAATAAAGTAAATAATATTCTGGCAAAAATGACACTATCTTCATTACTAATACTCCCAATTAAAAATTTTTTGTCAATAAATCTCAGTAATCGTAAGATACGAAACCAGCGTAATAAACGGATAAAACTAATATCTGCTAATCCGATCAAAGATGGTAGAATTGCCATTAAGTCAATAATTGCATAAAAACTGAGAATATACTTAACTCTATCTTTCGTACTCCATAAGCGCAATAAATATTCCGCAGCAAATATTATTAATATACAAGTATCTAATGCTCTTAATTCTAAATGAGCATCTTCAGGAATACTATAGGTTTCTGCGACAAAAATCCCTGAAGATACTAACACTAATAAAGCGATAGTTAAATTAATTGCTTTACCTATAGATGTTTCTATATCTGTTAGATAAAACTCTGCTTTTTCTCGATTTATCACCATTTTTTATCCAAAAAATTATGGGGAATAATTAAAATTTTAAATTAAACAAAACTCTTAGTTAAGTTATTACCCATTACCCATTACCCATTACCCATTACCCATTACCATTAAAACCTTAAAGCCACTCCACCTTGTAAAGATACAGCCATATTACCACTATTACGAGTAGCATCAAAGGCAATAATAGCATTACCAAAAATCACAGTATTACTATTAGGAATAACGTAATCAATTCCTGGTTGTAAAGCCAAGCTAATTTTATTACCTACAGGAGAAACTGCATCACTACTATTGATGACTAGTCCAGCGCCTAAATAAGCATCGGTTTGCCAGTTGAGGGGGATATCATAGGAAACAGCAGGTACTATTGCTGTCCCTTTGCCAATTAAGGCTTGAGTGCGAAAAGAAATAGGGGTTTCTAGCAACTTATAGCGAAAAGCCAACACTCCACCTAATTGACTATCATCCGTAAATCCAACAGTAGGACCAATACCAACATAACTACCATAGGCTACTTGAGCTTGTGCGGGTTGAGAGTTGACAGCTAAACCTAAAACTGTGACTACGGACATAAGCCCAAACCAATGCTGAATTTTTTTCATCACACCACTCCTAACAGAATCTAAATACTAAATTAACTCGTGATTATTTCTATTTATGGACAACGAGAATGTAGCCCACCTTTCGTACAAATTAAGGCTAATTGTTGAGGATCTAAATTTTTAGCTTTACTAAAATCTACTCCTTGAATTGAAGCATTTTGTGAACCAAGATCGGGAGTTTCTACAAATTTGTCTGACTCTTGTTTACCTGTAAACAGAATTGCACCTTGAAAATCTGCTCCGGCTACATTTGCTCCCCGTAAATCGGCACGACTTAAATCAGCATTTCGCAAATTGGCGTTTTGTAAGTTAGCTGATTGCAAACTAGCACCAGTAAGTCGAGTAGCACTGAGGTTAGCATCACTAAGATTAGCATAATCTAAATAGGCTTCGGATAAATCTGCACCTTGCCAATCAGTTTTAGTTAAATTTGCATAAGCTAATTGTGTACCGACGGCAGAAACACGAACTAAATGAGCCGCATATAAATTTGCTTCTGTTAAATTTGCATCGCTTAAATCTGCATTGGTTAAGCGAGAATTTTCTAAAAGTGCATTGCGTAAATCTGCACCTACTAACTGGGAGCTACTTAAATTAGCACCAAATAAGCGGGTATAGGATAAGTTGGCTTTGTTAAGATTGGCGCGACTTAAATCACTTTGATTCATCAAAATACGACTTAGATTGGCATCAGTAAAATTAGTTTGCTTTAACTGGGCGTTACTTAAATCTGCCATGGTATCATCGTAAGTATCCCAACGTCCATCTTCGCCTACACTACGGAAACGACTACCTTGGAAATTACCTTGGTTGAGATTTGCAGATTTCAAGACAATTCCTGATAAATCAATGTTGTTTAATACCAATTTGAATGAGGAATTTCCCCTAGATCCTTGAGAACCTAATTGAACATTGCTCAAGTCAATATTGTTAATTTTGCCACCATAGATAGCCAGAATTTTGTTGATTACCTGCTGGGTGAGAATTAACTGATTTTGTCTAAATTCCCAGTTTGAACTTTTTCCCATAGATTCTATTTCCCCAACCAAAAACTGATTCACACGCTTTAATTCTGGGATGGCTTTTAGACCTGTATTAGTTAAAGCTTGTTGAATAGTATCCAGAGTTTGGGGGTCTGTTTCTTTTACCAGTAAATCAACTAGTAATTTGATGGATTGTGTATCATTCATGCTACCCAATGCTAAAACGGTTTTTTGACGCTCTTCATTGGTAACACCGTTGTTGGGATTAAATGCTTTAATGAGTTCGATAAACTTTTGGCTATTAGTTTGCTCGCTTCTGCGTTGGCTTTCTTGGGTTTGGATATAGATTTGTGTACCTATTAAAGTTGATAATACAGCAATCATACTAGTCAGCCCCACCAAAAACAAGCTGAAATTAGAATTGCTTCTCTGGGAAAGACTGGAAATAGATTGTTGACTGGAGGAACTATCTACATTATCCTCATGTATTTTTAGCTCTTCCCCAGGGTTACTGAAAGTGCTTTTAGCGTCTATTGTATAAGTCCGGGCTAATTGGTCATGGAAGGATCGGGGGTACTTTTGTCCAGGCCAACCTTTTGCTTCTGCTAGGATCATTAATATGGTTAAAGATGTAAACAGAGATAAGTTGGGAAAAATAAAGCTGTAGCGCCAGAGCAGATAAGCAGCGGAAACGGGTACAGTCCAGCGCCCTAATCCTTCTCTGACTACTATTGCACTTAATCCGGGGGCTGATCCTTCTGCATTAACCACCCGCACACCAAACCAACGTTTGGGAATGGTACTACCAGTCTGAGCTAATAAATACAATTGCCACCAGGAAAAGGTCGTGGGTAATAATACAGCTAAAGTCCAGAGAATATTAGTCGGCCAGGCTACATTACGAATACCATAATTTACGGGTAATGCCAGAGGTCTAGCGATCGCTTTTTCTGTGACTACTAGAATCGGATTCAATGGGACTCGTTGGATATCACTCCGGGAATTTATATATGCACCCAAAGCATAAGGAACTAACCCACTGGCAATCAAGAGGGTTAGTTCCACCGTCCAAGCCGCAAAACGCCTAGCTGTTAGTGATGTAATATTGACTTTTTTCGGTTCTTCTGGGCGGCTAGATTGATTACTGCTTCTCCCCATAATTGGATTCGCCATTAGATAATTACCTGTGAATCTATTTTTATACCAGTGTTAGGGTGATGAAAATAGGCTATCGCTTATTTCCCTTTTTTGTCAGCAACAAAAAATTTGTATCCAAGATACACTAACCCTGCCAAAACTGCCAAACTAATTACAGAAGCGACCAAAGCAAATACTGTTTGCAGTATCCAAACAGTTAAAAGCATGACTACACCTGTAACTACCAGCTTTTTAATTGTTGATAAACTATTAAACCAAATTCCGCATCTTTCTAAATATAAGTTCCATTTAAAGAAACTTGTGATAGGTGTCTGTGTCTTTTGTCCTTGGGTATTAACTCCAGCGGACTTGATTTCTGCTTCTAGATTTTGCAGACGACGCTGTAAGTCTTCTTCTGGTTGAAAGTTCATATCACGGGAAATAGATAATAGGGTGGAAATTTAGGCGACTATCTACGTTTAATGATCATTGTATGTTCTCGTCCAACTGATAATCGCTATATTCATGATCACTAATTACAATTTAACGCCCAATGATGTTTTCCTGAAAAAAAGAAATATTCAGAAATTATGGTTGGTACTTAGTTGTATTTATTTTAGATCATTTTAGTCTGGCAGATGCCGAAACTATAAGTATTAACTAAGTTACCCAAATAAAATTTACCTGTAATAACTGGGAATATTGACGAGAAAATTTTAGATTCTAGGTTAGGTTGGGAATTTTCGGTATAAGCGCCCCTCCTTCAGGACGGAAATCATCCAAAATCTATTGACTTTCACGGGAGCTTACACAGATTGTCCTACTGGTAACTGGTCAGTTCAGGATGTTTTAATTTTTTCCTATAGAAATTCTATTCAATTTATCATTATTTACGTAATTACACTTACTTATATAGTTATATAACTATAATTACCTTTTTACTCATTAGACATCTCCAATTAGTGAGAGAATAAAAACTTGAAATCATCCCTGCTTTGTGTTGCTGACAAACCAAAGGAATCTTAAAAAATGTGCAAAAGAATTACTTTAATCTTATTATTGGTGTTAAGCTTCAGCATAATTAGTCCCAGTGTAGCTGAAGCTGCTGGACTTAAGAGTTTTGTAGACAGTGCTGATGGTTATCAGTTTAATTATCCTAATGGTTGGTTACAAGTGAAGGTTGCTGATGGACCTGATGTGGTATTTCATGATTTAATTGAAGTATCAGAAAATGTCTCTGTGATCATTAGTCCCGTTCCTACTGGTAAAACTTTGTCAGAACTAGGAACACCCTCAGAAGTCGGTTATAAGTTGGGAAAAGCTGCTCTTGCTCCTGTTGATTCCGGCCGCACCGCTGAATTAATTAATGCAGCGCAAAGGGAAATAAATGGTAAAATTTACTACTTTCTAGAATATGAAGTGAAACTTCCTAATGGACAAAAAAGACACAATATCTCTAGTGTGTCTGTAAGTCGTGGTAAGCTTTTTACCTTTAATGCGTCAGTACCCCAGAAACGCTGGAAAAAAATACAACGCATGATTGATGAAGTTGTCAGTTCTTTTACTGTGTATTAATTGTCTATTGATAATTAAAAATGGGGACGGGAATAGGGGAAATTACCAATTACTAATGATCAAGACTCAAGACATGAAAATTCCGCAATTTGTACTTGCTTCTGCTTCCGTTGCGCGTCGTCGTTTACTACAAACTGTCGGTATTGACCCAATCATTTGCCCTAGTGATTTTGATGAGTCGCAAATACAAATCAATGAACCAGGGGAATTAGTACAAACTTTGGCCCAGTCTAAAGCGGAAACTGTAGTTTCTCAATTTCCATCAGCTTTGATCATGGGTTGTGATTCAGTTTTGGCAATTAATGGTAAAATCCATGGTAAACCAGCAGATGATCAGGAAGCGATCGCTCGTTGGCAAGTAATGCAAGGTAATTTTGGCGACTTGTATACAGGTCATGTGTTGATTGACACATCACAAAATCGGCATCTGGTCAAGTGTCAAGTTACTAGGGTGTATTTTGCTAAAATGAGCGATCGCGCGATTCAAGCCTATGTAAAAACAGGTGAACCCCTCAAATGCGCTGGAGCATTTGCTTTAGAAGGGTACGGGAGTTTATTTGTGGAAAAAATCGAGGGTTGTCATAGTAACGTCATTGGTTTAAGTTTACCCCTATTACGGAAAATGATCGGAGAATTAGGATATGAAGTGACAGATTTTTGGGGATAGTTGGGTAATTATTATTCCCAATTTTTCTCCGAGAAAATGTTAGAAAATAGAGACTACTATCTGAATATGAAATTAGTTTCGGAAAACAAAACATGAAACGAGATGAGGTAATAACAACCTTAGCAGCACATCGAGAAAAGTTGCAGGAATTGGGAGTAAAATCCCTTAATTTGTTTGGTTCAGTAGCGCGGGATGAAGCTCGTTTAGATAGCGATATAGACTTTTTAGTGGAGTTTAATCATCCGGGTGGGTTGTTTCAACTTTTGCGAGTGCAGTATTATTTAGAAGATATTTTGGGATGTCCTGTAGATTTGGGAACTGAGGATGCTTTGAGAGAACATTTGCGAAAACCTGTATTCAAGGATATCATTTGTGCCTTTTAGAGATTGGCGGCTTCGCGTGCAAGATATTGTCTTATCTATCAATGAAATTGAACAAAGGACAAGGGATATAACCTTTGAAGAATTTGCCAAAAATCAAACGATTGTCAAAGCTGTTCTCTATGATTTTGTCGTGATTGGAGAAGCTGCTAGAAATGTACCAAACGATATTCAGTTAAGCTATCCTCTTATACCTTGGCGTTTGATGGGAGGAATGCGAAATGTGGTAACTCACGAATATTTTCAAGTTGATTTGAATAGGATTTAGGTAACTATTCAAAATGATTTATCCCCATTATTACCACAATTACAAAAAATACTGGAGAGAGAAATATCAGAAGAATAGTTGATTGGGTGCAGATAGTTGTAAACTAACAAATAAATTGTATTTGTCAAATAATTATGTCTTTTACTCCTTCCTTGCGCGAACAACAACATCCCCTAATTCGTCAACTAGCTGATTGTATTGAAGCAGTTTGGCATCAACACCTAGACTTATCACCATACCATTTACCTGGGGAGTTGGGATATGTGGAAGGTAGACTAGAGGGAGAAAAATTGATTATTGAAAATCGTTGTTATCAAACTCCTCAGTTTCGCAAAATGCACTTAGAACTGGCAAGAGTCGGTAATATGTTAGATATTCTTCATTGTGTGATGTTTCCCCGTCCAGAATATGATATACCCATGTTTGGCTGTGATTTAGTGGGAGGTAGAGGTCAAATTAGTGCCGCTATTGCTGATCTTTCTCCTGTAAATTTAGATCGGATTTTACCAGATGGTTATAATTCTCAACTTAGGGAATTAACTAAACCCAACTTTTCTCAACCTCGTGAATTACCAGAATGGGGAAATATCTTTTCTGATTTTTGTCTGTTTATTCGTCCTACTTCTTCCGCAGAAGAAATAAGTTTTTTATCTCAAGTCAAGTCATTTCTAGAAATACATTGTACACAAGCAATTGCATCTAGTCCAGTCACACCAGAAAAAGTAGCTGAAATTATAGCTGGACAACATAACTACTGTACAAAACAACAACAAAATGATAAAACGCGGAGAGTTCTAGAAAAAGCTTTTGGTACAGAATGGGCAGAAAATTATATGACTACAGTTTTATTTGACTTACCGTAAGCATTCAGCATGACAAGGGAACAGGGAACAGGGAAGAGGGAAGAGGTTTTGGGTAACTTTACTTTTCGTTACTTATGTCGGTTTTTTTCCATTCACCTACTATTTAAGATTACTTCATAAATTTATAAATCATCTCTGATAACCAAATACTTGCCATGACTACTCTATTACTCTAACTGTAAGTTGTGTTACGTTTTCTCTCAATCAATAAATGTAGAATTTACATTTAGTTTCATCACCACAATTCAGATTAATAGGTAACATATCATGTCAACGGTGGATGAAAAATCGAAATTTAAGGTTGAACAACCTAAAGTTTGGTTAAGTGTTGCTGTAGCCTTACCAGTAGCATTAGCTGCCGGTTTACTAGCTACAACCAGAATGGAACAATTGAAAAAACTGACTTCTGCTGTATCTGTAGCACCAATTCCCAATACCATTAGCGCCATAGGACGTTTAGAACCAAAAGGAGAAATTATTAAACTCTCCGCTCCTGCGGGTTTATCAGGTAATTCACGAGTCCAGCAACTTCTGGTTAGAGAAGGACAACGAGTACAAGAAGGACAGATTCTGGCTATTTTAGATAACCGCGATACTAGTATGGCCGTAGTCGAAGAAGCCAAAGCCAAGATGCAAGAATCCCGCGCGAATTTAGCCCAGGTGCGTGCGGGTTCTCCCAAGGATATTCAAGCCCAAAAATTCATTATTGCCCGATTACAAGCCCAATTGGCCGGGGAAAAGGACGCTCAACAAGCCATGATTAGCAGAATTGCGGCTCAGTTAAGTGGTGAGAAAATTGCCCAAGAAGCCACAGTTAACCGTTTAGAGGCCGAACTATTGGGACAAAGGGAGTCTTTAAAAGCTACAGTTGAGCGCGTTAGAGCAGAACAACGTAATGCTCAAGTAGATTCTGGACGTTATGAATTTCTATACAAACAAGGTGCTATTTCTCAGCAAGAACGAGATAGAAGACAGTTAAATGCAGTAACAACTAATCAACAATTAATTGAAAGTCAAGCTGGTTTAAAACGGGCAATAGCTACTATAAAACAACAAATTTCTGAAGCTAGAGCTAATCAAGTGAAAACTCTAAATACTTTACAACAGCAGTTAATTGAAGCTACTGCTAATCGCAATAAAACTATAGCCACTTTGCAAAGACAAATAGATGAAGAAAGAGAAAAATTAAATCGTCTATTAGTAGTTAGTCCACTAAATGTCCAAGTAGCTCAAGCTCAAGTTACTAATGCAATTGCCTTAATGAGAAAAGCCCAAGCAGAACTTCAACAAAGTTATGTTAAAGCCCCTAGTTCCGGTGAAATATTAAAAATTCATACTAAATCAGGGGAAATGATGGGTGTAAATGGAATTGCGGAAATTGGACAAACCGATCAAATGTTTGTAGTTGCAGAAGTTCCTGAAGATAGTATTAGTAAAATTCGTTTAGGTCAAACTGCTACTATCTCCAGTGATAACGGTACATTTAATGGTCAATTAAAGGGTAAAGTTACCGAAATCGGCAGAAAAATTGGCAAGAAAGATGTTCTAAATAACGACCCGGCAGCAGATATTGATGCTAGAGTTGTAGAGGTAAAAATTGCTTTATCCCCAGAATTTAATCAGCAAGTTTCTGGTTTAACTAATGCTAAAGTTACGGTAGAAATTAATGCTAATTAACTTTCTATTTCTCTGAAACATATTCAGGTTCAACTACTTAATTAATTCCCCAATCAAAATCAAAAAAAGCTAAAAAATGGCAGGAAAAATACCTTTATCTTGGCTACAACTGACAAGAGAAAAAACTCGCCTAGCAGTAGCTTTGTCCGGTATTGCCTTTGCTGATATTTTAATGTTCATGCAATTAGGTTTCCGGGATGCACTCTATTATAGTAACGTCAGAATGCACAGCAGTTTAGCAGGTGATGTGATTTTAATTAATAATCAATCTAATGCTGTTTTATCAATGA
>Ga0315905_10001518_pt1 | contig 24971 bp, 28 predicted proteins | sample LakEriMetagenome_5_FD_203522 | JGI IMG/M metagenome (GOLD analysis project Ga0315905, IMG submission 203522) | Freshwater fungal communities from buoy surface, Lake Erie, Ohio, United States - Buoy 4 MA121 | ecosystem: Environmental > Aquatic > Freshwater > Lake | place: USA: Lake Erie, Ohio...
GGATGTTGAAATTTGGATTCGTGAAGATCCAATTGTGCGCTTTACATTTGTTTTATGTCTGATCAAAGTATCAATAGCGGAAAAGCGCCGGAGCCCGTGGGCTTGTATCCTCATGCCAAAAGGGTAGGCAATTTGTTGTTTTTGAGTGGTGTAGGTCCTAGAGAGCGTGGGACCAAGAAAATTCCTGGTGTTACCTTAAACGAGGCGGGAGAGATTGAGAGTTACGATATCGAGGCACAATGCAGAAGTGTATTTCAGAATGTGCGTTGGATTTTAGAGGATGCGGGAAGTTCTTGGGATAATATTGTTGATGTGACCGTCTTTTTGACCAATATGAAGGATGATTTCCCAACGTATAACCGATTGTGGGCCGAATATTTTGGTCAGAATCCGCCATGTAGAACCACTTTGGAAATCAATTGTTTGCCAACTCCGATAGGGATCGAGTTGAAGGTGCTAGCCACCATTGATTGATTTTATTCCTGAATCATGGGCGTCGCTTTTGAATCGTTGCGTAATCAATTTTTGGATTACATCGCAAAGACAAAGCGTATGTCGGTTCATACGGTGTCGGCTTATACTGGCGATTTAAAGCAATTTGAGGATTTTTTGGAGACTCAGTATGTGAGTTCGTTGGCTGATTGCAAGGCGATCCATATTCGAGGTTTTATGTCGATGTTGCTGGGTGCCGGTTTGACATCCAGAAGTGTGCATCGCAAAGTGTCGAGTGTGCGAGGGTGGTTCAAATATTTACGCAAGCAGGGTTTGATGGTTGGCGATCCGATGACTAAGATTATTCTACCGAAGATGCCGAAGATGCTGGTGAAGGACATTCCCGCGTTGGACTTACACAATATGTTTGCGAATTTCCCTTGGAACGAAGTGGAGCACGGGGAGCGGGATCGACTGCTGTTGTTGCTGTTTTATACCACCGGGATGCGTTTGAGTGAGTTGATTGGATTGAAGGCCGGCGATATCGATTTTCATCGCGGAAGTTTGCGGGTTTTGGGTAAGCGGAATAAGGAGAGGATTATCCCGATGCATCCTGAGGTGGTGGATTGGTTGAAGGAGTATATGGGCAGCCACGGCGGTGCTTATTTGTTTGAGACGGAGAAGGGGGAGCCGCTATATCCGATGTTGGTGTATCGGTTGGTGAGTCGGTATTTGAAGTTGTTTTCTCATGCGGCCAAGACGAGTCCACACGTGTTACGTCATAGCTTTGCGACGCATATGTTGAATAATGGGGCGAATTTATTGGCGATTAAGGATATTTTGGGCCACGCAAATTTATCGGCCACCCAAGTGTATACCAAGAATTCATTTGAGAAGTTAAAGCAGGTTCATGCTTTGCATCCGAGGAAGTGATTGGTATCTGGGAAACGAAAAAAGCCACCCGCAGGGTGGCTTTTTTCAAAGTCTATAGCTTATGCGATTGGACTTGCCAATGCTAAATCGATCGCAGATTATGCTTCTACGTCGGCAATTTGCATTTTCTGCTTGTAGGCGGCGCGAATTTTCTGCATACGCTTGGTAATACAGGGCTTTTCGAATGCCTGACGAGCACGAAGTGCTTTTACAACACCAGTTTTTTCAAACTTCTTCTTGAACTTCTTCAGTGCCTTCTCCAGCGAATCGTTTTCTTTTACGTTAATTATAAGCATGTTAAATTTTTATTTGGGTCACAAAAATAGATGTTTTTATCGATAAAGGCAAGTTCTTTTAATCTTTCAAAATGTTTCTTGAGATCACGAGTTTTTGAATCTCGCTTGTGCCTTCTCCGATGGTGCAAAGTTTACAATCTCTATAGAATTTTTCTACGGGGAAATCTTTCGTATATCCATAACCACCAAATATTTGCACGGCCTCGTTGGCGCAATACACACTCACTTCTGATGCGTAGTATTTTGCCATCGCACCTTCTTTTGTCATGTTGAGTCCCTTGTTTTTTCTGTCGGCCGCCTCTTGTGTCAACAATTCTGCTGCCTCAATTCTTGTCGCCATGTCCGCCAATTTGAACGCAATCGCTTGGAAACTTGAAATGGGCTGACCAAACTGTTCTCTTTCTTTGGAGTATTTCAAAGCGGCTTCATAGGCTCCTTTTGCGATACCCAACGACAATGCGGCAATAGAAATTCTACCGCCATCAAGGATTTTCATCGCTTGAATAAAGCCATCGCCGATATTTCCAAGGATATTGGTTTCTGGGACTCTGCAATCTTCGAAAATCATTTCGGCCGTTTCGCTGGCGCGCATACCCAATTTATTTTCTTTTTTACCACCTCTGAACCCTGGAGTGCCTCTTTCTACAACAAATGCAGTAATGCCTCTGGAGTCGAGTAGTTCGCCGGTTCTAGCCAAAACCACCGCAACATCGCCGGTGATGCCATGGGTGATCCAATTCTTTGAGCCGTTAAGTACCCAGTGGTCGCCATCTTTTTTGGCAACGCATTGCATGCGCAAAGCATCTGAACCTGTGTTGGCTTCTGTTAATCCCCATGCACCGATCCATTCAGCTGTAGCCAATTTAGATAGCCATCTTTCTTTTTGTTCGTCGTTCGCAAAGGCCAAAATATGACCGGTACAAAGACTATTGTGGGCGGCCATGGATAAGCCAACGCTGCCACAAACTTTTGCCAATTCTTCAATGGCAGCAGCATATTCAAAATAACTCAATCCGGAACCATTGTATTTTTCGGGTACCAAAACACCCATCAAACCCAATTCGCCGAGGGCTTTAAAAATGTGAATGGGGAAGGTTTGCGACTCATCCCAATCCATCAAGTGTGGACGTATGTTTTTGTCTGCAAAATCGCGCACGGTCTGTCTAACCATCAATACGCTCTCACTTTCTTGGAAATTCATCATAATTAGTGAATGCAAAGATATTAAACGTGGGCCTTACCTGTTAATCGCATTGTCTAATTCTTTGAAGAAATTTGTGGGTTGTTCGATGTCTTTCATAGACTTATAATAGTATTATTCGATAAATCGTAAATACGGCTCGATTTTCGATTTGTCCTCCATGCTGAGGCCCTGCATATCAAACCAAATGCGTTTTGTTAGCTGTGGGTGTTGCGTGAAAAAAGGGCCTAGGATTTTGGCTTTACTGGGGCCAATATAGGGATGCTTATAGAGTTGTTTGAAATCCACTTTTTCGTTGATTGGGATGAGTTTGGTTTTGTCGATGGTGATTCTGGCCGACATTACCTCCGCGAGTGTTGTATCTATTTTGGGAATTTCGATTAATTGTGAAGCCGAATAAAATCCACCAAGTTTTTCTCTGAATTTTAGTATTCTGCGTGCTGTTGATGGTCCAATTCCAGGGAGTTTGTCGAGGCTTGCACTATCAATATCATTTATGTTGATGTTGGCGGGAAATGGATTTTTACGATCAAGGATTTTTACGAGCTCAGGTTGTAAATATTGCAAATGATTTTTTCCTTCTTGCGATTTTCGCAATTCCATCAAAAGGGCGAATGCCATTTTATTGGATAAAGGTTTCGGATTTTTTGAATTTTTCGCCCACTGCTCGGACCCGTATTTCCCATGTTGAGATTTCCAATTGTTGCCATATTTAGACCTATCGTATTTACTTCGATAATCCTTCGATAATTCCGGAAGTCCCTTTGGCGCTTGGAGTTCAGATAAGGTCTTTGTCCTTTGGGCCTGGGAATGACATCGAACAATGCCCATAATAGAAAGGGTCGTTATGGCGAACCAGAACGACCCTTGAGTAATATTTTTTCGTAATCCTAACACCGCTAACCTGTCCAAATGACAGTAGCAAAATTAGGCGAAGACAGCTAAATTTTCTTTGCGATATTCGCCAGAGTCCAATTTGTTTTTGATAGATTTAAAAGCGGCGATCGTTTCTTGAACATCCTCTAAAGAGTGAACAGCGGTAGGAATCAAGCGCAAAATAATCATACCTTTTGGCACCACTGGATAAACAACGATACTGCAGAAAATGTTAAAATTCTCACGCAAATCGAGGGTAAGGTGGGTTGCTTCAGGAATGGTACCATTCAAAACAACTGGCGTTACTGGGGTTGTGGTGATTCCAATATTAAATCCGGCATCTTTCAATCCGTTTTGCAACGCATTCGTGATGGTCCATAATTTGTCTTTTAGCTCAGGCTGCGTGCGAATCATTTCTAAGCGTTTGATAGAGCCAATTACCAACGGCATCGGCAAGGCCTTTGCATAGATTTGAGAACGCATATTGTAGCGCAAGAATTTGATCACGTGTGGCTCAGAAGCGATAAATGCCCCAATTCCCGCCATTGATTTGGCAAAGGTTGAGAAGTAAATATCAACGCCCTCAGTTACACCTTGTTCTTCTGCAGTTCCAGCTCCTGTTTTTCCCATCGTTCCGAAACCATGCGCATCGTCGACCAAAAGGCGGAAATTGAATTTGCTTTTCAACTCAACGATTTCCTTCAATTTTCCTTGAGATCCGGTCATTCCGAAAACACCTTCGGTAATCACCAATATCGCACCACCGGTGGCTTCAACCACTTTGGTAGCACGTCTAAGTTGTTGCTCTAAACTTTCAATGTTGTTGTGGTTGTATACGAATCGTTTGCCCATGTGAAGACGAACGCCATCGATAATACAAGCATGTGATTCTGCATCGTAAACGATCACATCGTGGCGATCAACCAACGCATCAATTGCACTCAAAACACCTTGGTACCCATAATTCAAAAGGATACAATCGGGTTTTTGTACAAAACTAGCGAGGTCGCGCTCCAGCTGCTCATGGTAATTGCTGTTTCCGCTCATCATACGTGCACCCATCGGGTAAGCCATTCCAAATTGTGCGGCTGCATCGGTATCGGCTTTCATCACATCGGGGTGATTGGCCAAACCCAAATAATTATTTAAACTCCAGTTGAGGCGTTCTTTTCCGCGGAAAATCATGCGTGGGCCAATAGGACCTTCTAATTTCGGGAAAGTGTAATAACCGTGTGCGTTGTCGGCGTGCTGACCCAAAGGACCCATACGCTCATGCAGTTTGTCGAATATGTCTCTCATGATAAATGACTACAAATAGATTGATGCAAATTTAACAGTGTAATTATAATAATCGTTTAGAATTTATTCTCTGTTTGTGAATAAGGTAAAATTGACGTTTTTATTCGTGAAATGTCGCTATGCAACTCAATTTATCGACCCACAATAAACACGCAAGGGCTTTTGCCTAGGGTTTCCACCTTTCGTTTCCAGGCGCTGATGGGCTGCGTTAGGATATGTTCTGCTGGTCCTTGTAAGTCTTTGGCAATGCAAAGCAGCATATCTTGGGGGAGGTTTTTGCAGAAAAACTGTAGCAACCTATCGGTGCGATACGGGGTCTCGATAAACAAATGACTGTGTTTGTCGGTGGCCTTATTGTTCAATAAAACGGTGAGTTGTTTGAGTTCGTTTTCGTTGATGGGCGGATAGCCGTGAAAGGTGAAGGTCTGACCGCTGAGTCCACTTCCTGCCAAGGCGAGCATCAAACTATTGGGTCCCATAATCGGCTTTATATCCCATCCGCGTTGATGTCCGATTTTCACCAACATCGCTCCTGGATCGGCAATACATGGCATACCTGCTTCAGAGGCCATTCCTATTAATTTGGTGTTTTGGATGTCTTTTAGAAACGCTTCCAATTCCTTCTGAGGTGTTCTGGTGTTGAGTTCAAAAATATCGAGATCGTTCAAAGGGATGCCCACTTTGAGGCTGGAGAGGAATCGACGTAAAGTTCTCGCATCTTCAGCAACCCAATGTCGGATAGGGGTGATTGCGTCAATGTATTGCGGCGTATTCATCCAAAGCCAACTATTTTCGCCAATGGGCAGCGGCACTAAAATAAGTTGTGTGTTATTGCTTTCTGCGTTCCCCTCGGCGTATTCCTGCTGCAGTGGAGTTAATTCAGAGTTCTCTAGATTTGAATCGTTGATGTTTATGTCATCCATTGCTGCAAATTTCACCTTTATCGACGGAAGTCTGCAATTTATCTTTTGCCCATGGAAAATTGTCATTTAAAGGTCAGTAGAATTAATTCGCTCGGGTTTATCAAGTAACTTTGTCGAGTGAGTTTTATAAATCGACTTAAAACACGTTGGAACGTGCAGAAAGCATGGATGGTTTGGGTGATCTTGTTGGTATTTGCCTTAACGGGATTCACGGTGATGTATTTAAAGAAGTTCGTTAAGCCCTATTTGGGTGAAGAGTGGTGGGTTGATATGGTGTATTACATATTGATATTGCCATTTTATAATCTATTGTTGTTGTTTTACGGGTTCATTTTTGGGCAGTTCAAGTACTTTTGGGCGTTTGAGCAGCGATTTTTTAAACGCATGTTTGGCAAAGGAAAATGATCACGCGCGAATCGGTTCTTCAAGCGTTGTCTCATGTAGACGATCCGGATCTTAAGAAAGATTTGGTGACTTTGGGCATGATTGAGGATTTGGTAATTGGCGATAAAATTACTTTTACGATCGTTTTAACCACCCCCGCTTGTCCGATGAAAGACATGATGGTGAATGCTTGTAAAACTGCCATTCGGATGATGGTTGATTCGGAAATTGCGGTGGAAGTATCTACCACGAGCCGAGTTAGAGCAAGTATTCCAATGTCGGAGACTTTGCCCGGTGTAAAGCATGTGATTGCGGTGGCCTCAGGAAAAGGCGGTGTGGGAAAGAGCACATTATCGGCTAGTTTAGCCTTGGCCCTCAGCGGCATGGGTGCAAAAGTGGGATTGTTGGATGCGGATATTTATGGACCGAGTGTTCCTACGATGTTTGGTGTTTCGGCATCGCCGGAAATGTATATGAAAGGCGAAAAGCAGATCATGATTCCGGTGGAGGCGAAGGGTGTGAAATTGTTGAGTATTGGTTTGATGACAGCCCGCGGTCAGGCAATTGTTTGGCGAGGACCAATGGTTTCTTCGGCTTTTAGGCAGTTTGTGCAGGATACGGATTGGGGTGATTTGGATTATTTGATCATCGATTTGCCGCCAGGAACGGGTGATGTCCAGCTTAGTTTGGTGCAGAATGTCCCGCTAACAGGTGTGGTGATTGTGACAACGCCTCAAGAGATGGCTTTAACCGATGCGCGCAGGGCGATGGGTATGTTTTCGATGGAAGCGGTTAACAAGAAAATCCTTGGTGTGGTGGAGAATATGAGTTATTTCACCCCGGATGATGCTCCAGATAAGAAATACAAGCTGTTTGGTGAGGGAGGCGGAAAGGCCCTAAGTGAAGAGTATAACGTTCCATTTTTGGGTGAATTGCCATTGAATCCAGCGTTGATGAAATTGATTGATGAAGGCAATTTGACCTCGGATGCCATCGAATTAAAACCCTACTATCAGGTGGCGGGTGCGTTGGCTCAGCAAGTGAGTATGTTGCAAATCACAAAATAATATTACTTTTGCTCACCATGAGTGAAATCAATCAGCAAGTAGAACAGGTTTTGGAAACCATGCGTCCGTATTTGCATGCTGATGGCGGCGATGTGGAATTGGTGGAAGTGAGTGAGGAATTAGACATTGTTCTGAGATTGACAGGCGCTTGTAGCACTTGCAGCATGAGCGAAATGACAATGACAGCGGGGATTGAAGAGAGTTTGAGAAGAGCTATTCCAAATATTGGAAAAATTACGGCATTAAAAAATTAGTGATGTTTACCCGCCTTTGGATTGCCTTAAAAAATTGGGGTGCATCGGAGGGGAAACCGTTTATGGGCGTTCAGGCCTTGGGAATTCCGGTTGTGGCGGTGGTTTTTTTGACGATTCGCACGCAGTTTGGGAACGATACTCGTTTAAATTCTCTGTTATCCGCAGCGCCGCCGAATTGGGATTGGATAGTTTCTTGTTTGATTTTAGTCGTTTATGCCGCCGATTTTATCTCTGACGCAATCGCTTGGGATAGAATCGGAGTGAAATTCGCTACTTGGCAGTTTGTTCTGGCGGTGGGGTGGATTTTATTTGGCAGTTTTATCCTTTTGATGCTGACGGTTGTTTTGCCGCTTTTGGGTTTTGGCACGTTCGATAAAAAGGCTCTCTTGGATTTGCTATGGAGTCTTCGCTTTCTTATTTGGGGTGGGTTGGTGTATTGCTATTTCAAATGGCGAGGCGGTTCTGACCTTGCTTTTTTTGGCCCAGTTTTGATAGCTTTCGTCTTTGCTGCGGCCGTCTTTGGTGGGTTGCCATCGGCCGGATTTATCGCGTTCTGGTTTCAAGGATGTTGCATCTTCCTGTTGAATATTTTGTTGATGCAATACTTCGAAAAAGACAAAGATGCGGTATCCCAAACACCCAATTTATGGCTTTTGAAGTGGCGCAGAATCATGCCGGTGGTCGTCGTTTTGCTGATTCTTCTGATCACCGCTGGGTGGTTTTTTAATGATTTTAATGGGAATAATTTCGATGGCAATAAATTCGGAACAATTTTGTTGTTAGCGATTTACGGGTTGATGTTCATTTTCCCAGCGGCGTTTAGATTTGCCCGTTGGTATCGAGTTTTGATCGATAGCGCCTTGATTTTGTGGCTAATTTAAGCAGCGCGATGTTTCGCTTTTGCAGCCAAGTGGAGTAATAGGAATCCCAACGCTGCGGCGGTTGTGCTGCCAATCAAAATGCTGATTTTCCCTAGATCGATTTGCTGGGTATTGGTAAAGGCTAGGTTGTCGACGAACATCGCCATCGTAAAGCCAATTCCACCTAAAATACCTGCGCCAAAGAGCATCGTTTTGTTGATGCTTGATGATAAACTCGCGATTCCCAATCGGATTGCCAGCAGACTGAAAAGGAAAATACCAACGGGTTTGCCGATCAGTAAGCCAAAGAAGATGCCAAGACTTTCGGGGGATAATAGAGCGCCGGTCATCTCGGAGTTGATAGTAATGGCAGTATTAGAAAGTGCAAATAATGGCAAAATAATATAGGTTACGGGCCACTGGATTTTGTGTTCTATGCGATAGGAAAGTGTGGCGGGGGTTCCCGATTTGAAAGGCAGTGCAAAGGCAAGGATTACGCCGGCCAAGGTTGCATGGATACCGCTGTGGAGCATGCAAAACCAGAGAGATAATCCCAAGATTAAGTATATCCAAAAGTTCTCATTCCCCTTGCGATTTAAGAAATATAGGGCGGCGCAAATGAGGGCAGTAAGTATCAAATACAATCCCGAAAATCCATTGCCGTAAAATATTCCAATCACCACAATAGCGCCTAGATCGTCGATGATGGCTAATGCAGTTAAGAATACTTTTAAAGCTGGCGGGACTCTATCGCCTAACAAACCCATGATTGCAATGGCAAAAGCTATGTCGGTTGCGGTTGGAATTCCAATCCCTGAAATGGATTCTGGGTGATTGAAATTGAATAAGAGGTAAACGAGTGCTGGAAAAATCATTCCGCCCAGGGCTGCCATTACGGGGAGCATTGCGCGTTTACGACTGCTGAGTTCGCCAATGTATAGCTCTCTCTCTATTTCTAGGCCAACCAATAGGAAGAAGATGGTCATCAAGGCCTCGTTGATCCAACCGGTGAGACTGTGTTTGAGGTGAAATCCACCCCAGTTGCTGCCGATTTCAGTTTTCCAGAACGATGTGTATTCTTCGGCGATGCTAGAATTGGCAAGGAGTAAAGAAGTAACGGTGGCAACAACCAATAGTATTCCTCCCGACTGCTGACTTTGGAAGAATTCTCTAAATAAAGCGGTTAATCGGAAGGTGTTATTCGGTTTTTGAGGGTGATTCATTGGTTGATTTTTTTGATTACTGAGCAATGGGTTCGATACGATCTTTCATCCCTTCTAGCCAGTGTGTTTCGCATCGCGCTTCATAGACATCGGTATGCCCAATCAAGAGTAGATCGTCGTTTCCGGGTTTGCGGTAGGTGCGGTTTGCGGGTTTATTGCAAATATGACATATTGCTTTGACCTCGATTTTTTGGGTGGCCAATTTCTTGAGCGCTCCCATGGGCCCAAAATCACGTGCCATATAGTCTTTGTCGAGCCCGGCCGCCACCACCTTAATCTGATTCATCATCAATTCGCCTATCACTTCGACAATGAATGGTCCAAAAAATTGGACCTCGTCTATGTAGACTTCCTTGGTCATTTCATTGATTAACGGATAGATTTCTTCTGCTTTTGATATGCGATGGGCAAGCATTTGAATTCCGCTGTGCGTGTTGATAGTAGTGGCATTGTAGCGTTTGTCGAGTAGGGGTTTTACCGCCAATTTCTCCTCGGTAGAACACATGCTTTCGTTGTATAAACCAATCAACTGAGTGGTTTTTCCTGCAAACATGCAACCGTGGATAAGTGTAAATTCTCTCATGACAAAATTTCAAAGGCTGTTGTAACTTGCCGCTATCAATGGAAGCAAATAAAACTCCCCTGTTAGAAGTGCTAAATAACTTAGCAAGTATACATCATGAAGTGCGAAACGACCAAACCCAATTGTTAGATATTGAGAAGTTGGGAAAGTTGAAATTGTTGGCGGCTCAGTTGTATATGGAAGTGGATATTGAGTTGCTTTCGATGGAGTTTCCTGAGTTGCAAGAAGCGGATTCTGAAACAGATTCTGAATTGATCTCAGATGCTTCAAGTGATATAATTGTTGAGCCTACTTCTGATCTTGTCATTGATTTGTTTGTTCCCGAGGTGGAAATCGCAAATATTGAATTGCCTTTTGCGGAAATCGCAACGGAGGTGATTGAAGAAGTTCAAGTCGTGGTGCCGGATCCAATCCCAGTGCCTGTTATTGAGCCGGTTGTGATTGCAACACCAGAGCCAATCGTGGAGGCGGTATTAGAGCCAATCGAGGTGCCAACGCCAAACCCAGCGCCCATTATTGAGCCAGTTGACAAGGGTTCGAGCGTGCACACTGTGGCCGGAATTATCGGTCAGTTTCCTTTGAGCAGGAGGTTCGAATTTTCCAATATCCTTTTTGGGGGTGATATGGATAATATGGGTTTGTTCGTCCAAGAAATTATAGATGCGCCCAGTGCGGCGGTGAGGGGGGATGTTTACGATCGTTGGTATGAACAAAAACAATGGCGTAGACGGGATGAATCTGCAAGTGATATGTGGCGGATGATTAAGCGAATCTTTACCCAATAAGCCAACTGCATTCGGCGACATTGGTGGCCAGCAATGCAGAAGTTTATTCGATCCAATCCTTTTTTTATTCCCCTGTTGGGGCTATTTGCCGGCTATATATGGAACCGGATGGGTTTTTTTAATCCTCAATTGTCGGTTTTTGGAGCCCAATTCTATCCTCTGTCGCTGATTGCTCTCGGTTCTGGCGGACTACTTTACTTTTGGATGTATAAGCCCAAATACCGAAAGTGGAATCCTACCATTCGGATGATTTCTCTATTTTGGTTGCATTCTGGGGTGGCACTGTGGTTGTTCTCAGGGGTTAATTCACTAGATGCTTTGCCATGGGAGTCTCAGAAAGTTAAGGGTTGGGCGTTAATTGAAGTCAGGGATAGTTTACTGCCGATAAAAAAAGGGGCGGGGGTAGTTTATTGTATCGGTTGGAAGGATCAGGACGGTAGAGTTTACGATGCATCGTTGGTCTTGCGATGTGTTTTGTATCGAAAAGATTCTTCAGAAGCGATAAGGGTCCCGCAAGCTTTGAGGAAGTATTGGGTCCCTACGGATTTGATACATTCTTATTCTGAGCCTGAAGTTCCGTTTGATCCCAATTGGCGCAGAATTATGCGAACGCTGGGCATTCATGGGCATGTGAGGTGGGATGGGGATGCGATTTTATTAGAGAATGAGCCTATCAGTGATTGGTTCACGCCAGTGTATCGTTGTAAAAATCAGTTGTTGTTTTGGATTCGTAGAGTGCTTTATTCTCAATTGAATGAAACTAATGCGGGTTTGACCTATGCGATGCTGGTGGGTGATAAAACGGGACTTGATGTTGTGATAGAAAAGCAATTTGGGATAGGTGGTTTACTGCACGTTCTGGCTGTTTCGGGGATGCATGTATCGCTGATTATGGGGGCGTTGCTTTGGTTGCTTACGGGGTTTGGGTATCGGGGGCGGCCAACAATAAAAACCTTGTTTTTTTTGTTGGCCGCTGGGTGGTTTTATGCCTTTTTAAGCGGTAGCTCCGCATCCGTAATTCGAGCAATGATTGGCGCTTCTTGGGTTTGGTTGGGGAAATTCGCAGTGCATCGCCGACAAAAACTGACGCATGTTTTGTGCGGTTCAGCCTATTTGCAATGGATATCAGATCCATATATCGTGGAGCAATTGGGGTTTCAACTCAGTTATTTGTCGGTGTTGGGTATAGCGACATTGCATTCTCGTTGGATGGATCTTTATGAGCAGCCCTCCTCAGTTCTGAATGCCGTGATTTCTAGCCTAAGCCTTACCCTTAGTGCAACGCTGTTTACTTTGCCTCTGATTTTATTTCAGTTTGGGGCCTTTCCGACGTGGTTTTTATTAGGAAACTTGTTCCTGTTGCCCCTATTTTCATTGATGGTTTATCTGTCTTTGATTTGCCTTTTGTTGGTTTGGGTGCCATTTTTGTCTGATTTCCTTTTTGGATTCCTTGATCTATTGATTCACTGGGTTTTAAAGTTGTTAGGGTTGTTCGAACGTCTCCCATTGCCACAAATACAAACGCTGCAGTTGGGCTTTGGCTCCCTGATTTGTCTGATGGTTGTCGTTTTTTTTATTGATCGATATTTCATGACGCTCACCCAAATCGACAATCGATCCGAAGCGGGCTTGAAGCGAAAGTTGGGTGCTGCTATGATGGGAATTGGGTTTGGATTGATGTCGTTTTTGCTGGTTCATGAACTGGAAATTCAATCAAATTATAATCGTGCGGAATCCTTTGTCGTAAGTCATTATCAAAAATCGTTTACCATTGATAAATTGGGCCAAACATTGATCGTACAGGGCGAGATTTATCATGAAAAAACGCAACGGAAAATCATGGAGAAACTAAAAAATTACATACATCAAATGGGAATTGAAAAAATAGAATGGAGGTATCGAGGTCGTGACTCGCCTTGAAGTGAATTGCGGCGCTCAAGAATCAAAAAGTGAGGATTCATTGCTTGTGATGTAACTTTGTAAAATGAGTTCATTATTGCTCACCCAAGTGGAAGGTCGTATTGCGACATTAATTCTCAATCGTCCGGAGAAGAGAAATGCCTTAAGTCCGGAATTGATTTCGGAGATGACGGCCGCAATGGTCTCTTTAAATGAGAATGATGAGATAAGGGTTGTTGTGATTCGCTCGGCCGATAAGCCTTTTTGTGCTGGGGCTGATTTGTCGTATTTGGCAAAATTGCGCGATTTCTCTTTGGAAGAAAATGAAGCCGATTCGCAGGCGTTAAGAAGATTGTTTGATTTGATTTATTTATCGCCCAAGATTGTGATATCTCAGGTAGAAGGTCCTGCGCTTGCAGGTGGTTGTGGTTTGGCGACATTGGCTGATTTGTGCGTTGCGACCCCTGATGCCACATTTGGATATACGGAAGTGAAGATTGGATTTATCCCAGCTTTGGTTATGGTGTATTTGCGCGAAAAAATTGGTGGCGGTGTTTTGAGGGATTTGATGTTAACGGGCCGAGTGCTAAAGGCGGAAGAGGCGTTTAATTTGGGTTTGGTGCAGCGCTTGGTTTCTTCTGATGCCATCGAGAATGTGGTGAATCAGATGGCGAAGGAGCTTTGTGAAAATACATCGCAGCAAGCTATTGCTTCGGTAAAGGGGATGTTGCAAACGATTCAGGGCATGACGCGCGATGAAGCTTTGGATTATGCGGCCAAACAAAATGCGGTTGCTCGTGGTAGTGTTGATTGTAGGAAAGGCATCGATGCGTTTTTGCAAAAGCAACCGTTGAAATGGTGATTGATTTAGAGAGATGAGAATCGTAGATACACACTGTCATTTGTACAGTAAAGATTTTGATGAGGATCGCGCAGAGGTGATTGCTCGTTCTATTCGAATGGGCGTTGATAGGATACTGCTACCTAATGTGGATCTAGATACGGTGGATGGAATGCATGATTTGATGCGAGATTACCCTGAAATGTGTTATGGGATGATCGGTTTGCATCCTTGTGATGTTGGAGAGGACTGGGAGCGAGAATTGTCAGTGTTATTGGGCTTTGCCGATACGCATACATACTGCGCGGTAGGTGAAATTGGCATCGATTTGTATTGGGATAAAACAACCCAGGGCATTCAAGAGTTGGCATTTATTCAGCAGGTAGAATTTGCCTTGTCCAAAGGTTTGCCCATTGCAATTCATTCACGCAATGCTACGCATCGTATCATAGAACTATTAAAGTCGTACAAAGGAAAAGGGTTGCGTGGTGTGTTTCACTGCTTTTCGGAGAGCTACGAATTGGCGCAAGAAATAATCAAATTAGACGGTTTTTTGTTGGGGATTGGCGGTGTTTTGACATTTAAGAATTCCGGTTTGGGGGATGTGCTAGCGAAGATCGATTTGGAGCATATTATTTTAGAAACGGACAGTCCATATTTGGCGCCTATGCCACATCGCGGGAAGCGAAATGAGCCCTCATACACTCGACTTGTTGCGGAGAAGTTGGCAGATGTAAAGGGTGTTTCATTGTTTGAAGTGGCGGAAATCACCACAAGGAATGCGGAACGGTTATTTGGAATTTGAGTCTATTGTAAATAGATAGATGACGAAAATCATTGTCTGTAATAGATGTTTAGCGTAATTTTATAGCATCAAATCGTAACGCATTGGAAAAGAAACAAACCGATACCACTAAGCTTCAGAAGCAAGTAAAATTGCTAATTTGGAGCGTTTCTGGGATTTTGGTGGTTGTGATTATGATTTCTGTGTTTTGGTTCATGGGGCAAGAGATGGCGGCGGAAGATTTTGATCAGGGTAATGGGTTGAATCAAGAAATGTATGAAGATAGCCTGGCGCCAGTTGACTTCCCGCCTTTAGATACCGCCTCGGATTTATGGACAGCCCAGGATTTGAGTTTGGTGCCCGGTGCTGAGAAAGAGCTTGTTGAATATGGTAGAGAATTGATTGCCAATACGTCCCAATATTTGGGCCCAAAAGGAAGCGTTGCTCAAATTAGCAATGGAATGAATTGTCAAAACTGCCATTTGCAGGCGGGAAATCAACCCTATGGAATCAATTTTGGTTCTGTATGGAGTACCTATCCGAAATTTCGTCCTCACCGACCTCGCGGCGAAAGTGCGGAGGATTTGTTTATGCGCGTTTCGAGTTGTTTCGAGCGATCTTTGAACGGCACTTCGCCAGCAAAGGGGAGTAAAGAAATGCAGTCCATTCTGGCTTATATCAATTATTTGGGTGGTAATGTTCCTAAAGGCCAGAAAGCCAAAGGTTCGGGGATTTACGAGGTGCCTTTTTTGTCGAGGGCCGCTGATACAGTCAGAGGGAAAATGATTTATGCCAAAAAATGTGTTAGTTGTCATTTAGAAAATGGTGAAGGTCAATTGGCGGGAGATGGAAAATCTTATCAATATCCACCGCTTTGGGGTTCACATTCTTATAATTCGGCGGCAGGTCTATTTCGATTGTCTAAATTTGCTGGCTACGTGAAAGCGAACATGCCTCAGGGTGCAACTTATCGGGGTCCACTATTGAGCGATGAAGAGTGTTGGGATTTGGCGGCTTATGTCAATTCGCAACCCCGTCCACGGAAAGACCTAGGCAAAGAATCGCCCCTATTGGAAGAGAAATTATTTGATTATCCATTTGGACCGTATGCCGATGGGTTTTCTGAAAAACAACATAAATACGGACCTTTTAAACCCATCAAAGAAAAAAGTACACTATGAAAATAGAACAAATTTATACCGGTTGCTTGGCACAAGGTGCTTATTATATTCACAGTGGTGGAGAGGCGATTATTATTGATCCACTTCGCGAAGTACAGCCCTATTTAGATCGTTTGGAAAAGGACGGCGTTGTGTTGAAATACATTTTTGAGACGCACTTTCATGCGGATTTTGTGAGTGGTCATTTAGATTTGAGCAAGAAGACAGGTGCTCCCATCGTCTTTGGGCCAACGGCATCGCCTTCGTTTGAATGTTTGATAGCAGAAGACGGTCAAGTATTTGCCTTAGGAGATGTAAAAATTAAAGTGTTGCATACACCCGGACATACGATGGAAAGTACATGTTACTTGTTGTTAGATGCGGATGGTAAGCCTCACAGTTTGTTTAGTGGTGACACCTTGTTTCTTGGCGATGTGGGTCGTCCCGACCTAGCGCAAAAGGCTGCACATACGACCCAAGAGGAATTGGCGGGTATGTTGTATGATTCATTAATGAACAAAATTATGCCTTTGCCCAATGAGGTGATGGTATACCCTGCGCACGGTGCTGGAAGTGCATGTGGTAAAAATATGATGAAGGAGACGATGGACTCTTTGGGGCATCAAAAAGAAATGAATTATGCGTTGAATCAGCCATCGAAAGAGGCTTTTATTGAAGCGGTATTGGATGGGCTATTGCCTCCGCCTGCTTATTTTCCGATGAACGTTGCGATGAATAAAACTGGCTATGAGTCGGTGGATGTGGTGATGGGAAATGGGATGCGAAAATTAGAGGTTGATGCGTTTGAGGTGGCAGCGGAAACGATGGATGCGGTGATTTTGGACACACGCGCACCTGGAGAATTCGCCAAGGGATTTGTGCCGAGAAGTATCAATATTGGAATTGACGGTCAGTTTGCGCCTTGGGTGGGTTCTGTGATTGGGGATGTGAATACTCCGATTTTGTTAATCACTGCGCCCGGACGGGAAGAAGAGACAGCGATGCGATTGACGCGCGTTGGGTTTGATCAGTTGTTGGGGCATTTAAGTGGGGGTTTTGAAACTTGGGCGGCGGCTGGAAAAGAAGTGGATACGGTAAATCGTATTTCACCACAGACTTTTGAAGCAGAATGGAATAAGGAAGCCTATGTTTTGGATGTTCGTAAAGAGACCGAATATGCGGCGGAACATGTAGACGAAGCCTACAATAAGCCCTTGGATAATATTAATAGCTGGTTTATGGATATGAATGATTCTAAGCCATTTTACTTACATTGTGCAGGCGGTTACAGGAGTATGATTACTGCCTCAATACTAAAATCTAGAGGGATTCATAACTTCAAGGAAGTGGATGGAGGATTTGCCGCCATTGCAAAAACTCAGTTGCCTAAGACAGATTTTGTGTGCCAAAGCAAATTGCAGAAATTATCTTAATTCTGGCAATTGGGATACTAGCAAAAACGCGGAGGAATAATTAGGGTTTATCAAACTCCCGTTTCACGATTCCCGTTAGGAATGGGAGTTTAAAACGACTTGGTAATACCCACAAAATCAATTCGCTGACGGGATTGAATCGGTGTGGTCTTTTCTTCTGGAATAACTTGTTCAAACTTTTGCGTGCCACATCCTGAGGAAATAATTGTGTGATTCTACCCAGCCAGCCCTGTTTTAGGATTCTGTCAGTTACCGCATCGTTGGTGGGCATCGCTCCTGGGTTGATTACACTAAAAAACACGTTGGTATCTCTGTATTCGGCACTCATTCCCTTGGTGAATGAATCCACAAACGCCTTGGATGCAGGATATACCAATTTGTAACCCACTGGATTAAAAGCGGCCAAACTAGATATGTTTAAGACAAAACTCTGGGTTTGACTCGTGAGGTTGGGTATCAATTGTCGCGTGAGAATAGCCACGGCCATTACATTCAATTGCACAATCTTGTTGACCAAGTTCTCGGAGGCGTCTCCGAATTTCATGGTGCCACCAATCCCCGCGTTGTTTATCAAAAGGAAAATGGAATACGTTTCGTTGATTGTTTTGGTGAAAGAAATTACATTGTCGTAATCCGATAAATCCACTTCAAAAAAAACCGATGATGTTTTATAAGTGCTAATGATTTCCTCATTTAACAAATGAATGTCTTCACCTGGAAGGCTCACAAGTATAGTGTTTATGCCTCTTGAGCCCAATTCAAGTGCGAAAGCTCTTCCAAGCCCTTTACTTGCGCCTGTCACAATTGCGAATTTTTTCATTTACCTATTTACTCATCCAAGAAACCAATCTCTTACCCCGATTACACAGGCAAACACTGAGAAATTCCAATGCACTTGAAATGCAACGCAATTTAACGCTAGTAAAACGAATAGAGTTGCGATAATCCGTAAATTTAATATTCGGGATTTGCGATAATCAATAATTATTTGAGCAGCCCATATTTCCAAATCCCCCATCGATGTAATCGGTATCGAATAGAGACGCCCAAACATCCCAATCCATAAATCGCGCTGTTATGAAGATTGATCGAACTTGCTTCGGGGAAATACTTGGTTGGACAGCTTACCTCGCCAATCTTGAATCCAGCATCTACGCATTGTGCCATAATCTGATTGTCGAAAATGAAGTCGTCCGAATTCAAATCCCAACGAATGGACTCTAAAACCTCTCTCGAAAATGCGCGGTAACCCGTATGGTATTCAGAAAGTTTTTGGTTGATTAATATGTTTTGAATCAATGTAAGGATCCGATTGGCTATGTATTTGACCATGGGCATTCCACCCTCTAAAGCGCCTTTGCCTAGAATACGAGACCCCAATACCACCGGGTAAATGTCCGTTGCCACCAGATGAGCCATGGCGGGGATTAGCTTTGGCGTATACTGATAATCCGGATGGAGCATTATGATGATATCCGCCCCCAAATCCAACGCCTTGCGATAACAGGTTTTTTGATTGCCCCCGTAGCCTAGGTTTTTCTCGTGTTGAATTAGATGTTTGATGCCTAAGCTCGCCCCAACCGACAAGGTATCGTCGCCTCCAGCATCGTCCACCAAAACAACCTCGTCCACGATGTCGAACGGAATTTCACGATACGTTTGCTCCAACGTTAGCGCCGCATTGTACGCCGGAAGAACAACCACAACTTTTTTACCGTGAATCATACTACGAAAATAAGGGATTGCGATTAATGCCCCTCAAATTCAATGCGATATTCCATATAGACTCCCGCCGTCCATCCAAAAAAATCAGGCATCGGATATTCATTCACTACTTGTAAAGTGCCATAATCGATATTGTATTTCTCCCAAAATTTCTGGGTGATCGCAAATTGGACTTCCACCGATTCCATGAACGATATAATAAGTTGGTTTCGTTTTATGTTGAGCATGAGGTTTGTCAATTTTCCCTGACCCTTAGCATAATTTTCGATGGCCTGCGCCGCGAAATGGGTCAACGGTGGCCAAGCATTTGGACTGTCCCATTGGGTTTTCCAAAGCACCCGATTTGCAGCTATCGCAGAAGAATCTTTCGACAATGGCAAGCAAGGGTGAACGCCAAATTTTCCAATGTAAGTGTTAGATAACCTCGCCAAGGCCGTTTTATTTCGAGAATTATGCTTTGCCAATCCAACAAAATAGGGCATGAATTGAGCGGCGTTGTGATTGAAGTTGATTTCACGTTTTGCCAAATCGTAATCCCAATACCATCCGGTATGTTTGTCGTAAAATAGCTTGTTTATCAATGCTTTGCGAATTTTACGTTTTCGCTGCCATTCCCGCGACTTTTTGTGCTCTTTTAGGGTTTTGTAACCGGTGGCTAGGGTTTTTTCGCTCAAATAAAGCAAGCAGTTTAGGTCCAAGGGGGCAATGCTCATACAGCGCGCGTTAAACCTTGTGGTGAAATCCCATCCACTCTCCGCCTCGGCCAATAAATGGCTAGATAATCGCAATCCCTTGGGTCGTTTTTGTCCATAGCTGCCCACGAAGCTATCCAAGTTTAGGCTGAGGTAAAGGGAATCGAATTTTGGTCCGAGTCGGCCCGATAAGAACTTTGAAAATCGAAGTAAAAACGCATCATCTGCGCTATTTCCGTAGTGATTGAGGCGCAAGGAAGCGGTATCCTGTTTTCCTGCTTTGATGCCGGCATATTCGCTGGGCGATAGATTTAGTGAACGATTTGCCATCCACCAATGATGTTCCTTTTCCAGAGCCGATAAAGCCTTTCGTAGCCAAGCCGTATCGGCAGTGACGTCGAAAATGTCATTGATCATCGCGCCAAGCAAAGGTGGTTGACTTCGATTTGTCATCGAAAAACGATTTGCGTTGGGGACAAACCCGAATTTGTTTACCAAGTATATTAAGTTGTTGCAATTGTTAATGGCTTGCTGTATGGCTAACTTCTCGTCGGCAGTAGACTCGCCGTCACGTTGGGGATGACTTCCATAGGCAAGCAATCCGCAATTGATAAAATAGCTGTCCCAATAATACATTTCGCGGAACATCTGATTACCCGCCAGGGTTGGGGTAGAATAAGGGTAGGGCAGTCCGATAAAATCGGCCGAATCATGGGTTAATGTTCGTACGCTTTTCTTCCAATTTGCGATGTAATATTGCTGCGCCTCGGCGATATAGGGCTCAACCGGGATTGCTTTCTGCGCGCCCAATGGTTTGAATAACAAAAACGAAACAAGCCAGATAAGACTTCTGAAATGAATCGAAAAAGTAGAAAATCGCCCGCATCGCATCCCTCAAAAATAAGGGTATCGAAGCGCTTTAGGAAAGTTTGGTTAAATCATCGACGCAATTCCATCCCACAATGCAATCCTAGCGCTTAATGCTTCCTGGGCGGTTGTTGTGGCCTCGGACCACTTCTGAGCATCGTCGCCGCAAACATGGCTAAGCATCAACGCAGAGAGCCCCGCATGATGGTCGCCATCCAATTCAATGTGCCTTTCCAAATAATAAATCAGCGTATTGAAATTCTGACCGTTGGCATTGAGCTCTTTTACCATCGCCAAGAACATGTCTGGAATCAAATCTTCCCGACCAAATGCGAACGCCGCAGCCACTTCGTGTAGGTTGTCTCTGTCGATGATATCAAAAGTGGTTGCGATGAATTTCGCTGCTGAACTCGGAACGCTACTAAGCTCAATCGCCTGTCGCAGTTCTGTCCCTTCTGCAACGCGATTTACCAATTCGTCGATGCCTTCGAACGATGCGCCCGCCTCTGACATCGCACGTTTGTATAACTCAAAATGACTGATATGTCCGCCATTTGGATCTTCGTCGCTCTCTTCGCCCAACACGATTTCATTGATAAAAAATCTTAGTTCCGCTGTGCTTTTCGGTGTCCATGGAGCCTGGGTGCAAGTGAGGTTGTTTTGTAAATATTTTAGCAACGACATAAAATCCCATACCGCATATACATGGTGCTGCATAAAAGTCTGAAGCTTTTCACGCGAGTTGATTTTGTTGTAAAGGGGGTGATGTGCAAGCTTCGTCCTAAGGGGTTCGATGCTATTTTGTAGCTGATGTAAATATTGATTTTGTGATGCTGTGTCAGACATGGTGCAAATTTAACAATGCAACGGTTTTAAGGTTTTCGGGGATTTGTATTTCGTGTCATTTTTATGTCATTCCGTTTTTGGATTCCTCTCTCTCTCGTTATTTGTCTCTCGCTCGCCATTTACCTTTTGTTCAGTTGCGGTATTAAGTCCCTGTTGTAACTAAAAACTCAAGCTGATGAAAATTCAAATTAACAAACCCTGTCATGAAGATTGGTCAGAAATGACCTCCGAAGCCCAAGGCAAATTCTGTAATGCGTGTGAAAAATCTGTAGTCGACTTCTCTATGATGTCGGACGCGCAAATCTTTAATTACTTCTCTCAACCCAAATCCCAAAAAGTATGCGGTCGTTTCAACGCCGACCAAGTGGATCGAGCCTTGGTGAACGTGATTCCACAGCGACCATTGCCCCCGCCTCAATTGCTACATTTCGCTTATGTATTGATCGTTGTGTTGGGTGTTGGACTTTCTTCTTGCAGCAATACCGTTACCGGTAAGGCGGAAATTACGGCGCAACAAGATTCAGTTTCTCCCAAAATGGGTAAGCCGGTAACAAAAATGGGTGAAGCGGTAATTGGAAAAGTGTCGGCACCGGCATCATCAACAGCCCCGGAAATAGAAATGGGGAAACCCCGTATAATCATGGGCGATACAATTTTGTCAAAGCCCGTAAAAGAGGATTCCACCGCCTGCCGTCCCAATCCAATTCTCCCATTAAAGGTAAATCCCTCTCCCCCGAAAACAGTGCCGCCGTCTGAAAAAATCTACATAAAAGGAAAAGTCAAAGTCACCAAACCCCCGGTAATTACAGTGGATACCATTATTGAAGATCACAAAATCATGGGGGAATGCGTGATTCCCGAGTAGTCGGCTTAACCTAAGTTTTTCTTGGTGGATTTTCCGGCGGCGGCATCAATCTGATTCATCGCCATCATCTCCTTCAGGGTTTTGTTCATCCCGTCCGTTGATCCATCAAGGAAAATTACGTTGCCTTTGCCGTCTGCTGCGAAGTTTTTGATCGCTTCGGTCCACATGCTAAACAACAAGAACGATGAGTCCAAATCGGCTTCCTTCATTTCGATGGCAGCGTCGCTCATGCCCTTAGCAACCTCTTTACGGAACAATGCGATACCTTCACCCCTCATCTGCGCCGCGATTTTTTCGGCTTCAGCAGATATTTTGATGGCGTTACCTTCCGCTTCCGCAGCTTTGGTTTTGGTAATCAACAAGGCCTGACCTTCGTTCTCAGCAGCCGCTTTCAAATTAGACGATGCCACTACTTGCGCCATACTCTTGGTAATAACTTCATCAAAAGTGATATCGTTCAACTGCAAATCGATCAAATGATAACCCCATGCCTCTAGAACCGCGTCGATGCCTTCCTTTACCGATTCTACGATTTCTTTGCGAAGTGCCAAGATTTCAGCTTGTCTTTTGGTGGCGACAAATCCGCGAATCGAACCTTCAATCGTCCTGATCAACGCTGTCATAAAATCACGGTCGTTAACAAACTTAAAGGCCACATTTTTCAACGTTTCCTCACGATTGTCGAATACTGAATAAAGCAACATCGCCTTAAAGTAAACGTTTGCCTGATCCTGCGTAATCGCCTGGAAATCCAATTCGATACTCCTATTTTGGATGGATATTTTACGATAAATCACCTCAAGAAAAGGAATCTTTAAATTCAGTCCTGGATATAGAATTCTGCGGTATTTACCGAACATCGTAATAATCGCGATGCTTCCTTGTTGAACGGTTTGGATGGATGCCAGCAATATCAGAGCGGCAACGCCTAAATAGATGTAAGTGAGTGTCATGGTGAATCCAAAGGTACAAAAACCCGCTTCAATATGTACGTGCCAATTACATTACCTTGATTTGCCCAAAGAATAGATCTGATAATAATCGTTTTCGAACCGCTGGATTATGGGGCGGTTATTTGCAAGCCATTTTTCGTGGGGTATGGTTAACGGCTTGGTTTTGAGGATAGATAGATGCTGGGCCATTGGTTAAAACTTTGGTTTTTTTGACATAGAATAGAATGCCGAAAGTGGGTGTCATTGGGGGTGAAAAATCTTTCATAAAGTTACGTTTTTTTAGGGCGTAATCCAAGAAATTTCTTTGACGTAATCACCAATATTTCAACAAGATACAGAGCCCTAGGTGGACTTTTTTCGATTTGGATTTTGGTCCACCGAATCACTCACCTAGCTTAGGAGCAAATAAGTGAATTTCAGGCCCAAAATGGCATAAAAAACCCCAAATTCGGTCGAATTCGGGGTAAAAAGGGGTAAAAACTGGGTTTGTTGCAGAGAGGAAGGGATTCGAACCCTCGAAACACTTTTGGCGTTTACACACTTTCCAGGCGTGCTCCTTCGACCACTCGGACACCTCTCTATTGAGGTGCAAAGATAGTTAATGCAATCCGATATTATCCCAAAGGAATCCAAATTCCTCCAACAAAGACGTAGCCGGATACCTCCATGACTTCGCTTCCGTTGATTAAAGTAGTGTTTAACATATGTGTTAATTTTATTTGTGTGCAAATTGACAATCAAATGTTATCAAATGATAACCATTGAATTACATAAACAAAAACGCCCGTGAAGTTGTTCACAGGCGTTTCACATTTTTTCTATTTTTTGCTCATCTTCTGCAATGCAGATGGTGGTGTCTGCCATGGGTGTAGCGGTGATGTCGGGGGTGTCCATGGTGTCTTGGTCCGCGCAATTGCGGCCCGTAACCCATTCGAAATCCGACTTGTGTGTGCAAAATTACACGGGGTTCTGGGTGCGAGACCGTTGCGTAATTCCCTTTTCTCCTGCGATCTCGTCGGTCTTCTCGTCGGTCGCGTATATCCTCTCTGCGGTCCCGAACGTCCTCTCTTTGATCTCTGCGGTCCTCGATGCGATCCAGTGGTCCGCCTTGGTGTTGAGCGTCTCTCACATCTTCTCTACGATCCCTGACGTTTTCACGTCGGTCTCTGATGTCCTCCCTGCGGTCTCTGCGATGCCTAGGTGTTGGTTGTGCTGCTAATTCAACTGTAGTTAATGACAGTGCCAAGAATGTGATGAATCCATAAGCGTTTTTCATGATTTTGTCTCCTTTCTAAAGAATTAGACCTACAAAATGATGCCAAGTTTAATGGCGATAAATAATTGATAGCGAAATGGGATTAAACAGTTGTTTCGTTCGACGAATGCCAATTAACGCGTAACCGCTTCCAAGGCTTTTACCATGGATGGCCAGCTGAACTGCTGTTTCAATTCGTGGATGTTGGATCGCATCGACTCCAATCGCCCGGATTCGTACATGGCGGCAATTGAATCAGCCAAGGCCTCGGGTGTGGGCTCGCAGACCCAGCCAGCCTCGCCATGGGGAACCAGCTCGCTCAAACCGCCTACATTGGTAATGATCATGGGTAAATCAAAATGATAGGCAATTTGTGATACCCCGCTTTGCGTTGCGTTTCGATAGGGCTGTGCCACCAAGTCGCAAGCTGAGAAATACCATCGAACATCGCCGTTGGGAATGAACTTGGTATGTAAAATGACTTTGTTTGAAATCCCTTTGTTTGAAATTATTTCGTTGTAAGGCGCCTCGTCTT
>Ga0315905_10001519_pt1 | contig 24956 bp, 24 predicted proteins | sample LakEriMetagenome_5_FD_203522 | JGI IMG/M metagenome (GOLD analysis project Ga0315905, IMG submission 203522) | Freshwater fungal communities from buoy surface, Lake Erie, Ohio, United States - Buoy 4 MA121 | ecosystem: Environmental > Aquatic > Freshwater > Lake | place: USA: Lake Erie, Ohio...
GCGATCCGGCGTTTGCCGAGCGATTTGCCCGCGAAGCCCGCATGCTGGGCCGGATGAGTCACCCGAATATCGTCACTGTCTATGAGCACGGGCAGAGCGGAGGATATTACTACCTGTTGATGGAATACGTGGATGGCGTGAATCTCCGCCACGCGATGCAGGCCGGGCCTGCTTCACCCAGGAGCAGGCGCTGGCGGTGGTGCCTGGCATCTGCGATGCGCTCCAGGCCGCTCACGCGCACCATGACCGGCGCGCGCACTGATGAAATCGTTCTGCGCACCCTGGAAAAGGAACGCGATCTGCGGCAGCTGAGCGCGGTGGAAGGGAAGAACGATGTGCACCGGGCGGCAACTACTCCGCCAATTGCTTCGCAACCGGTGAGAGTTCCATTCACTCCGGGGTTTGGCCCCGGAGTGGCTCCACGGCTTCTGGCAATCTCTGGCGGAATACTTCTGCTGGGGAGTGCATTGTTTACCAGAGGCTCAACCCAGGGAGTCCTTGCCAGCATTGCGCTGGTTCCACTATTGCTGGGTCTGAGAGGAATCCTTCATCACCGCAAGAAGCTCAAGAAGCCGCTGCTGCCACTGCCGGTTGCGTTCACCGTTGCCGTTCTAGTCTTTCTGTATATGTGCAAGTTCATTGTTGAGGCAGTGCAGTGGGGCACATTGAGGAATACAATAGTGCCTTACGCAGGAAGGAAGTCGCCGCAGCTTTAGCCAATGCAGGACGCAACGCCGATCTCCCAGGCGTGGAAGGCAACCAAACCGGTGGCCGCAGGGAAAAGGGGAAGCCTCCCACATCCGTTGCGGAGAAGAATGCAGCCGATGGCCGGAATTGGGATAAAGCACTTTTGCAAAAGCCTGATGGTGAAAGTGAGATCAACAATCCCTACTGGCAGTGGCCCAACCAGATGAAGCAGGCGAAACTGGCGAAGCAGAAAGGAGACTTCGCCGAGGCTCTGCGTCTATTTGAACTGTCGGCATCGTCGGCGGATACCGAGCGCACCCACGCTGAGGAGGGATACCGAAATCAGGGAAAAGACCCGGGGAGCTGGCCGGCCATGCGGCGGAACCGGTGCTTCCGGCAGCAGCGCGTGACTTCCCTCGTGAATCAGATCATCGAACTGGATACCGCTATCGAGGCCGCTGCGAACAAAGTGCAGGGAATGCTTACCGGCATTACCGACAGCAAGACCTCCGATACCAAAATGGAGCGCATTAAACGCGACGTAATGCAGCGGCTGAAGAAATCCATTGACTACTACGTGCAGAAACGCACGGCGCTCACCGCTGATGTTCGCACCACGACGAACAAGTTCGAGCGCACCGATCTCTTCAAGGACCGCTCCTCGTTCGATGACCGCATCAACCGCCGCATCGACGGCATCATCAGTCTCGCGCTGAGCATGAACTCCCATGAGGAATACGAGAAGTTCCTCTACTCCGGCAGCAGCGACGGCTGGAACATCCCGCACATCCGCCGCAACCTGGACTATGATCACAACCTGAAGACAGCCCTCCAGAAAGATGCAGCCGTCACGGAAATCGAGAAAGCCCTCAGTGATTCTCTGGCCCGGCTCGATACGGAAGAGCGCAGCCTGAAGCAGCGTATCGAGTCCGCCAAACCGGAGCAAACGGCAGCTCTGGAGAAGGAACTGGAGCGGGTGCGCATGATTAAGATGCAGCGTTACGACCAGGAGGAGGACCTGCGCCACCAGCCTGAGAAGAAGGCGCAGCCGGTGGATATGAAAGCCGCGCAGCAGATTGAGGATGTCATTGAGGAAATCGCCGCCGATGCGCGCCGCGACTTCGCTTCCATGCTGGCCTGCTACAAGGAACTGAAAACCGAGCGCACGGCGCTGGCCCGCCTGCAACTGCGGCTGGAAGCAGCGGAAGCCGCGGCCGCAGCACCAAAGAAGTAAATCCTGCAGTCAGGACTCCAGCTCGCGAATCCGGGCGCCTTTGATTTCCACGGCGCCGTTGTCGCGGGAGAGGTTTTGGAACCCGATGCGGCCGCGCCGGGGCCGGTCTTTGATGGCCGGGGCTTTGGTGTTGTTGTGGCGCAACACCTCCTCTGTGTGCGTGCTGAGGTCTGTGTCCTGAATAGTCATGCCGTTGAGCACAACTTTAAGCTGCGTGCCTTTGAGAGTGATGCGGATGGCGTTCCAGTCCTCCGGCTTGTAAACCTGCTCCGAGGGAGCCGCCGCGCGGTAGAGTCCGCCGGTGAGTTCCGAGGGTTTGGCCTGTGGATTGTAGCGGAAGTCCGCCATTTGCAGCTCCATGCCGTCAAAGGCCGGATCCCCCGCCGCCGGGGTGCGCAGCGCCAGCCCGCTGTTGCCGCGCACTCCGAGGCGGAACTCATACTCCAGCTCGAAGTCGCCGTATTCTTTTTCCGTGAGGAACCAGCAGCCGCGGTCGCCGCTGCCGGTGAGCATCCCGTCCTTCACCGTCCACACCGGCTTCCCCTCAGCGGGCTTGCTGACATCGGCCCAGTGCCGGATGACCCAGCCTTCCGGCACCCCGTCTTTAGGGAACAGCGGGGTGAAGTCTCCGGCGAGCAGGGGCCGGGAGAGCAGGCAGGACAGAGCGGCAAAAAGAGTCAGGCAGTTCATGGCAGGGCCATCATGCCCTGCAGCGTGACGCCCGCAATTGTGCATCTGCGTATCACGCGTCCGGCTCCGGCGCTGCGGGGCGAGGAAGGCCAGGGACAGCGCTGTCGCGCCGGCCACCACGATGCCCAGCTGGAGCAGGCGGCTGTGCAGTTCCGCATTTTGCCTGACAACAATAAGCCGCAGCCCGCTGCAGGAGCGGATTTGAAAATGAACCGGCGCGAGCCCGCTTTTAAATTCATGCAGCCGCGAGCGGTTGAACTCGATTTCAAGGTGGCCGTCGTTCTCCTCCACCGTGGACTGGATGAGTTCCGCCCGGGCCATGAGCGTGGCGTCGAACTGCGAAAGAATGAACTGCCGGCCACCATACCAGATGAGCGAACCGCCGAGCAGCACCGCGAGCACGAGGTGCAGCGTGAGCCGGACAGTGAGCTGCTGCCGAATGGGAATCATGCCGGGGCAAAACAGTAGCCCAGACCGCGCCGGGTTTAAATGAGCGAGTCCGCGCTGCCGGGGGACAGTTTCTTCCGCAGCAGACAAACCGCGGAATCCACCGCATTGCTCACCGGCGGAGCGATCTCGGGGTAAATGACCGACTTAATCTGCTCGCGGGTGAACACCCGGCCCGGGCGCATCGCCAGCAGTTCCAGCAGGGCGAATTCCCGTGTGGTTAGAGGAATTTACCGGCCGTCGCGGAAGACCCGGCGTGAGGCGGTATCAATCTCCAGCGGGCCGGCAGCCGGATTTGCCTGCGCCGCCGTGATGGTCAGGCCGGCACAGAGCGATGCGATGAGACCCAGGGGACGGGACGGGAGCGAGGAAAGCGTGGAAGTCTTCATGGGGGAATCTGGAGTTGGAATTGGAGCCGGAGAATTAACGTTTCTTGCGGCGGTCCCGTTTGATCTTACGGCTTTTTTCGAGGGCGTGCAGTTCCTCGCGGTCCAGCCTGCGGTTTCCATTCCGGTCGAGAATCCACAGATCGGTGCGCTGGGGGAAGAGGGCCCACAGGCGGTCGCGCTCGATGGAGTTCAGATTGTTATTCCGGTCCGTGTCGACGAAGGCGAAGATCTCCTGTGTCGTCTGGAGGCGGCGTAAAGACCAGCCTCCTGCGGTGGCCAGAAGGGTGAAAGCGGCGGATTTGAGAGAGGATGTTGCAGTCATGCACACCATGGCACGTCAACATTACGCCATTATTACGGGCAGTTGGAATCCGTGCGCTTCAGGGTGCCGTCGGTATTTTCACCGTCGCCCGGGCGCCTTCCAGCCGCACCCCGGCGGTGCGCCGGGCGTGCACGCTATAGACAGCCGCGCCTTTGCCCGGAGTGTCGCCGGTCCAGGTGAAAGCCGTGCCGGAGACTTCAGCGACCGGCTTGCCATCGCGTTCGATGACAAAGACCCCGCCGCGCCATTCCCGCCAGAGGGACCACGTGGCGTAGCGCACATCGGGCCACATCCGGTCACTCCATGTCAGGGTAGCTGTGCCGTCCTTTTGCACCGCTTTCAGGTCATGCACGGCGGGCGGTGTGTAGTCGGTGAAGCCCTCTGCATCCCACGGCTGATCGCTCTCATCGAAGCCGCTGGGGTTGTGCATCCAGTCCTTGAGCGCGCGGGCGAAGTCGGTGCCATCCAGCATGAAGGGCGGCTGCTTGTAGCCCCACCAGCCGGGTGCCAGGACATGCACGCGCTGCCGCCAGCAGGCGCGCAGGGAGTCGATGCAGCGGTGATAGGTGCAGCGCTGGGATTCCGGATGGTATTCCAGCAGCGCCCAGTTCGCATCCAGCGCCCGGGCACTTTCCAGGACCGTCTCACAGGTCATGTAGTCGAAGGCCGTGATGCCGCAGCCGGCACCGCCCCACGGGCCCAGAAGATCATCCGCCGTCCACACCGGCGAGGCCGTGCTGAAGCGGCGCAGCAGCGGCACATTCATCCCAGGCCGGTAATCGGGCTGCGGCAGCACGCGCTGCCGGTAGAGATACTCCGCAGGAATCTGGTGCGTGAAGAGCCGCTCCCGCGGGAAGCCGGCCGCGGCGAAATCCTCCACCGTATCCTGATTCCACGCCCACACACTGAACTGCCGGAAGCCTGGTGCCGTGCGGTCCTCGTTGTCCCAGGCGCACCAGAATTTCCCCTCCACCGGCGGTTGCCGCGGCGCATCAAAGCCATGGCCTGACAGATTGCCGCGCTCCCACTCCGCTGGCAGCGGATTGGTCAGATCATCCGTCCAGGGCAGCGCCCCCGGCGGGAAGTCTGCGGCATCATAATACTCCAGCTTCCAACTGGTGAAGGCGGTGCCGAACACGGCGTTGAAGCTCTGCCCGGTGCCGTGCGCCTCTGCGGGCGAAGGGTCATCGTAAAACGGACTGCGCCGCGAGCCATCCACCGTCACCCACGGCCCGGTGACGCTCTCCGGGGCCGCCAGCGCCGCAAAGCGCGCGCCCTTCGCGTAGAGCCCGCGGTGTCGCAGCCAGTCTTGAAATTCCTGCACAGTGTAAGGGCTGTAGCAGCCCCACGCCTGGGGCGACATAGGCAGTTCATTCTCCACGCTGCATCCGGCGGACACCATGACCTCCGGATACTCGCGGGCGGCCTTCGTGTGGCCCCTGGTGTCGCTCAGCCAGCGCACGGCGTCCCGGCGTCCGGTGATGACTTCGTCCGCCAGCCGGGACATGCAGGCCAGCACCGTCGTGCGGGCATGGCCCTCTTCATTGAAGGCCTTCGCCTCATTCCATCCGGAAGCCTCCCCGCGCACGTTGCCATCCGCGCGCCAAGCCGCATGCCGCCGGTCTTTTTTCACCGCTGCGAGCAGTTCCGGATGACGCCCGATGCTGTGGTTGCTCACGTGGTGATGCGCATGCCACACGAGCCCTTCGCTTTCCAGCAGCGGCATCAGCGGCAGCGGCCCGGTCTTGTTCCACGACTGCGGGCTGCTCGCCGAAAACCCCATGCGCATGTAGAGCCGGCCGGGATGGATCTCCTCTTTCAGCCGCTGCATGTCCCGGCGGCGTGCGGCGTCGTCATAGCGGGCGTCGTCGAAAGTTTCATGGATCGGCACCATGTAGAAGGTGTTCCGCCACGAGGGCTTTGGCAGCACGGGATGCTCCGTGCGGCGTGTTAGCTCCAGTGGCCAGATGGCGATCTCCTTGAGCACAAACCGGTGGTCGCCGCCCTCCGGATCCAGGCGCAGTGCCGACACCGGCCCCTGCTCCACGATGAACCAGACCGCCTTCGCCTTTGCTCCGCCGGCCGCCATTTGCCGCAGCTCGCCCCTCCGGCCGAAGTCCCCGTCCGTTCCCGCGGTGAAGAGTTCCAGATAGAGAAAATCGTCCTCCGGCACACACAGCACGCGCACTGCGGCCGGGCCGGGCACCGGTGCCGCGAGCTTCACGGTGAGGAATGGATCGCCCCCTTTGGTTTGGAGCTTCCAGCCACTGCCGGTGCGTTCCCCGGCGATCAGATCCGGATTCAATTTCCACGCTTCGCCCTCATTCCCGGCAAAGCTCCAGCGCTGCGCCGGCGGCCTTTCTGCGGTCAATCCGGCGGCCCAGGACGAATCGGCACGGGTGGCTGCGGCAGGAGCGGCGAAGAGGACGATCAGAGGAATCAGGAAAGGCATGGCAGTCTGCATAAGGCACTGCCGCAGACGCGCCCGGCCGGCCCGGCCTTTCTCCGGCATGAGTAAATACTTTAGCCGTGCCCGGACGGCTTAGCGGCTGATGTCGTTCTGGCGGAGAATGCGGAAGCCTTTGCCCTCCATGACGGCGGCGCCGATTTCGGTGTCCTCCAGATGGAGCGCCATGGCGGAGAAGCCTCCGGGCTGAATGAGCAGCGGATAGGCAAAGTGGATGTTGGTTTCCGCCTGGAGAAAGGCCGTCAGGCAGTGGCTGAGTCCGTGCCCGCTCTCGCGCAGCTGCACCACCAGCACATCGCACATGCCGAAGGGGATGCCTTTCTCAATGAAGAGCGTCTCGACGGTTTCGGGATCACTCACAATGATCCGCGCCACCGTGACATCCACGGAATCCTGCAGGCTGAGGCCCAGCACGAGCACGCTGGCATCCTCGAGGAGCCGCACCACACTGAGCAGCGCGCCGGCGCGGTTGATGAGGAAAACGGAGAACTGTTTGACGTAGGGGCTCTGGTGCGTGGTGTCTGTGTCCATGGGTAGAAAGAAGGAGGGAAAAGCAGTCAGGGAGTGGATTTGTCAGGACCGGCGGCGTCCTCCCCGCTCATGAATTCGAGCATCATCGCCTCCAGGAGCGTGACGGTGGCGGCCTGACGGTCGGTGATGCCGCTGCCCTCTTTCCAGACCGCCTCCAGTTCCTGGAGCGACTTCGTGAGGGCGAGGAGCGTGGGGTCCGGGCGGGCGGCGCTGAGCTTGGCGGCGCGGGCGGCGAGACTGGCGGTAAGGCCGGGCGACCACACGCAGGGGCGCAGCGGCAGCTTTGGCTGCTTCGCACAGAACTGTGCCGTGATGTGAATGGTGCGCACCCAGCAGCCGAGGCTTTCGAGTTCCGCCAGCAGCTCGTCCTTCTGCTCGGCGAGGAACTGCGCGTGACTGGCGGCGAGCAGGGCAATTTCCGCGCGCACGGCCTGCCAGTCGCCGTTTTCGGCGAGTTCGGCGGGCTTTTGGCGGAGGCTGGTCATCTGGCGGTGAATGCCGAGCATCATTTCCAGCTCGGTCATGTCCCGGAGGAGATTGCGCACCTGCTGGGCGTCGCGGGCCTCCGCGGCGAGGTAGCAGTCGGCCACGATGCCGCCGAGCCCGAGCGCCGCCTTGTAGCGGTCCGGCGCAGAATGCGGCACCGTCTCGCGAAACAGTGGCCGCCACTGCGGGCGCACACCCTCCGACATGGCGGCAAAGAGCGCGGCGGGGGAATCCGGCAACTCCGCGGCCCCAGCCTCCTGAGGAGCGGCCGCCGGCACGGCCAGGGCCGCTGGCGGGCAGCACAGCAGAGCGCTCAGCACGGCGCCGGACATCATTCGGGAAAGCATTCGCAGAAAGTGGAGTGACCTTGGACGGTGTTTACTTTAATGTGGACCGCCCGCGGCTGCAATGCCTGCGATGCGTTCACCGCGGATATTTTCCGCCGCCGTCTTCATGCAAAGAGCGCGGCAATTTCCCGCGGATGATGCACTACACGCTCCGCGCCGAAGGCCACCAGCTCCTCGACCGGACGGAATCCCCAGGAGACCCCGATGGCGCGCATCCCGGCGGCCACCGCGGTTTCCATGTCCGTGCGGGTGTCGCCTACGAAGAGGATCTCCGCAGGCTCCAGTCCGAAAGACTGCGCGATTTCCACAGCCCCGGCCGGGTCCGGCTTGCGGGGAACGTGGTCGCGCTGGCCGAAGACCGCGTGGAAGGGATGCCCGGGCAGGTGGTGGCTTATGCAGAGTTCCGTGAAGGCCTGCGGCTTGTTGGAGAGCACGCTCAGCTTCACCGGCTGCGCGGCGAGCGTGGTGAGGAGTTCCGGCACGCCGTCGTAGGGGCGTGTGGTGTTGTTCCAGCGGCGGCCGTAGGCGGCCCGGTAGAGTGTGAGTACGCGCTGAATGCTATCCTCGCCGGCGCTGTCCTCCGGGAGAATGCGCTGGATGAGCACGTGCATGCCGTCGCCGACAAAGGTTCGGTAGGAATCAACAGGATGCGCCGGAAACCCTGCGCCGGTGAGGGCTTCGTTGGCGGAATCCGCGAGGTCCTGCAGCGTGTCGAGCAGGGTTCCGTCGAGGTCGAAGATGGCGGCGCGGGGAGTGGTCATGGCGCGGTGCTTACGGTGCCGCGGGGGAAAGACAAGCGGCTGCGCCCTGGGGCTTGCACCGGCCGCGGCTTTGCCCATGGTGCGCCCCCTATGGTCCGCGAAATCGTTCTCTATGGCGACCCGGTGCTGCGTGAAAAATGCAAGCCGGTCACCGAAATCACCCCCGACCTCCATGCCCTCGCTGCTGACATGCTCGAGACGATGGAGGCTGCCGACGGCGTGGGCCTCGCCGCGCCCCAGATCGGCATCGCCATTCAGTTCGCGGTCATTGATGTGCGCGGCGCGAAGGAGCCGCTCACTTTTCTCCGTGTGGACGGCAAAGACACGCCGCTGGACGACGCCATGCCGCTCGTCTTCATGAACCCGGAACTCAGCTACCCGGCCAAAGAGAAGGCCGTCATGAATGAAGGCTGCCTCAGCTTTCCGGAAGTGCGCGCCGACATCCGCCGTCCGGATGTCGTGAAGGCCAAACTCAAGCTCCTCGACGGCCGCACCGTGGAAATCGAAACCGACGGCCTCCTTTCCCGCGCCATCCAGCACGAGACCGATCACCTCATGGGCATGCTCTTCATCGACCGCGCCAGCCCGGCGGTGAAACTCACGCTGAAGCGCAAGATCCAGAAGATGTGGGACAAATACGCCGGCTGATCCCCTCCGCCGCGCCCGACACGAAATGCCTCCCGAAATCACCCTGCCCCTGCTGCTCACGGCGGTCCTGCCCGTCTTTCTGCTCATGGGCACCGGCGGCCTGCTGCGCCGTCTGGGGATACTGACGCCGGCGGGCGACACCGCCTTCGTCGCCCTCGCCGTCAATGTCACCTATCCCTGCTTCATTCTTTACCATGTGGTGGGAAATCCCTCGCTGCATGTGGCGACGAATGTCTGGCTGCCGCTGCTCTGCGGGGCCGCTTTCATGCTCGCCGGGGGTGCCCTCGCGTGGCTGGCCGCACCCGTTTTTGGCCTAAAGCAGGGCCCCGTACGCCGCACCTTTGCCCTCGCCTGTTCGATCCAGAACTACGGCTACCTCCCCATCCCCATCCTGAGCATGCTCTTTCCCTCCGGCACCTGGACGGGCGTGCTCTTCGTTTACACGCTCGGCGTGGAACTGGTGCTCTGGACCGCGGGTGTCTGGCTCATGAATCCCCATGCGCACGGCACCATGAAGAAGCTCTTCAACCCCGTTGTGCTCTCCATCGTCGCCGGACTGCTGATGAACCTTATTGACTGGCAGCCCCTCACCGCCGCCGACCATCCCGCCTCGTGGGCCGTGCTGAGCATCAAGCGCGCCGTCTTTCTCCTCGGGGAATGCGCCGTGCCTCTCGGCATTATGGTGGCTGGAGCCGCCCTCTACGACCTCATGGGCCAGCGCGGGGGCCCGGGAGCGGCCGGTGCCGCCATTGGCGGGGTCGTGATGCGCCTGCTGGTGCTGCCGCTCACCATGCTGGGCGCCCTGGCCCTGCTGCCCATGGCAGGCAGCGACTTCCGGCACGTCATCGCCATCCAGGCCGCCATGCCCGCCGCCGTTTTTCCGGTGATCATCGCCCGGCGCTACGGCGGCGACGAAGCCACGGCCATGCGCGTCATCCTCGTCACCACCCTCGTCAGCCTCTTCACCATCCCCTTTGCCGTGAAGCTCGCCCTCAAGTGGGCAGGCCTGTAGCCGCCGTTCCGCATCCGCCGCTGCGGAGATTCCGCGCTGAAAGGCATCTTTCCCTTGACCGTAGTTGAATCGCGCCGACTCATCCGGCTGATTTCCGGCCCCGCGCTTCGGGGACGCACACCAAAGTTCACCGGGGGGGCCTGCTCTTCGGGAAAATCCGGTTTTCCAGTGCGAAACCGCAAGCGCCTGGCGGCAGTGTGCAGCGGGTGCCTTCCGTGCCCAGCGGCGCTGATTCACCCCTTTTCCAACCCCTTTCCTGCAATTTCATCTTCATGTTCGGCAAACTGTTTGGCTGGTTTTCCAATGACATCGGCATCGACCTCGGCACCGCAAATACCCTCGTCTATGTCAAGGACCACGGCATCGTCCTGCGCGAGCCCTCAGTGGTGGCTGTAAAAAGCGGCACTAGCGAGGTGCTGGCCGTCGGCGATGACGCAAAGCGCATGCTCGGCCGCACCCCGGGTAATATCATCGCCATCCGCCCGCTCAAGGACGGGGTTATCGCCGACTTTGAAGTCACCGAGGCCATGCTGCGGCACTTCATTCAAAAAGTGCACAACAGCCGGCGCATGGCCCGCCCCCGGGTCGTCATCGCCGTGCCCAGCGGCATCACGGAGGTCGAGAAGCGCGCCGTGAAAGAAAGCGCGACGCAGGCCGGCGCGCGAGAAGTTTATCTCATCGAAGAGCCGATGGCGGCGGCGATCGGCGTCGGGCTTCCGGTACAGGAGGCCAGCGGCAACATGATCGTGGACATCGGCGGCGGCACCACCGAGGTGGCCCTCATTTCGCTCAGCGGCATCGTTTACAGCCGCAGCGTGCGGGTGGCCGGCGACGAACTCGACGAGGCGGTCATGCAATACATGAAGCGCGCCTACAACCTCATGATCGGCGAGCGCACGGCAGAAGACATCAAAATTCGGGTCGGCTCGGCCTATCCGATGAGCAAGGAAACCACCATGGAGGTCAAGGGACGCGACATGGTGGCGGGCCTGCCCAAGACGATCACCATTACCAGCCAGGAGGTGCGCGAAGCGCTCCTTGAGCCGCTGAATACCATTATTGATTCCGTGCGCGTCACGCTGGAGCGCTGCCCGCCGGAACTCTCCGCCGACCTTGTGGACCGCGGACTGGTGCTGGCCGGCGGCGGAGCGCTGCTCCGCGGGCTGGATAAACTGCTTTCCGAGGAAACCGGCCTGCCGGTGCACGTGGCGGAGGACCCGCTCAGCGCAGTCGCTGAGGGAACCGGCAAGGTGCTCAGCGAACTGGCCTTCCTCAAGAAAGTGACGACCAAGGACAGTTAGGCCCCCGCCGCTTTCCTGCCATGAGGAAGTTCAATCTCATCGCTCTGGCCGCCTTCATCGGGTCGCTGGTCTGGGTGTTCACCTGGGACAGTGAAACGACGCGCACGATTCAAAACTGCGTGAGCACAGTGTTTGCGCCGTTCAAGCGCACCGGGGCGGGCGTGCAGGATGCCCTGACCGGAGCGAACGAGGAGGCGCGCACCCCGGAGCAGCTGCGCGCGCTGAATGAGAAGCTGAACAGTGAGAACGCCGAGCTGAAGATTTACCGGGACGAAGCCGCCCGGCTCTCGGCCGAGCTGAAACGGCTCAATGAGCTGCTGAAATTTGACCAGCGCACGGATCTCGCCCTCATTCCGGCGAAGCTCATCGTGCGCAAAACCTCCGCATGGTACCGCGGAGCCACCATTGATAAAGGCGCGCTTCAGGGCGTGCAGGAGGGCAGCCCTGTCATCCTGCCCACCGGCCCGGAAGGGCGCGCCAGCCTCGTGGGCCGGGTGGCCCGCGTGGCGGAAAATGAATCTGAAATCCTCTTCATCACCGACGAGCTGTGCAAGGTCGCCGGTCAGGTGGAGGGGACCAGTGAGCGCGGCATCCTGGAGGGAGTGCGGGTTTCCACCGCCCGCCGTCCGGAACTGCGCCTCCGCTTTTTGGCCAGAGACGCCCGGATCGAGAAGAACCGCCGCGTTTACTCCTGGGACAACACCAACCGCTTTCCTCCCGGGCTCATGCTGGGAACCGTCGTGGACTTCCGCCCTGGAGACGCCTCCAGCGAAGCCATCGTCGAACCATCTGTGAACCTTGATGATTTACCGTATGTTTTCGTGATGGAACAGAAAGTGGAGGAGAATCCTGCGCCCCCACCGCCTGCCACTCCACCGCGATGATTTTCGTTCTGCTGCTCTCACTGCTCATGGCCTTCGGGTTCGTGGTTCAGGATTTCATCCCGGCCATCGACTGGGCATGGCACGCGCGGATTTTCGCGGTGCCGGTGATCTATTTTGCCTGCGCCATCAGCCTGCCATTTTCGGTGATGCTGGTGTTCGCCTTTGCTACAGGGCTGGTGTGGGACGCGCTGCACCACCTGAGCATCGTGTGGCCGGATGTGGCCCACGCGGCGCGCGAAGTGGATGCCATCCCGCCCGGGCCGGGCAGTGCCTTCGGCTTCTCCATCTTCCTCTACGCGCTGCTCGGCTCGCTCATGCACGGCATCCGCCCGCTTTTCCGCCGCGGCCGCTGGGAGCTGCCGGTGCTCATGACCGGCGCCGGCACCTTCCTGCTGCTCACGCTGGAGTATCTCTTCATCAACTTCCGCCGCTCCGGCTTTTCGTTCCCGGTGGAAGTCTGGCACCACATCGCGGCCACTTCGGTGCTTAGCATGGTGGTCGCACCCTTCGTCTTCCTGCTTATCAACTGGCTGGCCAAACTCAGCGGCTACCGCATCCGCTATGAAGGCCTGTCCTACCGCCGCTGGTCCATCCCATGATTTACCGTCACCGCCTTCGTCTGCTCCTGCTGGCCGTGGTCATCATCGGCGGCTGCCTCGTGCTCTTTTACCGTCTCTGGTTCCTCCAAATTGAGAACCAGGAACACTACATCCGCCGGCAGCCGGTCACGGATACCGCCCGCCAGCGCGTGCCCAGCGTGCGCGGCCGCATCGTGGACCGCAACGGTATCGAGTTCGCCCGCAACGAAACCAGCATGGAAGTGGGGCTCAACCTCGCCGCCGTGGAGGCCGCATGGAATGAAAAGAACCGCGCCCTGCCCAAGAAGCAGCGCCGCGAAATTCCCAGCTTCACGTACGGGCCGAAGGAGCAGAAAGTCACCGACATCATCGCGCTGCTGAACGAACTGGTCTTCCCCGAACTCGACCGGCTCAAGCTCTACCGCGTGCCGGCGAGTGACCTCGAAAAGGAAAAGCAAAAGCGCGCCATCATCACCTCCTACATTTCGAACAAGGGCGTCATCCCCTACACCTACGAGAAGAACCTGCTGCAGGCCGATGAGGAAAGCTTCAAACGCTTCACGGCCTACGCTGAGAATGCGCCCAACATTCCCGGTCTCACCGTTTCCCAGCGGCCCAAGCGCCGCTACCCGCTCAAAGCCATGGCCGGGCACCTCATCGGCTACATCCGCGAAAACCGCGATGTTCTCCCGCCGGATGAAGTGAAAGCCATGGAGCAGGCGAAACAGAAGTGGGACTTCATTGAGGCCGACGACTTCGGGGTGGCCGGCCTTGAGCAGTCGCTGGAGGAAAAGCTGCGCGGCAAACCCGGCGAACGCATCTGGCTGAAGAACGAACACGGCCGCCTGACCGATGAAATCGAGGAACTGCGCCGCGACCCGCTGCCCGGCGCCGATGTCTTCCTGACACTGGACGCACGCATTCAAATGATCGCCGAAATGGCGCTGCGCGAGGCTGTGGATGAGAATGGCCACCGCGTGGGCCGCGCCGCGGCCGTAGTGATGGATCCCAACACCGGCGAAATCCTCGCCATGGCCTCCGTGCCCTCCTACGATCCTTCAATCTTCATCCCGCCGCAGGACCCGGCGATGATCAAAGCCGTCTTTGAGGACCCCATGGGGGCGGCCCTGCCCGTGGCGCTGCGGGCGGATGCACCGGGCTCCACCTTCAAGCTGCTCACCGCCATTGCCGGATCCATGGCCGGCAAAGGCGGCTCTTACAACTGCCCGGGATTCATTGATTACGGCCGTCCCATCGCCTGCTGGATTTACCGCCAGAAGAAGGGCTCCCACGGCACACTGGATCTTGCCAACGGCATCAAGAACTCCTGTAACTGTTACTTCTTCCGCATGGGGAATGAGGCCGGCATCGACCGCATCAACGAGGCCGCCGGGTTCTTCGGCTTCGGCACCCCCGATGCGCCGGGACACTCCGGCGTCGAACTGCCGTCCGGTGTGGAGGCCAACGGCTATGTGGGCAGCAAAGCCTGGTGGGCCGCGCAGGGCCGGGGCCCCTGGACACCCTCAGAGACAGCCTACATTTCGATCGGTCAGGGCACCATGGCCGCCACGCCGCTGCAAATCTGCATGATTGGTGCTGCCATTGCCAGCGGGGGCAAAGTCTATCAGCCCACGCTCGTGCATCACTCGGAGGAGTGGCAGTATGACCGCGATGGACAGCGCAAGAAGATCATCACCGACTTCACAAAGAAATTGCGCGCCGACCTGCTCCAGCATGGTGTTAGAAAGCGCGACATAGAAAACATGCGTGAAGGCATGCGCCGCGTCGTGAATGACAAAGGCGGCACCGGCAAGAACGCCATGTCCACCATGTGTGTCATTGCCGGCAAGACCGGCACCGCCCAGAAAGACCGCTGGGATCCGGTGACCAAAAAGAAGATCGTGGACAACCGCACGCTTTTCATGGCCTTCGCTCCCTACGAAGCGCCGAAGCTCGCCGTATCCATCATGGTGCTGAATGGTGAGTCCGGCGGCAAGACCGCCGCGCCGATTGCCAAGCGTATCATTGAGCAAACGCTCGCCATGTGGGCCGGAAACTACAATCCCAGGGTGCAGCCGCTGGAGCCGGCCGCCGGGAATTTCGACAAGATCGACCAGATCGTTTATCCCGGCGACAGCGTCCCGCCGCTGCCCGAGCCGGGCGAGGAAGGTGAAGAGGCTCCCGGTGAAGAAACCGGTGAAGACCATGAACCCGCCGCCCCGGTAGTCGTGAAGCCCGCCGCCCCTGCGCCCAAAGCAGAAGTCGTCGTCGAAGAGGACGACAGTAAAACCCTGACCCGCCAAATCCTGAAGCCGGTGCAATTCCGGCGCAAAACTGATCCCCCCAACCCTCCGCCGGTCCTGCCTGTGAAAACAGCGCAGGTGCCGCGGTGACCCCTTCGCCGGCGGCCGGCTCTTCCCCCAAATGAGCAAGCCAGGCCGCCACTTTGAAAACAACTTACACCATGCCCTTAGCCAACGTGATTAAAAGAATTCGCAGACTGTTCGGAGCCTCCACTAACTTCAACGAAGGCGTGCGCGTCGTCGTCAACACCGAGAAACTCGAGCAGCGGGTCGCTGTCGTCGAGAACGGAATGCTGGAGGAATACACCATCGAGCGCACCGGCACGCAGCACATTGTCGGCAGCATCTACAAAGGCCGCGTCCGCAACATCGAGCAGGGCCTCAAGGCCATGTTCGTGGATGTCGGCCTCGAAAAGAATGCCTTCCTCCACTTCTGGGATGCCATCCCGGCCGCCGACAACGAAGAGGAGGGCGCGCCGCGCGATGAGATTGAGCACATCGACCGCGGCGGCAAAGCCAAGGTCAAAAAGAAGAAGATCACCGCCAAAGACATCCCCGGGCTCTATCCCGTCGGCGCGGAAATCCTCGTGCAGGTCACCAAGGGCCCCATCGGCAACAAAGGCCCGCGCGTCACGACTAATATCTCGCTGCCGGGCCGCTTCCTCGTGCTCATGCCGCTCAACGATATGTTCGGCATCAGCCGGAAGATTGACGAACCCAAGGAGCGTGACCGTCTGCGCAAGATCCTGCGCAAACTGAATGTCCCCGAAGGCATGGGCGTCATCATGCGCACCGTCTGCCAGGGCAAGCGCGCCCGTTACTTCGTGCGCGACCTCGCCATGCTCGTGAAGCAGTGGAAGGAAATCTCCGACCGTGCCAACAGCCGCAACGCCCCGGCCTGCGCCTTCCAGGAGCCCGACCTTGTGGAGCGCACCGTGCGCGACTTCCTCACCGAAGAAGTCGATGAAGTCATCTGCGACGATGAGCCGACCACCGACCGCATGCGCCAGCTTGTGGGCCAGATCAGCCGCCGCAGCAAGAAGCGCATCCACTACGTGCAGAGCGCCGAGCCGATCTTCGACAAGCTCGGCATTCAGAAGCAAATCGACAACGCCTTCCACCGTCAGGTCTGGCTCAAGTGCGGCGGCTACATCGTCATTGATGAAACCGAGGCCCTCATCGCCATCGACGTCAATACCGGGCGCAACAAAGGCTCCGACGATCTGGAGAAAACCATCCTCCAAACGAATCTCGAAGCCGCTGAGGAAGTCGCCCGCCAGCTCCGCCTGCGCAATATGGGCGGTCTCATCGTGGTGGACTTCATCGACATGAAACACCGCCGCGACCAGCAGGCCGTGTATAAGATGATGAAGGACAAAATGCGCCGTGACAAAGCCAAGGTCCAGGTCCTCCCCATCAGTGCGCTCGGCCTCATGGAAATGACGCGTCAGCGCCTCCACGAGAGCCTCAGCACCGCCGTGTATGACACCTGCCCGACCTGTCACGGCAACGGCCGCCTGAAGTCCACCGAGACCATGAGCGTGGAACTCCAGCGCCGCATCAACACCATCCTGCAGAAGTATCCGGACACCGAGCACGACCTCATGATCACCGTGAGCCCCGAGGTCATGCACCGCCTGCGCACCAAGGACGAGCAGACCCTCGTCGAAATGGAGCGCAAGCACCACGGCCGCCTCTCCTTCCGTGTGGATCAGAACATGCACCGGGAGACCGTGCTTATCACCAATGCCCAGACCGGCAAGGAGATGAAGTAACGCCGCGCCCCGCCGCCGGATTCCGCCGCCATGCGCCGGTTCTTCAAAAAGCTGTTCACGCCGCCGATGATCGTCATCGCGGCGCTGATCATGCTGTGGGAGGACTGGCTGTGGGACCACCTTGTCCGCTTCATGGCGTGGCTGGGCCGGCTGCCGGTGTTGCGTCAGCTGGAGGCAGGCATCGCAAAGCTGCCGCCGTATCCGGCCATGGGCGTGTTTGTGCTGCCCAGTCTGCTGCTGCTGCCGGTGAATTTGTTCGCGGTGTATCTCACCGCGAACGGCCGCGCCGCGCTGGGAGCCGGGATTCTCATTGGCGCAAAGCTCGCGGGCACAGCCGTGCTCGCCCGCCTGTTCAGCCTCTGCCGGCCCTCGCTGCTCACGGTGAACTGGTTCCGCCGCCTTTACGAAGCCATCGGCCGGTTCCGTCAGTGGCTCTTCAACTCCCCGCCATGGCAGGCCGCCGTGCGCTGGAAGAATGCGGTGAAGGTCCGCCTCAAACGTCTCACGCACCGCTGGCGCGGCGGGCACTTCCGCCGCCGCTGGAAGGCCATCGTCCACCTCATCCGCCGCCGCCGTGCGCGGCGCGCCACTCCACCGGAGCAGCCCGCGGCCTGAGCCATTGCCACGCCTCTTGCCAGCAGGGCAATCCTGCGTTTTGGCTGCCCGCTTCACTTTTTGCCTGCCCTCAGGCGTTCACTCATGGAAAAGTTCATCTCTCTCCCCGGCTTCCGCGATTTCTACCCTGACACCTGTGCGGTGCGGAACTACATCTTCGCCCAGTGGCGCAGTGTAGCCCGCCGCTATGGCTTTGTGGAATACGAGATCCCCGTACTGGAACCCACCGACCTCTACCGGCGGAAGAGCGGCGACGAAATCGTGAAGCAGCTGTTCCATTTTCAGGACGGCGGAGAACGCGATGTGGCGCTGCGTCCCGAAACCACTCCGTCGCTGGCCCGGATGGCGGCTGCCCGGCAGCGCGACTACCGCAAGCCGATGAAGTGGTTCCAAATAGGCACCTGCTTCCGCTACGAAAAGCCCCAGAAGGGCCGCGGCCGTGAGTTCTATCAGTTCAACTGCGACATCCTCGGCGAGCGGAATCCCGCCGCCGATGCTGATCTCGTCGCGCTCGCCATTGATGTCATGCTCGGCTTCGGCTTTCGCGCCGGCGACTTCCGCGTGCGCCTTAGCGACCGCAATGTCTGGCCGGAGTTCCTCCGCCGAGAAGGCGTGAGCGAAGAGAGCACGCCGGCGTTTCTTCAGGTCATCGACAAGCTGGAGCGCGAGAAGGAGGAGGTCACCGCCGCGAAGCTCACGGAAATGGGCACGTCGCTGGAAGCCGTGCGCGCCTTTATCGCTTCCAAGGCCGCCGGGTATGCCCCGCTGGAGGCCGTGATGACCGCCCTCACCGCCCGCGGCCTGGCGGACTATGTCGAGATCGACCTCAATATCGTGCGCGGCCTCGCTTATTACACCGGCACGGTCTTCGAGGTCTTCGACTGCGGCAAAGGCATGCGCGCGGTGGCCGGCGGCGGCCGCTATGACAATCTCTGCCAGCTCATCGGCGGCGTGGACCTCGCGGCCGTGGGGTTTGCCATGGGCGATATGGTCATCGGGGACCTCATTCGTGAGACCGCACACACCAATGAGCGCCTCCAGCAGTGGCTGAAGACCGCCGGCAAGGTGGAAGTCTATGCCGTGGTGGCCAGCGAAGCCCGTCGCACAGAAGCGCTGGGGATCGTGCAGGCCCTGCGCGATGCCGGAGTGGCCGTGGACTTCAGCTATGGAGCGGACAAAGTCGGGAAGCAGTTCCAGACCGCCGAACAGCTCGGCGCCCGGCTCGCGGTCGTCATCGGTGACGAGTATCCGCAGCTGAAGCTCAAGCAGCTCGCGGCCCGCACGGAGGAAACTGTGGACGCCGCGGCCGTGGTCGCAGCCGTCACCGCAGCGCTGGCCTCCTGACGGCTCAGGCGATCACTTCCAGAATGGGATTGCCGCTGGAAATCATCAGCGGCCGCGCCTGGGCGTCGAAGACTTCGCTGCGCGGATCGATGCCCATGAGGTAGAAGATGGTGGCTGCGATGTCGTCCGGCGTGACCGGATTCTCCGCGGGCTTGCTGCCGGTCTCGTCGCTCGCGCCATAGACGAAGCCGCGCTTCACGCCGCCGCCGGCCAGCAGCACGCTGTAGCACTGCGGCCAGTGGTCGCGGCTGATGTTGCCGTTGATCTTCGGCGTGCGGCCAAATTCGCCCATCCACACCACCAGCGTTTCATCCAGCATCCCGCGCTGTTCCAGATCGTAGAGCAGCGTGGGCAGCGTCTGTTCCGTGATGGGCAGATGATACTGCTCAATGATGGGGAACATCCGCGTGTTGTTGAAACCGTGCGTGTCCCAACCGCCCTCGGTGGTGCTCTGGCCGCCGATGCTCTGGCTGAAGTAGCAGGTGATGAAGCGCACGCCGCTTTCTGCGAGACGGCGCGCGAGCAGGCAGCCCTGACCGTAGGTGCTGCGGCCATAACGGTCGCGGATGTTCGCCGGTTCAGCCGCGATGTTGAAGGCGTCGCGCACGCGCGGGCTGTTCAGCATGGCGAGCGCCTTTTGATAGTATTCATCCATGCCGCGCGCCTCGGCGCTGATGTCCATGAGACGGCTTTGGCTGTCGATGAACTGCTGGAGGCCGCGCCGGTGCTGGAGGCGGTCGATGCTCAGCCCGTCCGGCAGACTGAACTGCGGGAGGTTGAAGGAGGCATCATTCGGATCTGACGGCACGAAGAGCGGGTCGTGCTGCTTGCCGAGAAAGCTGGCGAACTGCCCTGGCACGGCAGTGCCGTCGGCGATGATGTGAGGGTAGCTCACGTAGGCCGGCAGCGCCGGGTCTTTGTGCGGCAGCAGCTTGTCCGCGATGCTCCCGTAGCCGGGGAACAGGTCGATGGACTCGCGCAGGCGCTGATCATCCGTCGGCGGCCGCTTCCCTGTCAGGGCGTAATAGCCGGCGGAGTTGTGATTCGTCATGTCATGGTGGACCGACTGGATCACCGTCACCTTGTCCATGATCTTCGCCGTGAGCGGAAGGCGTTCGTTGACTTCGATGTCCGGACAGGACGAGCGCATGGGCCGGTGCGGTCCGCGGAATTTCTCATCCGCCTGCGGCTTCATGTCGAAGGTCTCCAGATGGCTCGGCCCGCCCCACTGGAAGAGAAAGATGACACTTCTAGCCCGCACTTTGGGCTTTGGCCCGTCATACTGGCTCGTGGCGCGCAGCAGGTTTGGCAGCGAGAGCCCCAGCATTCCCGTCATGCCGGCATGCAGCATCCGCCGCCGGGTGAGCAGGCGGGAGTGATGAAAGCTGGAGCAGGCGTGCGACATGGAGGGGCTCTAAACTGACACAGCCCGCAGCGCCTTTCATGCCGCATTGGCGGAGGGCGGCCTTACTTCCGGTGCGCCTCGTCTTTGCGGCCTGCGGCGTAGGCTTCGAATACCCGGGCAATCTCATCCCGCACCCGGCGGAAGACGGCCATCTGTTCCTCTTCGGTGCCGGTGGCGTGCGCCGGATCATCGAAGCCCCAGTGGTGGCGGTTCACCTGGCCGGGGAACATGGGGCAGGCCTGGTCGGCATTGCCGCACACCGTGATGACGGTTTCCACTTCGCGCGTGAGGAATTCCTCCAGGTGCTTGCTGTGATGGGCGGAAATATCGACGCCCAGTTCCGCCATCGCGCGGATGGCCAGCGGGTGGACATAGCCCGCCGGCTTCGAGCCCGCGCTCGCCACTTCCCAGCCGTTGCCCAGAGCGCGGCGGAGCAGACCTTCAGCAAGATGGGAGCGGCAGGAGTTGCCGGTGCAGAGAATAAGAATGAGTGGCATGAGCGTTGGAGGTTAGGAATTCAGAGGTTTGCTTTCAGATGGGGTTCCGCAGCACCCGGGCTCGCGCACGGCGCAGCACAGCGGCACCGCGATCAGCGCCCCGAGCACCGGCGCGGTGAGATAGATCCACACCGCGCTCAGGTTTCCTGATAGCAGTGCCGGCGAGAGCGAGCGGGCGGGATTCATGCTCGCGCCGCTAATGGGACCAGCGAACATGGCCTCCAGCGCGATTACCCCGCCGATGGCCATGCCGGCGGTGATGCCTTTCTCCTTCGCTCCGGTGGAGACGCTGAGAATGGTGAGCATCAACAGCGCCGTGAGCACCACTTCCAGCACAAAGCTCTGCCCCCACGTATGCCGCGGCAGTGTGGCGCCGAGCGAGGCCACATTCCCGAACAAGCCCAGCAGCAGACCGCTCGCCGCCAGTGCGCCCAGCACCTGAGCAGCGATATAGCCGGGCACTTCCTTCACAGGAAAGCGTCCCGCAGCACTGAAGGCCAGCGTCACCGCCGGGTTCAAATGAGCCCCGCTCACGTCGCCAAAGGTGTGGATCATCGCCGTCACCACGAGTCCAAACGTCAGGGCAATCCCGGCGTGGCCAATGGCGCCGCCGCTTACCTGATTGATCACGATGGCCCCCGTACCCGCAAACACGAGCCCAAAGGTGCCGAGGAATTCTGCCAGCAGTTTCTTCATGGAATCACAAGTCATTCGACTGTAGCCGGGGCACAGCAGCCTGCGGTGGCCGTGCTGTCCAGCTGCGGGGGGATCGGCCGGCGCCGGTCGCCGCCGCAGTCGGTGGAGCCGCGCAGGGCCACGCGCTGCGCCGTGCGTTCACGGTCCGCCCGAAAGGTCAGGTCGCTTTCCAGTTCCGCAGCAAAATGCGCCCGCTGTGCCGCAAACAGCCCCCGCATTCCCTCCGCCATGCGGTAAAAGGCCCACTTGCCCCGCTTCTCCACCTCCAGGAGCCCGGCTTCGCGCAGCACCGTAAGGTGACTGCTCAGCGTGCTTTGCGGCAGCCTCAGTCCGTCCTCCAGTTCACACACACACAGCGGCTGCTCCGCCAGCAGCAGCGCGATCCGCCACCGCGTGGCGTCGGACAGGGCATGGTTGAAAGAAGTGACGGCTTGCATGGCGTAGTTCATATCGCTAAAATACGATGCGGCAAGTTACGAATTCGAAAACAACCCCACAATGAAATCCATCCAGGTCTATGATCCCGCCATGTGCTGCAGCACGGGCATTTGCGGTCCGGAGGTGGACCCTGATCTCGTGAACTTCGCCGGCATGCTGGCGCAGTTGAAGCAGCACGGCATCGCCGTGGAGCGCTACAATCTCGCGCAGCAGCCGATGGCGTATGCACAGAATGCAGCGGTGAAGACCCTGCTCCAAATCGGCGGCGAGAAGGTGCTGCCGCTCATTTTCTGGGATGACGAGCTGAAGCTGAAGGGCCGCTACCCGACCCGCGAGGAGCGCTCCGAGTGGGTGCGCGAGGCCCTCGAGCCGAAGCCGGAGGGCGCGGCGTGAATCTGCCGCTCTATGCGCCACAGGCGGACGCGGCCACGCGCTTTCTGTTCTTTACCGGCAAGGGCGGCACGGGCAAGACCTCCCTCTCCTGCGCCACCGCCCTCACGCTGGCTGAGGCTGGCCGCCGCGTGCTCCTCGTGAGCACCGACCCGGCGAGCAATCTCGATGAAGTCCTCGGGACACGCCTCACCGGCACGCCCTCCGCCGTGCCGGGGGCGCCGGGCCTTCACGCCATGAACATCAACCCTGTGGAGGCCGCCGCCGCTTACCGCGAGCGTCTCATCGGTCCGCTGCGCGGCATCCTGCCGGACTCCGCGCTGCGCAGCATGGAGGAGCAGTTGTCAGGATCGTGCACCGTGGAGATCGCGGCCTTCGATGAATTCTCCGGCCTCATCGGCAATGCCGGCGCGGCGTGCGAATACGATCACGTCGTCTTCGATACCGCGCCCACCGGTCACACCCTGCGCCTCATGAGTCTGGCGAAGGCGTGGGATCAATTCCTTGATGCCAACACCAGCGGCACCTCATGTCTCGGGCCGCTCGCAGGACTGGAGAAACAGCGCGCCGTGTATGAAGCCACCGGGCGCACCCTGGCAGACGCGTCGCTCACCACGCTCATGCTCGTGAGCCGTCCCCAGATTTCCGCGCTGCGTGAGGCCGGGCGCACCTCCGGCGAACTGCGCACCCTGGGCGTCACCAATCAGCAACTCGTCATCAACGGCACCTTCTTCACTGCCTGCCCTAACGATGTGACTGCGCAGGCCATGCAGTGGCGCGGCGCGGCGGCCCTGGAGCGTGAGGCCTCCTTCATCGCCAGCCTGCCGGCCAGCCAGATGCCCCTGCGCGCGGTGAATATCCTCGGCCTCAGCGGCCTGCGCATTCTGCTCCATGGCGAGACCGCAGACGCCACGCCGGCGCCTGCGGAAACCTGGACGCCGCCCGCCATAGAACCGCTCGCCGCGCTGGTCGCAGACTTTGAAAAGCAGGGCCATGGCGTCATCATGACCATGGGCAAAGGCGGCGTTGGCAAGACCACCGTCGCCGCCGCCATTGCCGTGCTGCTCGCGCAGCGCGGCCACGCCGTACACCTCAGCACTACCGATCCCGCGGCGCACCTCGCGCAGACGCTCGACGGCCAACTCCCTGGCCTCACGCTCAGCCGCATCGATCCCGCCGCCGAGACCGCCGCCTACCGCGACGAAGTCATCCGCACCCAGGGCGCACAGATGGATGAAGCCGGCCGCGCCCTGCTGGAGGAAGACCTGCGCTCCCCCTGCACCGAGGAGATCGCCGTCTTCCGCGCCTTCGCCCGTGAGGTCGGCCAGGGCACGCAGCGCTTTGTGGTGCTCGATACCGCGCCCACCGGCCACACGCTTCTCCTCCTCGATGCCAGCGAAGCCTACCAGCGCGAGCTGGAGCGCCAGGCCCGCAGCACCCAGCCCGAGGAAGTCATGCGCCTCCTGGAACGCCTGCGCGATCCCCGGTTCACGCGCATCCTGCTCGTCACCCTGCCCGAAGCCACGCCTGTCCACGAAGCCGCCGCGCTCCAGGAAGACCTGCGCCGCGCCCGTATTGAGCCCTGCGCCTGGGTCATCAACCAAAGCCTCCTCCGCAGCGGCTCGTGCGATCCCCTGCTCCAGCGCCGCGAGCACAGCGAGCACCGCTACATTGCCGAAGTCGCGGAAACACACGCCCGCCGCACCGCCCTGCTCCCCTGGCAGCCGGAGGAACCCGTAGGCACCACCGCCCTCGCCGCCCTCGCCGTATCTGCGGGGCGTTAGGTTACCCGCAGGAGAAGTGAGGAGAGGCCCGGGCTTGTGCGGGGGCGAAGAGCGGGCAGATTTGGGCATGATCACGCGCTTTGCTCCTTCACCCACTGGGCTGCTCCATTTGGGGCATGCCTATGCGGCGTGGCGGGCGTGGGAGGAGACGCAGCAGGGCGGCGGGGTGATGTTGCTGCGGCTGGAGGATATCGACACGACGCGGTGCCGGGCGCATTACGAGGCGGGGATTTGCGGTGACCTGCACTGGCTGGGGCTGTCGTGGCCGGAGCCGGTGTGGCGGCAGAGTGAACGGCTGCCGGTGTATGCGGAAGCGCTCGCGCGGCTGGAGGGGCTGGGGGTCGTCTATCCGTGCTTTTGCACGCGGCGGGAGCTGGCGGCCATCGATGCGCCGCAGGGGCCGGATGGACCGCTGTATCCTGGCACCTGCCGCGGGCTTTCCCCGGCGGAGCGAGCGGCTCGGATGACTGCGGGGGCGCATTATTCCCTGAGGCTGGATGTGGTAAAGGCGGCGCGGCTGACCGGGCCGCTGACGTGGATAGACCTCGACCGCGGGCTGCAGCGGACGCAGCCGGAATTGCTGGACGATGTGGTGCTGGCGCGGAAGGACATAGCGACGAGCTACCATCTCGCCGTGACCGTGGATGATGCCGCGCAGCACATTACCGTGGTGACGCGCGGCGAGGATCTCTTTGCCAGCACGCACATTCACCGGCTGCTCCAGGCGTTGCTGGGACTGCCCGTGCCCGTCTGGCGGCATCACCGGCTGGTGTGCGATGCGCAGGGGAAACGGCTGGCCAAACGGGACGAGGCGCGCTCCATCCGGAGCTATCGGGAGGCGGGGCTGTCGCCGGCGGAGGTGCGGGCGCTCGCGGGGCACTGAGGCTGGCGCAGGGAGTCCGCAGATGGGGAATGGACAGCGCGG
>Ga0315905_10001520_pt1 | contig 24939 bp, 23 predicted proteins | sample LakEriMetagenome_5_FD_203522 | JGI IMG/M metagenome (GOLD analysis project Ga0315905, IMG submission 203522) | Freshwater fungal communities from buoy surface, Lake Erie, Ohio, United States - Buoy 4 MA121 | ecosystem: Environmental > Aquatic > Freshwater > Lake | place: USA: Lake Erie, Ohio...
CGGGAACCCGCCGATCGTCTGGACCTGAATCAGGACTGTGCGTCCAGGCAAGCCAGCCCGCATAGTGCGATCGGCTGGCCAACAGGCGAGGCAGCCGCTCCAGGGCCTCATCCTGCAGGGGTGAGGCACCGCCCTCGGTGCTCATCGCGTACTCGCTGAGCATGGCTTTCAGGCCTTCGACATGCGCGGCCTGGCTCAGATCGATCGGTATGACCTCGATCGCCTGGGACAGCTGAGGGCCCTGGAGAGACATCAGGCCAATGAACTCAGGCCTTGGGTCGGCGGGCTTTGGCCGGTGCTGCCTTGGCCGCGGCTTTGACCGCCTTGGGTTTGGCTGTCTTGGCCTGGGTCGCCTTGGGTTTGGCGCTTGCGGCTGCGGCTTGAGCCTTGGCGCCGGCGATCCGCATGCGCAGCGCGTTGAGCTTGATGAACCCGGCTGCATCAGCCTGGTTGTAGGCACCGCCATCATCATCGAAGGTGGCAATGCGCGTATCGAAGAGCGACTGCCTGGACGTGCGGCTTGTAACGATGACATTGCCCTTGAAGAGCTTGACCACCACCTTGCCGCTCACCGTGGCCTGGGTATGGTCGATGAGCACCTGCAGGGCCTTGCGCTCGGGGCTCCACCAGTAGCCGTTGTAGACCAGGCTGGCATAGCGCGGCATGAGGTCGTCCTTGAGGTGGGCGACTTCGCGATCCAGGGTGAGGGACTCGATCGCACGATGAGCGCGCAGCAAAATGGTGCCGCCGGGGGTTTCGTAGCAGCCGCGTGATTTCATGCCCACATAGCGGTTCTCGACCAGATCCAGACGTCCTACGCCGTGCTTGCCACCGAGCCGGTTGAGTTCGGTGAGCAGTTGGGCGGGTTTCATCTTCACGCCATTGATGGCCACCGGATCACCGTGAATGAAGTCGATCTCGACCAGCTCGGGGCGCGCCGGAGCTTTTTCGGGCGATACGGTCAGTCGCCACATATCCTCTGCCGGGGCGCGCGCGGGATCTTCAAGTACGCCGCCCTCGTAGCTGATGTGAAGCAGGTTGGCGTCCATGGAGTAGGGCGCCTCACCCTTGCGTTTCTTGTAATCCACCGGGATGCCGTGCTTGTCTGCATAGGCGAGCAGCTTGTCGCGCGAAAGAAGATCCCACTCGCGCCAGGGTGCAATCACCTTCACATCGGGCATGAGCGCATAGGCCCCAAGCTCGAACCGAACCTGATCGTTGCCTTTGCCGGTCGCACCGTGGCTGATCGCATCGGCTTTCTCGCGGCGGGCGATTTCGACCAGGCGCTTGGCGATCAGCGGGCGGGCAATCGAGGTACCGAGCAGGTACTCACCCTCATAGAGCGCATTGGCACGGAACATCGGAAAAACGAAGTCACGCACGAACTCCTCGCGCAGATCCTCGATATAGATCTTTTTCACGCCGAACATCTCGGCCTTCTTGCGCGCAGGCTCGAGTTCCTCGCCCTGACCGATATCGGCCGTGAAGGTGATCACCTCGCAGCCGTAGGTGTCCTGGAGCCACTTCAGGATGACAGAGGTATCGAGGCCGCCGGAGTAGGCGAGCACAACTTTCTTGACGTTCGACATGACGACGATGGCAGGAGGATGACAAACCACACATTGTGCCAGTTTCGCCGCTCGCAGAGACGATGCCGCAGGAAGGCATGCGCACTGCATGCGAGAATTGCGCATGGATTCAACAGTGTCCCAGGTCCCGGGCAGGGGCTCGCCCCTGCAGCGCAGACTGCCCTGGATACTGGCCGGACTGTCCACGCTGGGACCCTTCGCGATCGACACCTACCTGCCTTCGTTCGGGGCCATTGCAACCGATCTGGGGGCCACCGAGTTGCAGGTGCAGCAGTCGCTCACGGCCTACATGCTGCCCTTTGCGATCATGGCCCTGTGGCATGGCGCCGTTTCTGACACGCTCGGACGCCGGCGGGTGGTGTTGGCGGGCCTGGTGGTCTTTGCCCTGGCTTCGGTCGGAGCGGCGCTCGCCTCGAGCATCGGTGAACTCTGGTTCTGGCGCGCGATTCAGGGTGCGGTCGGCGGCACCGGCATGACGGTGGGGCGGGCGGTGGTACGAGATGTAGCCGACGGCCCCATGGCCCAGCGCATGATGTCGCAGGTGACGATGATGTTTGCTGTCGCGCCCGCCATCGCTCCCATCCTGGGCGGCTGGCTCGCCGAGCATTTCGGCTGGCGCTCGATCTTCTGGTTTCTTGCAGCCGTCGCGGCCCTGATCGCCTGTGCCTGCGCGCGCTGGCTGCCCGAGACTCTGCCCCGAGAGCGGCGTCAGCCGATGCAGGCCGCATCCCTGCTGCGCGCCTATCGTGGTCTGTTCTCCCATGCCGGGTTCTTGCGACTGGCTCTCACGCTGGGCCTGAACTTCGCGGGGTTCTTTGTTTACGTGCTTGCCGCGCCGGTCTATCTGCCCCGCGTGCTGGGCCTGGAGAACACCGAATTCGCATGGCTGTTCATCCCGGCTGTGGCAGGCACAATGCTGGGCGCCTTTGCTTCGTCGAGGCTGGCAGGGCGCCTGTCTCGACTGCAGTGCATCCGCATCGGTTATGGGCTGATGCTCGTTGCAGTGGTCGTGCAGATCGTCATGGCGCTGGGGTTGCAGCCCCTTCGGGTGCCCTGGGCGACCCTGCCGCTGCTGGTCTACAACACGGGTCTCGCGCTTGCGATGGCCTCCCTGCAACTCATGTTGCTGGATCTGTTCGATACCCGCCGTGGCATGGCCTCCTCGGGGATGGCCTTTACCCAGAGCGCTGCCAATGCGGCCGTTGCTGCGCTGGTGGCCCCGCTCCTGTGGCACTCTGCACTCGCGATGGCCCTGGGCTCACTCATCAGCCTGCTCGCTGCTGCCGCGCTGTTTGGCTGGCATCAGCGCAGTTTGATGCGTTGAGTCAGTCCACTGAGGTGAAGACTCTGTTTCCTCTGATCCCTGCGAGTCCGCGCGCTCAGACCGATCTGTCCAGACCCGTTCAACTTCACTCCTTGCCCTTCTGATGCCATGAACACGAATGCCCTCAAGCCCCGCACTGGCGGGCAGATCCTGGTCGATCAACTGGTGTTGCATGGCGCCAGCCGCGCCTTTTGCGTGCCGGGCGAAAGTTTTCTGGCCGTTCTCGATGCCCTTTATGACGTTCGCGATCAATTGCCCCTGGTGGTCTGCCGCCAGGAAGGCGGTGTGACCAACATGGCCGAAGCCTGGGGCAAGCTCACCGGTACGCCAGGCATTGCGTTTGCCACGCGGGGGCCGGGTGCAACCAATGCCTCAATTGGCGTACACACCGCGTTTCAGGACTCCACGCCCATGATCCTGTTCATTGGACAGGTGGGCACCGATTTCATCGAGCGTGAGGCCTTCCAGGAAGTCGACTACCGGCGCATGTTCGGGCCTATGGCCAAGTGGGTGGCTTCGATTGATCGAGCCGATCGCATGCCCGAGTTCATTCAGCACGCCTTTCATGTGGCGACCTCGGGTCGCCCGGGGCCGGTGGTTCTGGCGCTGCCCGAAGACATGCTGACCACCGTGGCCACCGTGGCTGATGCAATGCCCTATCGGGCCGCTGTTCCGGCACCCAGTGCCGTTGCCCTGCAGGAGTTCGCCGAACGACTGACCCGCGCCCGGAATCCGCTGCTGCTCGTGGGAGGGTCTCGCTGGGATGCGGCTTCGCGCGCTGCGATGCAGGCCTTTGCCCACCAGTGGGGCTTGCCCGTTGCGTGTGCCTGGCGTTATCAGGATGCCTACGACAATACCGATAGCTACTACATTGGCGAGGTCGGTATTGGTCTGAATCCCAAGCTGGCCGAGCGGGTGCGCAATGCCGATCTGCTGATCGCGGTCGGTGTGCGGCTCGGTGAGATGACCACCCAGGGCTATACGCTGGTCGAGTCACCCACGCCGCGTCAGCAACTCGTGCATGTGTTTCCCGGGCCGGATGAGTTTGGCCGGGTGTTCCATGCCACTCAGCCGATCGTGGCCGGGTCGATCGAGTTTGCGCAGGCGCTGGCTGGCATCGATGCCACAGGTGCGGCTGCCTGCGCGGCGCGGCTCAAACCGGCACTGGAGCAGGCGCGGGCTGAATTCGCAGCCTGGCGCGTGCCGCGTAGCCAGCCGGGTTCGCTCAGCTATCCGGAGTGTGTGTTGCACATGGACGAGGTACTGCCCACCAACGCGCTGTTCACCAACGGCGCGGGTAACTTTGCCACGCCCCTGCATCGTTTCTATCGCCACCGCACCCACAAGTCTCAGCTCGCGCCCACCTCGGGCGCGATGGGCTATGCGGTACCCGCCGCCGTTGCTGCAGCCTTGCGGCATCCCGATCGACCGGTGATTGCCGTGACGGGCGATGGCGACTTCATGATGAACGGACAGGAGCTGGCCACGGCCGTGCAATATGGCGCCCGCCCCATCGTGCTGCTGGTCAACAACGGCATGTTCGGCACGATCCGCATGCATCAGGAGCGGGAATACCCCGCACGCGTCTACGGCACGGCACTGCGCAATCCTGATTTCGTGAAGCTGGCCCAGGCCTATGGCTGCCATGCCGAACGGGTCATCGAGACTGCGCAGTTCCCGGACGCACTTCAGCGCGCGCTCGCCTGTGGAACCGCCGCTCTCATCGAACTGGTCATCGATCCGCAAGCCATTACGGCTGCGGCCACGATCGATGAGATCCGTGCCAAGGCCCTGCAGGACGCTGCGTCCAGGAGTTGATCAGTTCCAGGGCATCTCTTTCCAGAGTTGTCGCAGCACCACCTCGGTCTCGCGCAGTTCGGTTTCATAGGCCGGGGGCGCCAGATAGCGCAGGGGGGTAAACGCGGCGGTGGATTTGGCCTGAAACTCCGGGTCGGCCGCCGATTTGCCCACCGCGGCCACCAGGGCTTCGCGAATCTCGGCGGGCAGGCCCTTGGGCGCTGCGATGCCGCGCAGCGAGGCCGAAACGATGTTGTGGCCCTGCTCCTTGAAGGTGGGCATCTCGGGAGCGAGGTTGGTTCGCTCGGCACTCATCTGGCCCAGCGCCCTGAAAGGCGAGCCACCCTTGATGAAGCCCAGCACTTCGCCCACATTGGCTGCGGCCAGCATCACGGTTTGCGATTGCAGACCGGTGCGGGTCTCGGCCGTGCCCTTGAAGGGTACATGGGTCATCTTCACGCCTGCCTGGCGCTCGAACATCATCATGGCCAGATGATCATCCGAGCCGATGCCCGTGGTGCCCACCGTGACCTTGCCCGGGTTGGCCCGTGCAAATGCGGCCAGATCGGCCAGTGACTTGATCGGGCTGTCGGCATGTACCGCAAAAACGCCCGGGTCATCGATCACATTGCCGATCAGGTCGTAGTTTTGCCAGTGAAAACTCACCTTGCGCTCGATCGGAATCGACAGCGCGTTGGGCGTGTTGATAAAGCCGATCGTCAAACCATCGGGTTTGGCGGCAGCCAGTTCGGCAAAGCCGATCGCTCCGCCGGCGCCGGGTCGGTTCATGACCACGACCTTGGCGCCATTGCCCAGGTATTTCTCAATGAAGGGGGCAATCAGGCGCGCCGTGATGTCGGTGCCACCGCCGGGCGCATAAGCCACCAGCATGCGGATCGGCGCATCCGAAGGCCAGGCCGCGCGGGCCACCCAGGGCGCGCCGGCCAGCACCGTGCCGGCCGCAAGGCCCACAGCCACGCGGCGACGCGCGGGAGCGGTGAGCGGGCTTTGAACGACCCGTGAATCAACGGGCCTTGAATCGATTGGGTCTGATGATGCGTGATCGGCGCGTGGCGTTGTCATCATGGGGGGTCTCCTGGTTGGGGTGGCAGGGTTTACAGCTTTGCTCAGACTCTTGAAAGGCTTGATCGTTGAAAGGCTTAATCGATCCGCTGCAAGGCTTAATCGATCCGCTGCAAGGCTTAATCGATCAGCCGCTGCAGGCGCTCCAGCACCCGGGGCCAGACCTGCGGATTGACCAGCCGTGCCGGGGTTTGACCAGCCGCAATCTGAAGAATCTGCTGCGCGGCGATGGTGGCAATGTTACGTCTGCATTCATGAGTCACGCCACCGGTATGGAAGGTGGCATAGACCGTATCGATGGCCAGCAGTGGATGGTCCAGCGGAGGCGGCTCCTGATCCCAGACATCAATGCCTGCGCCCGCCAGATGCCCCGACCTCAGGGCCTGGACCAGGGCGGCTTCGTCATGGATGCCACCTCTTGCAGTGTTGATGAAGATCGCGCCCTGCTTCATGCAGGCAAAGGCCTGGGCGTTCATCAGCCGCAGGGTGCTGGCATCACGCGGGCAGTGCATCGAGACGACATCACTGGCTTCGAGCAGCGCATCGAATGCACAGGGCTCGGCACCCCGTGCACGGATGGTGGTCTCATCGAGCAACGGGTCACAGGCCAGCACCCGCAGACCGAAGGCCTGAGCCAGCTGCGCCACGCGTGCGCCGATATGACCGATGCCGACCAGACCGATGGTCTTGCCCGCGATCTCATGGCCCATGACATCTTCACGGCTGAAGCCACGCTCGCGCCTGAGCAGGCGGTCGCCCTCGGCCATGCGCCGCGATACGCCCAGCAGCAGGCCCAGGGTGTGCTCGGCCACCGAGACCGCATTGCCGCCCGCCTGGTTGACCACGGCAATGCCGGCTTCGGTGCAGGCCGGCACATCGATGGTGTCGTAGCCCGCCCCTGATGAGGAGGCCACCAGCAACTGCGGACAGCGCTCGATGAGCGGGGCGCGCACATGCAGATGGGCGGGCAGCTCGTCCTTGGCCGCCGAGCAGTGATAGACCTGTGCCTGTCCCAGGCCCTGCCAAACCTCCGGCGTGTCATCAATGCCCATGACCGCAAGCCGAACCCGGGCATCGGGCTGCAGCACGGCGTCGAAGGAAGGATCGATCCAGAGCGAGGTGCGAACGACATTCAAGGGCATGAGTGCAGACCATCGAGGGGCATGAGATGAAAGGCTTTGGGGGGAAGCCCTGATCCGAGGCGCGTGACCGTTGCAGGATAGCCGAGCACCGTACTGCGGTGCGAGCAGGGGGATGGGCTCTGCATGTCAGCATCGCCCCATGAAGATCTCCTCAGCCATCCGTCTGAATCCTCCCGCTGCCTGCTTCCAGGCGTTTTGTTCGGTGTTCCTGCCCGCGGGCGCAGGCCCCGGTCTGATGCTGCGGGCTGTGTGCCCTAAGGCGCTCGTCCTGGCAGCCCTCCTTGTACAGGCCCTCTGGGTGGCGCCCGTGCAGGCGCAGCCGCAGTGGCGAGACCCCCGCCAGGTGGCCGATCAGCTGCAGATCGCAGGCGTGAGCCGCTGCATCTCGATCATCACGGTCTGGACGGCAGGCCTGGTCAACAATCCTCAGACCAAGGCCGACGGCCCCGAGTTTCGCTTCAACAGCGCACTGATGGATTTTTACGGCAAGGCCCGTCGCCATCTGATCAGTTCGATGGGCAATCCTGCGGTCTCGGGCGCGATCGACAACATGGTTCGCCAGCAGGGCGAATACTTCGGCAACATCGTGCGCTTTCAGGGCTGGAATGCCGTCATACCGGAGTACAAAAAGTGCGCCGATCAGGCCCAGCTCACGTCCTCCCAGCCGTCTGCCGCCGCGCCGCCGCCCCGGCCTGCAGCGCCTCCTCCTGCAGCGCCCGCGATACCCCCTGCACCGGTCTCTGCAGCGGCTGCTCCCGCCCAGGCAGCAGGAACAGCACCTGCTGCAGCGTCAGCGTCAGGCGGCTCCATTCCCAACGACTGCGACACCCTGGCGGGCTCTCCGATGGACCCGGTGCGGGTCACGCCTGGCGTTGCCTGGGATCGCCTCGATGCCGCCCGTGCGGTACCTGCCTGCAAGGCGGCAGTTACAGCGGCGGCGCAAAACGGCAGGGCCTGGTTTCAGTACGGCCGAGCGCTTGAGCGGGCCAATCAGTTGCCCCAGGCCATCGATGCCTATCGTCGTGCTGCCGAACTTGATCATGCTGCCGCACACAACAACCTGGGCGAGCTCTATCGCGATGCCAAGGGCGTGCCGCGCGATGTCATCCGAGCCGAGGATCTCTTTGCCCGTTCGGCCAAGCTCGGCAGCACTGAAGGCGCCGACAACCATCGCACCATTCGCAAGACCCACGCGCGCTACTTTTGATCGAAAGACCTAGGCCTGCTGCCTCTGACCTGGCTGCGGCCACAGGAGCGCCGGGCCGAGTTCATCCAGCCGGTTGATGCCCAGCATGGCCATGTCACGCAGAATCTCCTGCTGCAGCAGATAGGCCGCTCGCGCGGCGCCGGCCAGCCCGCCCACGGCCGCCGCATAGTTGAACGGCCGGCCCACGAACACCAGGCGTGCACCCAGCGCGAGGGCCTTGAGGGCATCGGTGCCGCGGCGTACGCCGGAATCCATCATCACGACCGTATCGGGGCAGGCTGCCACGATGCCCGGCAGCACCCGCAGGGGCGATACCGCGCCATCGAGTTGCCGCCCACCATGGTTGGACACGATGATCCCATCGGCTCCCACATCGCAGGCCTGCCGTGCATCATCGGCATGCAGGATGCCCTTGACCACCAGCCGGCCGCGCCACTGCTCGCGAATCCTGCGCAAATTCGCCCAGGTGAAATGTCCGCGCGAGGCCATGTCGCGTGCCACGGTGCGCGAGACGATCGGTGCACCACGGGTGGCTGCGTTGTTCTCGAAGTGCGGCATGCCATGCTGCAGCAGGGTTCGTGTGAAGGTGCCCAACAGCCATCGTGGATGCGACAGGCCCTGCCAGGCCAGGGCCAGTGAGGGTCTGAGCGGCGTTGAAAATCCAGCCCGCAGGTTGTTCTCGCGATTGGCTGTGGAGGGTGTGTCCACCGTGATCACCAGCGTGCCAAATCCGGCCCGCGCCACCCGGTCGATCAGGGCCTCGATCTCGGGCTGTCGGCCCGGCAGGTACGCCTGGAACCAGGCCTGTGGATTGAGCGCAATGATGTCTTCGAGTCGCATCAGCGACGAGCCACTCATGATCATTGGAATGCGGGCCGCCTGCGCCGCCTGGGCCAGGACCGCATCGCCGCGATAGGCGGTGAGCGCACAGATGCCCATGGGCGCGATGCCAAAAGGCGCAGACCAGGTCTGATCGAACAGGGTCTGTTCGCTGCTGCGTCCGGAGATGTCAACCATCACGCGTGGCACGAGCTGCCAGTCATCGAACGCGGTACGGTTGTCGGCCCGTGAGCGGTTGTCCTGCACACCGCCACAGACATACTCAAAGAGTGGTCGGGGCAGATGGGCCTGCGCGGCCGGCTCGAAGTCATCGAGGCAGAGGAATCGATCGAGGGTCATGGCTGGGGTTTGAAGCGCGAGTTGATCGGTGCGGATCCCCACCCATCGGGTCGGTTCGGCGGGGTCTGTGCAGCGGGCTCAGTAATGTGGCGGCCGCTCGTCATGCTGCCCTGCAGGAGCGCCGTCTTGAGCGCTGGCCAGCGCATCGCGCAGACGCTGCACCTCTCGGGCCAGCACCCCGATCTGCTCCTGCTGGGTGGCCACCATGCGGTTCAGGTGATCGAGCAGATCCTCGGACAGGCTGAGTTTTTCTTCGAGCCGGGTGATGCGGTTCAGGGTCTGCGGTTCCATGGGCCTTGCAAGTGATCAGAATGGATCAGATCAGCGATGGTGCCACGGCGGCAGGCAAGTGTTCGGCGTATCCGTTGTATCGTTGCCTGATTCACCGGGCGATCTGAAGTGCCCATGGAGGAAACGATGAGCGTTCCGGTCTTGTGTGTCGGCACTGCGGGCATGTCGGTCTGGTTCAGCCGAGATCTGGGCCAGACCTGGGATCGGCCCTACAGCGAGAGCGGCCTGTACCTGGAGGCCCGCGTGTGGGCGCTCTCCACCCATCCCGACACTCCCGGCGAGCTGCTGGCGGGAACCGACTCCGGGCTCTATCGCTGGCGAGAGTCGGAGCATCGCTGGACGCATCTGCCGGGCCCGCTTGATTCAACCTGCACCTGGTCGCTGGCTCGCAGGGCCGATGATCCCGACGTGATCGTTGCAGGCACGCATCCGGCTGCCCTGTGGCGCTCTGACGATGCTGGACTGACCTGGCGCAGGCTGGCCGCAGACCTTGCCACCGAATGCATCTTCGTTCACCGGCCACGGGTGACACAGGTGATCTTCGATCCCGATCAGCGCGACACCCTCTGGGCGGGTGTCGAAATTGATGCCATTCATCACAGTTCGGATGGCGGTGCCCACTGGAATCGCCGCGATCAGGGCCTGGTCTCAGGCGACATCCATGGCGTGGCGGTCGTGCGGTCGCCCCAGGGCCGCGTTCTGCTGGCCACCACCAACAAGGGCTTGCATCAAAGCCTCGATGAGGGAAGAACCTGGCAGCTGCGCACGCTCGATTCTCCCTGGCAGTACACCCGCAGCATTCAGGCGCGGGCTGATGGCGATGGCACGTTGTTTCTCACCAATGGCAACGGTCCCCCGGGCTCCACGGGCCGATTGCTGCGATCGACCGACTTTGGCAAGACCTGGCAGGACGTGGGTTTGCCCGGCACGATCAACAGCACACCCTGGTGTGTGGCCTCGCAGGCCTCATGCCCGCAGACCGTGTTCACGGTCACCAACCTGGGCCAGCTGTTTCGCAGCACCGATGGCGGCGCTCAGTGGATCAAGCTCGAGCGCGAATTCGGTGAGGTGAGGGCGATGGCGCTGATCTGAGCTGACCTGGCGGTTGGTGTGCTCTGGAGCACGGCGCAGATGAATACAGGGATCGCTGCAAGCCTCAGACCTGCTGCGAAAACACGGTCTGGCCCTGCTTGAGCACCGCTAGCCAGTCCCCGTTCGGGGCTGCACGCCAGTGGTCGGTCGTGGCCGTGATCGACAGCAGGCTGCTGGCGATCGGCACAGGCCCGTCGCCGGGCTGTGCGCGATCATGCCGGAACACCAGCAGCATGTAGCGAGCGGTGGCCTGCTGGCCTGAAGCATCAAGATCGATGACCAGGTTGTTGACCAGATGCGCGGTCACGCGTCCGGGTGGGCGCTCGCGCAGTGCGGCCAGCACCTCTGCAGGCCCTCGCAGGGCCTTGCCCTGACGATGCCAGACGCCGTCTGCGGCCATCAGCGCAGCCACGCCATCGATATCGCCGGTATCGAGTGCTGCGTAAAAACGCATCACGGCCTGGCTGCACATCACGATGGAGTGCGCCTGTGGACGTTCCGAGGTGGGTGCATCCACGGGCTCCGATGGCTGACCGGAGCCGATTCTTTCTGCGGGCTTGCTCATGACGAAGCCCTCACAAAGCGGTTGCGCAGCGTCCCGAGCCCGGTGATCTCGACCTCAACCACATCGCCTGACTTGATGTTGGGCGAGGTGCCGTCAGTGCCCATCCAGATCACATCACCCGGCCACAAGGTGAGGTACTTCGACATGCGGCTGATGAAGTGACGCACCCCGAAGATCATGTCGTGGGTCGGGAAGCGATGCTGCTCCTGGCCATTGAGGCGCACGATGGTGGAGGCCGCATCCAGATTGAAGTCGGTTTCGATCCACGGCCCCATGGGCTTGAAGGTATCGGTGTTCTTGGAGCGCCAGAAGGTGCGATCCTGCTTTTGCCAATCACGCTCGCTCACATCGTTGCCTATGGTGTAGCCCAGCACACACGACAGCGCCTCATCCTCACTCAGATTTTTGGCCTTGCGTCCGATCACCACCACCACTTCGCCCTCGTAGTGAATCTTCTCGCCCGCATCGGCCGGGATGATCACATCGTCGCCATGGGCGATCAGCGCGTTGTTGGCCCGGTAGCCGATATCGGCCTGAGTGGGCAGCACAGGGGCGCGGTCCATCAGGGTGGCGCCTTCCTTCACGTGGGCTGCGTAGTTCAGACCTGCGGCATAAAAGGTGACCGGCACCACCGGAATTTCAAGGCGAACATCGGCCAGTGCATACCGCTCACCCGTGAGGGCATGGCCACTGAAGGGATCACCCTGCACGGCCTGCACGGTGGTGTCGTGCAACTGGCCGTAGCGGGTGAGGCCATCGGCAGGCGTAAATCGAATCCAGCGCATGGGGCTCTCCTGAAGGTTGCGTGCGAATCGCTCAGAGGGGATGGGCTCAGGTTCAGCGAAAGTGGGTCGACGAGGGGCGATCAGCGAGGGCCGTGGTGGACGATCAGGGTGCGAGCAGATCGGCCTGGACCTGCGACAGATCCGGCACGCCCGACAGTCGCATGGCCCGCGTCAGTTCATCGGTCAGGATCTCGAGCGCACGCCGCGCACCGGCTTCACCGCCTGCGAGCGCGCCATAGAGGGTGGCCCTGCCAGTGAGCACGCCCTGCGCGCCCAGAGCGCGGGCCTTGAGCACATCCACCCCACGACGTACGCCGCCATCGACCAGCACCGGCACGCGCCCGGCTGCAGCCTGCACCACGGCGGGAAGCGCTCTCAAGGTGGCCTGCGCCCCATCGAGCTGACGACCTCCGTGGTTGGACACCACGATGGCATCGATACCCATCGCCACCAGCCGATCGGCGTCCTGAGCACGCTGCACGCCCTTGACGATCAGCCGCCGCGGCCAGCGATCGCGGATCTCCTGCAGTCGACCCCAGTCAAAGGACGGGTCGTAGTTGCGACCGACCGCTGCAGCGGTCTTGTCGATGGAGTTCATGTCGGCTTCGAGTCCGATGAGGTTGCCACTCACCGGAATACCCCGACGGGTGACCGCCCAGAGCCAGTGCGGATGTCGCAGGGCATCCCAGGCCAGCTGTGGCCCGATGCGAAAGGGCGTTCGATAGCCATTGCGCAGGTCGCGCTCGCGCTTGCCGCCCACCGGCAGATCGACCGTGATCATCAGGGCTTCAAAGTCGGCCGCCCGGGCGCGATCGATGAGGCGCCAAAGAAACGGCTGATTGCGCAGGATATAGGCCTGGAACCAGTGCCGCGCGCCGGGCGCTGCGCGGGCGATGTCTTCGATGGATGCAGTGGCTGAGGTGGACAGCGTGTAGGGAATGCCAAAGTGCGCCGCCGCCCGCGCAAGGCCCACATCGGCATCGTGGTGACCATAGCCCGATCCTCCGGTGGGCGCGATGGCCATCGGAAAACGAGCGGGGCCGCCCACCAGGGTGCAGTCGGTGTGGATCTTGGCCACATCAACCAGGACATGCGGCAGGATTCGCAGGGACTGAAAGGCCTCGCGATTGGCCCGCAGGGTGTGCTCTTCTTCGGCGCCGCCGTCATAGAAGTCGAACAGCATCCGGGGCAGCCTTGCAAGGGCTGCCTGCCGAAGATCTTCGATGCTGTGCGCCGCTCGGGCGCGTGCTGCATCGCCAGCCCAGATGCCGGGCACTCAGGCGCCCTGCAACGATGCACCCGGGCGCCGATGGGCCAGGATGCCCGCGACGAATGCGGGCTCAAACACCCGGTCGGCCATGACCTGACAGCGCTTGATCAGGCGATGCTCATGGGCAGCGTAGTCGGGAATCGCAAAGTGCAGCGTGGAGATGTGATCCCACATGATCACGTCGCCCTCGCTCCAGACATGGGTGTATTGATACTTTGGCTGCAGCTGATGAGTAAAGAGCTGCTCGAGCAACTCATCGGATTCGTCTTGCGCGAGCTCATTGATGCGCAGGGCATAGCCCGGGTTGCAATACAGCACCGTGCGTCCGGTGACCGGATGCCTGAGAAATACCGGATGGACCGAGGGCGGCCGCTTGGCACGTTGCTCGGGGCTGAGCGGATCGCGCAGGCTGCCAGGTCGGGTTCGCATTTTTTCCCAGAACTTGTTGAAGTCATGAGTCGCGGTGCAACCGGCCAGTTGGGTCTTGATGGCCTGGGGCAGATCGTCGTAGGCCGCGCCCATGTCGGCAAAGAGCGTGTTGCCCAGCGGCTTGCCATCGCGGCGCGGAATCTGCACCGCATAGAGCACGTTCGAGAATCCCACCGTCTGGTTGTACGACATATCGGTATGCCAGTCCTGGCCGGCATCGCCCAGGCCGATGGGTTTTCCATCGCGCAGGATGTTCGACAGGATGCTCACCTCGGGTACGCCGGGCTCATAGGGGCCGCTGCCCGACAGACCGATCTGCAGCCCGCCAAACCGCGCCGAAAAATCGCGCAGCTGTTCGGCCGTGAGCTGCTGGCCCGGAAAGCGCAAAAAGGCGTTGCGGGCGAGCCCCTCGAAGACCTCGGCAAAGTCGGCATCGGACAAAGGCCTCGAAAGATCAACGCCCTGTACGGTGGCGCCCATGCTCTGGCCGCTGGGAATGAAGGTGATGGTCATGATGCGGTACTCATTCAGGCTGGATGCCGGCCGATTCGATCACGGCCTTCCAGCGCAGCAGGTCCTGCACGATGTATTGCGAGAACTCGGCAGGGGTGTTGATGATGAGGCTCGAGCCTGAGGAGACCAGCGTCTCGCGCAGGCGACCCGCATCGCCGGATTTCTTCACGGCATCGAAGAGCTTGTTGATCACCCCTGCAGGGGTGCCTGTGGGCGCGAGCAGGCCCAGCCAGGAGTGGGCATTCTCAAAGCCCTCCAGTCCCTGCTCCTTCATGGTTGGAATGTTGGGATAGGCCGGGCTGCGCTGTGCGCTGGTGATCGCCAGCGGGCGAACCTTGCCCGAATCGAGCAGCGACTTGATACCACTCGTGGGGTAGAACATGAAGGTGATCTGGCCGCCCATCAGATCGGTGGCCGCAGGCCCGTTGCCCTTGAAAGGCACATGCAGAAACTGGGCACCCGACTGCTTCTTGAGCAGTTCGCCGGCCAGATGCGCGGAGCCGCCATGCCCGGCCGAGCCGAAGGTCACGCGGCTGTCCTTGGCCTTGCCGGCAGCGACGAGCTCTTGCATCGACTTGAAGGGCTGCACGGTGCCCACGATCAGGATCGAGGGGCTCGAGGACACCAGCGAGATGGGCGCGAAGTCCTTGGAGGGATCGTAGCCCGGGGCCTTGAGCAGGTGTGGATTGACGGTGTGGTTGAGCGAGGTAAAGAGCAGGGTGTAGCCATCGGCCGGCGCCTTGGCCACAAAGCGCGTTGCAATCACGCCATTGCCGCCCGGGCGGTTTTCGACAATCACGGGCTGGCCCAGCACCTTGCTCATGTCCTCGGCCATGATGCGACCCGCGACATCCGTGGGCCCGCCCGCAGCAAACGGAATCACGATGCGGATGGGCTTGTCGGGAAATTCGGCAGTCTGAGCAGCCAGTGGTAAGGCCAGACCGGCGCCCAGAGTGCCCACCAGCGCAAGGGTGAGGCTGCGCCGTCTGAGCATTGCGGCGGTGAGCAATCGTTGCATGCGTGTCTCCTGATGATCAGCCAATGAGTTTATCCTGCCCGATTCGATCTTTCAGGAGCACGACCCGTGATTCAACCATCGTCTTCAGGCGTCAGGGCCGTTTTGGCCTTGTTGCTGAGCGGTCTGTGCGGTCTTGTCCAGGCTCAGCCCCTTAACGCGCGTTGGCATGGACGCTGGGTCGAAGAGTCCGACCCCAAAAATACCCTGTCGATCACCGACAGAGTATTCAACGAGAATGGGCAGGCCTGTACTTGGAGCATCAAGCCCGTCACTGGCGTGAAGTCCTGTATGGCCTTTTACTCGGGTTCGACCAGCAAGGCCGCTCTGGTCAATGGCGTGCAGGCCGGTGAGTCAATGATTCCTGAGCTGGCCTCCCGCAAGGAGACCGTACGCGAAGCCCAGCAACTACGCGCCCACATCAAGAGGTTGCGCACCTTGCTGCAGGATGTCTCGAATGACACCTTCCGGACGGTCAGCACGCTCACACCGGACCAGGAGGCGGGTTCGGGCGACTGCGGCTCGTACTACCTGCTCGACAAGGATTTCATCTATCGATACTCGACCTGTGCGCCCGCGCCCGACGCCGTCAATCTCGTGCGCTATCGCAAGTCGCCCTGAAACGCCGCTCGCAAGGCCTGATCGCTTGAAGTACTGACCTCGATTCGCTTGATGCGAGCCGAGGTACCTTGCACGATCTGCACGGCCGAACGAGGGCAGTGCATCCGCTCAGCCACGAAGGCGATCAGGGCGGCATTGGCTGCGCCATCGACGGGCTGCGCCTTCAGCTGCACCTTGGGCATGCCATTGTGTTCGCCAGCCAGGCGGGTGTTGCGGGCGCCCGGCTGGCAATAGAGCACGATGTGTCCCATGGTGCGCTACCGGCTGCCTCGATCCTGAGCCGCACCAATCACGCCCGCCGCGACAAGCGCTTCGATTGCAGCCTCCGAATACCCGACCGAGGCGAGGATGTTTCGGGTATCGGATCCGAGGGAGGGTGGCCCATATCGCAGGGGAAGATGTTCTCCATCGAGGGTCAGAGGCAGCAGGGGCACTGCGGTGTCCACCGCTCGCCCCGCGCAGCTGCCATCGGCCGGCACCGTGACTGGGGCAAGCCCTCCCGATGCCTGCAGATGCGGATCGTCAAACAGCGCCTCCGGCCGTGTGATCGGCGCATAGGGCAATCCCATCGCCTCAAACCGGCTGGCGAGCTCGGGCTTGGTGTGGGCCCCGAAGCGTTCGCGCAGCAGTGGCAGCAGCCAGGATCGTTCCTGGGCGCGCGCATTGTTGGTGGCCAGGCGTGCATCTTCTGCCAGATCAGGCCAATTGAATTCGCGGCACAGGATGGTCCATTGTGTGTCGCTCACCGCGGCCAGGAAGATCTGTTCCCCATCCCGCGTATCAAAGACGTCATAGACCGACCAGGCGCTGATGCGCGTCGGCATCGGCGCTGCAGGTTGCCCGGTGACGGCGTATTGCATCATGTGCTGTGCCATCAGCAGCACGTTGTTTTCGAACAGCGCGCTGCGCACCTGTGCACCCTTGCCAGTGCGTGCCCGCTGCATGAGCGCCGCCATCACGCCAATCGCACCAAACATGCCACCCATGATGTCATTGACCGAGGTGCCTGCCCTGAGCGGCCGCCCTGGCGGCCCGGTCATGTAGGCGAGCCCGCCCATCATCTGCACCACTTCGTCGAGCGCGGTGCGATCTTGATAGGGACCGGGCAGGAACCCCTTGTGGGCCACGCAGATCAGCTCCGGATAGCGTGCTCGCAGTTGCTCGGGATCAAGCCCCAGACGGGTCATGGCTTCGGTCTTGAAGTTCTCACTGAAGACATCGGCGGTCGCCAGCAGACGGTGCAAGGCCTCGAGTCCTTCAGGGCGCTTGAGGTCGATCGCGATGCTGCGCTTGTTGCGGTTGAACATTGCATAAAACCCCGAGCCCGAACCCCGCAGGCGTCGGGTGTTGTCGCCCTCGAGGGGTTCGACCTTGATCACTTCCGCTCCGAGGTCGGCCAGGATCATGCCGCAGGTCGGGCCCATGACCATGTGGGTCAGTTCAACGACACGCAGGCCGGCCAGGGGAAGTTCAGAAGGGTTCATGCCAACAGAAAAATGTGGAAAGGATCGGCACAGCGCCTGATGCAGATCTGGCCGCGGATCGGCAACTCACAACGAAATTCACGGAAACATCGACAAGCTCAGACCTTGAGCCCGGGCCCCGTCAGGATGCCACGGGTCAATCATCTTTCGAGAGAACAGGCCATGACGCCACACGATCGTTTCCTTGTCGGCAGTGCCCGCGACCGTCTGACCTGGGATGCCCAGCAGCACCTGTTGGCCACCACTCAGGACCTTTTGCGCACCGCCGAGCATCTCGCCGATCTGCAGCAGGATGCCGTCCGGTTGCCCTTGCCAAGCCTGGCGGCCCGCATCGAGCGTCTGCAGCAGTCACTGCGTGCAATGGCGGGTGAGGTTCGGCTTGAAAAGGAGCGGCTGGCCGGGTTTCGCGATCCTGAGACGCTGCTGCCGGGCTGACCTCGGCGCTGAGAAACCGAGAGGGTCTCGGCCGAGCCGGGTCTGCTGCCGGTTTGACGGGCTTTGGTTTGAAATTCGTGACGATTTCGGTTAAACCGGATCGTCCATGAATCAAGAACGCGCGATCAAGATCACCAACCTGCTGCAGGGGCGGCGGATCACGCCCAAGGCGGTCCTGCTCGACGAACTGCAGGTGTCCTGGCCCACCCTCAAGCGCGATCTGGCCTATCTGCGCGATCGCATGAACTGGCCGGTGGTGTTTGATCGTGAGCTCAACGGCTATCGACTCGACAAGTCAACCGAGCAGGTCATGCAGGCTCTGCCGGGTCTGTGGTTCAACGAGCGCGAGCTTTACGGCCTGCTGATGTCGCACCAGCTGCTCTCCGAGCTCGACAATGGCGGCATGCTCAGCGCCCGGATCCAGCCGGTCATGGAGCGTATTCAGAATCTTCTGGGCACCGATGAGGCCACCTCGCGCGAGCTCATTGGCCGGGTGCGCATCATCAGCGCCCACCGACGACCGGTGAGGGCTGCCTACTTTGAGCTCATCGGCGAAGCCCTCGTCACCCGGCGCCAGGTGCGCATGACCTATCGCACCCGCGGACGCGGTGCCAGCGCCGAGCGCGATGTCTCGCCGCAACGACTGGTCCATCACCGCAACACCTGGTACTTCGACGCCTGGTGTCACAAGAGCGACGGCCTGCGCCGTTTTGCGATGGATGCGATCGAACGCGCCGCTTTGCTCGAGGAAGCGGCTCGTGTGGTGCCCATTGACGAGGTGCGTCAGGCCATGGATGGCGGCTATGGCATCTATGCGGGTGCGCCCTCGTACTGGGCGCGGCTGAGGTTCACCTCCCAGGCCGCCCAATGGGTCAGCCAGGAAGAGTGGCACCCGGGGCAACAGGGCGCCTGGCAGTCGGACGGCAGCTACATCCTGAAGGTACCGGTGGCCAACGACACCGAGTTCATCATGGATGTCCTGCGGCATGGTGATCAGGTCCAGGTGCTCGAACCTGCATCGCTGCGCAAGGCAGTGATCGAGCGCCTGCGCAAGGCATTAAAGGCCCAGCAAACGTAAACCGATTCCGATCCATCCGTCAACGATTCCGATCCATCTACCCACTGTTCTCTGCCCCCATTCCAATGATTCGAACCTCCTCCCAAGTCCCTTCCTCTGACCCGTCGAGCGCTTGCAGATCCCCAAGAGGGTCTCGGCTGGCCGCCGCCGCTGGCATGCTGTTCCTGGCAGGCAGTCTGATCGGCGCGCCGGATCTGCAGGCCGCAAGCTTTGATTGCGCCAAGGCTCGCTCGCCGCTTGAGAAACTGATCTGTAGCCAGCCTGAACTGGATGCTGCGGATACCCGCATGGGTGAGGCCTATCGCAAGGCCAACAGCGCAGTACCGCTCAAGGGATTTGTGGGCGTGACGCAGCGGGTCTTTCTGGCCGACTACCGCAGCTGCGGGATGGCCGGACCCAATCGACCCTTGCCTGCGGCGCAGGCCGTGCGGCAATGCACGAGCCTCGCCGATCGCCGCACCCAGGAACTCGAAGACTACACGCAGGCACGCTTTTATTCGCAGGTGGCTCCAGGCAAGACCTTCACTCAGGATGATCTGGCCATCCTGATCGGGGCAGGGCAGGGCGGGCAGCGCATTCGCCTGTGGGGCAACTGGATGCCCGATGCCTACGATCCCAAGCCCTTCCCGATGGGCGTGCTGTGCGACCTCGAAGGCCGACTGCTGCCCGCCAAGGGTGGGCTGAAAGTCGAATTTGAAGAAGACGTGCTGCTGCAGGTGAGCGAGCAGTCGGTCAGGATCTCGGGCTTCATGACCTGCACACCCCGCAACGGCGTTGGCGAAGGGGATTACCCGCGCGTGCGTTGATTGCAGGCCTACCGTGAAGCCCGGGTGTGAAGCCTTACCGATCGATCGCCTGGTACACCAGCTGGCGCAGCAGATAACGGTAGGGCAGGCGGGCTTGTGGCGATTGCATCATCAGCACCACGAACATCTCTTCCTTGGGGTCGGCCCAGAAGAACGTGCCGTAGGCGCCGCCCCAGAAGTAGTCGCCCACCGAACCCGGCAGCGGGTTGCGGCCCGCATCCGTGCGCACCGCAAAGGCCAGGCTGAAGCCCTGGCCCATGGCTGCCGAGGGTGCGAGTGCCTCGAAGCGGAACATGTCAGGGCCGATCGGGGTGCCCGGAGGCAGATGATTGGCAGTCATGAGTTCGATGGTCTTGCGCGAGACCAGTCGCACGCCATCGAGCTCGCCGCCGTTGAGCAGGAACTGACCGAAGCGGGCATAGTCACGCGCAGTCGAGACCATGCCACCACCGCCGGATTTATAGGCCAGATCCTGGGTCGGATGCGGCACATTGGGCACCACCTTCTTAGGCCCTTCGGCATGCGGGCGAGCAGCGCGGTGGCCCTGCGCAGCAGGGGTCGTGTAGCCCGTGTCAGGCATCTTCAGGGGCCTGGTGATGCGTTCCTCGACAAAGCGGTCCAGCGGCTGGCCGCTCACCACTTCCACGATGCGACCCAGCACGTCGGTTGAGACGCTGTATTCCCAGGTTGTGCCCGGCTGGAAGACCAGCGGCAGCTTCGAGAGTTTGCTCACGAAGGTGGCATTGGTGTCGTTCATGTCGCTGACCTTGGCATCCGCATAAGCCTTCTTGATCGGATGGGGGCTGGTGGCCGCGCCATAGGTCAGACCCGAGGTGTGGCGCATCAGATCCTGCACAGTCATCAGATTGCGCTGCGGCTCGAGTGTGACGGTCGGTTTGCCATCGGCACCCTTGCCCACCACGCCAACCTTCAGGTCCTTGAATTCCGGCAGGTACTTCTCCACCGGGTCGGCAATCGACAGACGACCTTCCTCCATCAGCATCAGGATGGCCAGCGAGGTGATCGGCTTGCTCATCGACGCAATCCGGAAGATGGCATCGGGCTGCATCGGGGTTCGCTTGTCGGGATCCTGCAAACCGAAGGCACGCTCATAGGCAATCTGGCCTTTGCGGCCGATGATCACCACAGCGCCTGGCAATTCACCGCGCTGCACGCCCTGGTCGATGCGGGCGCTCAGGCGGTCGAGCCGTGAGGCCGACAGACCCGCCGAGGCTGCGGATCCACTGGTTAAGCCGGCCGGGCTGCTCGGCACGCTGGCGCAGGCTGTGAACAGCACCGAGCTGCTCAGGATGAGCGCAAGGCGCCGCGATCGGATGGCAGGATTCATGGCAGTCTCCTCATGGTTTTTGATGTGTGGTCAGCCTAGCAGATCAGCGACCGACCCATGAAGCGGCCGAGCCAAGATCCGGCATCCGACACGCGAGCGAATCAGCAGGCCGCCGCCTATACTCGTGCACGCGCAAAGTGGGCAGCCCTCAGAGACGGCCACCCCAGCGCAGACGACAACCCCGGCAGACGACGACCCAACGCAGGAGACCTCATCGATGTTCGATACCCTGATCACCAACGCCCGCATTCATGACGGCCTGGGTTCCGATCCTGTGCTGGGGCATGTAGCGCTTCATGGCGACACCATCGCGCAGGTCATCCCCGCCGAGGGCTCAGGGGCACTGCCGTCGGCCCGGCAGCGGGTGGATGCAACGGGCCTGGACCTGATGCCCGGCATCATCGATAACCACACCCACTACGACGCGCAGATCACCTGGGACCCTTACCTGGACCAGAGCGTGGGCATGGGCGTGACCACGGCGCTGATCGGCAACTGCGGATTCACCATCGCGCCCTGCCATCCGCAGGCTGCCTCGAGGGATCTGGTCACCAAGAATCTGACTCAGGTCGAAGGCATGTCGCTGGCAAGCCTGCAGGAAGGGATCCGCTGGAATTTCGAAACCTTCAGCCAGTACATGGATCAGATTGATGCCGGCGGGTGCGCCATGAATCTGGGCGTGTTCGTGGGGCACTCCACCCTGCGCACCTACGTGATGGGATCGTCGGGCTCCGACCGGGCTGCGACGCAGGCTGAGGTCGATCGCATGAAGGCTCTGGTGGGCGAAGCGCTGGATGCGGGTGCGATCGGGCTCGCCTCGACCACAACCACCTCGCACAATGCCTTTGACGGTCGGCCCATGCCGTCCCGGCTCGCGGATTGGTCCGAGTTTCTGGCGCTGGCTGAACCTCTCAAAACACGTCAGCAGGGCGTGTTCATGATCACCAAGGGACCGAGCACACCCGTGCCCATGCTTGAGGAGTTTGCCGCAGCGTCCGGCAGACCCGTTCTGGTTGCAGCACTGCTGCACAGCACCCTGACGCCCAACGGCGTGTTTGACGATCTTGACCATGTTCGCGCGGCCAACGCCCGCGGCCATCACATGCGCGGCGCCGTGGCCGCGACGCCGCTGGTGTTCGACTTCAGTTTCGAGTCGCCCTATCCGCTGGAGCCCTTGCAGGCCTGGAAGCCGGTTTTTGGTCTGAAGGGGGCGGCACTGATCGAGCGCATGAAGGACCCTGCACTGAGACAGGCGATCCGCCAGGAACTGAGCGTACCGGCACGGCGTCTGTTTGCGGGTGACTGGAATCTGATTCAGGTGCTGCAGGTGAGCCGGCCCGAGCATCAGGGTTTCGTGGATCGCACGATGGGCAGCGTGGCGGCCGAACTCGGCAAGGATCCACTCGATGCGCTGTTCGATCTGGCCATCGCGGAGAACCTCTCCACGATGTTTTCGCTGTGCGCCTTCAATCACGATGAGCAGGCGGTGAGCCGATTACTCACGCACAGCGAGAGCCTGGTGTCACTCTCGGACGCGGGAGCGCATCTGTCCTTTCTGGATGACTCAGGTTTCGGCCTTCACCTGATGGGCCATTGGGTACGTGATAAGGGTGTCATGCCGCTGCCCGAGGCCGTTCGCAGGCTGACCAGCGCTCAGGCCGATTTTTTCGGAATTGCCAACCGGGGTGTGATCGCTGCCGGCAAAGCCGCAGATCTGCTGCTCTTTGACCCGCAGACCGTGGGGCGCGGCTCGCGCTCCCGGGCCAATGACCTGCCTGCAGGTGCAACCCGTGTCGTGACCCAATCGCGGGGGGTGCATGGGGTGTGGGTCAATGGCTGCCGGGTGGCCAATGAGCGCGGCACGTTGCATGACGCACTCCCCGGAAAGCTGCTGCGCAAGGGCTGCTGAAACTCGGGCGCTGCAGCTCTGCGCCCGAACTCAGATGCGGTGCATCGGCCTGATCGATCACTGCTGCGTGGACTGAATAAAAAAAAGCCGCCCGAAGGCGGCTTTTTCATTGGATAGGCGATGGGTCCTCTACCCCGGACATTCCGAAGCTTGCAGGGGGCACGCGCGTGGCGATGCTGCCCCTGCACTCCTGCGGATCACTTGCTGTGCTTGGGCACGGGCAGGTAGTCCGAAATCGGCGTCCAGCGGCCATCCTTGATCTGCGACATGCGGCTCTGGTCGTTGCCCAGACGGAAGTCGGGCTTGAAGGCAAACGGCGGGCTGCCAAACATGTCGCCAGGGAACTTGGTGGTCTCAAGCGCCTTGATGAAGGACTCGGTCGTCAGGTTGTTGCCGGCCACACGCGCTGCCGCTGCGAAGGTATCAATGATGGTGTAGCCATAGGCCGAAAACACCGTGGGCTCTTCATTGAACTTCGTGCGGTACTTGGCCGACCAGAAACGGATCTTGTCGTCCTTGTCATCGGGATAGGGCTGCTGCGCCGTGTGCATGGCATAAAAGCCGTCCATGGCCTTGCCGCCCAGCTTGTGGATCAGGTCGGTGTAGGCCGCGCTTGAGCCAAAGAAGTCGGGCGAAAAGCCGGTCTTGCGGGCTTCACCGATGGTGCCGATGGTCTCGCGGATGATGGTGCCCATCACCACCAGATCACAGCCTGCACTCTTCATGCGGGCAACCTGTGATGAAAAGTCGGTTGAGCCCCGCTTGTAGCTGGTTTTTTCGGTAAAGGTCTTGCCCAGGGTCTTGAGCGCATCCTCGGCGCCGCGAAGCACCTCCAGACCGAATTCATCGTCCTGATAGATGACGCAGGGCTTGGCGTAGTTCTTGTTCTTGAACATCACCGGCAGGCCCGCGCGCATCTGATCGAAGTAGGTCGCTGCGAACGAGAACTTGAGCTTGTGGAAAGGCTCGTACATCTCGCGTGCGGCTGTGATCGGCAGGAAGTTGACCACGCCTTTTTCAAACTGGATCGGCATGGCGGCGTTGTTGTGCGCGGTACCCATGTGTCCGACCACCGCGAAGACCTTGTCACGGTTGACCAGCTTTTGTGCAGCCAGCACAGCCTTGCGCGGATCATAGCCGTTGTCCTCGACGATCAGCTTGAGCTTGCGGCCATTGATGCCGCCCTGCTCGTTGATTTCGTCGACGCGCAGTTGCAGGCCGTTACGCGACTGCTTGCCGAAGGCGGCGATCGGACCGGAGAGGTCCTGGATCGTGCCGATGACGATCTCGGTTTTGGTCACGCCTGGGCTCTGGGCATGGGCCAGGCCCGCGGACATCGCCAGGATGCCCAGGGCGAGGGTGGTCCGTTTGGTCAGGTTCACTCGAGTCTCCTGTGGATGCCGCCGGTTCGGCGAAAAGGTTGGAAAACCGGGTCAGACAGACGCTGTACAGAGCCGGCTTGCAGCCGAACCTTGCCACAGCGCGTTCATCAAGCTCAATCCCTGTACATGCCCTCGATCAGATCGGCATATTTCTTTTGCACGAAACTGCGCTTGAGCTTCATCGTGGGCGTGAGTTCCTCATCTTCAGCCGTGAGCTGGGTCTCGAGCAGACGGAACTTCTTGACCTGCTCAACCCGCGCAAACTTGGCATTGACCCGGTCAACTTCGGCCTGGATCAGAGCCTGAACCTCACGGGTTCGGGTGAGGCTCGCATAGTTGGTGAACGGGACATCCTTGTCCTGTGCGTACTTCTCGACATTTTCCTGGTCGATCATGACCAGTGCCGTGAGGTAGGCCCGCTTGTCACCGATCACCACCGCATCGGTCACATACGGCGAAAACTTCAGTTCGTTCTCCCATTCGCTGGGCGTCACGTTCTTGCCGCCCGCCGTGATGATGATGTCCTTCATCCGGTCGGTGATGTAGAAGTAACCCTCGTCATCCACACGGCCCACGTCGCCGGTGTGCAGCCAGC
>Ga0315905_10001521_pt1 | contig 24932 bp, 23 predicted proteins | sample LakEriMetagenome_5_FD_203522 | JGI IMG/M metagenome (GOLD analysis project Ga0315905, IMG submission 203522) | Freshwater fungal communities from buoy surface, Lake Erie, Ohio, United States - Buoy 4 MA121 | ecosystem: Environmental > Aquatic > Freshwater > Lake | place: USA: Lake Erie, Ohio...
ATTATTTTCCGTATCCTCTGTTGAGCAGAAAGTTGTCATTATTGAAGTAGAAAAAGGTTTTTTCAAGCCTTACAAAGTTAAATCTCTCAATCGTTACTACATTCGCGCTGGTACTGCGGCAATTGAGCCAACTCAAGAAGAACTGATTAGATTATTACAAGATGGTGGACAATTTCATTTTGAGGTTTCCGCATTACCCAACACTGGTATATCTGATTTAGATCCATTAAAGATAAACCATTATTGCCAAGAAATCAGAGGACTATCAGCAGAAGAAAATTGTCCACGGACGTGGTATAATCTTCAAATATTAGATGAACAAGAACGATTAAATATCGCAGGAAGTCTATTTTTTTCCAGGCAAACCATGAAAATGCTACCACAGGCTGGCATTGAGTTAAATGCTTTTACGGGAGATGATGTAACTTCAGAGTTCTTAGACAGCCTTGATTTAGGAGAAACTATTCCCGAATGCATTCAAGCCGCAGAGTCATTTGTCCGTCGCAACTCTCGACATCATCCAGTATTTAATGTAGAACAAACCCGCCGACAAGACATTCCAGAATATGAACCTTTTGTGGTTCGTGAACTAATAGTTAATGCTTTTGCCCATCGAGACTGGTCAATATTTGGACAGCGTATTCGGCTCTCATTATTTAATAATCGCCTAGAGTTGTTCTCACCCGGTAGTTTACCTAATACACTCAATTTAGATCGGGCTTTAGCTGGTATTTCTTATTACCGCAATCCTCTTATTGCCCAAATGCTCAAAGATTATGGTTTCATGGATAGGTTGGGGCGTGGACTACAAAAAATTATTAAGTTTTATAATTTTCATGGTAGCCCTTTGTATCAAAAGTTGCCATTTTTTGAAAATGGTGATGCCTATTTCCGTGCTACGGTCTATAAAGGGTAGACGATATGCCAGAAGAGAAGTATCAGCACTGTACTAGTATGGCAACTGAATATATGATCTGATCATGCCCAGATCCCCGACTTCAGCAGAGCAGTTGATCATTTATGGACACAATAAATCAAAGAAATCGGGGATCGGAAACTCTAGGGTGGGGGTAACTGAGATATACTTTGTTTATCTTACTTGAAAGCGATCGCTTGGTTAAATGAAACTCTTTAGCAGCTATCAAGTATTCACAGGAGTTAATCAAAATGTACTTACAAGATGACATTTTACTCCGAATCTGTAATTAATACAGAAAGACATCGCATCTATTGTCACCAACTAGGCGGTTAGAATATGTAATCTGATTTTTTACCAGATTTTTAACCATGTTCAAATATAGATAAGATATAGATAAGGAAATCTGTTTTCAACCTGGATTAATCATAGAAATTGTAACCTTGGAGTGGCAATATTGAGTTTGCTCGAATTACTAGTGTCTTCTAAAATTAAGTATTGGACTAAGCTTCTAACAAAATTTTTATCAGTGCAAGTGCTGGTTCAGGCATTAGGTTTTGTAAGTGGTATTGTATTAATTCGTAGTTTAAGCAAAGAAGAATATGGTTACTTAACCATCGCTAATTCCATGCAATCAATGATGAATGGTTTAGCCGACAGTGGAATAAGTATTGGTATTTCGGAAATTGCTGGAAAAGTATGGAATGATAAATACCGCTTTGGTCAGGTAATTCAATCAGCATTGGAGCTACGTAAGTGGCTTGCTTTGATATCTACTTCTATTATCACTCCCATAATGATATGGGTACTACTTAGAAATAATATATCAACTACTTCTGCTATCCTTATAACCATAGCAATTTTAATTGAACTATATTTTTATTTGGAAAGCTCAGTTTTAGAAACTGTTCCTCGCTTTTATTCAAAAATAAAAACTATCCAAAACTTAGATATAGTTTTTGCAGTCACTAGATTAATTCTTTTAGGTGTTGGCTACTTCACTTTCTTAAACTCGGTAATAGCCGCCTTTATTTCTACAATAGCATCTGCTTGTCGGACGATCTTGTTAAGACGAGTGGCAAATCAAGAAATAGATGTTAAGGTAGAAAAAAATTTAGATTATCAAAAAAATATTCTGTCCATAGTTAAAAACTTCATTCCCAACAGCATATTTTACACCTTTCAAGGTCAAATATCTATTCTTCTCATAAGTATTTTTGGAAATACTCAAAATATCGCAGAAATAGGGGCATTAAGTCGGTTTTCAATGATTTTTGCGCTGGTTACTCCTATAATGAGTTCAATCGCTTTTCCAGCTTTTTCTCGTTGTCAAAATCAATCTCTGTTGAAATTACGCTATTGGCAAATTGTTTTAGCAAATATACTATTTGGTATAGTATTAATTGGAATTTCTTACTTTTTTTCAGATCAAATACTCTGGATTTTGGGAACAAAATATTCTGGACTAAGTTCTGAATTTACGTTAGTAGTCCTATTAGGAACAGTTGGGCATATTGGAGGTGTTATGTGGGGACTCTGTTGTGCAAAAGGTTGGATAAAAAATATGTGGCTAGAAATTCCCATCAAATTAAGTGTACAGATAATACTATTATTATTTATGAATTTATCTAACATCAAAGAAGTGATTCTATTTGGAATCTTTTCCTATGTTCCATCACTAATTTTAGTAGCAATGATTGCTTATCAAAATTTACGAGTTAAACCGGCATGATTCTTTTTGATTTCAAATAAATAACTACAATTAAGATTATTATGAATTGGTTAGAAATATTAAAGCAAAATCTAAGATTTAAGATTTGGGCAAAATACAAAGCAAACATCTATCCCAGTTTTTACTATTCTCATTCTCAGTTTGGAGAAGATATGGTTGTGAGACATCTTACCGATGGAAAAACACAAGGATTTTATGTAGATATTGGAGCATTCCATCCAGTTTATCTCTCCAATACTTATCATTTTTACTGTAAAGGTTGGCAGGGAATTAATATAGATGGACGACCTAAAAGTATGGAATTATTTCAAGTGCTAAGACCAAAAGATATTAACCTTGAAATATGTCTATCTTCGGAAGAAAAAGATGTTACATTCTTCTCGTTTGAGCAATCACCTTATGATACAATAAATCCAAGTGTTGCGGAAGAAGTTATTAATGAGAAAAAAATAAAGCTACTTAATAAGTTTTCCATGAAATCTCGCACACTAGAAAGTGTTCTTGAAGAATATTTACCTGATGGTAAAAAAATTGATCTTATGAACATTGATGTTGAAGGGATAGATGAAGAAATACTAATGTCAAACAATTGGCAAAAATTTAAGCCAAGAATTATAATCTTTGAAAAACATAATGTATCTTTTCGGGAAGCATCGGATAGTTCTATAGTTGTTTTTTTGGAAAAAATTGGATACGAATTTGTTACAAAAGTTGGTTTTTCATTAATAATGATTAATAAACATTATTAAATAGTTTTGAAAACTTTATGGGGCATGAAAATGAAGAATCTAATTAAGAGCTTAGTAAAAAAAAATAACAAAAATTGTACTTGAGATTTCATGCTTTTCTAGAAAGTTTTACTATGAAACTAATTTACTCTACAATCATAACTTCGATAATGATCGAATCCAACAAATTATAATTATAAACCAATGGAAAGAACATTTTATAAAATCGAATAACCCTCTTAAATTTCAAGATGTTTCCTTCAGAGTATTTTCAGGTAACGGTCAAGATGGAATTTTACTTTACCTCTTAACAATATTAGGAATAAAACATTATAAAATAATTGATATTGGTTGCGGAAATGGTATAATTGGTAACTCAGGTAATTTAATCATCAATCATGGTTTTCATGCTTTATTGATTGATGGGGATGAAGAAAGCTTAGAACGCGGTAAAGCTTTTTATTCAAAATTGGGATTAATTTATAATAATCATCCACAGTTTATCAAGGCTTTTTTAACTAAAGAAAATGTCAATTCAATCATATCTAATTTATTACCTGAAAATGAAGTTGATATCCTTTCCATTGATATTGATTCTGTCGACCTTTACATTTTAGATACAATTATTTGTACCCGTCCACGAATTATCGTATTGGAATTTAATAATGCTTGGGGACCAAAAGACTCTAAATCTGTTCCATATCAAGATGGATTTACTCGTGAATGGGTTGATGGTCTTCTATATGGAAGTGCTTCATTAGCAGCCTTTAATAAAATCTTGAAAGCTAAAGGATATTGGCTTGTTGGATGTGATTCTAGTGGTTTTGACGCATATTTTATTCGTGAAGGAGACAATATATTTCCAGAAGTTTCAGTAGAAAGCTGTTACCAACAATCTATATCTTGGCAAGCTACTCATGCCAAACTTTCTGATTCCAGACTAAATCAAAAAATATGGGTTGATATTTAATGAACATCATCTAAATTTTTACTATAAAATAGGCAAGATTCTTAAAATTGGTAAACAACATGAATTACATTAAATTCAGCGTTATTATCCCCACCTATCATCGCAACGACTTATTAGCTAAATGCCTAGACTGCCTCGCTCCTGGTGTGCAAACATTACCAGCAGAACAATATGAAGTCATTGTTAGTGATGATGGTTATGAGTCCACTGCTCAAGAAATGATTCAGCAAAATTACCCTTGGGTAAAGTGGGTAGCTGGTTTCCGCAAAGGTCCGGCTGCAAATCGCAATAATGGGGCAAAGTACGCTAGGGGAGAATGGTTAGCATTTACAGATGATGATTGTTTGCCTGATCCCCAGTGGTTGGAATCTTATCGAGAAGCGATCGCTAACCATAAATCTTACTTGGTTTTCGAGGGGCGAACCTATGTTGATCGCCCAAGAAAAAATCTTGCAGAAATCTCACCTATTAATGAGTCAGGAGGATATTTATGGTCATGTAATTTCTGCATACAACGACAACTTTTTGAGTCGCTCAATGGTTTTGATGAGCGTTTTCCTTATGCTGCCATGGAAGATGTAGATTTGAGGCTAAGACTTACTAAAAATAGACATAAATTTCTTTTTATAAAAACTGCGTCAGTTTGTCATCCGTGGCGACATAAAGGAGGTTGGAAAAAACTGAAACAACATCAGCAATCTACACTAATTTATTTGTCCATTCACCCCGATGAATTATCAAGTATCAATTCCATCTCTTACCTAAGAATGGCTTTATATGGTATATTAAAAAATACAATTCCAGAAATTTTAAAATTAAATCTATTTGGGATTCATGAAGCTTTTTTAGAACATTTTTCATTTTTACAAATGGCAATTGTATTATTGAAATATAAACGATTAAATCATAGATAAAATCTTTCCTGGAAACTCAATAATCAATACTTTTAAACTTACTAAATTCATTAAAAAATGAAACAACCTATTTTTCAAGAAAGCTGGCTTGATAGCTGGAAATACAGCTATCCTTATGATTTACTAGAGATATATGGATCATTTGATGCCCCCGGCTATGCTTATGCCTACGGCAATCGCCGAAAACATACATTAGACTTGATTCAGAAAGTGGCAAAACCAGGAGCCAAAATTCTAGATGTAGCAGCAGCACAGGGCAACTTTACCTTGTCATTAGCAGAATTAGGTTATGAAGTTACTTGGAACGATTTACGGGAAGAGCTAATTGACTACGTTAAGTTAAAATGGGAATCGGGTATTGTACACTATGTACCAGGAAATGTTTTTGATCTAGACCTTAATAATCAATTTGATATAGTTTTAATTGCTGAAGTAATTGAACACGTAGCTCATCCTGATGAATTTTTGAGAACTATTGCTCAAATGCTTAAACCCGGAGGTCATATTGTACTAACCACGCCAAATGGCGGATATTTCAAAAATACATTACCCAAGTTCTCTGATTGTCCTGATCCAAGTCAATATGAAATAATGCAATTTAAGCCCAACTCAGATGGACATATTTTTTTACTCCATTTGGATGAAATAGAACAACTCACATATCAAGCAGGATTAGTTGTTAAAGAAACTCGACTAGTTACTAATCCATTAACTAATGGTCACGTGAAACTACATCATTTATTGAAACTATTACCAAAATCCTGGGTTGAAACTTGTGAAAAACTAACTTGCTTGTTGCCTTTAACCGTAAAGCGTAAATTACATACAACTACTGTTGCTTTATTAACTCATCCTAATTAGGAACGGATGATGAGCAATTTAGCCAGGTGTAGCAGAAATTGAAAGATTTACTGTTAGTCAAATTACAGATAACTCTATTAATCGCCTCAATTTTAGCAACAAGATTGACACAATTAAGCGATCGCTTACATGGGAAGCAATTATTAAAAAACTTTCATAAACCTACGAAGAATGGGTTAAAGAACACCAAAAACTGTACTATTGATTATAATGAGTATAATTCAAGTTAAGCCAGTTAAGTTTTTTCCAGGGTGTTAAGCCCTAAATAAGCGTGAAGACCGATAAACTATTTTACCGCATATTCCTCAATCAACCAGGTCTTCTTGCCGAACTTCTCCCCGGCATCCCAGCAGATTGTCAATTCGATTACTCAGCACCAGTTGTCAAAGAACAGGAATTTCGTCATGATGGTATTTTAACCCCGATAGGAAAAGACCCCAATCTTCCCCTAGTCTTCCTAGAAGCGCAAATGCAGCCAGACACAGACTTTTATGGACGCTACTTCGCCGAAACCTACCTTTTTTTAAAACAGTATAAAATTACTAGACCCTGGCGAGGATTACTAATTCTCAAATCCCGTCGTCATGACCTGGGTTCAGAAATTCCTTACCAATTCCAGCTAGATAACCAGGTTCAAAGACTCTACTTACAAGACCTACTACATCAAAATCACCTAACTCCCAACTTAGCATTACTGCAACTGATTATCTTACCGAAAACAAAAACCATTCAAGCTGCTCAAAACCTACTAAAAAGTAGTAAAAATCAACCAGAATTTAGACAGAAACTCGATTTAGTTGAAGCTATACTAGTAAATAAATTCCCTAACCTGAGTTTGGAGGAAATATTAAAAATGCTAAACCTAAAAACCGACGATATTACCCAAACCCGTTTTTATCGAGATGTTTTTCAATTAGGTATTCAAGAGGGTAGACAGGAAGGTGAGCAAGACGGAGAAGTAAAACTAATTATCCGTCAGTTAAAGCGTCGGTTTGGGATTGTGTCCTCAAATCAAGAAAACCAAATTCGCAGCTTATCCCTGCCCCAACTAGAAGCATTAGGAGAAGCCTTGCTTGATTTTACCAACTCTACAGACATAGATACCTGGTTAAATACCCACAGGAATTTGTAGTTAGATTCGTTTTTGGCACAGTTGCAAAACCCAGTTACTAATTCTACACAGTTCTGTTCTATTCTCAATAATTCCGAATTGCTATATAGCGGTATGCACTTTAATAAATTACATCATAAGCCCCCTCCTCGCTTGCGGGGGTGGGGTTATTGTATCTCACTCAACCGATAACTGCTATATCAAGACAATAATATTTTAATAGGTAGGAGCATAATGGCTAAGATGATATTAACTTGATTAATGTAATACTCCTGAGAATCAATCAAAACAAGATCATCTTTTAAAATCAGAAATTTCCAAACAGTTCCTGTCGAAACCACACCATAAATTTCTGGTAAAGGGTGATGTTCTTGTTGATTAAATATTTGAGCGGCTACCATTTCAGCAATACATTGGCCTAAACCACCCTTAATATTTTCATTTTTAGCTTCCACAATCGTAACTACTGGTACAGTAATAAAATACTGTTCCTTTGAGCAGCTAATAATATAGTCACAATAGCCAGATAACCCTTTTTCCTGATCAACATCAAATTCAGTTCCAGAAAATAAACTAATTTGATAGTTAGTTAGACGACGTACTTCTGCTAGAATAGGAGCAATTAAAAATTCAGAACGGGCTTTTTCCGTATTAATAGCAGTTGCTAGAGGTAAGTATTCCTTCAGTGTTTGCTTCAGATAATCAGATAAGACCAGACCTTCGACTTCAGTAAATAGATTATGATCTTCTTCGATAATTAAGTTGAAAGCCCTTTTAACTTTATCAAGTGTGGTAAATTCACTGTATGACATAAATTTAAGAAGAGAATATGAGTAATTTAGCTACTGTAATTGCCATTGTACCGCGACTTCCCCCCGCAATTGATGGTGTAGGGGATTATGCTTTAAATTTAGCTCGCCAACTACGTAAAGATTTTAATATTCACACCCATTTTATCGTGGGTAATTCTACCTGGCAAGGTGCAGCAGAAATTGAAGGATTTACTATTAGTCAAATTACAGATAATTCTGCTAATACACTGGTAAATCTATTATCAAGTTATCATTGCTCCTCCCCCGTCCTGTTACACTATGTAGGTTATGGTTATGCTCAACGAGGTTGTCCGCTATGGTTAGTAGATGGATTACAGCGGTGGAAAAGTTTACATCCTAAGAGTAATCTTGTTACCATGTTCCATGAGCTTTACGCATCGGGGTATCCACCTTGGACAAGTTCCTTTTGGCTGTCTCGTCTACAGAAAAGTTTAGCAGTAAGGTTGACACAATTGAGCGATCGCTGCATCACTAATAGACAAGATTGTGCAGATACTCTTAATCAATTAACTCGCTCTTCTCAACCGGAAATCATAATTCAACCTGTTTTTTCTAATATTGGGGAACTAAAAGAAATTCCTCTTTTCAGCCAACGTTCTCGAAATATAGTGATTTTTGGAAATCCTAATAGCAAAAAACAAGTATATCAACAATGTATTAAACAACTTGAACAAACTTGTCAAACATTAAAGATTAAAATGATTTATGATATTGGTAAACCGACTGGTTTAGAATTATCATCAATTAAGGGTATTCGCATTCAAGAAATGGGAGTAATGACATCAGGAGAAATTAGTTGTATTTTAACCAATTCTATAGCAGCATTTATGAACTATCCGCCCCCAAAAGAATTGGCAAAATCAGGTGTTTTTGCTGCTTATTGCGCTCATGGTCTTGTTTCAGTTATGACTTCAAGCAGTCAAAAAATTATTGATGGACTAGAAGATGGTAAACACTATTGGGTAGCGGATGGTAAAAGTGGTAATTTATGTTTGGATACAGCACAGATGATTGCTCAAAATGCTTATTTATGGTATGAAAATCATAATCTATCCAAACAAGTTAAAGTGTTTGCCGATTATCTTAACTAAAAAATTTAAGAAAATATTATTTTTGATACAAGTGGTAAGGATTTGGGCTACACTTTTACTCCCATTGATAAGAATGATTTAGAAAAATTGTCTGAATTTTTAGCTGAGTAAAAATAATAGTTAACAAGAAAAAAGATAATTATCATGAGTAAAGAGAAATATCGTTTATTAATCGTCACCAGCCATCCTATTCAGTATGATGTACCAGTTTTCCGATTAATGGCACAGCATCCAAAATTAGATATTTTAGTTGCATATTGTAGCTTACAGGGAAGTAAGCCAGGTTTAGATACTGGATTTGGTATTGAGGTAAAATGGGATATTCCTTTGCTTGATGGATATCCTTGGGTTGAGCTTCCTAATCAATCCTGGAAACCAGGAATTAGCGGTTTTTTTGCACTAGTTAACTTCCAGTTGTGGAAACTAATCCGCAGGGATAAATTTGATGCTGTAGTTATGCACACAGGTTATAGTTATGCAAGTTCTTGGATAGGAATTATCGCTACTAAAACCAGCGGTATTCCCCTATTGTTTGGAACTGATGCTCATCAATTAAACCCCAGGGATAAAAAGTTTTGGAAAATTTCCATTAAAAAATGGTTACTTCCTAAAATTTTTCGTATTGCAGATACAGTAATGGTTCATTCATCTGGAGCAGTAAAGTTTATGGACTCTTTGAGAATTCCTAAAGACAATGTACAACTTGTTCCTTTTATCGTTGATAATGAGTGGTGGATAGCTCAGTCTCAACAAGTTAATCGAGCCTTAGTCCGTCAACAGTGGGGCATTCCTCAAGATGCTCCTTTGGTTTTATTTTGTGCTAAACTCCAAGCATGGAAACGCCCCCAAGATGTATTACAAGCATTTGCGAAGGCTAATGTTCCATCAGCTTATCTTGTTCTGGCAGGTGAAGGACCACTCAGAGAATCTCTAGAAACAGAAGCTAAGAGCTTAAAAATATTAGATCAAGTAAAATTCTTAGGATTTGTCAATCAATCCCAGTTACCTTCTGTTTATACTGCTGCTGATTTGTTTGTATTACCTTCAGAGCATGAACCTTTTGGAGTAGTAGTTAACGAAGCGATGCTTTGTAACTGTGCTGTAGTAGTCAGCGATCAAGTGGGCGCACGTTATGATCTGATCAGAGAGGGTGAAACGGGATTTGTTTATCCTTGTGGTGACATCGAGGCTTTAACTAAGATTCTCCAGAAAATGCTGACTGATAAGGTGCAATTATCACAGATGGGAAAAATGGCTTACCAACAGATGGAACATTGGTCGCCTCGTGATAGAGTAGAAGCTGTCATCCAAGGGATCGAAAAAGCATTGGTGAAACTTTCAAAATAGTTAGGGTAATAGTTACAGTCGCTTTGAAGCCTATAAAACCATATTTAATATTAACCAATGAATTGGCGTAATTTAGTCAAAATAGCCTTATTTTCTGTCTTGATTGAAGGAGCAATCCGAAAATGGTTTTTACCACAATCAAAGGATTTGATTTATTTCCTTAAAGACTTTTTTTTATTAGGTGCTTATATTAGTTATTTCATTCTGAATAACTCACAGAAAAAAGTTGCCATTAAAGATAACTTGCTCATCCAGTCAATTTTCTTCGTAACTGTCTGGTGTACCGCAGAAGCTTTCAATTCCAGCTTAGGTTCTCCATTAGTAGGACTTATGGGATTAAAAGGATATCTTTGGAACATTCCTTTAATTTGGTTAGTACCTAACCTTTTTAATTCAGAAAGGGAGTTATTTGTCTTTCTAAGAAATCATTTGTTATTAGCTATTCCCATTGGTATTTTAGGAATTATTCAATTCTTTAGTCCTGCTAGTGATATTATTAATAATTATGCTACAGATGAAGTAAAATATATTGCCACTATCGGTTCATCTGTCCGCATCACGGGAACTTTTTCTTATCTTGATACTTATGTGGTTTATCTAACGGTTGCTTTTGGCTTACTACTAGCTTTAATAGATAGCAATTACGCAAAAAAAGGATGGAAAATAATTTTACTAGGTTCTCTATTTTTAGTAGCTGTTAACTCGTTGATGACTGGTTCTAGAAGTTGTGTTTTTGCCTCAATTTTGTTTGTGGTTATTTACATTTTCATAAAAGTTTTACAGACATCGAAAATCATCAATTTCATAAATTTAGTTAAAAAATTAATTATTCCATTAATAGTTGTTACTATTGCTGTATCCATTTGGTTTCAACCTGCGATTGAAGCGTTTTCAAAACGAACGACCGGTGATATAGCAGAGAAAGAATTCACAAATCGGGTGGAAAACACATATACAGACCCGGTTTCAATGGCTAATATTGCCGGACTGTATGGCTATGGTGCCGGAGCGACTCAACAAGCAAGTTTGGGTCTTCGTAACAGATTAAATTTGCCTACGGGAGATATAATTCCCGTAGGTTATGAAGAAGAACCTGAAAGAATTATGTTAGAAATAGGGTTACTTGGGTTTATATTTTGGTATTCTCTCAAACTCTTTATTTTAATCAAACTGTGGCTAGTTTATCGAAAACTAAAACGACCCTTTTTAAAACAATTAGCCCTTTCTTCTTTTCTGATTCAACTAATCCAATTTTCCGATCAATTAGTTACTCACCATGTTTTTTCATTGTATTATTGGTTTTTAACAGGGTTTATATTTTTATTACCTCGACTCGAGAAAATAGAAAATTTATATCAACTAGAGCAGTTTTATCAACAAGATGTCCAATCCCAATATTTCCCTAATACATCAAATTAATCCATCTTTTGCTCAAAATGCCGCCTTAGCATTTGCAGAAGCTAATCTATTAAAAGAAGTAATTACCCCTGTTGCTTATAATCCACAAGCACCAGTATGGCAATATTTGAATTTATTACCTAAACAATTGAGAACTTTCATTAGTAATGAACTAAGTAGAAGAACTTGGCTTTCTCCTCATGGTATACCAATAAAAACTTATCCTTGGCAGGAAATTATACGTATTTTTCTCTTGAGGACAAATTTAGCACGTAGTTCATTTTTTAAACATATAGATTTAGTCGCTTGGGTGTATGTCTGTCTTGATAATCACGTTGCCAACCATCACCTCCGGGACTTAGACGCTATTTATACTTATGAGGATTTGGCTGCAACCACATTTGACAAGGCAAAACAGCAAGGTATTCTTTGTTTGTATGATTTGCCCATACCTTATTATCAAATGACAGGGAATATTATGGGGCAAGAAGCAGATTTATTCCCAGAAATAGCTGCGGCTATTGAGACTATTCGTGAACCGGCGTGGAAAATTGAACGGAAGCAGCGAGAAATTGAATTAGCAGATCATATATTTGTAGCATCCTCCTTCACCAAAAAATCTCTCCTAGAAATTGGTATCCAGGAAGCAAAAATCACTGTTATTCCCTATGGTGCGCCCGTAGACTATTTTCAACCCCGTCCTAAAAAAGATAATTGCTTTCGTGCCTTATTTGTAGGGCGTGTTTCCCCCCGTAAAGGTGTTCACTACTTACTACCAGCTTGGCAAGATTTGAAACTAGACAATGCGGAGTTAGTTCTGGTTGGACAAAACCTTTTCCCCACAGATTGGTTAGAACAGTACAAAAATATTTGCCGTCATGTTCCTTCTGTTCCCCATCTCTTGCTTAATGATTATTATAGTAGCGCCAATGTGTTAGTTTTCCCATCTTTAGTTGAAGGTTTTGCCCTAGTCCTTTTAGAAGCAATGGCCTGTGGTATCCCTATAATTACTACACCTCATACAGCAGGTCCTGATATTATCACTGATGGGGTAGAAGGGTTTATTATTCCGATTCGAGATGTAGAAGCCCTCAAGAATAAACTGGAATGGTGTTATTCTCATACCCAAGAACTAGCAGAAATGGGACGTGCAGCTAGACGCAAAGCGGAGGAGTTAAATTGGGGTTTGTATCGGCAACGATTAGCCAATAAGGTACAATCACTATTAAATATACATAAAACCTATGAATAAAGTTAACTTTCACCTCTGGTTTCCCAACATATTTGAATTTACAGGGGGTATTCAAACATACTGCTGTTTTTTCCTCCAAGCCATTCAAAATATCTCCCCCGATATTGATTATGATATCTTGATCAAACATGATAGACATTCCTCACCCAACTTCTCAACCCTAGCCCCTACTAGATTTCACTTTGCTGGATCTATACCATTACCACTGAGAACAGTTGCATTTGCAGCCCAGTTAATTGGTTGGGGAATCTGGAAGCGCCCAAAATTAATCATTACCGGACACCTGAATTTTACCGTGGCAGCCTACTGGCTAAAACGGTTGACAAATATCCCTTATTGGACTACTGCTTATGGTATCGAAGCCTGGGATATCAAAAACCCAGCTTTACAAACAGCTTTACATCATGCAGACCTGATTTTAGCAATTAGTAGCTATACCCGCGATCGCCTAATCAAAGAACAAAACCTCGACCCGAATAAAATTGTTATTTTACCATGCCAGTTTGAGCCTAGTCGCTTTCAAATAGCCCCAAAACCTGCTTATTTACTAGAAAAATATGGACTAAGGCGCGAACAACCTATAGTATTAACTGTAGCTCGACTAGCAGAGGTTGAACGCTATAAGGGTTATGACCAAGTTCTTCAAGCACTTCCTCAAATTCGTCAGCAAATTCCCGATGTTCACTACATTCTTGTGGGTAAAGGAAATGACGAAACTAGAATTAAGCAATTAATTACCCAACTCGGATTACAAGATTGTGTTACCTTAGCTGGATTTATTCCTGATCAACAACTGTGTGATTACTACAATCTCTGTGATATTTTTGCTATGCCCAGTAAAAAAGAAGGATTTGGTATAGTTTACTTAGAAGCATTAGCTTGTGGCAAACCTGTTTTGGGAGGAAATCAAGATGGTGCTACGGACGCGCTTTGTCATGGTAAACTGGGCGCACTGGTTAATCCTGATGATGTAGATGAAATTGCTCAAACTATTATTCAAATTTTACAGGGTACATATCCTAATCCTTTAATGTATCAACCCGAATCCTTGCGTCAACAGGTTATTGATACCTTTGGTTTCGAGCAGTTTCAGAAAACTTTGGCTGGATATTTGCGGGATCATTGAATCCGGGGAATTGAATTAACTAGCTGTGATGTTTTCATAGAAAAATACCTATTTAGTTCATAGTTAAATCCAGTAACTAAATTCCAGTTTTATACCAATTTAAGGTAATATATATATATATATATACGAAAACTTATGTGCGGAATTGCAGGTGTTATCAAACTAAATACCGACGATGGAAGTTTAGAAGCAAAAATCGAAAAGATGCAAACATCACTAAAACATCGTGGTCCTGATGATGCAGGTATTTATATTTCAACTGACAAACAAGCAGCTTTAGCTCACACTCGACTTTCTATTCTTGATCTCAGTGCTGCTGGACATCAACCTATGTCCACCACTGACAACCGCTATCATATTACATTTAATGGAGAAATTTACAACTTTCAAGAATTGCGAGAAAATCTTATTTCCCAAGGTGAAAAATTTCATTCTCAAACAGATACAGAGGTAATTCTCAAACTTTATCAAAAAATTGGTTTCAATTGTGTCCAACATTTACGAGGAATGTTTGCCTTTGCCATTTGGGATGATTTGGAAAAAACTTGTTTTTTAGCTCGTGACCCTTTAGGAATTAAACCACTTTATTATTACCAATTAGGTACAACTTTGGTATTTGCTTCCGAACTCAGAGCAGTTTTAGCATCTGGTTTACCTGCAATTAATATGAGTGTGGAAGGATTATATGGTTATTTAACAACCGGTTCAGTTCCCGAACCATACACCCTAATCACTGACATTCATTGTTTACCCGCTGGTAATTGGCTATATTGGCACAATGGAAATACTACCAAAAAGCAATATTGGCAAATAAGTTTTACTCCTGAAGCAATTTCTCCTCCAGAAGCGGAAGAAATAGTCCGTAAAGCTTTATTAGATTCCATTCAACATCATTTTATCAGTGATGTACCCGTGGGAATTTTCCTCAGTGGTGGTATTGACTCCACAACCATTCTCGCTCTAGCAACCCAAACTCAACAATCACAATTATCTACCTACTCCATAGCTTTTGCTGAGTCAGAATTCAATGAAGGGGAATTGGCTCAAAAAATCGCTAATCATTTTGGTGCAAAACACACAGAATATCAAGTTACATCATCCTTTGCTAAGAGCATATTACCCGATTTCCTCGCAGCAATTGATCAACCAAGTATTGATGGCTTTAATACATTTTGTGTCTCTAAAGTTGCCCATGACCATAACATGAAAGTAGTATTATCAGGTTTGGGTGGAGATGAAATTTTTGGTGGCTATAAATCATTTCAAAAAGTTCCTCAAATGGTAGAATGGGGTAAAAAACTAAATACATTACCTTTCTTACGTACAGGTTTGGGTCTAGGATTAGAACGTTGGGGAACTTCACCAAAAATAAAACGATTGGGTGGTTTTTTAAAACAACCCCCTACCTTTGCTTCTGCTTATAATACTTTTCGTGGTATTTTTTCTCATCAAGAAGCCTGTATGATTATTAACCAATTATCAATAAGTATCCCGATATTACCCCCCTTAGTCCCCCCTTATCAAGGGGGGAAACCGGAATCGGAATCTAGTTCCCTCCCCTTGCTAAGGGGAGGGTTAGGGTGGGGTTCTACCCCAGAAGATGAAGTCAGCTTTTTAGAATTAAGTGGTTATATGCGTAATCAATTACTGCGAGATAGTGATATCATGAGCATGAATTGGGGTTTAGAATTGCGTGTTCCCTTTGTGGATAAAACTTTATTAGAAGCTGTTGCACCAATTCCTAGTAATATTCGTTTAGCTCAAGGGAAAAAACTGTTAACACAAGCAATTACAGAAATACCTGATTGGGTAGTAAATCGTCCCAAAAAAGGCTTTTCTTTTCCCTTTGAAAATTGGATGAATAGTGAATTTGGTGATTATTTTGATAATGTCCATCAAAACCTAAATATCCCACTCAATATACCCCTCAACCCTTGGTATCGTCGTTGGAGTTTAGCAATATTAAACCATTGGTGGGAGCAGATTAACTCATGAAAGTTCTTCATATAATTCCTTCAGTTGCGACTGTTCGCGGCGGTCCAAGTCAAGCCATTTTAGAAATGGTCAAAGCTTTAAGAAAAAATGATATTGATGCAGAAATTGTCACCACTAATGATAATGGAGAAGATATATTAGACGTACCTTTAGGAAAATTTATAAATTATCAACAAGTTCCTGTCCAGTTCTTTCCCCGATTTTCTCCTTCTATTCACGCTTTGAGAGAATTTGCTTTTTCCAGAGAATTAACAATATGGTTATGGCAAAATATCCGTAATTATGACTTGTTACATATTCATGCTATTTTCTCCTATAGTTCTACAATAGCAATGGCGATCGCCCGCTGTCAAAAAATTCCCTATATTGTTCGTCCTCTAGGACAATTATGTACATGGTCTTTACAGCAAAGTGCTAGAAAAAAGCAAATATATCTGAAAATTATCGAAAAAGCTAATCTTAATCACAGTCAATCAATTCATTTTACCTCTGTTGCAGAACAACAAGAAGCTGCACTATTAAATTTAACCTCCCCAAATTTTATCATCCCTCACGGACTTGCGATTCCCGATACAATTCCTCATGCTGATCAACGTCTACGACAACATTTTAATTTACCCATAGATGAACCAATTATCTTATTTTTATCTCGCTTACATCCTAAAAAAGGTTTAGATTACCTAATTCCAGCATTAGGTAAATTATCTGATTACCCCTTCACATTTATTGTCGCAGGTAGTGGCGATCCAGATTATGAAATTGAGGTCAAAACTTTAGTAAAAACTCATGGAATTGAACAGAAAACACATTTTCCTGGATTTGTCAAGGGTGAAATCAAGAATTTATTAATACAAGGAGCAGATATATTTGCCCTAACTTCCTATTCCGAAAACTTTGGTATATCAGTTCTAGAATCCCTAGCTGCGGGTACTCCAGTTATAATTACCCCTGGTGTAGCTCTTAGTGATATAGTCCAGCAACAACAACTGGGATATGTTACAGAACTTAATATTAATGCAATCGCAGCTACAATTGAAAACTTCTTAGATCATCCTCAAGAATCGAAGAAAATGGGCTATCGCGCACGTGAGTTTATATTAGATAATTATACCTGGGATAAAATAGCATCAAAAATGATCTCCGTTTACGAAAATATCATTCAAAGTCATAATTTAAAGTTATTATTTTTATAATTAGAACATTTCAGGCAATGAAACACAGGAGATAATCATCATGTATCAAAGTGAAGCACCTCCGCAAAAAAACCTGCCAACGATGTATGATTTACCCAGTGAGGGTGACAGTGAGGAAGAATTAGAATCCACAATTCATCCTCGTCCACCATGGGAAACCATGCCCACAATGTATGATTTACCTAGTGAGAATCCAGAGGAGCCAGGTTTGCCAGACGAATTTCATGACTTTCAACCGCAATTATTGAGGGAAACCTGCCAATCTCCGGTTTATTCCCAGGAGGAAATATTCATTGGTACAGATTTAAACTTATATTATGATGCTCACCATTATTCATGGTATAAAAGACCAGACTGGTTTTTAGTGTTAGGTGTAGCTGCTTCTGAAAAACAGGAGGATATGCGTTGGAGTTATGTAATTTGGCAAGAAGGATCAGCTCCATTTTTAATAGTAGAATTATTATCACCCGGTACAGAAGCAGAAGATTTAGGACAAACATCAAGAAGCGCGAATAAACCACCGACAAAATGGCAGGCTTATGAACAGTATTTGCGATCGCCCTATTATGTTATTTTTGATAGGTATGAAAGTAAATTACGGGTGTTCCAATTAGTTGGCACAAAATATCAAGCCGTAGAACTTGCAGAACCAAAATTCTGGTTTCCTGAATTAAAATTAGGAGTAGGAGTGTGGTCAGGCAAATATCAAGATACGGAAGGTTTGTGGCTACGTTGGTATAATGAAAATGATGATTGGATTCCCACTCTTGCTGAAAGAGTAGAACAGGAAAAACAACGAGCAGAACAGGAAAAACAACGAGCAGAACAGGAAAAACAACGAGCAGACAAACTAGCTGAAAAGTTGCGGGCTTTGGGGATAAATTTAGATGAAATTTGAAGTAATTTAAACAAGGAAGCCAGGAAAATTATTCCTGGCTAACAGCTTGGTTTTGCTTTATTAAATGCAGTATAGCTTAAAAAGCGATCGCTCTGATTTCTCGACTATTGAAAAAACGATTTGGAGCGATAGGGCGATTTCTAGGTCGCGCTTCGCTATCGCAGCTATAATACTATAATACTATAATAGAGTAAACAATACTTAGGTGCTTTCATGAACACCATTCATGCTCTTTACGAACAAGATTATTTCCTTTGGCTGGAAGAAACCTATAAACTACTAGAAAATAATCGCATTGAGGAATTAGATTTTTTACATTTAAAGGAGGAAATTCTCAGTTTGGGTAATGAACAAAGGCGGAAAGTTGACAGTTACCTGCGTCAATTGCTGATTCACCTATTGTTGTATAAGTATTGGAACTCTGAAAAAGAATACTGTGCCAAAGGTTGGCAAAATGAAATTGATAACTTTCGATTTGAGCTTGAGTTATTGTTAAAGTCTAAAACGTTGTATAACTATTTCCTGCAAGAAATTGCAGAAATTTATGTTAAAGCCAGAAGACAGGTTATCAAAAAAAGTGAATTACCTGCTGATCTTTTTCCTGAAAGTTGTCCGTTTTCTGCCGATGATCTACTTGATCCAGAATTTCTTCCCGATTAAAATTAGTGATGTCCCTGTGAAATTTCTATAATAATGCTTCTCAAAAATGGGCGATTCCTAGGTCGCGCTTCGCTATCGCCCCCGGCAGTTTATATTAATGTAAGTTGCTAGTTAGGTAAATTGTCAGAAATGGCTAACGCCACGCTTCGCTATCAGGATGTCCAGGATTAAAGGATGAACAGGATGAAACCAGAGTTTTTATTACCAATTACCTAGTATATGGAAGGAATTGAATATTAATAACTTAACTATTAAGTAGAGGGAGGCAAAAACAATGACTGTAGCTCTAGACAAAACCATAATCTATCCCGACAGTGATGGTCAGCCCATGGCAGATAACACCAAGCAATTTCGCTGGATTGTCCTGATTAAAGAAAATCTCGACTCCCTCTTTGCCAATGACGATACCGTTTTTGTGGCAGGAGATCTGCTGTGGTATCCCGTTGAAGGTCGTCCCGATATTCGTGTCGCTCCCGATGTCCTTGTGGTTTTTGGCCGACCCAAAGGCGATCGGGGGTCATACCGACAATGGCAAGAAGATAATATTGCCCCTCAAGTAGTGTTTGAGATTTTGTCTCCAGGCAATACCCTCAAAGAAATGAGCCGTAAATTGTTATTCTATAACCGCTATGATGTGGAAGAATACTACATATATAACCCAGACTCTAATGAGTTGATGGGTTTTACCAGAGCCAACGAAGAACTCATATCCATTGAAAATATGGATCATTGGCTAAGTCCTCGTTTGGGTATTCGGTTTGAACTAACAGCGTCAACTCTAAATATTTATGATCATCAAGGCAATCTCTTCTTATCTCCGTTAGAACTACGCAAAAGCCTTGAACAGGAAAAACAACGAGCAGAACAGGAAAAACAACGAGCAGAACAGGAGAAAAAACGAGCAGAACAGGAAAAACAACGAGCAGAACAGGAGAAAAAACGAGCAGAACAGGAAAAACAACGAGCAGACAAACTAGCAGAAAAACTGCGGGCTTTGGGGGTGAATTTAGATGAAATTTAAAGAAAATTAACCGAAAAAAGCATTTCTGCTTGGCGATCGCATTCGGCAAACAAGAATATTATGGAAAAAACACCCTAATTATACTCCAAACCGATGTCAAAACTTTTCGTTACTTATGTCGGTTTTTTCCGTTCACCTATTTAGGACGGCTTGGCGATTATTGTGGTAAAATTTGAATAGTCGTCTTTTGGTTTAATTGTATTAAACTACTTAGGCGTTTTTAAAATCTATAAGCATCTAATACAGCACTTCCCGGTGTTATGAGGTACATATCTAGCGGGCAAGATGCCCGCACTACAAGAGTTTCATCATTCAACTTTGTACCTCATAAGAGCGGAAACCGCTGTAAATCTAAACATTTTTGTGATCACCATTCCTGATTTATTTGTAAACTTTGATTATTCTTATGATTCACGTTGTTGTGAAAGGGGAAGAAAATTTACATCTTCATAAAGTTCCGTCATTTTACCAATAAAATTGATAGTTGGTAATTGAAATGATGTTTGTTCTCCTATATAAGATTGTAAAGTCCAAAGTCCCTCTTCATTGCGTCTAAAACATTCAACTCTAGGTTTTTTCGTATTAATTAAAACGTATTCTTGCAAAGTTTCCAACATTTGATAATCAGCAAATTTATCACCTCTATCAAATCCTTCAGTAGAATTAGATAAAACCTCAATTATTAAACAAGGAAATCTTTTATAACCTGGAGTTTCTTGATCTCTTGAATCACAAGTTACCATCACATCAGGATAGTAAAATCTATTTAAGGATTCTATTCTGGCCTTCATATCAGCAATATATACCCGACAACCATAACCTCGAAGATGATTACGAAGTAAAGAGGCTATATTTAAAGCTATAGTAACATGAGAATCAAATGCGCCAGCCATTGCATAAATATATCCATCAATATATTCATGTTTAACTGTGCTGTTTTCTTCCAGTGCTAAATATTCTTCTGGTGTGATGTAAAAATCGGGGGCAGGAATCATATTTTATCACCTCAAGATTCTCACTTTTGTCGTGGGTAATGGTACAAAAAACTATATTATCATAAATTAAATTGTCAGTAGGTGAACACAATAAAACCAAAGTCTGTAAAAAAATGTAAAGTAGCATCAAAGATGATCTCCGTTTACGAAAAGATCATTCAAAGTTATAATTTATAGAACATTCCAGGTAATGAAACACAGGAGATAGTCATCATGTATCAAAGTGAAGCACCTCCGCAAAAAAACCTGCCCACCATGTATGATTTACCCAGTGAGGATATTGATGAATTAGACTCCACAATTCATCCGCGTCCACCCTGGGAAACATTGCCAACGATGTATGATTTACCTAGTGAAAATCCAGAGGAGCCAGGGTTGCCAGACGAATTTCATGACTTTCAACCGCAATTATTACGGGAAACCTGCCAATCTCCCCTTTATCCCAAAGAGGAAATGTTCATTGGTACGGATTTAAACTTATACTATGATGTGCGACATTTTGCATGGTATAAAAGACCAGATTGGTTTTTAGTGTTAGGAGTGCCTGCTGCTGAAAAACAAGAAGATATGCGCTGGAGTTATGTAATTTGGCAAGAAGGATTAGCTCCATTTTTAATAGTAGAATTATTATCACCGGGTACGGAAGCAGAAGACTTAGGAAAAACATCAAGAAGTGCGACTAAACCACCAACAAAATGGCAAGCTTATGAACAGTATTTGCGATCGCCCTACTATGTTATTTTCGATAGATATGAAAATCGTCTGCGAGTATTTCAACTACTGGGGATAAAATATCAAGCAGTGGAACTGACAGAACCAAAATTCTGGTTTCCTGAATTGGAATTAGGAGTAGGAGTTTGGGCGGGAAAATATCAAGGTACAGAAGGTTTGTGGCTACGTTGGTATAATCAAAATGGTGATTGGATTCCTACTTTTGCTGAACGAGCAGAACAGGAAAAACAACGGGCAGAACAGGAAAAACAACGGGCAGAACAGGAGAAACAACGAGCAGAACAGGAGAAACAACGAGCAGAACAGGAAAAACAACGGGCAGAACAGGAAAAACAACGAGCAGAACAGGAAAAACAACGAGCAGACAAACTAGCTGAGAAACTGAGAGCTTTGGGAGTGAATTTAGATGATATTTAAAGAAAGTTAACTGAAAAAAGCATTTTCGCAGTTATGTTATTGTGGGTGCCTATTACCAAGCACCCCATCTCCAAGCTATAATTGGCTCTAGGAGGTAGTCCAAAACGACAAAAATTTACAGCCGAATTTGCTGAAAAATACATGAAACAGTGGCACACTCCAAAATTAGATGATATTATCCAAGAGCGCCGTTATAAGTTAGAGCAAGAACGCAAAGATCTAATTGTCAAGACAAAACAATGGTTAGATCAATTTTCGCCAGAATTTGGCATAGATAAAGCCTACATTCTTTTTTAATTTCTCCGTCAAGCTACGAGATTTTAAATAGTTTAAGAGGATTTCGCCATTTCTTTCGTCATGCTTATGGGGTAGAAATAGAATATGAGCAACTAAAAATCAATTTATTTAAAGCATTAGTATTATTACCAAATCTTGAAAAAGATATTGAACTTTTCCTGGAAAAAATCAACTAGTCAACAGAAAGGGGGAGTAGGGAGTGGTGGAGATAAACTCATCAGCACTAAGCACAATGATAGAAAACATTTGTACTGAAAATATCAATCAAACTCTAGAAGAAAGAAAACAAGAGGCATTACAAACGGCCGCAAAATGTCGGCAAATTCTCCTAGAAAAAGGAGCTAAAGAGGTAATATTATTTGGTTCTTTATCAGGAGAAAGTCCTTGGCATTGGCAATCTGATTTAGATTTGGCTGTGAGAGGAATGTCGGAAAAACAACAATGGGAAGCCTATTCTCTTCTAGAAAAAATCACACCTAATTGGTTAAAAATAGATTTAGTAGCATTAGAAGAAATTCCAGATTTTGTCCGTTCTCGGATTCTCAAAGAAAAACCCATGCCTAATAATAAATATTTAGCCCTAAAAACCCGTATTGAAGATGAGATGATAGCTTTAGAGCAGAATTGTCAAGCTTTAAAACAATTAATTGCTCAATCAGAAACTATTCCAGAAATTGCCCTCACTCCTGCTTTATCCAGCTATATTTGTGATTTTTACACAGCTTGTGAGCGAATTAGCGAAAGAGTTGCTGTGACTTTAGATGCTGGCATACCAAAAGCGGAAAATTGGCATGAACAACTATTGTTACAAATGGCAGAAATTGGTGGAGAAAATCTTCCTCCTTTATGGCAAGGTTCACTGTTATTACAATTAAATGATTATCGGAAATTTAGGCATTTAGCACGGCATAATTATAATTTGCAATTGCGAAAAGAAAGAGTATTGGAATTAGCTAAACAAACAGAAATAATTATAGCAAAAATTCAAGAAGCGATCGCTATTTTTAACCAATGGTTAGAATCTCAAGCACAAGACACATAAATCCACAATTATTCAATTATCTAACTAAATGCAATCAATAAACAATATAATAAATTAACACTGTTAGCGATCGCTCTTGACTATGACAGTTCTACAACTAGGTCCCCCCAATACTCTACCTCGAATCACCTGGGAAAAACTACCAGCAGATTTTCCCCTACCAGATGAACCCGTGGAAAATAACCTCCAACCCCTTCTCGCTGCTGCTCTAAGAGAGTCTCTAGAATTAGCAGGTTTAATTCTAGAATCAATGCTGATTGCCTCCAATTTTGGTCTATGTGCCACAGTGGATGAAAAAAGCATCGTCAAAGCACCTGATTGGGTTTACGTGCCTTCTGTCCATCCTCTACCTCCAGGAGAAATCCGTCGTAGTTACACTCCTCACAGCGAAGGAGAAAACCCAGCCATTGTCATGGAATTTATATCCGCAACAGAAGGAACAGAATATTCCATTAATCCCCATTTTCCCTATGGAAAGTGGCACTTTTATGAACAAATTTTAAAAATTCCCACTTACGTGATTTTCCATCCCCAAATTGGAATTTTAGAAGTTCATAATTTAGTTAACGGTAAATACCAGCAAGAATCTCCAGATGAAAATCAGCGCTTTTGGATAGAAGCTTTAGACCTATTCTTGGGTGTATGGATAGGAAAAAAAGCCGAATTTGAGGGTTATTGGTTACGATGGTGGGATAAATCTGGAAATTTATTACTCTGGGGAAGTGAGCTTGTCCTAAGTTGACAATTTAATAGACAAACCTGTACACTCATAGACAAACCTATGAGTGACTTTATGTTTAAACCTCATGAATTTGCTAAAAAAATCGGAGTTTCAGTCAAGACCTTGCAAAGATGGGATGTTGAAGGAAGACTTCCAGCCAAAAGAACATTGTCGGGGCATCGTTTTTATACTGAAGATGATTTACTGATTACCCAGGGATTAAAACCTGTAGACTCAAAACGAAAAGTAGTTGTTTATTGTAGAGTTTCTTCGAGTAGCCAAAAACCCGAACTCAGAAACCAAGTATCCGCGATGGAAACATTTTGTTTGAGTCGTGGGTTAGCTGTTGATGATTGGGTTTCAGAGATTGGAGGCGGATTAAACTTTAAAAGAAAAAAGTTTTTATCAATTATGTTATCAATGCTTAAAGGCGAAATATCGACAATTGTTGTGGCGCACAAAGACAGAATGTGTCGGTTTGCTTTTGACTTTATTATGGAATTAGCAAGTTCCGTGAGGTGTCAGATCATAGTTGCTCCCTCAGGAATCTTTATCACCTCAACAAGAATTAGTCGAAGACCTAATGGCAATTATCCACTGCTTTTCTTGTCGATTGTACGGATTGAGGAATTACTCCAAAGAAATCAAGGATAATCTCAAAAATGCTATTGACAAACCTGTA
>Ga0315905_10001522_pt1 | contig 24931 bp, 5 predicted proteins | sample LakEriMetagenome_5_FD_203522 | JGI IMG/M metagenome (GOLD analysis project Ga0315905, IMG submission 203522) | Freshwater fungal communities from buoy surface, Lake Erie, Ohio, United States - Buoy 4 MA121 | ecosystem: Environmental > Aquatic > Freshwater > Lake | place: USA: Lake Erie, Ohio...
GAATGCAGGCACCGACAACAAGTTGATACTTGCCAAGTCTCAATCACAACCAGGGGTCCATATCACCCGCGACAATCCAAGCAAGGGCCTACGATTGGTCAAATCTCATTCTCAGCCAACCATGAATCAGTCACAGTCGACCCTAAAGACCCCTCAGAGCGAGACCATCAAGACCCCTCAGTCCTCATCGCAGTCACAGCCAGCCTCCCCAACTAATGGCCGCCAGGGGCTTTTCAAGAAGATTTTTGGCGGTCTCAAGCGCAGCCCACCAGTGCCGACGCCGGAAAAGGATACGAGCCCGGAAAACGCGCTATTGGAGTCTCCAACACGAGCGGGTGGCGCTGGCAGCAGTCTAAATGGGAGGTCGGAGCAATCCAAGGTACACAAAACACATATGCGCGCGCGTGCGCGCGCGCACACACACACACACACACACACACACACACACACACCGTGACACGCACACACACATTTATGTATATGTATATGTATATTGTATATAAAAGGAAATCGAGGACATGCAAGAGCTCGAGCATGTGAAACTCTTGACCCATGTGACGAATATACACAAGCAATTCAAGCGATCGGCCGAGGAGGATCAACATCGCCGGAGGCAGAGCTTTGAATCAAAAAACAAAGCGACAGGTGATATGGGTCTGAGAGGCAAGACACACACACACACGTACACGCACAAACACACGCACAAACACACACACACACACACACACACACACACACACACACACACACACACACACACACACAGGCGATGGCTTTGTGAGGTCTGGGCAAGATATGCGTCAAAGCGGGCTTCGCCATGAGCAGAACTCGCCGCCGCAGTCCCCGAGGGGCAGACGTGCCGGCACAGTTACAAGCGGATCGCCCATGGCCATGCAATCCCCCAGAGGTCGACGTGACACGGAGCCTGCAAGATACGCGCAAAGCCCTGAGGCTCAAGACGGGAGGCTTCATCCTGTCGAGATCAAGAGCGGCTCGCCGATGGCCTCTGGCAGGCAAGTTAGAAGCGTCTCACCCATGGCCATGCAATCCCCCAGAGGTCGACGCGGTGCGGAGCCGGCATCGCGGTCGGTCGCGGCCAAGTATCAGGGGCTGCCATCACGAGGCACTGACACGGGGAAGGCAAGGCCGGAGACCCTCGAGCATAACGGTCTCACCGATTTTTCTGCAGGGGCCCATGGGCCAGCCCACAGCGATGAAGAACGGTGCGCGTGCCACGGAATGCCACGAGGGATACTGTGTGGGCAGCATCGCGTAGTCACAAACGATAATGATGTCTTCACCGGAATGTTTCAGGAGGGTCAATTGCAGGGCGTTGGCATGTGGCAGTCGAAAGTCAACGGCAACTACGAGGGAGAGTGGAAAGACGGCCTCTTCGATGGCAAGGGCGTTTTCAATTTTGCTAGCGGCGAGCGCTTCGAGGGCTACTTTCATGCGGGCTGTCCGCTGAATGGGGTGCTCATCAGCACGCAAGGGCACGTGCTGCAAGTGACTTTCAGCGGCCTCCAGGGAATCTTGGAAGCTGATCTTTTCCCCACAGATTCCCAGCTGCTTGAGTCTAGGAGTTGGTCGGCCCAATCTGAAGACTCGATCAACCTCTTTGGTCCAATCACGCCTCCAAAGACCAAATGCGCGCAAGTGACTCCAGGAGATGGCTCACACGGTCCTTCGGTGCTTCCAGCCAACCTTGTCGCATTGCTTGTGCGTACGGAGCAGCCAGCTGCAGACAAGCCCGATACTGCCAATGCAGTAGTCTCGCCCGTGGCCCGGGAATTATCACAAGCGAGCACAGTGGCGGCCTCTCGTCTGTCGCCGGTTTCTGCCAGCGCGTGCTGCACATGCCACGGGATCTCACGGAGCCTTTTATGCGGGTGGCACCTGGTGCACGAGTCCGACGAAGGTGTGACCTTTGAAGGCGATTGGCAGCAAGGGGTTCGCTGTGGGCATGGTATCTGGAAGAGCCCGGGAGGAAGCTACGAGGGCGAGTGGGACTCGAACTACTTCTGCGGCGAGGGCACATTCTGGTTTGCTGAGGGCGACATCTTCCAGGGCACTTTTGCTAACGGCAAACCCCTGCGAGGCATTTTGTGCAAGACCAACGGCAGGCAGCTGCACGTTACCTTCCCTGGAACTTTGGGAATCCTGGACCCAAATCTTGAACCACTCTCAGTCTCTGCCATCTCCCCGACAAACGATCGATCCACCTCCCCGGTCGCCGGCGCCGCTGGCCGTGGAAGACCCTGCGTCAGTCCCCGGAAATTTTGCTCGCCACTGGACGAGCGCGTGCAAGGCCTCCAGCCATCGCATCCATTGCCGGGGCTTGCAGTCGGAAGCGAATATCCTGCGGCGTACTCAGGCGTGTCTATTCCTTATGGCCCCCCAGAAATCTCAGCGCAAGGGATGTCGACGCTTGTGTGTCAATGTCATGGCGCAGCATGCCAAACGCTGAATGGGAAGCACATCGTTCCCGTCTTTGCGCCAGATGGTTCAGAACGTATGAACTATACGGGAGCTTACAGAAACGGCTGCCGGCACGGTACTGGTGTTTGGCAAGGAGGGGACAACGGATACTCTGGCAGCTGGGCAAACGGGTTTATGTCCGGCGAAGGTGAGTTTTCGTGGAAAACTGCTGGCCACACCTTCCGTGGCCTCTTCCGCCTTGGTTGTCCCTTGACAGGCATCATAACAACAGCATCAGGACGAAAGCTTTCAGTCACCTTCCGCGGCAACGCTCCCATACTGTCGCCCGGTTTGATGCCGGAGACGCATGTAGCCATCGACACAGACATAAGCACAGTGGCAGGCCCTCAACCCCCCCTTCTTCTTGTCCGCACGAGTCGAGTCAAGCTCAATGGAGTGGAAATAGATACAAGTCAACCGCATTCAAAAGATGTTCGCCTTTCGCAGACCAAGAAGATGCCGAAAAACCAGGAACATCGTTGCAAGTGCCACAACCAGCCAGTACCACTGCTGCAGGGCGACCACGAAGTGTGGTATAGCCCTGCCATTGTATTTCGAGGATCCTGGCTTGATGGCAATTGGCATGGTAAAGGGCAGGTGAGACAAAGAAAGCGAGCACAAGGAAGAAGAGTGAGAGAGTGAGAGTGTTTGTGTCTGTGTATCTGGATGGCAACTGACATGGTAGATGGTTCTAATATATATGATTACGAGCACAAGCACATAATACTTATAATACTTGTAATACTTCCAAGGTGTGCAGACGTGATGATGCATAGTGTGTGTGTGACCATGACCATTGTGTGTGTGTGTGTGTGTGTGTGTGTGTGTGCGTGCGTGCTTGCGTGCGTGTGAGTGTGTGTGTGAGTGTGTGTGATTATGTAAACAGTGGATTGTCAATGATAAGGTATACGTGGGGCACTGGGTCTGTGGCCTCTTCACAGCTATCCTTGGGCTTGACCATCCCGAGGTTCGCACGTTGTCCACGCACCTTTGTGTGTGTGCGTGCGTGTGTTGTGTGTGTGTGTGTGTGCATGACCAGATGTGTGCGATAGGTCTTTTTTGGGGGGGTGGCGTCATAGCAGGGCGTAGGGCATGGGACGCGGGGTATGGAGTGCAGGACACATCAGAAGGAGACCGTGGGGTGTGGGATGTAGAATACTTTGAAGGCTCACGTGTGTCTATTGTCATCTATTGTGGAGGGAAGTACTGCATCCTTATCTTGACCCACAAACCTGTTATAGGTTGAGGTTGGGGGGTGATCAGGGGGGAAGGGGCGGAGAGAAAAAGAGACAGAGAAAAATAGACGGAGAGAAAAAGAGACAGAGAGACTGAGGGGCGATCACACTTTGTAATCGTTGCAGGACAGCATGGCTGAGCACGTGCAAGCGCAGATCGAGTGGCGTAACGGTTCGGTCTTCCAGGCGTGTACACCCATATCAATACTCATACATACGGCGCGTAAACACACACACATACACACGCATGTATGTGAACACATGTTCTCGCGTGTACGCGTCCTCAAGCACGCGCGCGCACACACACACACACAGATCTGCCTGATCGCTCTTACTCTCCCTCGCTCGCGCATGAACGCACATACACAAAAACAGGGGTACTTCAGTAACTGTCAACCGACATCTGGCGTTTTGCGGCAGCCGCAGCCGGGCAAGGAGGGGGATGACGCTTATCTCCTCTTTGAGGTGCAGTTGCCCACTCACACACACCACGCGCACAAATGCACGTGCTGACGACGCTGGCGTATGGCACAGGTGGAATATTTTCCCAGTCCCCAATTTCAAGACGCATTTGAGGTGAAACACAGTGCGCCTTCACACGTTGGCACAGGCCGATTTGTGTGAATTTATTTGACACGTTGCCAAAAAAGCTGTTCATCCGCAACGCTGAAGCAAAAGAGAGCATGTTGCTGGTGTAAAAACAAAAGAGAGGGCGGTGCTGAGTTTTATGTTGTCCGCAGCTGTCGAAGCTCGGTGTCAAGTCCAGAGTGCAATTGTCAGGCATGTGATTGCATTAGCCGTTCCGCAGGTGCTATGATTGGAATGATGTGTTTTGTGGCGTGTATACAAGGTCTTTTGTTTTTTATACCGTCATTGTGTCACGAGCGCTCTCGCGAGCGTGCTTGTGTGTGTGCTGTGTGTGTGTGTGTGTGTGTGCGCGCGCGCGCATACACATGGAAGTGCAAGTGCGTGTATATGTGTAACTGCTGCATGATCATCGAGGACAAGACATTAATTTTCACTGGACGTGCGTGTAGAACCAACACACATACGCACATACAGCAGAAGTCAACGCTCCGGCATTGAATACGTCCTCCTCTTCCGAGTTTTCGCACACTCCTCCTCCTCGGGGATCAAAAGCTTCGTTACGGCGCATTGCGTAAATAGGAAATCACACAGGCATGCAACTAAAAAACTGCATCCATTGGGAGCACTTCGAGAGAGTTTATGCGCTGGAACGCTATCACTGCGGTGTGCGCCAAGTCACGGTGCAGCATCTCTGTCATTCTCACTCTCTCACCCTACATATAGCGGGGTAGGAGGGTTGTCAGATGGCCAACTACCAGCAAGCTCAAGGGAGTGCAAATGTGCCAACATGGTACATGCTCGGAAGCATGCTATTTATTTGAAGTCTATCATACCCACCTTCTGGCCTCTGAATACATGATTGCCTTGTCAAAATCGACAATTCAGATGTCTGGTCTAGTGGACTCAAACAAAGAGGACACTACGAGGGCCTCCTGTGCATCAGCATACGTGTTTTCTGGCATCAACACAGGCTCCCACGCATCCGAAAAAGCCCCGAATGGCGTCTGGAATGTGTTTGAGCAGGTTGAGATTCTGCCAGCGTCTAGGGTAGAGGTTGTGTTGTTAGCGAGAATCTTGTCGAGCGTTTGCAAGCAAAGTCGCACGACCTTGGTCTGCAGCTCCCCGAACTGTCCTCCTGCAACGAGGCAAGGCTGGGCTCGCATGCTGTCTTGATACCGACGTCCACCGTCCTTGCTGGTTCCATCTTCGAAGTCGATGAAGGCAAGGCTAAATACGCTGCCTTGCAGAGGGGGAAGCGCTTGCCAGGAGCCGCTGTCAACGGTCGAGCACGATTGCGTCAGAGCATGTCAATGGTCCCGCACATTCCAAAAACATGCAAACAGTCGCCGGGGGAATACATGATCGCGACGTTTCAAAAACATTATCGCGACATGGAGCTTGCAAAAGCGGGTGAGAGATAATCAACAAAGAAGGCAACAGAGAAAAAAGGAGACCCGAAATATTGCGCGAGTCCGAGGGCAGGACGCGCGCCGGCCTGGCGAAAGAGGCCTGCCGCGTAAACAGCAGCTCCATGACTGGCAAGAACTGTCACCATGCCGTCCAGCTCGCAATTGTGCTTCTGGCACAAAAACCTGTCGGGACCGTCAGCCAGTTCGCACTGCTTTGCACAATCCTTGTCAGCCATGCGTTGCCACTGACTGCCATCCCATCGCGCAATGTTGTTGACCAGCGTCTCGCCAGCCTTGACGAAATCGCCACCGACAATCACCTCGTTACCCACAAACGCCATGCAAACAGCATGACCTCCATGCAGCCCAGTCGACATCCCACTCCAACCGCCCGCGGAAGCCGCGGCTCCCCGATGGACAGCAATATTCTTGACATCAACCCCCCCAACGATCCTGAACCGCCCCGCAACATATAGAGCGTTGCGATTGACCTTGACTTCCAACACCGTTGCGTCGCGTAGCGGGGTTCGACCGATGAGCGACCATTCGGCTGCCTCCGGGTTCCAGGCTGCGAGGGCCCCCAGAAGGGGATCGTCTCTTGAAGGGTACACGTGTTGAAAACTGCCGCCGACGACAATGAGATTCTGATAGTACGCCATGGCATACACAGACCCATCCGTTCCACCGCCCAACGATTCCAGGTGGGGCGTCAGATACCCAGTGCCCCTCCGGCTTTGTTGGCCTCTGCCATCCCCGTCTGTACGAATCCCGCCACCTCCGCGAGCCCCAGTGCAGTCGACGTGCGAATACTCAAAGACATGATTCAAAACATAGGGATTTTTGTAACCCGCACCCCGTGCCCTTTGAAATCCGCCTCCGACAAACACGCGGCCCATTGCCGTCGCCAGCGCCCTGACAGGGCCATCGAGTTGTATATCGACTTGCGAGATCTCCACGATCGGCTGTGATCGGGATGCGGGGCTAGTCGGTGCTGATGCATTGATGGATGGACTTTGAATAGGCGGGGGGGCAATGTAGAATGAGCAATTCATGATGTCAATCAGACTCTGTCTCGTAATGTTATGAGGGCTCACACGCAATCCATTGGCGTCGAAGTAGCCGGTGCCGTTGAAATGGGCGAAATAGTTTGAGAGGTCAGCAGCTAAGTCTAGAGATTGCTCAGTTGTGTCAACCTGCTCGGAAGATCTCCATGACGCCGTGCACGCACAGCCGCAGTCCAGTGCCCACGGCGACAGGGTAACAGGTACTCCTGCTGACGTGCACGAGCAGTTGCTTGCGTCGCAGATAACAATTTGATTACTTTCTGTGGGCAGATACACAGTGTGGTCCTTAGAGCTGTTGAAAATGGCCTCCCATAAGAGGTGCGGGGACAGAATATTGAAGATCTTTGATAGCTGGCCAGGTGGGAGGGATGATTGCACACTACAGTTGCGGGCAAAGGAGGCGGATGAATCTCGCCATCGCAAGTCTTGAGCAAGGAGCGAACCGTTGATGCACGCGCTGCGCACCAGAAGCTCACACGATCGAGCCCTTGCGAGAAAGGCGTTGCTCAATGCTGGCGGGGCCTCTGATCCATTAAACAGAGGCTGCGGCTCTGGCGGCGGAGGGGGCGCGAGAGAATGATACCCAACAGCAAGGAAATTTACGCCGCCTGCAAGAAACAACGGTCGCAGCACTCCGCCTCGCAATCTCCCCTCATTGACCAGGCCAGCGGAGGAACACACGGTGGCGCTCTTGTTGTTCTGCATTCGGTTAAGGAAGAAAGGGTCTGCGACTCGAACTTGCACATCATGCACTCCTTGACCAGCTTCAATTCCCAGACACAACAATTCGGTGTCAGACACATACCTCGTGGTCCGACATCGGACACCATCGAGCAGCACTTGAATATGATCTTCGTACACAGAGTTGTCCGCAGAAAAGTACCCTCGGCTTGCGTGACTCCCGAAATGCCTCCCGACGATGGTGAGCACGGCAGAGCCGTTTGATGTCATCGGAAAAATGGCAGGTGTCACGCAGTCTACAACAGGGCGGGGCAAGATACGCAAGGTAGTCGACTTCGCCGGCGACATATCGCTTCCACCATTTTGTGTACCTCCGTCATCGAGACAAATTACTGACAGGGACACGGTTCCGTGGACTCCACGAGCGGTTTCGAAGAGCAACGTGCCGCTGCTGTCTACTGTGGGGCCTTCTGATCCCACAAACACGCTGCGTTCGGCGGACAGCGGAGTTACCTGGACGATGAGGTTCTGCCATTCTTCCTTGTTTCCAGCACTCCAATTGACGAGAAAATGCGGGACTAAAACTGGGCCCGAGTCGGCCAACACGACAACCTCGTTTACCACTGAGCACGCCGGGGCCGCGTTTGCGTCTCGAATCACGATCTCTGCCGGGACTTCTTGGAAGCCTGCAGCGGGCTCTGGTCCTCTATTGACAGGTCTGACCGTGATGTAGACATGACCATTGGCGAGCGGGTGCAGCACAAAGGAGACAAAACCTTGAGCATCAAACGACGGCAGCTGAGAAAAGATGGCGGAGCACGAAATGTTGCGGAGCGCCAACGTTTGAGTCACACGCGAGTTCAAGCACAGCATAGAAATGATCTGGAACTCCACTCCAAACAACATGTCCAGATCCGTGTTCCCAGAACCAGCGGACACATTTGAGAAGTAAGCGTGCCTTTGCACCAAGCCTTCGATCGAAGTTTCATTGCGCACAAGGCGATCCAGCCTATCAAAACTGGGGAGTTCATTCTCCACAGGTATGTCCAGAATAAAGGACTTTATCGTCGAATTTTGTCCTCTGAACGAGCTGTCGCCAAGAACAAGTGCGCCATTGTCTACCGCCTCGATCTGGACCCGATACGTGCCGGTCCAGTGAGGAGTCGTCGTAAATGACAAGTCTCCAGAGAGAGAATCGATGTGGAAGTCCATGAACAACATTTCCATATCAGATGCGCTAAATCCAGCCCGATAATCGGGACGCGTGCCGTTATTTAGAGTCTCAACGGAAAAGAGGCTGAAAGTGATGTTTTGGCAGCGTCCAGGCGCCTTTTCCGATGCAATAATGTCGCCGCAGGGAGACTCCTGCCCGCACTGACACTCGAAGAACCCGGCCGAGATTTCCGTGACAAACCCTGCCTCTCGGTTCACGATATCAAGAGAATTGCGCCTGGTTACATTTAGAAATGCAGGTGTGGCGAAATTGGGAGCCTGATTGACTGGCTGCACGGTTAGGACAACCGTACGTGTTTCTGACAAACAGACACTACCCTTCCCATCCCGAAGGATCCTGGAATTCTCACCATCGTCAGACAGTTCAACATACATCTCTAGCAGACCTTTGAGCCTAGCGTCGAAAGACATGGTAAACAGCCCGGTCTCGGCTTCGGCTCTCAAACCTGGAGAAATCGACACCAGCCCCCTAGGATTTTCGAACACTCCAGACAATTGTGGGTGGGACGAGACGACGGTACATTTGGGGGCTAACGAACAGGGTAAAAATGAGTTTTCCATGATGACATACCGGCAGTCCGGGTCGAGATTGCATTCCGTCAAGCACCGTTTCATATCATACAGGCGGTCCGGAGAAGCGAAGACGCGCTGAGTGTTAACCTGCTCCTCGCACTTTACAAACACGTCAGTGCGTTTCTGTTCTTCAACGTCAACAATGGCTTGTGTCGAATCCGAAGCGGCCGTCCTTGCATCCCACCCGGCAAGAAAGCGCAGCGCCCAGCTCCACGTGAAATTCAGCTGCTGAATCTCGTTGTGAGAGCCCGTGCTCACGTTGTGGGCAAACACTACCGTCTCAGTCTTCTCCGAACCTTCCATGAGCTGAAAAAGGCGGATGAGCACAGGATTGAATCTGGGTTGTGTGTTGACGGGAAGGACACGAATGGTGAAAACCTGTGCCTGCGATCTGTTTTGCCCGGCTTCGATATTCTTGTAAGTGAATGCATCGCCGTTTGGACCCACTGCAGTGATCTTTTGATCATCGAAGGCGGCAATCCAGCCCTGGTATAGGCCGTCATCTTCAATTCGCACTGAGAGCCTGCTTTCGCCATACTCAGTAGGTGCAGTGAGAAAGGACAGAGTGCCATCATGCGAAATGGATGGAGGGATGGCGAAGAGGTTTGTGTTGGTGGAGCTGAGCTCCTTGATTTCAAAAGACACCTTTTGACACGGAAGAGCTGTCGAAAAAACGGACGAGAGAGTCTCTTCCCACACGGGATAGAGCGGCTCAGAAGAGCAGATGGCCTCGTCTAGGGGTGGGCCTGCCCACACCACAACATTGCAAGCTTCCATACCGTTGCATCCTTCCGCCTTTGTTACACTGACAGCTCTAGCCCCTGCAATTCCTTTAACATGCTGCCACGTGGTGTTCGAAGTGCGGCTCATCGATATCGGCTGCTGGCTCCACGTTTTCAGATACTTTAGCTTTACTGCCGGGGTGATGCTGAGCTCATCAAGGCTGTTTTCGAGCATGACGGCGACTAGGGCGCTGTCGCCGGAATACACGGCGTAGGTAGTTGTCTCGGAGGGATCAACTGTGATTCCTCGCACTTGACGCATACCAACGATGTGCTCAAAATCCCACTCGAAGCAGGAAATACCTTTGTTATGGCTTGCGAAGAGCAGAAAACCTATTCCATCGATTGCTGCAAACTCGATATTTGTGACTGCGCCTGCGTTCAGACGCATCGCATGTTCGTGATGATTATGATAGTGTTTGTCGTGCTCGTACCTTGTGCTCAGCACTGCTCTCATTTCCCCAAACATGCTGCGCATTTTATCCCAGTGCAACATTATGGACGCAGGTGCCTGCTCGGAGCTCCCGCAAGACTTCCCCGGCGGAGCAGTGCACAGACATTCATGCGCTACTCCCGGCCAGCACGAACCCTGGCCGATTGCCAAGTAGCTTTCGTTCTGCCATTCAAAGAATTTCAAGGACGTGACTTCCAGTGCAGGGCCATCATACGCCTTGCCCGTCGAGAACATGCTCAGATCCTGATGCACCTTATATCGCCCGTCTTCCCATCTGAACACCCCCCACGTGCGATTTTCAATGACGCCGTGCGTGTTTGAAACGCTCCTGTTAAAATGGGCGCCAATTACAATATAGTTCTTGTCAATCGCGTGAAATGTCTCTATCACAGCTGAGCCATTGCCGGGAAGGGTCTGGATCTCAAAAAACGCACCGTGGTCCCCTGTGAACGCATTGCGGAGGGACCGTGAGTACTGGAGAACTGTCACGTACGACCCGCCATGGTGAAGCCTATAGTGACCATCGTGAAGGCCATGATTCACGAACAGAAGCAGGGTGGTGTAATTGCAGTCTTCTGGCCCGGCTTGAACGTGTGCTGACCGCACGTCGACCGCGCCGTCAGTCGGAAGGACCTGAAAGAGCTCAAAGCCAACTCCCTTTGCTGTGGTAGTATCGGCCACGTGGGTCATGCCCCGCGTTTGCCATTTATACACATACGAAAACCAGGTGTAGCCAGACTCAGAGCGAGGCCACCAGGCGGCCACCGCGAGGAACTGCGCGTTTTCAATCTTGAAGGAGTGCGACTTTCGAAATTCAGGGTGTGGTCGCTCAGGGCCCCAAGCAGGCACTGGGTCCTTAATGCCCGGGAGCACATAGGCTTGAAAGCTATTGCAGGTTACGCGGCCGTCGTCAGCACAGTGCGGCGGTAACACTGTGCCATCCGCGAGCTGAATGGGAAGATTATTGAAGAAAAAGAAGCGGTTGTAGTCACGGTTGAAGCGGTAGACCGATGAGGGACCCTTCGCATTAGACAGTACCAGGAAATCCCATTCGACGCCGTCTGGTTCGTGTTTGCTAAAGTGCTCGACGTGCAGGGTGCTGACCTCATTCTGCAACTCCGAGTGCGCAATAAACATGTCTTCAAGCCATTCATAGATGAGCACCTGCCTTGAGCCAGCACCCGACCTCCCCGTCACGATAACAAACAACTCTTTGCCGTCAACTCGGCAGTGGCGAACGAAATAAGCGCTGTCGCTCCAGGGCAAACCATGACCAAATTGGAAAGGAAATGTCTTCTTATACCAAGCCACAGGCTCGCCAGGCATCTCTGATTGCAGTGGAGCACTCGCGCTGGTTGGAGTAAATTCCACCTCAGTGACGTAGCGCTCGAGCAGTCGTTCGCCGTTGAGCACATGATCCAGGTACTTGAGAGCGCCAGAAACTTCGTCACGGGCAAACGCAGATATGGCCTCATCAACTTTGGATGCAGCGAATAATCTGCGGTTACCGACCACGATAGCACTTACGCCACGCAAGCCCAAGTTGAGGGCTGCGAGCCTTCTCATCGATGGGATTTCGATAAGATTTCCGTTGGATGCGATTTCGAACACGTGAATGCATCCACCTCCATGCGCAATGGAGCTGGCTGTGTACAAGAAGCGGCCTTGGAGAGCCAAATCGTTGATGCCATGCAATGACAGGCCCGTGCCAGACTCGTTTCCAGCACTCTGCGTCGAGTAAATGTGCAGGGCATTGCGGTAGTACAGCTCAGCCCCCGTCTTGAATGACTGCCGCTCGAAAACACCTATGCTGTTTGTCCCGTGGCACGCCACATAAATACGGTCCGCCGTGTGACTCGTTCGATGATGCACTGCCAGCTTGACAGGCTTCAGCAGAGCCTTGAGGTGTTCAGCGCGGACGGTCAATAGCTGCGAGGCATCGTTGCTGTAGCTTGCGGCCAACAACAGCGGTCTTGCATCTCCCCGGCTAATTTTCTGGAAGGCCCCTGCAGTCAACATTGTGCCCAAGTTTGAGCCTCCGGCATTGTCCTTCGGAAGAGTATCCAACACGTTGTCGCCCAGGAGAGTTGTGCCATTCCACCGCAGAACTAGTGCCGGTGCATCCATCTGTCCCACCATCACGTACCAATCGCCGGAGGGCGCAAGATACTGAAACGTTCCAGCTGAGACAGCCTTTGCAGTGCGGACGCGCTGAAGCAAGTCAAACGTTCGTGTTCCTTCGTTCCAAAGATACAGGGGCGAAAACGTTCCTACCGAACACGGAATCAAGACAAACGTTTGCTGTGCATCGCATGTGGACGTGCACACCTCACGTCTCATTTTGAGTCCGCAAACAGATCGGCAGAAGGGCATCGACAGCATCGAAACACCGTACGCGCCATTTGTTGGCAATCTCTGAACTTCGTCGACTAGCAGGTCTCCAGATGAGACTTCAATACTCATTTTGAGTACCTTTGAATCAACTCTGGTCTTACTGCGACGTTTGGGGTCAAAATATATGGATATCACGCAGTATGTCACCGGCCCTCGCTCGAAGGTGACGACCCCAGAGGCTGCTCCCGATATATTGGCAGCTTTGCCCAGGCTGATTTTCCCCTCGTCGGAAATATCTGCCGGAAATTGGCTGCTGATCCAAGGAGCCTCGCGCCACGCAGGCTCTTCTCGCAAACGACGCGAGCGCGTGCGCACAGGGCTATCCAGAATCGGACCAATCGCAAGCATTGCACTGCTTCTGCCGGTCACTGGATGTAGTCGCGGTTCTTTGCACAACCCGCTGTTGAGCACCTTGCCATGTGCCGTAATGACTTCGCTGGACCCGCGGCAAGAGAGTTCGTCTGCAACACCGCTGCAAGTGCTGCCGTCCTGATCTCCACCCACGCACCTGTGACTTCCTTGCGGGATCGACACGTGAATGCAGGCTTTCCACGATAGAGGTATGCGAAATGCAGCAGACAGGTCAGCGTGCGCCTTGCTCTTCAGGCACTCGCAGGCAGTGCCGTCCTTGCTCTTAACAACCATATCAGGAACTTCGTCGAGCCCACGTCCATGGTCAACAATGTCGACGTTGTGAATTCTCCCGTCAATCACGTCGGCAGAAGCCTGAAATCCACCGTTGGTGCTGTTGAGCCAGATTCTACCGCTTCCGATTCCCGGACAGAATACCCATCCTGTGGCACTAGACCAAACCGATGTGATCGTCTGCGCCATTGGTTCTCGAGTTCCAGGATAAAAGATCTCTACGTCTATGTCGGTCATGGTCTTAAAAGTGCGCACAACAGAAACGGATACAATTTTCCCTCGATTTTCCCCGCCGTCAGGCTTGCCGTCAACCACCATTTTGGCCAAGAAGGGATTATATTCAAGAGAGTTGCCCCTGCGGCATTCATCGCCGCGAGGCCCCGCTCTACATTTCAGACCAACATCGCCGTCTACATATCCTTGCCCTGCGTCAAGCACATCCACGTACGAAATGCTGCCTTTGCCTCTCCAGCGGAACATTTCGGAATCACCTTCAAAATTGGCAACGATGATGAAAGGAACGCCATTGACTCTCACAAACTGCATGTCCCTTGCCCCTGATGTGGGAATGCCCTGTAATACCGTGAGCTGCATACCTGCACCTCCAGCATGGTCGGTGACTCGAAAGACAGGTGAGAGCACGCGAGACTCCTTCCCGTCCCAATAATTTGCCACAAGTAAAAATATTTCATTGTCCATTGTGAAAGACCGCACAGACGATACTCCGAGGACGTGGAGCGACGAGTATCCTAAAAATGGTGCTTGTAGATTATCAAAGGTGCCAAAACTCATTATTTCTGCCCTTTCCGTGGTCGAAGTTTTGCGGTGCGCAAACAACGACACCAGGACCACGTTATCGGTGTCTTTAGAGACAGTCACAAGTTGGGAGTGGACGATGAAGCGGAAAAATGATAGGGCTCCCGAAATAGCGGTTGAATAAAGATATTGTCCATTTGTTTCACATTCTGACATATCGCAGCATTCGGACAACACCATCCACTTTGAACGAGGGAGCTTGGTGCTGCTGGAAACCATTTCTGCAGAGGCTGCGGACCGCAATGATTTGGCTATCCATCCACAAGACATATCGAAACACGCTTTGCTGACGAGGTAATATTCTGAACCATCACTCCATGACTCCAAAATGGCCATCACGGCAGCCTTGTATCCGTGCTTCCACGCACGGTCACTAGGGAGTTTGCACTGTAGTGTATCGGAAAACTTTTGTAGTGGTGCACCACTACACGAACTTTCCTCGACTTTGCAGTCGGAAACCGTATCAAGGTGCACAGAGCGTGTGGATGGAAATGGATACGTGTACAGAAAGCGCGCTTTGAATGACACGCTCGTCATGCAAGAGAAGAGACCATGCACTTTGAAAAAACTATGGGGGTTTGTGAGATGTACGTCAACATACGATACGCTTGGGGAGGGTGGAGGGAGAGACGGTTGGCACAATGGTGCGTCCGGATTCCCTTGACTATTTGATTGGAAAAAGTGAGAACCTGAACTCCTCCCACTCGCAGATGTCTTCTGCAGCAAAATATGCGCGTTTGCGGCCTTTTGGGCTTGAAAGTATTCCAAGCCCAGAGCCTTCTTGAAGATTCGGATGTGATGTATCAATCCAATGTGCCCGTCAAAACGCCTGGGCAACGCATGGATGTATGTGCCTATCACGACCGGGGTGTCTTCGCCATTCTGGAGTCCGCCTCCCGCGCTGGAGTCCGCCTCCCGCGAGGACGGCCTGCACGCATGAAAGCTCGAGGGTGAGCCAGTGGGGCCATTTGATCCGCACGGACATTTCAATCTCTTGCACTCTTCTGTCGGACACTCGCAGTACTGGGGGCAGGTATGATAAGCAGCGGGGTAGATGATGTTGCCGCACGCACACTCAGGCTCGTCGGGGGGACAGCTCGATGAGCACATATGCTGCGTGGACATCTCTGACCCGTTGAGAAAAAGACGAGCGTATCGGCCGTCGTAGGTAAACCCTACGTGGAGCCAGTCTCCTGTCCAAACATAGTTAGGTGGCGATGTCCACTCAAAGTACTGCATCACACCCACCCCGGGACCAACATTTGTTCCTGTGAATTTCAGATAGCTCGCGGGATATTGTTTAATATCTTTGGATGTCCTTTCCAGCACAATCCCCATGGAAAGTGTCAAGATTCCCTGGAATGAATCCGTCCACCGCCAGGCAATCCGCATGCCCTTTTGACACCCACAATCTGCAGGTGTTGATGGTTGTGGACAATTCCTGAATTGCATTGCACTGAATAGTCCATGCTCGGTTGTGTCCGGAGTCCCAAGCTGGAAAACAATATCAGCTGTCATTTCAGTCAATGGCAGCTTGGATGAGGCTGGGTTACCATCCACAAGCTCATTAATGTCGTCTGTGACGAGCAATCCAGAACTAACCTGTCCGTCGAAGTGTATTGCCTCCACTTCTCCAACAGATCCCAACAGGTTGACCACGCTGAGCGTGTGATCCGCTGGTGTGTCGAATTCGGAATTCACAGATTTGCATTTTGCACCTCCGTTGATGTCAGCATTGCCGACGAAAACAGCAGCACCCATCTGGTTCGAACGATCCCGGAATGAGGCGGGGCCAATGCTGGTAGCAAAACGTTCTCTACATTCTAGCTTTGGTCGCTCGTAGCGGCAAAAATACCCGGAGCAGTCGATGTTTTGATCCACGTGCTGGCTGAACTTATTTACTTTCATCGGCCCGTCCATGTTGTAGATTGCTCCGGAATCGAAATACCAATCACCAAGAATATGCTCCCATTCAGGCTCTAACCGAAAGGTGTCGTTTTTTGCAAACGCGTCGCTGTCAGCAAGGAGCTCACACCCGGCACCTGCCAGCACCGATCCATCCGAGCTATTTTCTTTTTGCTGCAGCGAGCATACACTCTGCAACTCATGAATTCTTTTCCCTGTCACGGACATGAGCATTGGATCCACGTCTTCAAGGCCGCGGAAACGAATGCGCAGTTCAGCATTGGTCCGTCGATCCTGAAACGCAGCGGAATCTCCACTCCGAGCCCACATCGAGATACTATTCGTCTCAGGTTCCGCAAAGTACAGTGTTCCATCGCCTGTTTCTTGCATGTGCGATGCAAACTCCAGGCCATGAGTTGACAGCAACGGGTCTTTCAGCTGTCTCCGGAAACTGATTTGCCCGGTTGATATTCTTTGGGCCTGATCATCTCCACCAAAGATAGAATTCGCCGGCTGACTGAACCCCTCTGCTGCACTAACAGATGAAGCAAAGTTGCTTACTTTTTGTAGCCCTGCATCTTCTAATACCACCACAACCGACTCAGAGTCAAGAGGGTCTTTTGAAGTGCAAACCGTTCCCGCAGCCGTATCTAGTCCCATGAACTTGCCTTCCACGAAATTATGCACTAGAGATTCGGGAGCTCGGCAGGAGCACATGGTGTTGTTTGACAGGAGCTCCGTGCTGCAATTTACATCCCACAGAAGTCGAAAGCCCGGGACATGATCTATTGGCTCGATATGAATTCTCGCGCATTTTGTTTTTGACTTTGACGTGCCTACGGGCCGAGAAGACTCCGTACCCGCGAAGCAGCAAGATACTCCAGTTGGTAAGTTTCGATTGCATGCACTGCAATCGGGAAACGAAGCAGAGCTGCTGCCAGTGTCTACGGCCTGCAAGCAGAACAAGGTGGCTCCAGAGCAGTACTCGCATCCTCGGAAGGACAGTGTCCCCCCCGGGCTCACTGTGGGCAACTCAGCAAACAGGTTCGGGTTTGAAACGCTGTCCAACTCAAACGATATCTTTTGGCGTTGGCAATCCCCTGGGAAGACATCGCAGAGACCACGCTCGTTCTCGGGGCCTGTGCTCATATTGAATGCAAAAAAATTCACCTCGTGTGGCTCTGAGCTCTCAAAAATGAAGACACTTTCAAGGAGTTCGAAGGTTGGTGCTTCGTTGATTGCCACAATCTCGAGAAGAATGAGCTTCTCCAGAGTGTTTTCGCCCCCAACGGCAGTACCACCGTCATCTTGAACAAAGATGTGCAATGATGTCGTGCCAAAGACCAAAGGATGTGTCCGAAATGAGAGCTCTACGGCAACGCCGTTGGCCTCAAAACGAGTTCCTATCTCTTTCAGACTGGGGGCCATTGTAAACATGTCTCCACGCAGAGGTTTAACAAGAAATTTCAGACGTTGGTCATATTCCCAATCTGAAACTGCGTTGCCGGACGTGTCCCGGGACAGGCGATTGCCTATGATATGCTGAAACGGCTCGTCTTCAAATGCCACAATGCGAGTAGGCAGGTTAGCGCTGGGTCTGTTGTTGATGTTTATCACTACAATGTCGAAAGACACGTTGTACGAAGTCTTCTTTGTCGCGTCTTCAAGCCACACTGTAAACCGTGTGGTACCAAAGGCACTTGGAGTGAGCGCAAACGATAAAGTACCATCGGCAGAGATGGATGGTCGTGATGAAAATATTTCAGTGGCGGAAGTGGGTGGGCTTCGCATCGGCTTATGTGCTATGACGTTAAAGGTCACATTCTGTTGTTGCGGGGGCGGCACGTCAAGCACGAATCCTTGACGAATGTGCTGAAATGGCACTCCACTTCGATTACAATCTGCATGAGAAAGCAGGCTGTTGAAGGGAGGCGCTGACACGCAATTCGAATTCTCAAAAACTACGACGGAATTCACAAAATTCGAATTCTCAAAAACGACGTCGGAGGTGGCAAAACGGAAACGAATCATGTGGATCGTGAGCAGACGGCTAGAATTGTTGTCCGGACGGGGTGCCCCCAGCCATCCATATGGAGACTGGTTTGCCGGCTGTAGTGGGCCATTGTCCATCAAAATAATTTCAAGAATCTCGTCTCCGTATCGCGATGGCGTTGCCCAAACACGCAAAATGGCCGTACCGTTGCAAGAGCCAAACGCTCCTGTCCATGGCAGGTCAAGGCCAGGCTGGGATTGGCATCCAGCACCAGGCACGGCCAATTCATCGCATACCACCTCGACGCATGCCACCAGGCCAGTGTTTGAGACACTTTTGACTCCGAATCGAAGTTGCTGCTCGTCCTCATCAAACATTCCTGGTGTGATGGAGAAAAAGATTTTTCTAACGAACATGTGATCGACTGTAAGTTCTGCGGTGTACTCATTTGCGGAATGAAGCTTTTCGTAAAAGGATTCTCTCACGGATTCCATCTCAAATTCAGGAGGACTGTTGATGGGCTCGACTACCAGCGTCACGTTGCGGTCAAAGTACAAATGACCATCCGTCGCCTTTACATTCAAAAGAATCCGACCATTTCTGAATGGGACGAGTGTAAAAAAAAGCGTCCCACTCTGTGAATCCATGTGAATCGAGTTTGGGGCGCCCTCAAAAAGCTGATGGCTTCCGCTGTCTTCAAATAGCCGCCATGCTTGATCCACGGTCGATCCTAGTGGCGTTCCAGGACAGTCGGGCACACAAAAGTCGAGTGCAGAGATGATGAAGGACATAGGCTGCTGAGCTCGCTCACACCGACCGCTGCTGATGTTGGTGGCAACCATGGGCGGTTCACGGGCGCCCTCGTAGACAAGCACCAACCCCCCATAGACAAAATCAAAGTAGGGCTGGTCGTTGACCTCTTGAACAATCACGAGAAGTCGATGAGTAGTAGTGTTGACACCTCCGTTCTCGACCCCACCGTCATCGACGAGAGTAATCGAGACATTGCCTTGCCCACTGTTGACGGCGTTAACATCCAGGCTGCCATTCGGGTAAATACGAAACCAGCTGATCTCCCTAACGTGCTCCAGGCTATGGTCATAATCAAATGGAGCACAATTAAGCCCCTCGCTATTCTTGTCGCGTATCAAATCTCCGCCTGCAAACACCGAAAATGTTAGATTCTGCTGGCGTTCTTTGACGTACGGATTGAAGACAGGATTAGTGCAATCCAGCGTTGAAGCTCCGGGAGAAACTGGAATCCATCCCTGAATCTGCTGGTGAGAACCCTCAATGAGGGTGAGGCTATGGGGCAAACAGAAGACGGGAGGGTTATTGAGCTGAATCACATTGATCTGAACGAAGTGGACGTCTGAGGTATTGTCATTGTGTTCAGATCTGTGCCATCCGCTCTCATCAACTCCTGCAATTCCATCATCAACAAGTACAACGCTCATGTTTGCCTTGCCATGCACATCCTGAGATAGCTCCAAAAACAAGGTGCCGTCAGATGAAATTCGAGGATTTGTCGCAAACAGACCTTGAGTTCCCCCCACTTGCGTGACAACAAATGTCAGATTTTGCCCGGCGTCAGCAGCGCCACCCCCAGGATTGATGCCAAAGGCAAAATTTAATTCGGTCCACTTTCTTTCAATGGTCTGCGGAAAATTTCCGTTTTCGATCACGTCCAATGATTGTGGAAGATCGAAGTACGGCCGGATATTAAGAGGAAGGACGTCAATGACGAAGGCGGAGGAGGATTGATTTACGCCACCAAATTCTGTGCCGCCGTCGTCCACAAGCGTTACGTTAAAGGCGATCCTTCCGGTGCGAAACTGGTTGAGTTCATAGATCAAGGTTCCTTCAGGGTTAATTGTGGGCGCAAGCCGGAAAATTCCGATGTCTCCTTCCATGTGCTGGACCAAAAATGTCACTGTCTGTCCTTCTGTGGCTTTTTCAGGGCAAAATGACAGCGAGCCCAGCCGTGCAGTCATTTTGGGACAATGCACCGCGCAGCCCGAGTCATCAGACATGAGGTGTCTGCGCGCTGAATACGGTGTGTGATCGTTTGCGTACATCGTACTATTCGCGTTTGCTGGAATGGAACAGTCATCACCAGTCCACCCCGCGATGCACTCACATCTGCTGGCGCCAGTCGCATTCTGGTACGAATTGGAAGGACAGAGCTTGCAGGTAGTGTGGTTGAACTCGTCCTGGTACGTGCCTGGAGGACACAGCCTCGTTGAAAGGGGGCGAGCGTAGGCATCCATGTAGGCTCCCTTGCCTGAAACACAGTGATCAAGACTTGGCGAGCCCCGCGTGGAAACTGTCAAAGCAGGACACGGCCAGCACTCGAGCGCTGTCAAACTGTACGTGTTAGCTGGGCACTCTGTTGAAACCATGAAAATCTCCACGGTCCCTATACCGACTCTTTGAAGTTCTGAATTTACGCTGCGATGGGTAAGTTTTGTCGCTAATATTACAGCTGCTTCTGCGTTGCCTGATAAGATGGCAATATCCACGAGCAGGCGGGTTGAAGTGAGACGGCGCTCCGGCGCAAAGAGAACCTGTCGTCGTTCAATTTGCTCTTCCGTTATATTTCTAATCATCGCCACTGATGGCTTCACACCGACGGCTCGGGCGATACTCAAAATAAGAAAATACTGTTTTTCTTCATCAAATGATTCTATAGACATGTTGACCGCCAGCCTTGTTGTCACAACGAAGGTGGCGAGCTCCTGAGCTGATGAATTACAAATCACCATGGGAGGCAGACTGTGACAATCGCCCTTGAGACGCACTGGCATCACACGACAAAAGTCCTCTGCTGATGGCAGCTCGGGTGCAGACTCCTGAAATCCGAGACTACGCACAATTGCAAAATGTTTTACTACTCTTGTGTCCTGTTCTGACAACAGGGTTGAAGCTCTGTTCACCTCAAACACGGAAGGCACTGTGAAGAGAGGTGGATCGTTGACCATACTCACCGCAACATTGAACTCTCCGACACCGACACCTCCAAAAGAGTCGAACGCCGTGAGCAAAACTTTTGCCTGACCAAAATGGCCCAGTCGCACTGAGATTTTGAGAGAATGTTTGCATTTGGCAATATTGCCGGCTTCTAGTGCTTCTCGTACATCATCAGTGAGCTCCAATCCGTCCACCAGCGAGCACCAGGAAAACCGTGCTTTGTAGCCGCGTGGCCCATTCAATCCGGTCCCCGCTGTTGTGCAGTTTGCATACGAGGTACCCTCGAACACAAATGGGAACACGCAGTCTTGAGCTGGCGCTCCAGCAGCACCCTGAGCTTGTGTCACCATGGAAACTTCTAGCAGATCGGGCTCGCTGGTGTTGACCTTGAATTTCACGGAGTCCCCGGCAAAGTTTGTGTAGGAATCATGATCGATAAATGCATAGTCACCTTGTAAATCTTCCGCTGTTGTCAAATGAATGAAAATAGGTTCCTGGTTTTCAATCATGTGCAGGTCAGGCAAAAAAGCTCGTGGGATACTTTGTATGGGCTCCACAATGACAGCAATCGGCAGCACTTGTTGAAGCCCAAACGCGTCAGTGGCAGTGAGATTGATTTGGATATCATCATCCGAGTGCGAATGCTCGAAAGACGCAAAATGCAGCACAAGGTCGTCGCCTTCGAGAGTGGCATTCACCTTCCATGGTCGAGAGCTATTGACCGAAAGAACATGCGAATCAGCCCCAGCTGGCCCAGACATGCATGCCTCTTGGACAATGAGTAGTGAGCAATTGTCGACATCGCCAAATACAAAAGATACGTTGATGCGTACGTCCGGACTGTTTTCTGGCACCCTCAATGTTCCATTTGGCAACTCGGGGAGAGACCGCTGTACAAACGGTCTGTCGGGTACGGGTATGATAGTCACTGAAAGTATGGCTGAGACGTTTGCCCCTAGAGAATCGGTTGCCGTGAGTGATAATGCTGCGAGACCATGCATGTTGGCGAGCGGCAGAATCGATAAATTCTGAGTGATACTCTGGCCATGGAGGAGCCATGGTGTGAGCGAACGAACTGAAAAATTCATCCGATCTACCTCGGCAAGTTCGTCATGCTGATCCAACATATCTACATCTGTAAAATAATGATACAAAATCAAGTCCGACTTCGAGACGTCTTCATACATTGTAATGTTGGGCAGTGCGTGCTCTAAATATGGCGGATGGTTGACGTGCTGCACGATAACAATCAGCGGAGGAATGGTCTGTAGGCCGTTTCCATCAGTAGCGGTGACATTGAACGTCCCATGCTGATGAAGACCAGGATGAAGCACCAGCTCCACGTCGTTTCCGTCGACAATGGTCGCATTCAACCTTGACGGCTGACTGCTGGTCACTTGCATGGTATTGCTTCCTCGAAATAAATATTTTATTGTTTTTCTTTCCCTTTCATCTGCATCCCCTATGAAATCATACGCTAGAAACGAGACCTCAGTCGACCGACAGGCAGGAACCAGGCAGAAGCCACCATCCTCCAAGATTATCAGGGGCCCCAAGGCAATGGGGCGGTCTGGAACTGGTCTGAAAACAACAATCACCGTCTGAGAGGTTGACAGCCCAGACACAGGCGACGAGACCGTAATCTGAAGCTCCACCACTCCATGCCTATGTGGCATCGGACGTAATTGTAGTGAGGCGTTGTGGCAGTAGGGATTGCAGTTGGTCAAGAGAGCAAGCCCTTCTTCCAGCACGAGCACAGTCTTGTTGTTTGCAGAGTCCCAATCTGGCGATGTCGCCGGAGCTTTAGTACGAAGAAGTTGGACCGAAGTCTGGATTTCTTGTTGATCTGCCCTCACCCACAGACCACTGTCGACCGCGATATCCGTGACTATGTTCTTAACCACTGTCGTGTCTTCATCTACGATAATCACGGGCGGTACAGTGAACCGAGGAGGTATCGCGCCAACCTCATTAGTGCAACGCGAGAAAATCTTGCCGAGGCGCACGAGACTTGCCCACACGTCCAGCCCGCATTCATGGGTTTCACTGGAGTTCACCAGAAATTCATGGACTTGGAACAGGCTCTCACTTGTAGTTGCCGCAATTCTCAGGTTTAACTCGATCATGTGCGCGTCAGCACTCGAGGAGGACTCGTTATGCGTTGAGTTTGTGTAGTTTACACTATGCGTTGGGTTGTTATGGTTGACTTCTGCGTTCGGCCTCGTGTTGGCTTGAACTCTACTCATGTTTGCCACCATCACCATGTTCGGATCAGTGCCGGCACATGAAGCGACTCGTCGACGGATTTCAAACAGACCAAGATCGTCCAAGAGCAATGACTGCACTTCAAAACTCAACTCCACGAAACCAGCTAGAACGTGGATTCTGGTCTTTTGTGTTTTATTATTATGAGCTTGTTGTTTCTCTATTTCCTCCAGTCCGCCGTCATCAAGGACTGATATTGTCAAGGTAGTAACTCCAGCAGCACCCAGGCTCAGTTTGAGCACTATGCTCCCGTCTGCGCGTATGTGCGGAACAATTTGTGGGTCGAGCAAGTTGCCTTGCTCAAGTACTGTGAAAGTCAAGGTCTGTGACCCTTCTTCGTACGGCCCTGCAGACGAATTCAAGGCCGCGGGTACGACGTACATGGTACCCGTTTCATCTGGCCACACACAGTCGCAGACTTGATCAGATTGTTGGCAAAGATGTGGCCCAGGACACGGAGAACAGCATTTCTGAGCAATCATGATGCTGTTCTCGTGGTGAATTAGCCTTGTCGGTTCGCAGTTCACCCACATGTAAATATCACGCGGCAGTCCAATTGTCGGGCGCGTGTTGACGGGGATGATTTGGAGTGTAAACGTCTGGAGGTCGCTGGTATCTAGTCCTCCAAAAGCGTTTCCGCCGGTATCTTGAGCTGTAAAGGACAGGATGCTTTCGCCCCATGAGTATCCCCCAATGTGCAGAGCCACAACCCCATCCATACCGAGATCAGGAGGACTGTCAAAAACAATTGTCGACCCAGTCATTCCCTCAAAGTGGAATGTGAGATTCTGGAACAGTTCGTTTGCGGGCCCCTGGATGTTTCCAAGACGCCTTTGAGACATACGAAGGTAGTCCGGAGTGGTCGGGCCATAGTTGCGAGGGTCAGACCAAAACCAGTTGTGAATGAAGTCATGGCTCCGGTGCAGATAGCTTTCGCTGTGTTCTAGCAACGTTATGGTGGAATGATTGAACGAGAAAATTGGTCGATCGTTGACAGGCCTCACAACAACGGTGATAAATGAGGGTTCAGACGTATCATCATCGTGTTCGCCGTCAGTTGCTCCATCATCGACGAGAATGATCCGTATCCGGGCATGTCCGTTTTCATGGAGGGCGAGCTTAAAGGCAAAAGTACCGTTTGCAGACATTGATAGCGTGTCAAACAACTGGGTATTTCCGTCGACAATTTCCATCTTGAAAGTTAGTTGTTGATGTTCTTCGTTAGAGCTATACGGCGAGTCAGAGTAGTAGATGCCGATCTCCGAGGCTTCTGGAAACAGGCCTTTCGAGATGTTCAAAGCAAACCGGTGCTGCAGCCACGGGTGATCCTCCAAGGTTATCACATCGGAAAGTGGCAATTTAAATGCAGGCGGATGGTTGATAGGATGGACTCGAATGGTAAAGTTGGACCATGGTGTTGTCCGTCCTGAGGTTGAGACCAGCCGG
>Ga0315905_10001523_pt1 | contig 24928 bp, 32 predicted proteins | sample LakEriMetagenome_5_FD_203522 | JGI IMG/M metagenome (GOLD analysis project Ga0315905, IMG submission 203522) | Freshwater fungal communities from buoy surface, Lake Erie, Ohio, United States - Buoy 4 MA121 | ecosystem: Environmental > Aquatic > Freshwater > Lake | place: USA: Lake Erie, Ohio...
GATTATCCCGTTAATCGTATACTTGATGTTTTACTTACCGACAAGATCGTTGGAGTCGCTAGCGGAAGAGCCGAATTTGGTCCTAGGGCATTGGGGAACAGAAGCCTACTCGCCGATCCGAGGGGAACAGAAATAAAGGATAAAGTAAATGAAATTAAACGTAGACAAAAATTCAGACCATTTGCGCCAATCATTTTGGAGGAGTATGCTGATACTTACTTTGATATGCCTCGTGGTTTCAGTAATAGTAGGTATATGCAAGTCATCAGTCGTTGTAGGGTACCTGACTTATTTCCTGCTGTCATTCATATCGACAGGACTAGTCGTGTGCAGACAGTACCAAAAGATGGTTCGGGAATCAGAGAGCTATTAGAAAAATGGTATGTACTAACCGGTTGCCCAATGTTACTTAACACTAGCTTAAACGTTAGGGGAGAGCCAATGGTCAATGACCGTATTGATGCAGATAGATTTGAAAACTTATATGGCGTTAAAGTACTGTCATAAGTATATGAATGCTACGAGATGTATTTTACTTTGGCAATAAGCCAAATAGTCACCCAAGAGAACAATATGCAAATGACTTAGCACACGCTAGGTCATTGTCCACTACAGAACACTTTTGGGTAATCACAGAGCATTGTGACTACAAGAACTTTGATTGGGACTGGGACTTTGATTTCTTGCCTGACGAAGATGTTTGGACTAAAGACTTTAACAATGTATGGCCTAGCGAGTTTGACAAAGATAGTGGCACTTGGCTATGCACAGAGCTAGATGTTGATACCTTTATCTATCGTACAGATGTACAGCCAATCAAATTAAAAAATCAATCTTGGAAATTTCATTCTCCCGTTGATTTGTCTAGTATTGATCTTTCATGGACACCTGAACCAACCGAACCACCATACATATATACGTGGGGCAACAAATATATACCAGCAGAAATAGAACCAACACTAGAGTATTATGTAGATGGAGCAGTTGATAGAAAGTACATGGGTAATGTACGGGTGTTCCCTCAACTCAGCAGATGGACAGAACATGTTAAAGTAGATGAAAACAATTTTGATATGTGCTGGAGACCTGATCCACGTGAGCCAGCATTCATATATGTATGGGGAAACAAATATGAACCCGCAGAAATTAAGCCCACGCTAGAATATGTTGTACCAGGCGCCATCAATAAAAAATATATGGGTGTTGTATTAGTTGAACCAGAACTTGATAGATGGGTCGAGCACATTAAAGTATCGGTTGAGTTTGATAAATCATGGAGGCCAGATCCTAGAGAGCCCGCATTCATATATGTGTGGGGTAATAAGTATGATCCGGCAGAAGTCAAACCTACATTAGAATATATAGTACCCGGTGCTATTGATAAGAAGTACATGGGTATTGTAGAACTAGAACCTGAATGGGATCGATGGAAAGAACATATATTAGTAGATAGAACTACATTTGACTTTAGTTGGAGACCAGACCCTAACTTACATGAACCACCTTATATCTATGTATGGGGTAACAAATTTCACCCTGCTGAACAAAAATCAACATTAGAATATATTGTGCCGGGTGCTACTGAAAAGAAGTACATGGGTATTGTAGACTTAGCACCTGAATGGGATCGATGGAATATGTTAATTCCCATTGACATGGATAGCTTTGACTTTAGATGGAGACCTGATCCTAATCTACATGAGCCACCACTGATATATGTATTTGGAAACAAGTGGCATGATAGCAAGACTGAACCCACAATAGAATATGTTGCTCCCGGCGCTGTTGTTAAGAAGTACATGGATCACCCTGTTGCTATACCTAAAAGTGATATGTCATTGTGGACTGTCAATAACAAAGAAGACTTAGATACATTTGATTTTAGTTGGAGACCTAACCCACACAGCCCATTACAACTATATCAATGGGTTGATAACGGTCCTAGATACAATCAACCAAATGCTACTGAAGTTGTATTGATGGAGTATGTAGATGACAATAGAAAAGTGTTTGTTAATCGTTATCAAATTAAAACTACACTAGAAGAATTAATAGAAGAACATATTGACGAAGTGTTTTGGGCATTGAATCCTGACTTGGCATATGACAGATTTGATTTTAATTGGAGACCTACAAACGAAAACTTCCGTCATATTAACGTATTTGGTAATGAGTATAGCAAGAACACACAAACATACTACATCAATGGACCTATGTATAAACTAGGTCACCGTGAATATAATTATATTGAACAAGATTTTGATATTGAATCTAATTTAAGTATGTTCTATATCGACAGAGGTCGTGGAGCTGATAGATATGAAGCATTGAAACTACGTTATCCTCAACTACAAAAAACTAGATATCTTAACAGTTGGGTAGAGACTATTCAACGTTGCTGTAATAAGAGTGAAACGAAACTCTTTTGGGTATTGAACAGTGAACTAGATTACAGTGAGTTTATGTTTGACTTCTATCCTAGCCCATGGCAGATGGATATGGTTCATGTATTCGGAACACAATGGAGTCATTGGGGTAATACTTATCTAGTGAATAAAGAAACGTTTGAAGAATCAACAAAATATATCAAGGTCATTGAGCATTTGAATATTCTAAACTTTGTTAAGAACAAACGTGCTAAAGCAGTTGAGACATTGTATGATATTGTTTATATTGACCACGGCAACATAGAACATACAACAGGTACAGTGGTCAAGTATGAAGAAAGTTATTTGAAGACATTCAAAAACATGTTAGCAATACTACCAACCAAGAAAGAACATTATGTTTGGGTATGTAGTACAATTTGTGATTATGATAATTTTGATTTTACATATATTTGTGATCCTTATGCCAAAGATCAATTACATGTATTTCCTAGCGACAAGCAAAAGTTTGGTGATACGTTTTTAGTTGACGTAAACAAATTAAGAACATTGATTGATAGTATGGATGTGTTAGAAGACTATGTAAAAATAAACTACAATCAACATCAATCTACTAAACGATTACCTGCACCCGTTTTTATAAATGAAAGTGATACACATGTCTCTATTAACAATTTTGATTTTAATTGGCCTTATGCTACGATACTCTCGGCAGACAACAAAGAAATAAAAGTAATTGACAATGAACCTATGAGTTTATGGTCAACTGAAACAAAGAATATTGTTGTTCATAGTGCAGGTGGAACGTGTGTTACTATACCACGTGAAGCCAAAGACTATGTAAAAAAAGAGTTATACGATTATCCATATATCAAACATGTAGCTAAGCCTGTACATAGTAATCCTTTAGATATTGTATTCTTTAGTAACGGTGAAGCTGGTGCTGATGAAAACTATGAGCATTTATTATTTGCTACAGCTGGATTATCTAATAGAGTTATTAGAGTTGACGGCATTAATGGTCGTGTTGCAAGTCAACATGCGGCTGCAAATGCAAGTAACACATCGTGGTACTTCTTAGTCAATGCTAAACTTAAAGTTAATAAAAAGTTTGATTGGGATTGGCAACCGGACAGATTACAGATACCAAAACATTATATCTTTACTGCAACCAATCCAGTCAATCATTTAGAGTATGGTCATCAAGCTATTGTTGCTAACAATAAGAAGTTGACATTGAATACTGTGGTAAAAGGATTAGACTTTACTATGGACAGTGAACACGAAGTTGTACAAATTAATAGTGGAATAGGTATGTACAATACCAGTATATGGGATACGTGGCGAACAGCCTTCCGTGAAGTATTGAAGTTAAAATATTATACTGAACACAATGATGATTTAGAAGCTAAATTTAGATTAAGTTCATGGCTAAATTTAGGTGACGGGAAGTTTGGTGAATACAGTACTATAGCGGCATTGGATGCATGCCGCTATTATGAGACGGTTAACGGAGATTTGAACAAATTAAGGTTAAGTTATGACTGGGATTGGTTAAAAACGTACTTTGAGGATAAAATGTAATAGTTTTGTAATGCGCTAATATAATATTAGCATAAATACATTACTATGAAAAAACTACTAATATCCCTATTTGTACTTGTTACTTCATTAGCATCTGCACAGATGCCGACTTCAACAGTACCACTACCCGCAGATATTGCCGCAATTAAGAAAGCAAACGTTCTTATTGTGGCAATGACCAAAAAAGATGTCCCGCCTTTCTTCTCCGGAGAAGGTGATAATATTCGAGGTCTTGACGTTGAGATTGCCAAACGAATTGGTGTATTACTTGGCGTCCCTGTACAGTTCAGACGAGATGCAGAAAGTTTTGCTGAAGTTGTTGAACAAGTGCGTGACGGCAGAGCAGACATTGCAGTTAGTAAACTATCAGTAACTGGTCCACGTTTACAAGTTGTTAAGTTCAGCGCACCCTATGTTAAATTAAGACAGAGTTTAGTTATTAATCGTTTATGGTTAAGTCAGAACAGTCAAGGTAAAGAAGTATATCAAGTTATCCGTGACTTCAATGGTAAGATAAGTTTTATCCGTAACTCAAGTTATGATACATTCGCCCGTATTAACTTCCCCAATGCAACATTCCTTCCGGAAGACAAATGGGATGTGATTATCGACAAAGTTACACGTGGTGACATTGCTGCCGCATATCGTGACGAATTTGAAATCAAGAAAATTGCTTTTGAAAAGCCTGATGCAGCCATTACTACAAAGAGTATTACAATCTCTGACAGTGTAGATAACATTGCAGTGGCAGTGAATCCAAAATCAATTCAACTATTGAGTATGGTTGATTATGTGATTAAAAATGAATTCAGCAACATTGACACTAAAAAGTTAATGGACAGATACAAATCAGAAAAGAAATAAGGACACATCATGACAACAGCACATTTAAAAAGTTTCCTGATTAGTCCTTGGACTATCTTAGGATCAATTATAGTAGGTATCCTAAGCGGAGTATATATTCCTGAGTTTAGTATTAGCCTTGACAGTATTGGTAGTATCTATATTAGTTTGTTAAAGGTAGTTGTATTACCATTCTTATTAGCAACTATCCTAGTTGGTATCATTGGCTTGCTACAAAAAGAAGGCAGTCAAACATTAATTCGTAAAATCATCATTGGCTTTGTCAGCAGTATGTTTATTGCCGCGGTCATAGGAGTAGGTACTGTAATGGTCACCGGTACAGAAATGACACCTGAGAAGAAAACACAGCTTGGTGTACTAGTCAACGACAAAGACAGCGGCACTGATTTAAACATCACGCTTAAAGAACCAATGCCGCAGGCAGCAGAAGTTAGTGCTGGTAAGATGGCAGAGAAGTTTATTCCAGAAAATATCTTTAACACACTAAACAATGGTGAGAGTTTGAAGATTGTGATCTTTTGTTTGATCTTTGGTGTTGCCCTTGGACACTTGAAGACAGAAGGTCAACGCATGTTGGTTGAAGTACTAAAGAGTATTCAACAAGCAAGTATTAGCATCTTTAAGTTCTTAAACTATTTCTTGCCCATTGCACTATTAGCAATGATTTCATCACAAGTTGGTAAAGTAGGCGTGGGAATCTTTATGACCATGTTTGACTTTGTGTTCCAACAGTTTATTGGCGGGATGCTAGTTATTGCGCTAGGTACAGTTGTAATCTGGATGCGCAGTGGATTGAGTCTAATGACTGTTATCCGTGAAACTAAAGAGACATTGATTGTTGCTGTTAGTTCACGTAGTTCATTGGCTTGTATCCCATATGCACAAGAAGCACTACACAGACTACACTTTGACAAAGGCGGAGTTGAACTAACTGTTCCACTAAGTTTCACTGTTAACCGTATCGGTAGTATCGTTTACTATGCTATTGCTACTGTATTCATTGCCAACATCTATGATGCTCCATTAGGTCTAACGGGACTAGCAGTTGTATTGTTTGGTAGTATCTTAGCAGGTTTAGCAAGTGCAGGTACAACGGGCATCCTTACAGTTGCTACGGTAGCAGTTGTTTGTGACTTGTTAAAACTTCCAAGTGAAGCGGTATTAGTATTACTAATTGCAGTTGATCCATTAATGGATATGATTCGTACTGCAAGTCACGTACACGGTAACGTGGCAGTTACAGCGTTTGTCTGCGATAAAGAGGTAGTACCGGATGGACAAACTTAAAGATTTTTTCTTTGGGTTACTAACTTACATAGGCGAAAGTCCATTTCGCCTATTCACCGTAGTCTTTCTTTGCCTATTCATTTTTTTAGGATGGGTAGCCTACAGCGAAAAAGATGCCTTTATGGCAAGCTATCGTGCTCAACAAGCCATGCCAAAGATGAATGGCAAGTATGAAGAAGCATACAAGTTCCTATTAAAGCACACAGAAATAGAACTAGTGTCTATCATGGAAGTTAATACTCTATCAAACACAAGAAAGATTGCGTTCTTATCTACACGCAATGGTGGAAAGATTACAGAACATAATGGATTAGACGTTGGACTGTTTAGTAAAAACTACGACAATAATAATGATGTTATCAGTCTAATGTCTGGTAAGATTCCATGTAGCCCGTATCTTAAACCGCAAAGTCTTATTGGCTTTGTCTACAAAGACAACGGTGTTAACTATATGTGTCGTATTAGTGTACCAGCTGAACCTGGTGTGTTTATAGGACAGATAAGTGTTGGTTGGAAAGAACAACCCGCTGATTTAGAAGCCGCACACACGGCATTAGTCATTGCTTCGGCATTACTATTTAAAAAATAAGGGAAAATAATGGCTATCAATCAGATTTTTAACTTAAAGAATACCACCATAGCGTCATGGCGTCAAGGTGATCGAGACAACAAATACCCCCAGTGGTTGCTTGACAATGGCGTATGGATCAGTAATAACGCCTGGGCATTTGATGTTACTGCCACGGTGTACTTTCCATCTGATGGTTATTACAACTTCAAGTATACTGCTGACAATTATGCCAGATTTATCATTGACGGGTTCGAACTTCCTGAAAGCAACAACTTTACAAAAATATTCAGTGAAATAGTATGGGTCACGGCCGGCAACCACACTATCCGTTGTAAAGCCAGTGACAAAGGCAACACCAACAGAAGTTGTGCTATGATTATTGATGATGACACACAGTTGGTTCGTGTTTGGAACTTGATGACCAATGGCTCTACAAACTGGCAAAACAATCCAGTCAAAATAGAGCGCCGTCCCACTCAAAGCAATTACTGTAAACTGATGAATGACTTTGGTGTTTGGCCCAGTACAGGCGAAACTTTTGACAACACTTGGATGGTTGACTTTCCAGTTGATGCCTACTATAACTTTAGAGGCTCAGTGGATGATTCAGGTCAGGCCTGGATAGATGGTCAACAGTTGGCCGACATTGGTGGACATTCTAAAGAATACAACTCTACTAAGTTTATCACCGCTGGTAGAAAGGCTCTGCGTGTCACAGGAAAAAACAACAAAGGTCACAAAGCGGCCGCATTTGTGATCGAAGGCTCTATTAAAGATTTAGTAACCGCCAAAGCCAGTGCTAATTCAGCCAAGGCAGCAGAAAACAAAGCCGCCGCCGATCTAGCAGAAGCACAAGGAAAATTTGTTGAAGCCAAATGGATAGTTGTTCCTGTTGAAAGTGTGACACTAAAGACTGACTTTCCCGGAGGTTTTAGTGCGTCAGCAACTGCTGAAGCCAAAGCAAGTGCCGAAGCAGGTGCAGGCGCCGGTTATACCAGTACTGGTGCTCAAGCACATATAGGCGCTAGCGCAGGAGTAGGTGTTAGTGCAGGAGCCAGTGTTGGAAATGAATATGTAGGTTGTGATGTTCGTGTTTGGGTAAGCGTAGAAGCCGTAGCTGAAACACATGCAAGTGCTGGCCTTGATGGTTATAACGCTTATGTAACCGCAGGCGTAAATTGTACTGTTCGTGCTGAAGCAGGCGCCGAAATTGGTATTCATGCTGGCCCGGCCGGTGCTGATGCCAATGGATGTGTTTATGCTGAATCTGGTGTCAAAGCAGAAGTGGTAGTTGAAGTTGGAATGAACGGGTACCAACTTGAAGGCGGCATGAGCATAGGTACTTGCGTGGGAGTACAAGGCGAAGGTACTGTGACATTCAGTGGTGCCAGTGGAACAGCAGGTGCAGGTGCTAATTATGGAGAAGATCACTTTGAATTAGGAGCAGGCGCACAATCACAATTTAAAGACGGACACTTACGTTTAGGCATAAGTGGAGAAGCGGCCGCATTTGTCGGACTTGAAGTTGATTTGTCTACTGACATTGACACAAACAAGTGTATCAAAGATGCTGTGACTGTTTACCAAACAAGCAAAAATCTCTACGAACACCGCAAGCAGATTTACAACAATGCCGTATCTCTGTCTAACCAAGCACAGTCTCAATTAACTAACCTAATAGGTAGCAGAGCCAACGACACTGCAAAAACATTCGTTGATGCTGGTTATCAAATTGAAAACGGCATTGTCAAAACAGGTGGCAAGATAGCTGATTCTTGTACAGACGCAGCCGGTAAGGCAGTGAAGTTTGTTTCAGGTGGAAAGAAAATTGTGTGTACAATGATGAATGATGAATATGGGTTTGGAAGTTATCGCAATGCCATATGGTTGCATCATAGTGCCAACATGCCAGAAGCTGATGTTTATCAACGCGGATATCACACCTTGTTCTTGCCATTAGTAGCTTATGCTAAAGGCACCGGAGTAACTAATCATTGGGTTAAGAAAGCATTAGAGCATATTGCCCGTCATAGAACTAGAGACATTTATTTAGAAATAAAAGGTCGTCAGAGAAGCCCACTAGGACGAGCATACCGTGCAGTATTAGAGCCGTTATGCTATGTCGTAGGGAAAATTACTAAAGAACAACATAATAAAATTTAAATGAGACTCCCTGCTTTTATATCCGTTGGCATTTTGATAATCGTCCTATTGATTGTGTTATGAAACGTCTAGGTATACTTGGTGGCATGGGCCCGGCAGCTACTGCTGAATTTTACAGAAGACTAGTTGAGCAGACACCTGCATCATACGATCAGGCCCATATACCCGTGATTATTTGGGCCGACCCTACAGTGCCCGATCGTAGTACCAGCTTGATGAATAGAAATGATCTTCCGTGGGAAAAACTTAAAGCAGGTATATTAGGTCTTAAAAATGCAGGGTGCGACCGCATAGTAATACCATGTAACACAGCACATTTTTGGTACGATAGGATGAGTAAATTGGGAGTACCAATCATACATATTGTAGGTAGTGTAGCAGAAGAATTAAGGTTTTTGAAAATATACAGTGGTGCTATCGGGATCATAGGTACAAAAGCTACTATGAGTTTGGGATTATATCAAAGTTATTTGAATGATCTCGGTTGGTCATGTATAACTCCTAGTACATATGAAATGGACACCTATGTGCAACCAGCAATTGAATTAATAAAGTCAAATGATATTGAAGCCGCACATGACCTTTTAATGATTGCAATAGACAAGTTAATGTCGTACGGTGTAAAAGCTATAGTATTGGGTTGTACAGAGATACCCCTAGCAATCAAAGAAACTCAATATAAAAATATTCCATTAATCAACAGCATTGATAGTTTGGTTAAGTTAGCCATAAAAGAGTTTGACAGACCGTAAGAATAAATATATAATGTAAGTTATTGCTGTATGAAGCAAAGAGAAAAGTGTTCTGGACGGGGGTGCGAATCCCCCCAGGTCCACCATAATAGGATTTAACATGGATGAAACGTATTCACTTTGGAAGTTTGTTAATGTAGATTGTGTCAACTACATTTGTATTAACAATTATTCCAAAAGACATGCTAGACGTATTATGATGGGCCTGACCTAGATTCGACAGGGCAACAAGTAAATTAGTGGACAGCTCGGCAAAGCAGAAGCCGTAGGATTGGGGTCTCCCGATTGTAGAAGCAAAAAAAGTAAACGCAAACGACTCACAGTTCGCATTAGCTGCCTAAACTCAGCTTAGGGTAAGACATACCTCGTAACAGAAACTCACTAAAGGCTCTTCGGAGCCTTTTTTAACGGATATATTGTCATATATTTGTCATCATATTCTAAATAAATACAAGATGAAAACATACCGCTCAATCTTTGTTAGTGATGTGCATCTTGGAACCAAAGACAGTCAAGCGGATAAGTTAAACAATTTTCTCAAACATAACTCATGTGATACATTGTATCTAGTGGGTGATATAATAGATGCATGGAAGATACAACAAAATCGTTGGCGTTGGAAACAAAGTCATACCAATGTTGTTCGTAGAGTATTAGGTCATGCCAAACGTGGAACTAGAGTAGTATTCATAGCAGGCAATCATGATGAATTTCTAAGACCAATGATACCATATGGATTTAGTTTTGGTTTAATAGAAATACACAATCAAATAGAGCACATAGGTGCAGATGGCAAACATTATTTAGTTACACATGGAGATTTGTTTGACGGTATTACACGACTAGCACCCTGGCTTAGTTTTTTAGGAGATAGGGCATATGATTTCATCTTGGGACTTAATACTAAATTTAATTGGTTGCGTCATCGCATGGGTTTTGGTTATTGGAGTCTTAGCCAGTATCTTAAGCAAAGGGTCAAAAAGGCAGTTGACTTTATCTTCCAGTTTGAACGCAACCTCGTTGCTTACTGCAAAAAACGTGGATTTGACGGTGTGGTCTGCGGTCACATTCACCACGCTGAAATAAAAATCATAGACGGCATAGTATATATGAATGATGGGGATTGGGTAGAGTCATGCACAGCACTCGTGGAACATCATGACGGACGATGGGAAATCATAACTTGGACTAAGGAGAAAGATAATGTGGATACTAATACTGATAGCAGTTCACGTGAACAATCCTCAGGACGTTCCGGGAAGAATAGAACTAACATTCAAAGATCAAGTAAGTTGCGAAATGACCCTGGCTTCAATGAAGTGGCAACTAAAATTTAATAATTTTAAGGTAGAAGGCGTATGCAAAAAACAATAAGTGATAAAATTACTATAGTAGTGCCCTGTAAGAATGAAGAAAACTATATTCACTATCTACTAGACGCATTGCGTGGACAAGATATAAGCGACACTAGAATTATCATTGCTGATTGTTCAACTGACAATACTAGACAGGTCATAAAAGATAACAGTACAGGATTGAATGTTGAAATTATCGATGGTGGTCCTGTTTCACTTGCCAAGAACAATGGAGCACGTCTAGTCACTACCCCATATATCTTATTCATTGATGCCGATGTTCGGTTCTTTAAGAATACTGTTATTCAAGATGCTGTTGACAAGATAGAATCCATGAATTTGGATCTTATTGGATTGAATATAAAATGCTATGATAAGGACATACGAGCAAAGATTGGGTTCACTGCATTTAACTTAATCAATCACACATTAAAATTTGTTAGTCCGTTTGCTGTTGGTGCATTTATGTTAACTCGAAAAGATAAGTTTGAAGAATACGGCGGGTTCCCTGAAAACTTTTCAACAAGTGAAGACTACTTTTTGTCCAGAAGATATAGTCCTAAAAAGTTTAGAATAATTAAACATCATTTTGGCCAAGACAGCCGCAGATTCAAGAAGATGGGTTACATGGGCATGGCCAAGTACCTGGTCAAGAACTTTGTTAATCGCAACAACCGAGCATATTGGGATAGTTTAGATTCTTCTAAATATTGGAGCTAGTATTTTACCCTTTTCTATATCTTTTCCTTGACACGTGTATTATAATAATGAATAGGAGAATATATGTCACAGACACTAAAAAACTTAGAGTACGCACTTGCGGGTGAGAGCATGGCTCACATCAAGTATCGTTACTTTGCAAAACTTGCCCGAGCAGAGGGCTTTGAAGATGTTGCAAAACATTTTGAACATACAGCCGACCAAGAGATATTACATGCTTGGGGTCACTTAGAATTACTAATTGGTAAGCCAACTACAAAAGAATGCTTGGAAAAAGCAATTCAAGGTGAGACGGAAGAATTCACAAACATGTATCCTAACATGGAAGCCGATGCTATGATGGAAGGTGCTAATGAAGTGGCACAAGAAATGCGCGGGCAGATTGCTGAAAGTAAAGAACATGCTGAACAATTCGCAGCCGTGCTAGCAAAAGCACAGAAACGTTTTTCTGCATTGAAGCGAGTTGAAGAACGTCACGCTAATGCTTATAAACAAGTATTGGAGAATCTATAATGGAACATGTATGCGTAATCTGTGGTCATATCCACGATGAAGAACTAGAAGGTGTGTGGGAGGATCTTCCTGAAGACTTCCCTTGCCCAGAATGCGGTGGCTTTAAAGCTGACTACGAAGCAATCTAAGTTGATGCTGAACAGTCCAATTAATACAAATTTTGGTTATTACTTATGCAACGGAGTATCATTCCAGTCAAAGATTGATGCTCTATTGTATTCTACTACAATTCAAAAACCAGTTGAATGGATCTTCCACCAAGACACCTTTTTAAAATATCCATGGCATATTGAACCATCTGAAACACTTGACCAATTGTATGATCGTAGGTCACGTGAATTGCGTGAAAAATACGATTATGTAATTCTTAGCTACAGTGGTGGTGCTGACACTAATAATATATTAGAAAGTTTCATTAGACAGAACCTGCACATTGATGAAATTATCATCAATCACATGTCAAGTATAACAAAAAAAACTACGATCCTAGATCCAAACGTTAAGGCTAGTTGGAATTTTGCAGCCGAACATGAGTTGCAAGCAATACCTAGATTAAAATATATCCGCGACAAACTTCCTAAAACTAAAATAACAGAACTAGATGTAAGTGATATGGTGATAAATTCCATGAAGGAATTCGATGATGCTGATTGGGTATTACATCGTAATGGTCAATTGACAATTGGGCAACTGTTCAGATATAACTATTTTCACTTTCGAGAAATTAAAAAGCAATTTGACAAAAATTTGAAGATAGGTATTATTGTAGGTGTAGACAAACCAAAAACTAAGATAAAATCAGATAACAAGTTTTACATTTATTTTAACGACCTGACCACTAACATTGCAACTATAAACGACTTCAACGATGAATATACAAATACTACTGTAGAGTTGTTTTACTGGAGCATCGATTGCTTAGACTTGTTATGTAAACAAGCACATGTTATTAAAAAATGGTTAGAGAAAGCACCGGGAAGACAATACTATTGGAAAAATCCAGATGCCAATGTTGTGCGATTATTTCATGAAAGGTGGTTAAGACCTTTAATATATACAACCTGGGATAACAACTGGTTCCAAGCAGACAAAGCCACTCAGTGGATAAACTGTGAATTTGATTCGTGGTTTATGACTGATGATTCATTTGTTAGGGAAAGAGAATTGTGGAAAAGAGGAATTGATTTTTTAGAAAAAAATCTTTCTGATTTTGTAATTTACAAAAATGATAAACCAGAATACTTAAAACAATTTATACACGAATACTGTATTGGTACTATCAACAGTAAAATAATTATTTGAAGTCGTCCTTTATTAAATAATTTAAAGAAAACGCTGAAATGATACACACAATTAAAACACTATTTACAGCCGCGGCATTGACCATGTCCGGTTTAGCAGTTGCGACAGAGACAATTTCTATTGCATGGGGATTCAATATAGCTTCTAATCAAGCAACTACCTTACGACTTATCGCAGACGATGCAAACAAAACACAATCAAAATACAATTTTATAATAGAAGCTAAACCGGGTGCGGGTGGTAGCATTGCCGCAAATCATATATTGCGTAATCCAAATACGACCCTAGTTGGAATGAGTTCTAGCTTTTTTATTAGACCCTCAATTGAAACAGTAGGAGTACATGATTTAGATAAGTTCAAGCCTATCTTAGTTCAAGGAACAGGAGCACCTCTATTCGTAGTAAGCAAAAAATATAAAAACATTAATGACTTATTAAAACTAGAAAATCCCAATGTAGGTATTAGTGGTGTAGGTAGTATATCTGATATGGTAGCAAATACTCTTAAAGAAAAAAATCCTAACTTGAATATAGTTAATTTTAAGGGAATGATCGATGCCGCAGTTTCAGCCGCAGGTGGACACGTAGATGCGGCAATCACTATTGTAGATGATGCTAAACCCATGATAGATGCTAAGGAGCTTAATGTCATCGGGTACACTGGCACTATAGACCTTAAAGAATATCCTGGCTTGCAACTAACTAAATTTGGAATACAAGGTTCTGATAAGCTAGTTGCAAATTATGCTATTTTTGCATCCAATGACATGCCCAATGAAAAGTATATAGAAATTCATAACATATTGACTAAGTCCTCGAAGTCTGAAGTAGTACTAGCATCGTATAAAAAGGATTTAATTATTCCTTCTAATATAATATTGGAAAAATCTATAGATTGGTATACTTCTGAGCGACAGTACTGGAAAAACACCACAAGCAGATTAATTAAAAGATAAACGAGGAATAAACATGAGCACAGAAGAAGACAAATTCAAACACTCTAAACGTCTACAAAAGGAAGAAAACGCTGTAAAAAAGCAAACCAAAATTGCCAAGGCACATGGTCTCACGGACAAAGACAAAGCAATTAAAGAACCGCATAGGTTAGCAAAACATCATGCTATGGATTGTGGTCAACCCGGTTGTGTGATGTGCGGTAATCCTCGCAAAACGCACAAAGATACACTAACTGCACAAGAGAAACGAATGTTTCAGGATACTGAAAAGATTACAGATAAACATAGTAACGGTCTACCCAAATTTCTTGAATAATATGGGTAAACCCAAGGTACTTTAGCCCCTCTTCTGTGCTATAATGTAACATGGAAATACAAAACTCGCTTGATTGGCAAAAAATTAACAGTGACCTAACCAGTCAACTATCCGGCGTTGGTTATAATCCGGACTTACACAAGATGTTAGCAAACATCACTAAAATGGTATCTGAATTGAGTAGTTTAGAAGTAGAAGCAAGACGAAAGAAGTCTACTCATATGACTCAGGAAAAGGTGAACACCATCAACAAAGCCATCAATCATTTGGAAAAACTGATATTGATGGCTACTCTAATGCGTTGATAGCTATGGCTTTCAACAGGTTGACATTAAATACACATTATGCTATACTTACAGTCTGGCAAATCAAAAAGCATTCAAAAACGACTTGCCCAAAAGTAAAAAGCAAAGGTTGACGATAAATCACTTTACTGCTATACTATGTGTTCAGTTAGTTCATTTTTTTAAGGAAGCAATATGGCATCGCAAGTCTCTGACAATCATACAATCACCAGTGTACAGACACGTAAATCTATTCTTAAAGCGTTTAAAATTAAACGTCCCGTTTTTCTATGGGGACCTCCCGGTATCGGCAAATCAGAAGTGGTTGCTGAAATTGCAGAAGAACTCAAGGGCGCAGTTATTGACTTGCGCATGGCACAAATGGAACCCACTGACATTCGTGGTATTCCCTACTTCAACAAAGACAACGGTAAAATGGACTGGGCTCCCCCGATCGATTTGCCTGATGAAGAATTTGCAAGCAAATACCCAGTTGTTGTATTGTTCTTAGATGAAATGAATTCTGCACCTCCTGCAGTACAGGCAGCAGGTTATCAACTAATTCTTAATCGCCGAGTTGGCAAATACTTCTTGCCGGACAATGTTGTAATTGTTGCGGCAGGTAATCGTGATAGTGACAAAGGTGTTACCTATCGTATGCCAATGCCCCTTGCTAATCGTTTTATTCACTTAGAAATGCGCCCTGACTTTACATCATGGCAACAATGGGCTGTGAACAAGGGCATTCACAAAGACGTTGTAGGTTACTTGTCGTTTGCTAAACAAGATATCTATGACTTTGATTCTAAATCTAGTTCACGTGCGTTTGCAACACCTCGTTCATGGTGTTTCGTTTCTGACTTGTTGAGTGATGAAGACACTGACACTGATACACAATTCAACTTGATTGCAGGTGCAGTAGGTGAAGGTCTTGCTGTTAAGTTTATGGCTCACCGTAAGATTGCAGGTCGTATGCCTGAGCCAAGCGAAATTTTGTCAGGCAAAGTTAAAGATTTGTCAGTGAAAGAAATTTCAGCAATGTATGCTTTGACAATTGGTATGTGCTACGAATTGAAAGATGCAGTTCAAAAGAAAACTAGTAGCAAAGACTTTCACGTTATGGCTCAGAATTTCTTTGACTATATGATGAATAACTTTGAAACTGAATTGGTTGTTATGGGTGCAAAGATTGCATTGAAGACTTATGAGTTACCAATCGAACCAACTCAGTTGAAGAATTTTGATGAATTCCACAAGAAATACGGCAAGTACATTGTGGAAGCTGGTAACTAATTAGTTACTAGTTTTACAGGGTGAGTGTAGTAATATGCTCACCCTTTTTTAATAAGGATTATTATGACCGGTAAGAAATATTTTTATGCAATTGGGCAAAGTGCCCGAGCCCGTGGATTGTCAAAGTCACAGGCCGAAACCTTATATAGTATTGAATCCGCATCTCCTTATGCACGGATTGCATTTGATGCAGGTTATCGTGGATTGTCTTATTGACATTAAATTAAATATGTGTTACAATAATACATAAACAACAAAGGACTATTATGAGTGCAGTACTAAATCCCACAAAAAAAACACGAAGCAAAAAATATGAGGACCTTATCGGACCTACAGATAATAAAATCGATGCACTAGCACGTGAACGTTTAGTTACTGCACGTATCGGTTTGTTGCTACGTCATTCATTCTTTGGTAATCTTGCTACTCGCATGAAATTGATTAACGCTGATGAATGGTGTGGTACAGCGGCTACTGATGGTCAAAAGTTCTATTACAATAGCCGTTTCATTATGAAATTGAAACCAAAAGAAGTTGAATTCTTAGTTGGTCATGAAGTATTGCACGTAGTGTACGATCACATGGGTCGTAGGAATGATCGTGATCCGCAAATCTGGAACATTGCAGATGACTATGCAGTTAATGCTGATTTGAAACGACACAAAGTAGGTGAGTTCATTACTACTGTGCCTTGCTTGTACGAAACCAAGTATGATGGTAAGCCTGCTGAAGAAATCTATGATGACTTGATGAAAAACGTCAAGAAAATTTCTATGGATGATTTGATTGACCAATTGCTTGACGATCACATGGATGGTGATGGTGAAGAAGGTGAAGGCGAAGAAGGAGACAAAGACGGCAAAGGTAAAGGTCGTCCTAAATTGTCACAGGAAGAAAAGGACCGTATTCGTCAGGAAGTTAAGCAAGCTATTATATCTGCCGCACAAAGTGCAGAGGCAGGTACATTGCCTAAAGGTGTTGAACGATTGATTCGTGACACTACTAACCCTGTTATGCCTTGGCGTGAATTGATTCAGACTAATCTGACAAGTTGTATTCGTACAGACTATAGCTGGGCACGTCCTTCACGTAGAAGCTGGCACATGGATGCTATCATGCCCGGTATGACCCCCGGTGAAGAAATCGATGTAGTAGTTACACTTGATATGTCAGGTTCTATCAGCAACAAGCAAGCACAGGCGTTCTTAGGTGAAGTCGGTGGCATGATGAGTTCGTTTGACGGTTACAAAGTACATATTTTCTGTTTTGATACTCGTACATATAACCCACAAGACTTCTCAAGTGAGAACATGGACCTAATTGAGAACTACGAACCTCAAGGTGGTGGAGGCACGGATTTTGATTGTATCTTTGAATACTTGAAAGAAAATGCTATTGAGCCGAAACGTTTGATTGTATTCACTGATGGATACCCTTGCGGTTCATGGGGTGATCCAGAGTATTGCGATACAACATGGATTATTCATGGTGATCCTAATCCGAATCCCCCATTCGGAACATTTGCAATTTATGATGAGGCAAAATAATGATTCAATTATTTGAAATGTTAGGATATGCATTTATTGCAATAGTACTATTTGGAATAGGCTATGCGTTTGTTAAAATTTTTGCTTCTGGACTATCTGCATTAATAAAGCACGATGACTGATATATACGAATCTCCTGATAAAGGTGAGACAGTATATGTTCGTAAATCAGGTTCAAGTGAACGTACTTTGCATAGTCAGAGTGCTAGACAGTCTGACCTTTTAAAAAACTTGAAAGAGGATCAGCTTTGGGGAAATATCAGGCGTGCCGCAAAAACAAATGTTGCACTAGCCGATGCATTGAATAAGGCTAAGATGATTTATGCGCTCATCAAAAAAGAAAACAACTAGATTTATAGCAATGTGGGACATGACCGGACTTGAATGTCTAATCAATGTTACTGCTATTCAAAAAGAACATGAGAAATGGGAAAAAGAAAATATTTTTCGTATTCTTAAAGATCAGATCAGAGAAGTTAAACCGCCGAGTGTTCCTTTAGATAAGATGATACTAAGGGCACGGGTTAATAGCCAACGCCACTATGAAATTTATACATTTGACTCAGAGTTGTCGGAAAAGTGTATTAAAGAGACATTCGAAAGTGATCCTCAAGTAATAGTGGATGCAATTCGTAATGTAGGCCATGAATTGTATAGTGACAGAGTAGTAAAGAAAACACAGGTGATTGTATGATGTATATTGGAACAAGTTTAGGTAGATGTTTGCGTAGTATCCTGACAGGCGAAGTGTCCGAGGATGACGTTTTATTAATTATTACTCGCACCATGAGTCCTAATTTAGAAGAATTTATGGTTGTCGTAAAACAATACTATGATGAAGGTAATTATTCTTCATATCAACCACAAGACTATGATCTTTCAGTTAAGTCTTGGGAAGAGGTAGAAACACTTGCAAAACGTTTATACACTACCGGAAGGATTCATCAACCTAGAAACTTTGTGTCTTTGGGCGATCGGTTTATTCACCCGGATCTAAGTAGTGATATTTGGGTAGAAGTATCTCCTAAAAGTCGCAACAGTACACCCGCGGTAGTGCAAGCATATGAACATTATAAAATGTTGGATGCACTTACACAATGATTGTTAACCCACAACTGTGGTATGGTACACGTGAGTTAAAATTAACTCCTCCCCATTTTCTAAGGTGCTCTGCTCCCTTAACAGAAGCCTCTATGGAATGGGTAATTACTAAACTTAAAGGAAGATATACAAAAGAGGATCTGTGGGATGATGACAGTGATTTGTTTTTCGTAGACGCCCAATGTATATCCTTTGAAGATCCAGCAGAAGCAATGCTGTACGAATTGAGATGGTCGGGTACAAAATAAATTTAGCACCGGCAAAAACACGTTAAATATTTAAAACCTAAGGAGATTAGTATGAGTTTTTTAAGACACGTAGGGAAAATTGGTGACCGAAAAGTTGCTATCGTATTTAGAGAAGTACCAAATGAGTCACACATGTGCTTAGTTGTATTCACTGATACATTGAACAGACACATTCACGACCCAATGATGAAATGCATTGAAAGTGATATTGGCCAGAGTAGTCAAAATCTAGCTGACGCATTGAATCGCACACATACGCAAGATGGTAAATACATCCTGCAAGTATTGCATGGTCAAGGTATGTTAAAGAAAGTGCAGACTGAAACAGTAGTTGTAACACCTAACGCTAGTACTAGAATTAAATTAAGTGAATTAAATAAAATTCTAGATGAGATGGAACAAGGTGAAGCGGCAGTAAAACGTCTTGCTGAGATTGACGGTAACCGTGGAATGCAGAGTACTGAGTCTCTTGCAAAAAATATGCGTGACCGTAATACTCCACCAGTAGTAGAAGCCGCTGATGGATTGTTAAGTGATAATTTACTAGCAAAGAATTTACGCAATCAAGCCTCTAAGATGGAAGCAGAAGCTAAGTTGTTGTTGACTGAGAGTCAACGTTTACAGCAAGAAGCATCTAGCTTAGATGGTATAGCAGTACAATATGCATCTGCTGATGCAACACCAGTCGCTAAAAAACGAGGCCGCCCAGCTAAAGTTAAAACACTTGCGTAAGTAAAGAATGACCCCAGACTACATTAAAAAATGGGAACATATTCTTGAGGATGTTGATAAAGTTAAAGTACCGGTACAATTCATTCGTAAAATCGTGGTGAGGATGACAGGTAAAAAACAACATACAATCAATATTCAATCTTTAATGAAACAAGGATTAGACCCTCATGAGGTGGAGGAAGTTATTTCACGTAAGTTAAATGAACTTGATCCACTCATTACCAGTTTTGAATTTGTGCTCAACGTTGAGACTATTGCAGAAACTGTGCAACCTGAAACAGATAAGCTATTAGGTAAACTATGAAACAGTATTTGGATTTGTTGCAAGACATATTGGATAATGGAGAAGAAAAAGATGACAGAACTGGCATTGGCACGTTTAGTGTTTTTGGCCGTAGTATGCGCTTTGATTTGCGCGGGGGTTTTCCAGCAGTTACAACGAAAAAATTAGCATGGAAAGCATGTGTAGGTGAACTACTTTGGTTTATTGAGGGTAGTAGTGACGAACGTAGGTTAGCAGAAATTACTCATGGCACTAGAGAAGATGTAGTAACTATTTGGACGCCAAACGCATTGTCTCCTTATTGGAAACACAAAGCAAAATTTGAAGGTGATCTAGGTCGTGTATACGGAGTACAATGGCGTCATTGGAATAATTATCGTATAGAAAAAGATATGGGTCCAGCACACAAGGGCGGAACACGACTTGCAGTAGATAGGACAGAAATAGATCAATTGGCAAAACTCATCGAAGGACTGAAACAAGATCCTAATGGGCGCAGACACATTCTAAGTGCCTGGAACGTGAGCGAGTTAGACCAGATGGCATTGCCACCTTGTCATGTTATGAGTCAATTCTATGTCAACAAAAATAAAGAACTATCTTGTCATATGTACCAGCGTAGTGTGGATGTGTTTCTTGGTTTACCTTTTAACATTGCTAGCTATGCGCTACTCACTCATTTGATTGCGCATCACTGTGATTTAAAAGTGGGTGAGTTGATTATCAGCACGGGCGATACACACATCTATAAAGACCACGTTGAACAAGTTAAAGAACAGCTACAACGTGAGCCACACCCATTGCCTACATTAATGTTAAACGCACAAAAGAATAACATCTTTGAAATGACAATGCAAGATATACATTTAGAGAACTATCAAAGTCATGGACCAATTAGAGCAAATATGGCAGTCTGATACAGAGGATCAACAATCTATCACTTATACAGTTAAAGTTCTTAGTGTAGGTGATGTAGAAGATCCTGACCTATATGTTGGACAGCATATATGGGAGTGGCAAGAAACAGATGAAGGCAAGTGGATAATGAAACACTCGAACCCAACTCCTAGCTGGCATCGTAGCGTTGACCGTATCACTTATGGATACAAATATGATATTAAGGCATATCTTACTCCAAAACAACTAACATATTTTAAGTTGAAATTCGAATGAACATTTTAGTAACAGGTGGTCTAGGTCTTATCGGACACAACGTAGTTAAACGATTGCAGGATCAAGGGCATTTAGTATCTATCATGGATACTAAAACAACCTATGGTATTATCCCGCATGCCGAAATTGATTACTTAATGACTGAACGTAGGAAAAAGATTGATGCTGATAGCTATATCTATGACCGTGATATTTGTGACATAGACGATGTTGATTACGTGTTTAATATTGAACAGCCTGAGATTGTAATTCATATGGCTAGCTTTCCAAGACAGAAAGTAGTTAACGCAAACCCCTCAAAGGGAAGTCGTGTTATGAGTGAGGGGTTACTTAACTTACTTGAAGCAAGTACAAAGTACAAAGTACGTAAATTCATTTATATCAGTAGTTCAATGGTATACGGTGACTTCAAAGATGATGTTACTGAAGATGCCGTATGCAAACCGCAAGGTCAGTATGGTATTATGAAACTAGCAGGGGAATGGCTAGTTAAAGACTATGCACGTAAAGACAATATGGTTTATACCATCATTCGTCCTAGTGCTGTGTACGGACCACTAGATGTAGAAGATAGAGTTATTTCTAAATTTATGCTTACTGCAATAAAAGGTGGTATATTGAATGTTAATGGAGCAAGCGAGACATTGGACTTCACCTATGTAGATGATGCGGCAGACGGTATTGTTGCGGCATCATTGAGTGACAATACAGAAAATAAGACTTATAATATAACAAAGAGTCATAGCTACAGTTTGCTAGATGCGGCAAATCTAGCAGTTAATATTGCTGGGTCAGGGACAGTAAATGTTCGTGACAAAGACCCGGACTTCCCTACTAGGGGAGCATTGAATATTAATGCCGCAAGAAAAGACTTTGGGTTTGACCCTAAAGTTGACGTAGAAGAAGGTTTCCGTAATTATTACGAATGGTTATCTAATTCTACATATTTTACTAAATAACATTATGTGGATAATATCTATTTTGCCCGAATGGGCCTTTCATCTAATTCTCTCAGTGGGAATCATAGGCACGGTTGCTGGATTTGTTTTGGGAATGATTCCCTTAGTCAAACAATATAAAATACCGATCCAAGTCATTAGTTTACTAGTACTTTCTTTGGGGTTATACCTAGAGGGCGGATTAGCAGACTACAAAACATGGGAAGCTAGAGTTAAAGAGATGGAAGCTAAAGTCGCCGTAGCTGAAGAAAAAGCTAAAACGGTGAACGTAGAAGTACAAGAAAAGATTGTTACAAAGACCAAAGTCATCAGAGAAAAAGGTAAAGATATAATCAAGTACATTGATAAAGAAGTCATTAAGACTGAAGAAGTTATCAAGTATATTGAAATGTGTCCTGTACCTAAAGCAATTATTGATATACATAATGATGCCGCAATATCAATATTAAACAAAGCCGCTGAACCAAAGGAAAAGAAATGAAAGCATTGATATTATCATTAGCAATCGTTCTTGTAGGATGTAGTACTACTGTTCCTGTAGCTAGAAAGTTCCCCGAAGCTCCTGAAGTACTAAAACAGAAATGTGAAAGTCTTAAACTAATAGAAGGTGATAAAGTAGCTATAACAGAAATGTTAAAAGTTATTGTACACAACTATTCATTGTACCATGAATGCGCTACTAAAGTAGAGGGTTGGCAAGAATGGTATGAAACACAAAAGAAAATCTTTAACGAAGTAAAATGAAATACATTATACTACTCGCAACATTTTTAATTGCGGGATGCGCTAATAAAGATTATTCAGTGTATGTGGAAGCACAGAAAGCTATATCCAGAGACATTACTGTCACAGAAACCACTCGTATGTTAGCTATATCGGAGATGTTAAAAAGTCCCGATCCTAGTGTTAGACAGAACGGGACTTTATTACTTCAACAAATGCAACAGTCTAGGCAGTCTGTTGTAATTGAGTTACCTAAGAATATATTTGGATTTTAATTACACCAAGAAGTCTTAGCTTCACCGTAATATTCACGTGCAAAACCCTGCTGGATAAGCATACCTCTTAGACTTTTCCCGTCTAAAATAACGTCACCCAAAACACGACCACCGTACTTATCCCAGTCCATTAGTATAATTTGCTTCTTTTGTGCATTAGCAATTTGTTGTTTTGTGAATGCAGTAGCAGCCTCTCCACGCTGGGCTTCACTTGGACATTGTGCTCTATGACCCTTTTCAGGAGTATCAACACCAAATACACGAATACTTAGTTCGGGTTTTAGTGGCGCCGGCAAGAATGGTGCTTGAAATGCAATTGTATCACCATCAATAACTCTGGTAATCAATGCATCATATGTGACACCTGCTTTTTGTTTTTGAGCAAACGCTGTGGTTGCCAAAGTGGATAATAGTAGTATACATAGTATCTTGTTCATAACTGTTCCTTAAATATACATATATTTAGTCTGATACAATATTAAAACGGTAATACTAACGATAAATATAATACAATCGGAATATTCATATGGCAACATCTCCAGGTATTATAGAAGTTATAGATATTGGTCAATTACCCAACGACGGTACGGGTGACCCGTTACGTGTTGCGTTTGACAAAATTAATAACAATTTTGCTAGTATCCCTTTATTAAATCAAGGTGGACCTAACGGGGCATTGCAGTTTAACAATGCTGGATTTAGTGGTGGTATTGCTAATTTAGTTTTGGATGTACCAAACAACAAAATTAATATTGGTGCTAACATTATCCCTATTGCAACTAATACTGTTAATATTGGTAGTAGCCCCTTACGAATAGCAAATGTTTGGTTGAGTAAAAACGATTCGCTACATATAGGTAACGTTGGTATAAGCGAAAACTTTGATGTACTGAGTTTTTATCAAAATGCTAACAGATTTATTGCGGCAGATTTGCAAGTGGGAAACATATATGCTACTGGTGACTTGATTGCTATTGGTAATGTCACATCTACGGGTAATATTGCTGTTAATGGTGGTATCGGCCTTAATGGCGGTATCTCTATCAATTCAGCTAATGTCATAACGCCTGACAATACTGCAAATCAAGTTATATATGAATTACCACAAAACACTTGTACTACTGTTCGTTTTCAAGTAACCTCTAAGGTACTAGATAACAATGATGCACAGACAGCTACAATTACTGTAACTAAACGTAATGATGGCATAAGAGCCGAACATAGTGTATACGGTACAGTATTTACAGGCAATGCAGTTACTAGGTACAATGTTGATGTTGCATACGGAAATATTAGACTTATGGTATCACCACTTATAAATGCGAATGTAATGCATTTATTTTCTTACCAGGCAGACAGAGAATAATGAGAGCGCACGAATTCATATCAGAGTCGAGCCAACAGAAAATCTCAAAAAGACAAGTTCAATCAACTGCTGGGTTGAATACTTACGGTGACAGTGAACATGTAAGCGGTGATTATACTTCCTACCGTTTGGGTATGGCAGTAGCAGGAGCGAACGGAAAAGACCCACTCGTTA
>Ga0315905_10001525_pt1 | contig 24916 bp, 23 predicted proteins | sample LakEriMetagenome_5_FD_203522 | JGI IMG/M metagenome (GOLD analysis project Ga0315905, IMG submission 203522) | Freshwater fungal communities from buoy surface, Lake Erie, Ohio, United States - Buoy 4 MA121 | ecosystem: Environmental > Aquatic > Freshwater > Lake | place: USA: Lake Erie, Ohio...
TTTTGATTTACAGGACGAACTTAACAGTAAAATTTGGATTAAGACAAAGGGTGATAACTATGTTATTTCACAAAAAGTTAGAGAAAAACTTTTGGAAATCGCTTACGAATTTATCGAGTCCTTAAAAGTGGATATCATTGTTTCAGATGTTCATTTAACAGGTTCTTTGGTAAATTACAATTGGTCCCAATATTCTGATTTTGATTTACACATCATTGCGGACTTTAATCAGTTTCCAAAAAAAAGCCTACCTCTTTATGAAGAGTTGTTCAAACTAAAAAAAACAATATTTAATTCCGAACAAAATATTAAAATATACGGATACGATGTTGAGGTCTTTGTTCAGGATGAAAATGAAAAGGGTCATTCCGCAGGTATCTTCTCCCTAATTTCAAATGATTGGTTAGAAAAACCAAAAAAAGAAAAATTCGAAGTAAATAAGTCCGTTCTTAAAAAGAAGATAAACCAATGGACTGAAAAAATAGATAAGATTCTTGAGTCAGCCGAAGAAGAAAAAGACCTACAAAAATCCAAAAAAATTATTAATAACCTAAAAACCAAGTTAAAAGAATATAGAAAAATTGGTTTAGAAAAGGGTGGAGAAATGTCGTATGAAAATCTTGTATTTAAATACTTGAGAAGAAGTGGACATATTGAAAAATTGTTTAGTTTCAAAAAAGAAAGATTGGATAAGGGACTTTCATTAAAAGAACAAGAGGAAGGTGGTATAAAAAACTTTATTAAAAATCTTTTTGGTTCTAAAGAAAAGAGAGAAAAAGTAGATGACCCAAAAAAGGCGGATTTAATTGAGCCTGATGTTGAGGAATTTTATAAAAATTTGGAATCAATAAAAGAGCCCGTATCACAACAGAAAAGAGGAAATATGAATTTCCAAAAAAATGTTGAGACAATTCAAATCGGTTTGAGTCTTTTAGGTTATGAATTACCTAAATTTGGTGTTGATGGTTTATATGGACCAGAAACTGGTGCTGCGGTTGAGAAATTTAAGATTGAAAATATAGGAGAAAAGGAGAAAGAATCTGATGTGTCATCATCAGATGATAAATCTAAAGTTATGCCTCCACTTTCTATGTCAAATATTACTTCTAAATTTGGGCTAAGATGGGGTAGGATGCACTCAGGAGTAGATATAAAGGCAGTTTCAGGTACTGAAATTAAATCACCATCCGATGGTGAAGTCGTAGAATCCGATTTTAAACCAGGTGGCTGTGGAGGAACAATTGCTATAAAACACGGTGACAATATGAAGACAAGATATTGTCATTGTAAAAGAATTGATGTTTCTAAAGGTGATACAGTTAAACAGGGCGATGTTATAGGTCTTTCAGGTGGCGGATATTCAGATAAAGGAAAAGGTAACTCAGAAGGTCCTCATTTACATTTTGAGGTTTATTCTAACGGAATACCTATTGACCCACTTACAGTGGTTGATAAAAAATACATAGGGAAATATGATTCATCTACATCACAGGATATAACGGACTCAATCGCAACTCCTGAAATGGTATCAGTTATGATTGATAAATTAAAAACTAACGGTATTAAATCTGACGATTTAAAAAAATATTTAGATATAGTTAATACTGGTGGTGGTACCAACTTTATAGATTTAGATTTGACTACGGATTATGGATATAACACATATAAAAATATTTGTCAAAATTTCATAAATTCTCAGAACTCAAATTTGTTAAACATTACAGGAAAAATGTTAGCCGATGCCGCTAAAGACACATATGAAAATCATAAAAAATATGTACCACCACAATTGGCGTTATCTCAATTAGCGATAGAAGGAGGTTTTAGTAGTAATCCTAACGCACGTACAATTAAAACTAAAAATCCATATAATGTAGGAAACGTGGATAGCGGAGAAAATGTTTATCACTCAAGTGTAGAGAATGGTATACGTAAATATTATGATTTGATTGGTAGGAATTATTTAAGCGGCGGTAAAACCGCTTCCGATTTGGTTCAGAATTTTGTTAACAAAAACGGTAATAGATATGCCTCCGCATCTAAATATGAAGAATCTTTAAAATCACTAATAAGTCGAATAAATAAAAATAATGTTAAGTCAGTAGTTTCTGATTTTTCTGATGTCTCTAATATTGAATCCTCAGATAACAAATTAAGTAAAGAAAAAACTAAAACAGATAAAATATAAAGACATTTTATAATAACGATATATTTATAAACAAATATTAAAACTATGCCAGGATTCTACGTTTCAGCTTGTACAACATATACCGCAGGTACATATAATTACCTGACAGGTACTTTTTCGGGAGGTTCAAATACCGCAACTTTGCGAACACCATATCCTATATACACTGACGTAAATAATTGCGTTGTAATCCAAAGAACGAGCGTTGCTATAGGCGGATTCGACGGACTTAACTCTTAAACAAAATAAAAACTATATAAAATGGGAAAACTAAAACCTATCGGAAGTGAAAAGTTAGAAGGTCTTGAAAAAATCCAAAGAATAATGGAAATTGCAAGATATAAAGAAAATATACCCAACTCAATCAATGAGGTAAATTCAAATCATTATAATATAAAATTGGTTGATGGTAACACATACCATATAGAAAAAGAAAAAAATGGTTACGTAATTAAAAGAACCGTAAATGAGGGTCAGTTGGATTATATTGAACCTATGAAAAACAGAAAGTATTATCAATCTTATTCTCAAGCCTTAAAACGTTTAAATTTGATTACAAAAGAAGTTAATACTTTATCCGGTAATGAAGAAGGGGTTTCATTGTTTTCTGAACAAAAAAAGTTTGTGTTAAAAACACCAAAGCCTGAAACACCACCGGCTCCCGCACCTGAACCCGCGCCCGCGCCGGCACCAATGCCATCCCCTGAACCAATGGCAGGAACAGAAACTACACCTGATATGGGAATGGGGTCTGAAATGCCAACTGATGATATGCCTGATGATGATATGGGAATGGGTGAACCTTCAGATGATATGCCTGATGATGATATGGGAATGGGTGAACCTTCAGATGATATGCCTGAAGAGGATGGTATTGTTTCGTTCAAAACAATTCAGAAGTTGACCGGCAAATTAGGACAAAAATTAAGAAAAATTAATCAAGGTGAAGAGCCAATATCTGCGGATGATACAAAATATGTTATAAATTCTATATTATCTGCACTTGATTTGTCTGTGTTGTCAGATGAAGATATGGAAGAAATAATTGGTAGATTAGAAGATTCGGATTTTGAATCTGAAGATGATACCGATATGGAAGAACCGTCTGACGATATGGAACCTGAAATTGAAGAACCAATGCCTGAATTACCTGAAGGTGAAATGACCGAGGAAGATATGTACGAATATATCGAAGGTATGATTGGTGGAGGAGACGATTTAGGGTTTAAAAAAGAACCAAAAGAAGTGAACATACCAAAGGCAATTGCTAGTGCATATGCTAAAGAGGCAAGAAATCAATTAGGCGATATGTTAGAATCGGATGATTTAGACGGAGTTGAGGGTATTTTTGACTCAGTTTTTTCAGAATCTAAAGTTGACAGTATAATTAAATCATATTTCGTAAAAACCGATTCAGAAAAAAAATTCATTCAAGAGCAAAAACAAAAAAAGTTCTTAACTGAAAAGGCGAAAAAAGTAAAAATTATGAGAGAGGTTAAAACATTGTCTGAATCATATCAGCAAGAAAGTATCTCATCAAAATTTTTGGACAGATATACAAAAGCAAATTTCATCGGAAAAACTAATAAGAAAAATTTAGTTTTTGAGGTGAATGGTAAACAATACAAAATCACCCCAGACGGAGCAATTCTATGAGTTATCTAATTTATGTTAATGGGCTTGGACCAAATTATAAAGGTGATAACATTTATGAATTTATTTTTTCAGATGTTAAAGAAGAAGTTTGGGGAGAAGGTTGGGAATCAAAACCATCTAATGGGAATCCTCTACCCCCTAATATAGAGTTCATACGTAAAGTCGGGGTCTTGAAAAATGCAGAGATAAAACTCTCACTGATTCAGGACTCCGATTTTTTTTCAATGATTGACGCACTTGACGATGTAATCGCATTGGCTTGGGAAAGTGATGACTCTGATATAAATTTTGACATTGAAAAAAGATTAGTTTTCAGATACGGTGAAGACGAAAAGAAAATAAAAGATAAACTATATGAACGAGATATAGTTTTAGAATTTGATAAACAAGTGGTTTATGAAAAAGAATAAACTAGCATTTAAATTAATTGATATGGGACTCAAAGCAGAAACATTATCCAACTTAACAGAATCTCAATTAAGATTATTGTATAATAAATTAAACGAGGGTAAAAAAGAAACCAAGGAAGTTGAGAAGGTAACTACCACAAAATTAGTTGCTTCAGATAGCGAAGTGAAACAAGGGGTTTCAACTCAAGGTTTGACTACAGTGAAAAAGAGACCTGATGGTAAATACGAATTTACAGAAGCCAAGAAAAAAGGTACTAAAAAGAAATATAATCCTTTTGCGATATGTACAGCATCAGTTGGTCGTAAAGATAAAGAAAAATATGAAAGATGTGTGATGGGTATTAAGGAATCGATTAAGGAAGGAAAAGACCCCGTAAATTTGTTTTTGGAGGAAAAGATTCTATCTTTGCTAGAAAAACATATTCAACCAAAAATAACTAAAGGGGAGTTTTTACAAATGATTTCAGAAACAGAAACCGCACCATCGAAACCAAAGGAGAAAGAAAAAACTGAAAAAGGTAAACCTAAAACTCCGTTTAGTCCAAAACCCGGTGTAAAACCAGCTCCAAAGGCTAAAAAAGAAACAAATGAGGCCGAAACTGCTGAACCAATTGTAAAACCTAAAACACCTACAACTAAACCGAAAACTCCGTTTAGTCCAAAACCTGGAGTGAAACCGGCACCTAAAGCGGGTAAAAAATCAGTACCTACTTGGTTAAAGTGGGATAATTTCGGTCTTAAATTTTAATTTAAAGTCATGGCAAAATATAGAAAAAACATTAGTGAAGCACCAATTGATTACGAAGGTCCTGAAAGAATGGACCCAAGTATTGAAAGAAAAATTACAACTAAAACTACGCCTTATGCGGACCATCCAGGTTTACCTAAACTTGACCGAGATATTGTAGAAATTATATCCTCAGAGAGATTCAAACAATCTGTTGAGAACATAAGAAGATTTATGGGTGACACCTCGTCAATACAAGGACCACCTCAACAAGTTCTTATGCAGTTAATAACATCCGCTATGAAATTGTTTCCAAAAATTGCAAGTATCGAGCAAGGACACAATGAATTTTTGGAAAAATTAGCGGTTGATTTAGTCGTTAAAGAAATGGCGATTCCTGATGGAGCACTTCAATTTGATGCTAAATTGGAATCGAGTATGATGAGTGCAGCCGAAGGAATGAGAGGTGAATCGGAAGAACCTTCACCTGACGAAATTAAAGACGCCTTTGGTGGTGCAAACGAAAACGCCGATGAGTTAGAGGCTTTTATGGATGCTATGGAACAGTTTGACCAACAAAAGGCTAAAAGAAGATTTATTAATGCACTTATTGGTGGAGCGTCCAAAAAAGGTCACTATATGTACCAATTAGTTGGTGAAGAATTAAATAGATTACATCCTGAATTAGTTCGTCTATATGGTATGTCACAATCCATATTAGACCATCTCTATTGGATTTACCCTGAAAGTATGTCATCAGCTATGGCCGCCGCTGGTGAAGGTCAAGCCGGTCAATCAGAAATCGACACTGAAACTGACCCACCTACAGTAATTGCTCGTGGTGTTACTTTCCCAATTTTATTACACGAATTAGTTAAAGGTGTTTTCGAAGTATTAGGGACTCACGGTTTACCTGATGACCCTCGTCAAGCGGAAATGGTTATTGCATCACAAGATACAGTTCCTGCTGAGATTTGGGATTTAAGATTAGGACCTATTTTTTGGGAGAAATTCACCGCAGCATATCCCGATGAACTATTCGAGGAAGATAAAAAATACATTCAACATTACTTATTCCAAAGATTCTCGGCACTTGACCCAAAGAAATTTTTCAAATTAACGAAATTTATTTTGTCAGGTGACCCTAAAGGTAATCAAGTTCTTCAAATTATGGTTGATGAAATCGTAGAAGAATTAAAACAACAAGATAAAGATTCTATGTTTGGAAGTAATGATGACGATGAAGATGAAGAACCATTTGTATAATGAGTTATACTAAAGAACAAGTATTAATAGAATATGTGAAGTGCGTAAAGGATACCCCTTACGCACTTCGTACATATTTAGAAACCTATGATAATACTGTTTCAAAATATGTTCCTTTAGAGTTATTTCCCGACCAAGTATCTTTATTGGATGATTACGAAAATTACAATGAAAATATTGCATTAAAGTATCGTCAGGCAGGTGTATCTACCGTAACTGCGGCATGGGCATCTAAAAAATTAGTATTCGCCAAAAAAACAAAACCTGAAAAACTTCTAATCATTGCAAATAAACTTGACACCGCTCAAGAAATGGCAAATAAGGTTAGGTCGTTTGTTGACCAATGGCCGTCTTGGGTTGATGTTGGATTCGCCAAAGAAAAAAATTCACAAAGACATTACAAATTAACAAATGGTTGTGAGGTTAAAGCGGTTGCAACATCTAAAGATGCTTTACGTGGATATACACCAACAATTCTTATTTTTGATGAGGCGGCGTATATTGAAGCCGATGCCGATTTTTGGTCTGCTTGTATGGCATCACTATCTACGGGTGGTAAAGTTATAGTTATTTCAACACCAAACGGTCACGACCCAATTTATTATGAGATTTATGACCAATCTATCAGAACGATGAATGATTTTAAAATCTCTGAAATGTATTGGTATAAAGACCCACGATACACTAAGGATTTATATTTGGTACAAACGGATGATATAATTGATTATTTTTTAAATAAAGAAAATTATAGTCAAGATTTAATTAAAGTAATGGATGACTATGACGTTACAAATCCGGAACAATATGAGAAACTGAAACATTATATGTCCTTAGGGTACAAACCGTCGTCAACTTGGTTTGAATCTATGGTAAAAAAACTAAAGTACGACAAACGAAAAGTTTCTCAGGAATTGGAATGTAATTTCTTGGGTTCGGGTGATAACGTATTTGATTCTAAAACATTACAAAAAATTAGAGAGAATCAGATTACGGAACCACAAAACAAGATGATGTCAAACTCTCTTTGGATTTGGAATGAGCCGGTAACAGGACATAAATACGTAATGGGTGTCGATGTCTCAAGAGGAGATTCTGAAGACTTTTCAACATTTCAAATTATTGACTTTGATACAAGAGAGCAGGTCGCCGAATTCGTTGGGAAACTACCTCCTGATATTATGGCGGAGATTTGTTTTAAATGGGCCAATATGTATTCAGCGTTTGTAGTAATTGATATCACCGGTGGTATGGGAGTATCTACATCAAGAAAAATGCAAGAACTCGGATATAAAAATTTATATGTTGATGGTGTAGATTATCAAAACAAATGGAAATATGACCCAAAACAAGCCGAAAAAATACCGGGAATCAACTTTAACGCAAAAAGAGTTCAGATTATCGCTGCGTTAGAGGAATCAGTTAGACACGATTTCAAATTAAAGAGTCCAAGGTTACTAAACGAGATGAATAGTTTCGTGTATATTAATGGTAGACCTGACCATCAAAAAGGTGGACACGACGACTTAATTATGTCAATCGCTATGGCAATGTATGTTGCAGAGGCATCATTTAGTCAACTAACCAAAGTAACAGAACAAACAAAGGCGATGATAAATTCTTGGACCATGCAAACTGACGATACCCCATCGAAATCAATTGCCTTTAACCCACAAATCCCTAATTTTCCATCAAGATATGACGACCCTAATTTAAATTCTGGGGCATCAAGAGAGGATTATATTAAATACGGTTGGTTATTTGGGGGGATGAGATAATATTTATTATAACTACAAAACTATTGTTTATCTATTTATACTTGTAGTTAATTTTATTATATGGAAAATAATCAAAATCTTACAGTTTGGCAGAGACTGAGCAAAACATTTGGACCGTATTCATTGTTAGGACAGGACTACCCAACTTATCAATATGACAAAACGGAGTTATTAAAAACAAACTCTAAACAACAATACGAAAAAGAAAAGTTACAGGCTCAACAAACTTATTACTTAGCCAATCAGTGGACTAAAATTGAGAATAATTTATATTCTCAAGCAACATATTATGAACCAACGAGGTTGGCGTCATTTTACGATTTTGAATCAATGGAGTATACGCCAGAGATTTCTGCGGCACTTGACATTTACGGTGAGGAATCAACTACGGTAAATCAAGATGGACAAATGGTTCAAATTTATTCTGATTCACAAAGAATAAAATCAATTCTAACTGATTTATTTAATAACGCCTTAGATATCAACACAAATTTAACGATGTGGACAAGAAATACTTGTAAATACGGTGATAATTTTGTGTATTTGAAACTTGACCCTGAAAAGGGAGTTGTGGGTTGTATGCAATTACCTAACATCGAAATCGAAAGATTGGAGATGGGTATGGCGTCCAAAACTTATAATACTGAAGCAGACCCAAAAAACACAGGCTTGAAATTTAAATGGAAGGCCCGTGATATGGAATTTAATTCTTGGGAGGTTGCACATTTTAGGTTGTTAGGTGATGATAGAAAACTTCCATATGGAACATCTATGTTAGAAAAAGCGAGACGTATTTGGAAACAATTAGTATTAGCGGAAGACGCGATGTTAATTTATCGTACCTCAAGAGCCCCTGAAAGAAGAGTTTTCAAGGTATTTGTAGGAAATATGGATGACCAAGATGTAGAAGCATACGTACAACGTGTTGCAAATAAATTCAAACGTCAACAAGTGGTAGACCATAAAACAGGAAATGTCGATATGAGATTCAACCAAATGGCGGTTGACCAAGATTATTTTGTTCCTGTACGTGACCCTGCACAAGCAAGTCCTATAGATACACTACCCGGAGCAACTAACTTGGCGGAAATTGCTGATATTGAATACATCCAAAAGAAATTATTAACCGCACTTCGTGTTCCAAAAGCGTTTTTAGGTTTTGAGGAACCTGTTGGTGATGGTAAGAATCTATCATTGATGGATATTCGTTTTGCAAGAACAATTAATAGAATTCAAAAAAGTATGTTGGCTGAAATGAATAAAATTGCCATCATACATTTATTCTTATTAGGTTTTGAGGACGAATTAAGTAATTTTACACTTGGGTTAAATAATCCATCTCGCCAAGCGGATTTGTTGGCAATTGACGTATGGAAAGAGAAGATTATACTTTATAAAGACGCCGTTACCGCAATTGAGGGTATCGCTCCTGTATCTGTTTCTTGGGCTAAAAAACACGTACTTGGATTCTCTGACGAAGAAATCAAACTAGACTTACAACAACAAAGAATTGAGAAAGCGGTGGCTGCTGAACTTACAAATACCCCAACAATTATTGTTCATACGGGTATATTTGATAATGTCGATAAACTATATGGTCAACAAACAGGTACAACCGCCGCCGCGGGTGCTACACCACCACCACCTCCTGAAGGCGGAGGAGGAATGGGTGATATGGGAGGAGGCGAAATTCCACCGCCACCGCCAGGTCCTGAACCAGGTGGCGAAGCAGGAGTTACTCCCGAATCAAAAAGAAGAGATAATATGAATATATTACTCGAAAGTAATGATTTAATTAATGAAGATGACTTCATAGATTTATCAAGAGCGAGAAATTCTTTGGGTGATATTGGGGATGAACTTGATAGAATACTAAATGACTAATATTTATTATAAAATATTTGCAAAATGAAAATAGGTGTATTAAAATCAAGAGTTGAGAAATTACTTTCTGAGTCTTACGGAAAAGGAACTTTTAAAGATGAGATTAAAAATTTCAATAGAAATGTTTTATCAAATAAAAACATATCTAAATTATTTTTTCTTTACGACGAATTATCGACAAATAAAGGATATGACCAAAAATTGGCGGAGGATTTTGTTTTTGAATCAATCACGATGTTTGAAAACATTATTAATAAGACAGACAAAAGAGATTTAGAAAAACTTAAAAAGTGGTCAATTGGTATTAACTCTCACAATCAATACACAGATATAGATAACTTGTTTTATAATACAGGAGATGTGTTACATTTGGAAAACAAAGTTAGAAGTAAAAAAGTAATTGTTGAGGGATTAAAAAAGACTCCTGTTGTTGAAAGCAAGGAAACAATTCTGTTACCTTTGAGTTCTATGGTCAAAGTTGCGAATAAATCTATTGAAGAATTTGTATCTAATTTAAACGAATCCGAAAAGAAAGAACTTAATTTATTCCTTAAAGAAGATGAGTCAGTTTTATCTGAACAATTTCAAAATTTGAAGGATGAAGCGGTAGTTAAATTAGTTGTTGTTTTAGAATCTGAATCTGACGAATTAGTTAAAAACACAATTAATGAGACAATAGATAATATTAAATCTAAAAAATTTGACAGATTAGAGTATTTTAAGTTAAAGAATTTGGTTAATACACTATAAATTTTTGACATTCTGACAAACTTTATCTAACTTTTTTTCAGGTAAATAAACTCTGAAAAAAATGAGAGAATGAAGAAAGGAAAAACCGCTAAATTAAGCGGGTTCAAATCGTCAAAAATTAGTTATGGAACAGTAGATTCAAAAAACTTAAAATCAGTTTACATTAACATTCAAACTTGGGTTCAACCAAAAGACGATTATGAGAATTGGACAAGAATTGTCCTAAATATGTCAAGAGCAATTAAGCACGTTGTATACAATTGTATTGACAAAGAAATGTTCGACGAAAAATTTATTGCCGATTTGGATTTAAGAACAAGCGGTATTCAATACAAAAAAAGGTCTTTTATGAATTTAGAAATTAATCTTTATTTATTAGAAGAAATGGACTTCAAGTCAACAAAGTTAAAAAAATCAATAAAATCTATCGTAAGTTGTATTCATTCAGACATCTTCAGAAAAAATGAATATTTTGATTTTCACTTAAGCAAAAAAGACAAAACTGAACTCGTAGAGGTATAAATATAAAGTTCGAGGTATTTATATAAAAATATCGAAATGAACGAACTTAAAATATTGAAACCCTATGAATCTGGAAAAGGGATTCTTATTGAGTATGATGCAGGATATGTGTCACCAAAAGAATTTGGAAATCAAAATATTTTGATGGAATCCAAAAGTTTCATGGACCACAGTAAACCATTTGAGTTTTATGCGGTTCTACAAAAATATAATACACCAAATCGTAATGGTAGGATTTATCCTGAAAAAATATTAAAAAGAGAAGCGGAAAATTATAAGAAAATGATTAATAAGGGTGTTTCACTTTCTGAGTTGAACCACCCTGAATCATCTTTAATTGATTTGGATAGAGTTTCTCATATTATCACTGAAGTATGGTGGGATGGAATAATATTGATGGGTAAATTAAGATTACTAACATCACCCGGATTCCATGAAAGAGGGATTTGTTCTACAAAGGGAGATTTAGCAGCAAATTACTTAAGACAAGGCGTTACTTTAGGTATTTCATCAAGAGGTGTTGGTTCCCTTAAAAAGATAGGAGAACAAAATGAAGTTCAGGACGATTTTGAATTAATTTGTTTTGACTTAGTTTCTTCACCGTCAACACCAGGTGCGTATCTTTTTTCTAAACCTGAAGAAAGGGGTAATTTTGAGGAGAACTTGGAGGAGGAGAATAAAACACAAAGAGAACGTCACGTAGGACCCGAAGCAAACAATTCATTAGATTTAATGAAACGATTAAATACATATCTCGATAAGTAATCCTTGATTTTATAAAATGTTTTGATGATATTTTATAAAAAATAAAACTATGAACGAAAAATATTTCATTGCAAAACTTTACTATGAATTTCCTGATGAAGAAACAGGTAAAGTAAAAAAAGTAAAAGAAGAAAAACTTGTAAAGGCATATAGTCCGACTGATGTTGAGGCTAAGATTACAAAAAGGTATAGTGAATTAACTTGGGATTGGAGAATCACATCAATTGCGGAAAGCAAAATTGACGAAGTTATAGAAGTATTGTAAATTTTTTTCTTAAAAGTTTAATAAAAAGGGGTCTCGAAAGGGTCCCCTTTTTTTATTTATTTAATTTTTTTTAAATCAAAACCACAGAAAATGAATTTTTTACGTATATGACAATATTTATATGAAAAATATACATTTAAAAAAATGGCAAAAGAAAAAAATTTGGTTGAGGACGCTCTTATTCAAATGAAAAATTTGGAAGAGGCGGTAGCCGAAAATGCAAAAGGAATACTTGCATCTACAATGAAGCAAGAAATCAAAGAATTAGTAAAAGAATCTATCGTGTCAGAACAAGGTGACGATGACGAGGAGATTGAAACAGATGATGAAATGGGTATGGACATGGATTCTGATGATATGGACATGGATATGGATTCTGATGATGATATGGACATGGATATGGATTCTGATGAAATGGAAATGGATATGGATTCTGATATAAGTGATATTGGAATGTCCGATGATGATGATATTATCGATTTGTCAGGAACTGACTCTGATGGTGAACCATTAATCTCTGATGAGGACCTTTTAAAGGTTTTCTTATCAATGGACCAAAATGACGGTATCATAGTAAAAAAAGATAACAATATGGTTAATCTAAAAGATGATAATACAGATAAAGAATACATGATTCAAATGGAATCTTACGATGAAATGGAAGAATCATACGATGAAATGGATGAGTCTTATGAAGAAATGGAAGAATCATACGATGAAATGGATGAGTCTTATGAAGAAATGGATGAATCTATGAATATTAATGATATCATTGATTCAGTATTTGGTTCTAAAGATTCTGAAGAGTCTTATGGAAAAGAAGATGAGGACGAAGAAACTGTTTATGAGATTGAAATGGATGAAATGGATGAAATGGATGAAATGATGGATGACGAAGAAGATATCCAAATGGAGTCCACTAAACCTAAAATCGGTAGCGGTGCTAAAATTGGTAAACCTAAATTCTCTTATAAGAAAACTTCAGGCGGATTCAAAGAAGACATGAAACAAGGTACAAGAGGTGTTGGAATGGGTAAACCTAAATTCGAATTTAAAGAGGGAATGAAAAAAGAAAAGATGGATGATTCTAAACTTATGAAAAAAGGAAAACCGTCGTCTATGTTCTACTCTGGTAAAAAAGAAGAAACTAAAGAAGCGTCACGTACATATGCTTTCGGCTCGAAAGATGGAAGTCGCGGTCTTAGAAAAGGTATTACACCAAACAGAAACCTTACGTTTGAAAACGAACAAAAATACGAAGAACAAATCAAAGTTTTAAGAGAGAAAAACGAAGAATATCGTAAAGCTCTAAATGTGTTCAGAGATAAACTTAACGAAGTTGCTACTTTCAATTCAAATTTGGCATACGCGACAAGACTGTTCACTGAACATTCAACATCTAAACAAGAGAAAATTAACATCTTGAGAAGATTTGATGATGTTGAAACTATCAAAGAATCAAAAAATTTGTATCGTACAATAAAAAGTGAATTAACAACAACAAACAAAACGTCGATTGCGGAATCGATTGAAGTGAGAATCGAAAAAACTCCTTCTTCAGGTTCGGCTTCGACACTAATCGAATCTAAAACTTATGAGAATCCTCAATTCTTAAGAATGAAGGATATTATGAGTAAGATTATAAAATAAAAATAAACTTAAAAAATAATTCCAAAAAAATGGGAGCATTATTAGAATCAGGTCTTGTTGGTAACATCGGGTTAAAACACCTTAAAGTTATCAAAGAAGATACTATCAACAAATGGGACAAACTAGGGTTCCTTGAAGGTCTTAAAGGCCACCTAAAAGAAAATGTTGCACAACTTTATGAAAACCAAGCATCACATTTGATTAACGAAGCATCTTCAGAATCTTCTAACGGAGCATTTGAAACAGTTGTTTTCCCAATCGTGAGACGTGTTTTCTCTAAATTGTTAGCAAACGAAATCGTATCAGTACAAGCGATGAACTTACCAATCGGTAAATTGTTCTACTTCGTACCTAAAATCCAAGGATATTCAGGAGGAACTTCTGATATGTCAGGAGAACATTACGCACCTGTAGGTTCGCCAGGTAATTATCCTGGTAATCCAAATTCAGGTTATGATGGTTCAGGCGCATACGCTAAAAATCTTTATGATTTATTTTATGAAGGTGGTGAAGCAGGACTTGACCCTCCAGGATTGTTCGACTACTCAAAAGGTCGTTGGTCAGCAGTTACAGGTATAACTGTTACTTACGCATGGAGTCCGACAACAGGTGAATTAATCCAATCAGGATACACTAGTGGTACTTACAGAAAGGCAATCATCGTTATGTCAGGATTCTCTGATTCAGGAGCTGGAAAATTAATTGGTCCTGATGGTCAAGAGATTGATTCTGAAACATTCCTTTCTGACCTAAAAATCATCGGTGTTACGACTAATACAACCACATCTGCTAACGCATTAAATCCATATTTGTTCAGAGTTGTGACTCAGAAATATGGTAAAGGTATGGTACAATACGGAAGTAATGCATCAACAACATTCCCAGGTTCAGGAAATGGTGGTTCATATAATAATATTTGTAATGCAGCAGGATTCATCTTCTTAGAAGTTGATTTACAGGTTCCTGCTTGTATTAACTGTGGTTCAGACTCTTTGGACGGATACACAGGTTCAACATTCTCGTCATCAACCGCTACAAACAACGCATTTACTGCAGTTTGGAGACGTTATGCGGAACTTGAATTTGAAGATAAAATTGGTGAGGTTTCTTTTGACCTACAGTCAGTGACCGTATCGGTTTCTGAAAGAAAACTAAGAGCACAATGGTCACCTGAACTTGCACAAGACGTTGCAGCATTCCATAACATCGATGCGGAAGCTGAATTGACAGCGTTATTGTCTGAACAAGTTGCAGCTGAAATCGACCGTGAAATTTTACGTGACTTACGTAAAGGAGCGGCTTGGAACCTTCGTTGGGACTACAACGGATGGAAACGTCTGTCTTCAACAGGAACTACTCCATACACTCAAAAAGACTGGAACCAAACTTTGATTACAGCAATTAACCAAATTTCTGCACAAATCCACAAGTCAACTCTTCGTGGTGGCGCTAATTGGATTGTTGTATCTTCTGAGGTTTCTGCAATTTTTGATGACTTGGAATACTTCCACGTATCAAACGCTTCACCTGAGCAAGACCAGTACAACATGGGTATTGAAAGAGTAGGTACATTAGCAGGTCGTTACCAAGTGTTCCGTGACCCTTACTTCCCACCAAATACGGTGTTGATTGGTCACAAAGGTACTTCGTTACTTGACACAGGTTACATTTACGCACCGTATGTACCTCTACAATTAACTCCAACTATGTACAATCCATTTAACTTCACACCTATCAAAGGTATCATGACACGTTACGCTAAGAAAATGGTTAATAACCGTTTCTACGGACGTATCACAGTTGATGGTGTACGTACATTCGACTTGAGAGAATTGAGATAATCAATTTAACATCTAATACTGAAAAGGGACGAGAAATCGTCCCTTTTTTTATTTAGACAATAATCTAATACATTTAGATATAACTTCAGTTTCACCTATATTATATAATCCCCGCTCATAAGCATATTTAACCGCATGAATTAGAAATACGGTGGCAATTTCATTATTAAGAGTTTGTAATATAGTCTCTAACTGTTCTTCCGTCTGTATTTCTAATCTCCCGAACAAAACTGCTAGGGATTGGTTTGATTCGTCTTCCATTTCCATTTTTAATTTTTGATTTTACAAATTCAAAAGTTGCTACATCAATATCATCTATGTAATGATAATTGTCCAATATAACTTTATTAAATTCTTGTGTTAGTTCGGGTGTCCAAACAAAATTTTCGTACAACATAAAATTGATAGTGTTATGATATTTATAATAATAAGAATATTATTTCAAAATGACAAACGATAAAAAAATAAATGAAGCGACATCAACATCCATTTCTTCGGGTAAATACCAACAACCTATGGGTCCTGGTATTCGTTTATTTAATAAACAGGAAATGCAACCCTATTATATACCAACATCAAAATATGATGATGCAGAATTGGCTTACGATAGTTATGATGGTAAAATGTCTATACCTAAAAATGAAATAAAGAAAAAAGAATCTCAAGCAAGAAAAATGTCTAAATATATTAAAAACCACCCAACCGAAAGTGATGATGAAGGTAACAATATTAATAGTGGAAACGGACCTTCAAAACCTTTAAAAAAAGAAAACATTGACCAACTTATTCATAATATATTAAAAGAAGATTTAGCCGTTTGGTTTGGTACTAAAAAGAAACCTAAAGGTTCAAAACAACCAAAAGGTCCTTGGGTTAATATTTGTCGTAAAAAAGAGGGTGGTGGACACCCTCCTTGTGGTAGACCTGAATCATCTTCTAAAGGTTATCCGAAATGTCGCGCCGCAGGTGTTGCATCTAAAATGACTGATTCACAAAAGAAAAGTGCTTGTCAACAAAAAAGAAGTGCTGAAAAATCAGAACCTAAGACGGGTACAGGTAACAAACCAACTATGGTTTCTTACAAACCAAAGAAGAAAAAAACAAACGAAAATTTAAGAAGTCTTATAAAGAATATTCTTAATGAAATTAAATCTTCTTAAGAATATCCGTTAAAGAACAATTGATTTGTGAATGAATTACCGTTTCGTAAGATTTTCTACGTTGTTCAATTTCATTACCGAATAAATAATTAACTCTCTCCCAAACTCTAGCGTCCATCAATATAGAATAATGGTATACGTGGTTTGTAACAAACGCTTGTTGATGTTGTAATGTCAACACAATACCCAACCTATCGTTTATAATGATTTTCTTTTCTGATACGGGGGCAAATATCAATTCAGTATCACTTTGTTTAAGTAATTTTCTTGCGATATGGAAACAGGTTTGTTGATACCTATTCATCGCGGGGTCAACCTTTTGGTCTAATGGCCTCTTGTTTAACCAAAGGTGGTATCTAAGAAATACTCGTTTGATTTTTCTTTTAACAAATTGATAAAGTGTCATAGGGGATGTTTTGTGGATACAAAGATATAAAAGTTTTCTGATATTAACAGTACGGCGGAGAACATTTTTTCTTTCCGTCTAAACCGGGCATTTTTCCTTTACAAACTTGTACTCCGTAACCGTTCGAATATGCTGAGGGAAATACTTTGTATTTTGATTTTGCCGCAGAATATCCTCTAGAACATAATTTTGTTCCTGTTTTTTTTCTACCTTCTTCCATCATACCTGTGAAAGACGCATCCTCAATATCTTGTACGCCATCACCTTTAATATGATTCATCATAAAGTCAAATACTTGGTCCATATTGTTTTTGGCTTCAGCGATATGGTCCTGAGCCCAATCGTGACCGTCATCTAATATTTCAGTTACCATATCTTGGTCTAACTCTAATAACATATCACATTGTCTTCTCATTTGTTCTAAATTTGAAAAGAACATATATCTATCAGAATAATCTTCGTGAGATTCATTTAATACTTTTTTAACAATACGACTTAAATCGGATTCCGTTAACTTAACTATTTTTTTCATTTTTTATTTACAATTTGAAATTTTATTTGTTTTTTATATGTTGTTACTTCACTATTAATATTCAACTTTAAGTCTACAAAATACTCGTTTGGAATTTTATCCCTTGTATCGAATATAAAATAATATTCATTTGGTGTTTTGTTGACTTGTGTCCAATCTTGAACTTGTACTTCTGTTTGTCCTTCCTTAACATATATCCTATAATATGCTTTGATTTTGTTAAGTGGTTGATTTGAGGTATATTCTTTTTTGATGATAACACCAACTTTTCTGATGTCGGTATTTAATATCTTTTCATCTTGTTTTATACCATAGTAATCAAAACCATAAGAAGAGGGTTCGTTAGTTGACGTACCGATTGAAATTGAGGACGAATAAGGTCTCATAATCAACTCATTTTCAACATCAGGTAACTCAACACCATTTAGAGATAAATTACTCCATACATCGGTAAATGTACAAGGCGTTTTATATCCTAAAAGAGCGGGTATTGTGACTTCATAAACACCTTGAGTTTTTCTACATGTTGTAAGGGCTGTAAGTCCTTCTATAGGGTCACCTGTACTATCGTAAATTGTAACAGATGGATTTGAATCCAAATTAATAGGACTTCCGTCTTCGTACAAATACAAATATAATTTGTTCGCTTTTCCTAATGAAAATAAATCTCTATCGTCTTGAATTAAGTCATCATAATTTGTTTGTAAATAAGGTTCATAAAACGTTTGTGTGTGACGAGTAAAAAACCCTACAGAATAATAAGAAGTTAATCCTGTTAATAATTCGATATTCGGTTTAAATGCTACACCCCATCCTGCAATACCTGTTATTGTACCATTTAATATTCCGTTTATTTCATTGGTCATATCAAATGATATGTTCTCATTTCCAAATTCAAAATGTTGTTCTGCAATAATTGTAAGTGCTGAGTAATTTAAACCTGTAATACCTGTTAATGAATTTTCATTATTATAAATTCCGGGAGTTGTCCAATCATTTGTTAACATTCTTTTGAACCAATTTGAGGGTTCTGTTGAATAGTTTTCTCTTGCAAAAATTGACTCAGTATCATTTACCTGAATACCTAAATCATATACGGACGACAACCCCTCATCCCAAGTTTGTACGGTACCTGTAGTTCCTGACGATAAAGGAATTCTAAATAAAATTAAATCAAAACCACTACCTCTTGTTATTTCACCACCGAATCTAAGAGACTTCAACAAATCAGGTGATGAAAATGCGGTATTAGTCATAATAAGAGTATGAGTCATCGCTGTTGTACAACCTGTTTGGATTATACCGTCTGAAATTTTTTGTTGTAATAGTGATAGGTCTATATCAAAAATAAATCTTGAATAAACAGGTGTTGGATTTTCAGGATTTATATTTCCAAAATATAGTTGTGTTACAGGAGCCTGTCCTGTGTTAGTAAAGACATTAGATAATATCGTATTATTTCTATTGAAATATGAATTATTTATAGACATTTTAAGGTTTTTCTATAAATATCAATACTTTTGAATTAGTTAATTCTAATGTTTTGATTAAGGATTGTTTGATTGGAATTCAGAATTTTTTGGAGTATATCTGAAGCCAAAGTACCGTCTTGGGCGGTAGGTACTGGAGGTAATCCGTGATAAGGATGAACGTGAGCAATCATAAATTTAACGATTAGATTAAGTAAGTCCATTAAGGCTTCTCCTCTAACCATTGGTTCTGTAAGTTGTTGTATTCTTGCTAGTTTGTCTTCTTTAATACCATATATAGTATCACGTAAATCTATTGAACCTTTTTGAGTTGCACTTTCGTGGGACAACAAATAAATTTTATCGGAACCAAGTACACCATATGTTACAGGTTTTGACGATATGTTTTCAGGTCTTATAGAACTTTTGATTTTTTTTGTTGGTGGGGTTGGAGTGTCTTTTGAATATAAGATACCGAATCCGAAATCCTTTGCTCCGGGATTAAGTTTAATATTATTGTAAAATCTTGTTATGTTAATACTCTCAATTAATTCAAGGCCCGCAGAATTTAAATCATTTGTATTGGTCCATTTTAAAAATGTTCGTCTTGAGGGTCTAAAGGCGAATGGGAATGGTGAGTTATTAGCATATTCGAATACCGCATTATTCCACTCGTTTATAAAATTATTTATTTGAGTAATAACTTCATTAAAAGAAACCGGACCTATTTCTAGTTTTTTTGCAATTTTACTTGAACTAACTATAGTATCAACATTGGTATCTACTTTGAAGTTTTTAGTATTAATCTTTTCATCATTACTTTCTATTTTATATACGTTAACGTAGGCGGTAAACATATTTTGCTCATTTTCAGGATTTTGGATGTCCCACTCAATTAAATAAGATAAATTAGGGTATTGAATTGTACGTTTTTCTGTTTGTTGTACGGGCTCTATTACGGTTCTTGATTTGAACACGGACATTTGTAGAAATGCTCTTTTGTCATACACACTTGGTTGTCCTGAATCTAATGGAACCAAATTCAAGGTCTTACCTGCTCTTAATAATAAATCATCTTCTTTTAAAATTATATCCGTTGAGCCACGACCAAGAATTGCATTGTCGTCAGGTTCGGGAAATAACCCAAATATACTTTTTGGTATAACTCCGCCAACCTCTTTATAACTTTTTGATTGTCTAATATTGTCACCAAGTGGGGTATTTGATTTTGTTACATTATAATTTTCGAAACCAACTCTGTTAGGTGTCGTTGGGGACATGGGTACATAATACTTAAAATTATCTGTATACCTTTTAAATGTAGAGTGAGAGTTTTGAGCAATCGGATAAACCAACATTACAAGTTCGTCGGTTTTTGGTGTTATTTTAAGGAAAAAAGGTAGTAAAGGTCTAACTAAAAATGGGTCGTCTTTAGTCCATTTACATGAATCTTTTATACCAACGGTTGTTCCATTACTTTTTACTGCACATTTATCAGGGATTGATACTTCGATTACTTTTTGATTTTCATCTAAAGGTACCACACGTAACCTACCTAATCTATCAATATCATCATTATCAAGAACCTTACCAAAATATATTATCCTATTTAACTCCATTACGTTTCTGATATTCTTTTAATAATTGATTATAGGTTTTTTCTAAACTATCTAAATAATACGTAGAATCAATAATATTTTTTTTAGTTTTATTAAACTCTTCATTTATATAATCCATCACCAAAGTAAGGTCCTTATTTGGTTTATTTTTATAATCTTGAATTATTTCTTTTAGTTTTTCAGTTTCCATAATTAAGTTGGTATTCCTGAGAATTTTGATGGTGCAGTTGACACCACACCCACGGCTAAAGGAGGAATTGCAAATTCAATCTTACCATTTTCAAGATTTTCTTTTGACGACCCCTCAAGTTGACTTGTTATTGCGATTAATGCTAAATTTGGTGAACCATCGGGTAGAGGTCCTGTTGGTAAACCATTTTTTTGTAATTCCTCAATTGTGTTTTTTAAGGCTCTTTTTTGTGAAAATCCTGAACGTAAAGGGGCCGCAAGTAACAATGGTAATGGTAGACTACTTGGTAACCCAGGTAGTTTTAATAAGGCTAGTATTTGGTCCAATATACTTTTACATTGTCTCCAATCATTTATAATTTGGGCGACCTGAATCAAGAGTTTTACTAACGATAAAATAATAATAATTTTATTACCTGCTTTTTCTTTTTGTAAATCTTTAATAATAGTCTGTAAAAGTTGAGTTATTTCTTTTTTCAAAATCCTAAACAATTCTTTCACAAATAAACTACCAATCTGTGATGATACCTCAACAAAAAATTCTTTATACTTTTTTGCAAAATCCATCATAGAATTAATTTCAAGCTGAGCTGTTGCGGCACTAGCCTTTAACATAATTAAAATTGGTAGAAATATTTTAGGAGTAAAAATTGAAAATATTAAAGATTTTGGTATCTCTTTTATTATTGAAAAATCAAAAGATAATTTAAGATTTATGCTACCTCCAATACCAATCCCTTCAGCACTATTTGTAAAAGTATTAGTTAGATTATCAAAAGCCTTTAATAAATCATTGTCATTGTTATCATCCACTTTATTAATTTCCTCAAGAGCGTTCAATACTTCAAACGAATTAACAGGGAATTTTATGTTATCACAACCCTCCAATTCAACAGATTGATTTTGTATGTTGGCGATTCTTTGGTCTACTTTAAGTAAATCTAATTGAGAAAATTCAAAAAAACTATCATCAAGATTATCCAATTCTCCGACTTTTGCGACACCACTAACGTCAATTTGTTGTCTATTGTCAAAACATAAACCTAAAATCCTTGCTAATATTAAACCAAATTTTGATTGGTCTTTCATAGTTTCTAATCCCGCATTGGCTTGAATAGACACCGCCCCAAGTATAATATCCATTAATATTGAAAATATGTTTGTGTACTCAACAAACCTCATTTTCTTATAATAGTCTTTTACAAAGTCGGCAATTCTATTATCTAAAGTTAATCTGTCTTTTAGTACTACTTTAAAAAAATCACCGGTTTGACCCAAGTCATTTGTTATTTCATAACTAATATCAAATAAGTCTTGTCCTGAAGCTCCTACGAATGTATAAACCTGACCCTGTTCAACTATTCTTTGATATAGTTGTCTATTCATTGGGTATTTACTCTGACCGCTCGATAAATCTTTTTGTTTTTCGTATTTTACTGAACCTATTTTAGTGTTTGGGTCACTCTTCAATAAATTAATAAAATCTACACTACTGACCTTAAGATAAATTGCCTGATTGGCTTGATACTCTTGTTGTTCAGAACATCCCAAAGTTCTTATTACTTCTGTAACAACGATGTTTTCAATATCAGGTTTTATTTTTCTGAAAGTTTTTATTAAAGTTCTTTTTAAGTATTTTGTTGTATCCGTACCTTTACCTGTTTTTGAGGTAATCAATTTAATCATTTGGTCAAATTGAGATTGGACCTGTTGCTGTGCCTTATTCTTAATCTTCTCGACTTCACTTAAACTATTTGAGATTGCAGAATTAGACTCTTCCATTGAGGAGTTAACCCTTTTTTGCAAATCCTTTAAATCAGTACTTACTTGATTGTAAGTTTGAATACCCTGAATTTGTTTGTTAGCGTCGTCATACCCTTGATTTAAGTCTGTAGGCATAATTTTACTTCAATTTGAACGTTTTATTATTCTCTACGTCTTTTTTAATTAAATCATCAATTAAATCATCATCCATATCTGAAATCGAAAATGACTCCTCCCTACTTGAAGATTTTTCCCAAATAGATGATTGTAGTTTGGATAATTGTAGTTTTTTCTCAACACAATCATTAATTATTTTTTGTTGTTTTTCTATAACAGGACCTATTAAGGTCATATCTTCAGGGTCTTTCATCATCGACAACATCTTGTTCTGTATCCTGAGAGCAGTACTTCGTTGTTCAACTAATTCGTTATATATCTCTTGCATAAGAGATAATAAAGACTCTTTTGTTAGTTCAATTTTATTTTTTTGTGGTCTAGACATATTTATAAATACTTATTTTACCATATTTTGAATTAAATCAAAATAAACTTTTTTGTATTTTTTCATACTTGACCTAATTTCTTTGGTAGATAGATTGGTCATATCTCTCAATGAGAGTAGTATAATGTTTTTATTGAACTTGTTATTATCGGTACTTACAAATATTTGGTCGTAATTAATGAACACCTCGTAAAGAGATTCTCCTAATTTTTTTTCGTTTTCTGATAAATTTTGGTCCTGTAAAATCACATACAATCTTGCCAGAAAAGATTCTATAACCCTTTCAGTGTCAAAATCGTCATCATTATCTATATAGTAGATTAAATCCTCACGGTCATTGTTCTCCAAATCCGAAGATATATCTTCATATGATATTTTCCTATTAGTATCTTTTTGGTCTTTTATAATTTGACCCATAAGATAATTCTTACAAATAGTACCGAAATAGGAGTACGCTTTCTTTTCTTTTGACGGTTTGAATTTGTCAATTTTCGTCATCAAAAAAGAATGGGTGTCAGTATGGATTTCTTGAAAGTCCATATCTTTTCGGTATAATTTATATCGTCTAATAATTGACGATATCATCTTATCTAGTGGTTTTCTAAGACTTAGGTTGTATATTTTGTTCTTTTCCTCAAATGTAGTAGCCGACAAATATAATCTTACCGCAAGTTCTTCTTTTTCATCAAAATAATTATCCGACTTTGGTTTTCTCCCTTTCTTTTTTAAATCATCAGTTTGTTTTTCATCTTGATTCATTAAACAGTTTCGGGTTCGAATTTTATATCCCTGTCAACAGTGAAGAAATGTTCTTTTTTTGCGGAATCAATCCAAAATTTTATTTCTTCAGGTGTCATAGATTCAGAGCCGTTTTTATAATTCCAAAAAATTGACCCTTCTCTGAGATTAAGGTGTTTATAACCAATTTTTGGTATGGTCATAATCTTTAAATTGTTATACGTTAATCTCAACATTAGTTCATAAACAAATGTTAATTTTATCGAAGGTTTAAATTTACCGTGTTGTTCGAAAACTTCTTTTTTGATTACCATACCAGATGATTGGAAATTTTGATAATTTTGTAGAGTTTCGTTTGTTAAAATTCCCATCTCTTGTGAGAAATTTGCTGCGAATGTTGCCTCATTTGTGAATCCTGCAAATAATCCTTTACTATCTACGTCAACCACAATTGGTAAAAACGCATCTGCATTTGAATATGCCTCAGAATAAAGTTTTACATTCTTAAACCAAATATTTGAATATTCGTCATCAAATTCATAAAAAGATACCCACTTAGATTTGGAATTTTCTACACCATAATTAATCTGTGCTTGATAGTTAGGAGCATCTTTCCAAATTAATTTTTTAACATTAAGTTCTCCAAAATCAAAACCTTCTAAATGACTAACTAATTTGTCTTCGTCAGTATGGACTATAATTAATTCATTGAAATTAGTTTTTTGTGTTTTTAATGCTTCGATGCTTTTTTCAAACAATTCTGTAAAGTCTTTAGCAGATGCTGACTTTATTGGTAGTATTACTGATAAGTCTATAAAGTTTTCCATATTAAGATTCT
>Ga0315905_10001527_pt1 | contig 24889 bp, 22 predicted proteins | sample LakEriMetagenome_5_FD_203522 | JGI IMG/M metagenome (GOLD analysis project Ga0315905, IMG submission 203522) | Freshwater fungal communities from buoy surface, Lake Erie, Ohio, United States - Buoy 4 MA121 | ecosystem: Environmental > Aquatic > Freshwater > Lake | place: USA: Lake Erie, Ohio...
TTGTAGTGCCATGAAAATGGGACGGTAGCTCAGTCGGTAGAGCAGCGGACTTTTAATCCGTTGGTCGCGAGTTCGAATCTCGCCCGTCCTACCATTTTCAATGGGGTCCGTACCGGACACATGGTTTACATTCGGTACCGACCACATAGTTTACAGTTGCCGTTCACCCCAAAACTGGCATCAAATGTGCTTACAGCCAGCCAAGCAACTCTTTTGCCTGATTCCGTCCGCTAAAAACCCAGTTCAGTAACCTTAAACCGCTCCTTGCTGTCAGCATTAACAGCACCTGTATCTAGCAGCGTTCCGGCCTTCAGTAATTTCAGTACCCAGCCCTGAGGCGTTAATTTTGGTGCCAACATGGATTTATTGCGCCTTTATCAAGAGGCAGCCTTCAATGACCCGGTATTAAATAGCGCGCGCTTTAATTACGCCGCCAACAAAGAGATTTATTGGCAGGGTTTATCGACCCTGCTGCCACAAGTCTCGGCTAACCCAGCAGCGACCCGCTTCTTTCAGCATGGCGAAGGCAATAACCGCATCTTTGATCAGCGCAGTTACACCGTTAGCCTGACCCAGCCGGTTTTTAATGCCGCCGCCTTGGAAGTATTTAAGCAAGGCGATCTAGTCACCAAAGTGTCGGATTTGCAGTTTTTGCAAGCCCAGCAAGATTTGGTTATTCGGGTATCGCAAGCCTACTTTGATGTGCTTACCGCGCAAGACAATGTTGATCTCTTTCGCAATAAAAAGGCCTTGATTAAGCAACAACTGCAAGCGGCGCAATCCAAGTTTGAAGTGGGCTCGGCCACGATTGTTGATGCCAATGATGCGTAGGCCCGCTTTGATCTAGCCAATGCCCAAGAGACTGCAGCTCAGGCAGAATTAATCGTGCGGCGCGGCGTACTTGAGCAAATTGTTGGTCATCCAGTACCGCCACTCAAGCCCTTAGCAAAAGATGCCAAAATTGAAGGGGTAGTTGCTGATCCCAGAGCCAAAGTAAAAGATGCCAAAGGCATTCCGATTGCCGACAGCGTCAATCCCAAGTTGCCACCCGGTCAGGAACTCAATGATTGGATCAGGCAGGCCGAAGCAGCCAATTACGGGGTACTCGCTAGTCAGCTCAATATCGATATTGCCCAAAGCTCGTATCGGGGCTCTTTGGCCGCTAACTACCCTACCGTGAACTTCGTTGGCACTTCGGGATTTAATGCGGCCAATGGCGCCCCCACCAACTTCAATCCATCGACCACGCAAAATATCTTCAACAACACCATCGCCCTGCAGATGAATGTGCCGATTTTCTCGGGCGGCTTTAATAACTCCGTGATTCGGCAACGGGCAGCACTCTTGGATAAAGCCAAATCGGATTACGACAACCTGAGAAGAACGGCTGCTCAAGCTACGCGTCAAGTATTTACTGGTTTTTATGGTGGCCTTGCTACCGTTAGAGCATTTGAGGCTGCAGAGAAGTCATCCGCCTCCGCCCTGGCATCGAGTCAGTTGGGATTTGATGTGGGCACCTTAATTAACTTAGATGTACTTATTGCACTCGATGCCCTCTTTACGACGAGAGCAACGCTCTACAAAGCCAGATACGACACCATTCTCAATGCATTGAGACTAAAAGCCCAAGCAGCAGCACTTACGGATCAAGATTTAGTCGCAGTCAATGCGCTCTTACAGTAAGTAAGTCGAGTAAAAAATTAGCGCCTTACTTGAAGTATTGGAAGAGGCTGAGTAGTTGGGCAGTAATACCGTAGGCCCCAAGCAGATTTAAACCCCCCTAAGGCGCATCCACTTCGGCGACTTAAAACGCACAATGGCCCAATACAGCCAGACGTAGGTCACTGCAAACAGAAATGCAAACCCCTTGAGTACCTGATGGTATTGCCAAAACAGAATTGCTGGGATCACCGCATATGCAGTGAGTATCCACAAGTACGGCGAGGTCAAGGCATTGCATTGAGCTTTAGCAGCATCAGAATGGCATCCAATCGATGGGCGCACAATGCGCATGTAAATTAACTGGTGTAAATGCAGTGCATCTGGCATTCCAGGATGGGTCTTTTGCAATAAAACACGGCGATAGATCGTAAACACGGTCTCAAAGATCGGATACAGACAAAGTAATAAGGGAAACCATTTAGACACTTCTGGGTGGCGAGCAGTTAAGAGCACGGAGAGCTCAGCAATCCAAAAACCTACAAAATAAGCGCCGCCATCTCCTAAAAAGATCGCCCCGCGCGGATAATTAAATACTAAGAAACCAAGTAAAGCACCAATCATTGCTAATGCAGCAATCATGATCGGGTAATCGTTTACCTGAAAAGCAACATAAGCAATACCAGACAAAATGATTACAGCCACCATCGACGACAAGCCGTTATAGCCATCAATGATATTAAAGGCGTTGGCCACCCCTCCCACAGCAAAACAGGTAATGGCAACTGCTACAAACGGGTAAGCCAGCATGAGGTTATCAATCCCCAGAATCTGCACACTGCCCAACCAAGCATTTAAGAAATAACCGGCCAGCGCTGCCGACACCATGGTTGCCAGTAGCCTAATCTTAACCCCGACATTTTTTGTTAGATCCTCAGTCAATCCTGAAAGAAAGGCCGGCAATGAGCACATTACCAAAAGAAGGCCAAATAATCCTACTTCAGCATTTTGAAAATAGCGCGCTACAAGAGCTAGCAATATGCCGAGGAAAATTGCAATGCCGCCAACACGTGGAACAGCAGCAGTATGAAATTTTTGCACCCCGGAGAGATCGGAGTCAGCAGTCAAATGCCCATGCACATGGCCGAAGCGCACGATCCAAAGGGTGAATAAAACAGCGGATATAAAGGCAAGAATCAAGGCTGACATTACGCTATTTTAGGCTATGCTAGATAATTCAAAAAAAATCAAATACTAATCTACTTTATTGAACTGTAATTGCGTTGATTATCTGACGGGCTATTACATCGGGGCGATAGTGCTTTTCATAAAAGCTCCTAACACGAGGACTATAGTCAGTAGCATCGTTTAAATTACTTACAAATCCAATCAGCTTTTTTGAAAATATATCGGGATCGTCAACTACCAAGCCCAAATTTTCGTTTGTAATGATGTCAACTAAATCATTGCCTGGATTTACGCATGCCGCTACCGGAAGACCTGCCTCAAGATACGAAACGAATTTTCCGGGGATATTATGGGTGCGATGATCGGCATCCAAAAAAACTAGGCCACCATAACATTGGCGATAGTACATATCCAATGTCTTTAAATCAACCTCATCCAATAACAATGCATTTTTAAGACGCTGTGAATCTATAAATTCTTGCAGCCATTCTTTTTTAGACCCCCGGCCAATAATCAAAAATCCACAATCATCATGATCTCGTAGATCAAGCAGGGTTTTTGCAAAATTCTCAATGCCCTGGGCTTCCCCTAAATTACCAGCATAAATGAGTACTTTTTTTCCACAAAGAATCGTATGCTCCAAATTAGCATGTGAGGAGTTGCTGCCAAGGGAGGGATAACTTGTCGATGTTGATGGCATCCAATTAGGCAAAACCTCAAGTTTTTTTAGATTTGGTAATTTTAATTTCTCGATGTACTTTTGATTGCCCGGTGATTGGACTCCAATAAAATCAGCAAGGCGATATTGATATTGCTCAAACCATTTAAGTAAATAATAGCTAGGGCCCTTTTTCATGAGGCCAATATCTACCATCCACTCGGGAACGATGTCACGAAGTATTAGGTAGCTATTTGTTGATCTATTCTTCAAGTATCTTACGAGACCGCCTAAAAAGATCGATGGCGAATACCAAATAATGAGATCCCAATTATCGAATGCATATGGTGATTTTTTATATTCACGTGCCAATGTAAAGAATAAACTTAGCTCACTGATGCCGCGCATCCATTTATGATGCGATTTAATTTTTCCGCAACGTATACGCAATAATTGATAAGTCTCGAAATCCTCTTTCAGACAGGATTTTTCGCCCTCCGAAAACGGGATAATGACCAATACGTGATGTCCTAGTCCCGCCAAGGCTTCTACAAGCGAGGAAACCAAAACGGCTGCTGAATTTTTTAATGGCGGAAAGGAATCAGCAACGATGGCAATGCGCATAAGATAGAAATTAGTATTTCTTCCAAACTGTACGGTTAACGTAATCGGTATAGCTATGCAAAATCCGTACTACTTTTTCTGAAACGTTTGGCATCTGATAGTCAGCTACATTACATAAATTGCCTTGTCCGGCCGAATCCCCTTGATCAAGCAGGGCAATAGTCTGATAAATTCTATCGAGATTCAGGCCCGTCATTATTACAGCAGCCTCTTCCATTGCCTCAGGTCGTTCATGCGCCTCGCGAATATTGAGGGCTGGAATATTTAAAATAGATGCCTCTTCGCTAATACTGCCGCTATCCGACAAAACAACCCGAGCATTTAACTGCAATTTAACGTAATCGAAGAAACCCAAGGGCTTTAATGCCATAACTCGAGAATCCAGAGTCAGCCCAGATTCAGTAATTCTATTTTGGGTGCGAGGATGAGTAGACAGAACAATAGGTTGGTCAAACTTTTGCGCCAAACCATTGAGTACCTCAATAAACTGCTTAAAGAGCACAGGATTATCAACGTTCTCTTCTCTATGACAGCTGACTAAAAAATATTCTCTAGGCTTAAGTTTTAATCGCGCTATTACATCTGAGTCATCAATCTTCGGCCTATAAAAACTTAACACTTCAAACAAAGGGCTGCCGGTCTTAATAATGGTGTCTGGCGATAGGCCCTCGCGCAGTAGATATTCGCGCGCTATAGAGCTATAAGGCATATTAATGTCAGAAGTATGATCAACAATACGTCGATTAATTTCTTCCGGAACGCGTTCATCGAAGCAACGATTGCCTGCCTCCATATGAAACACTGGAATTTTTCTTCTTTTTGCCGGAATAACCGATAAACAGCTATTGGTATCCCCCAAAACAAGCAAAGCATCCGCTACTATCTTTTCAAGGACGGCGTCAACAGACCCAATCAAATTGCCAATGGTCTGTGCGGCACTGTTAGCGCCCTTCGCGCAATCAAGAAAATAATCTGGCTTTCGAATGCCTAAATCATCAAAGAAGATTTGATTGAGCTCATAGTCATAATTTTGACCCGTATGAATTAAGACATGCTCACAAGTTTGGTCTAGACGAGCCAATACTCGAGAAAGCCGAATTATCTCAGGCCTAGTGCCAACGACAGTAGCTACTTTTAAACGTTTATTATTCATACCTTATTGGCAATAGTATCAGGCCTTGCCCTATCAAAAACTTCACTTGCCCAGAGCATCACAATAAGCTCATTTTCACCGATATTAGTTATGTCATGAGTCCATCCGGGGATGGTTTCAACAATTTTAGGCTTCAATCCATCAACAGTCAGCTCAAAAGCCTCATTGCTTAGTATGTTGCGAAATCCAAATCTCGCCAAGCCCTGCAAAACAAGAAACTTTTCAGACTTCGTGTGGTGATAATGACCGCCGCGAGTAATGCCAGGATGGGCAGTAAAAAAGGAAAATTGACCTGAATCCTTGGTTTTAAGCATTTCAACAAAACGGCCCCTGCTATCATCATAGGCAGGAACTTCATAGGCAAATTGATCAGGCTTTAAATAGCTCAAATAGGTCGCATACAGAGCTCTAGTAAGGCCATCGCCAACCTCTTCTGACATCAATGACTCTCTTCTATGGTGAAATGCTTCAATTTGACTGGCCAACTCGCCAACAGAAATTGAATATTCAGGCGTTACTACAGGCCTTGTGACCCCTAACTGAGGATTACTTAGTATGCCGATAAAGCTTTCAAGCAAATTATCAATATAAATAAGCGGAACCAGCTTGCTAGGATCATCTATTCGGATCGGAAGATCTTGTGCAATATTATGGCAAAAAGTAGCTACTACAGAGTTGTAATTAGGTCTTGCCCACTTACCAAATACGTTAGGAAGACGATACAAATATACGGGTGCCTGTGTCGAAGCATGCAATTGAATTAAAGCGTCTTCAGCTAGTTTCTTACTTGTGCCATAAGCGTTATCCGAAATAGCCTGGATAGACGATGTAAAAGCTACCGGAATTGATCGTCCTGTTTTTTGAATAGCATCACATAAAGCCGAAGTAAGCTCGAAATTTTGTTTTGAAAATTCACCTGAATCTAGAGGGCGATTTACGCCTGCGAGATGAAAAACAAAATCAATATCTTTAAGTAGTTTTTGCAAATCAGCAGATGATTGATCTCTGATAAAGCAAACATAGTCAATAGAGTTCTCGACTAATTTAACCAAGAGGTTTTTACCAATAAAGCCTTCGCTACCAGTAACTAAAACCTTCAATTCAAATCTCCGGAGGTACGGGCTCACCCTTTACTAATGCTTGAATGAATGGGAGCTTTATTAATAACTTCTGCATGCCATCAACATCAAGTCGGGTTGTATTGTGGGAATTATAGTCCGTAGCAGCAGAGATCTTTAGCTCTCCTTGCTCAACGAACTTACCGTAATTTAAATCCCTTAAGTCAGGAGGAACACAGAAGAATCGATCTTGATCTTTGGCTGCCACCATCTCTTCCCGGCTGAGGAGGGCTTCGTATAGTTTTTCACCATGCCGTGTTCCAATAATCTTTATAGGATGATTAGGCTTCTTCAAGACCGTCACAATAGCGCGAGCCAAGGTTTCAATCGTTGCAGCAGGTGCTTTTTGAACTAATATTTCACCAGGCTGAGCATGTTCAAATGCATGCATTACCAAATCGACTGCATCATCTAAAGTCATCATAAAGCGAGTCATATGAGGATCGGTAATGCTTATAGGCTTACCTGCCAAAATTTGATCGACGAACAAGGGAATAACAGATCCCCTTGAAGCCATGACATTTCCATAGCGTGTAACGCTAATGATTGGACTTGAAAAGCCTCTTGATTTAGCAACAATGACTTTTTCCATCATTGCCTTGGAAGTGCCCATTGCATTGATGGGATAAACAGCTTTATCTGTACTTAAACAAACGACCCTCTCCACCCCAGAAATAATTGCAGCCTCTAGAACATTTTCAGTACCCAATACATTGGTCTTAACAGCCTCAAGGGGATAAAACTCACAAGAAGGTACCTGCTTTAATGCTGCCGCATGAAAAATATAGTTTGAACCTCTAACTGCAATTAAAACAGATTGGAAATCACGAACATCGCCAATATAGAACTTTATTTTTGAGCTCTTATATAGCTTACGCATATCGTCTTGCTTTTTTTCATCGCGACTTAGAATGCGAATTTCTTTTAAGTCGGAATCTAAAAATCGACGCAGGACGGCGTTGCCAAATGATCCGGTCCCACCAGTAATTAATAGTATTTTATTATTAAACATTTGCACCGTAAAAAAATAGAACTCATAAAATAAAATAGCATCAGGCAAATTAATCACTTTGCAAGCGCCTCAACAATGAGGCATCTTTTTATTTATTAATAGCTCAAGCCACCATAAAGTAGGTGCCGCCGCCCTGCCACAATATTCTATATCCATAGCCATTCAAAAGCGACAATACTTCATTCTCTGACTGACCTCGATCTATCAAGAATCTATCGTGCAAAGATATATCGAGTGCGGGTTTCCTTAGAAGAATCTCATGGGCATTTCTAAGTGCATCAAGCTCAAAGCCTTCAATATCCATTTTCATGATGTCAGGCCAAACTTTATTTGCTTTTGCATACTCATCAAGAGAAATTAGTGCGCCAGAGGTCTTAGCGAGTGGATCGCTGTATTTTTCAATCGCACTTGGCGACCCTACACCTTTATTAATAACAGTAGCCGGAATATTTTGCTTCCTAAAATTTTCACTAATAAAGTTAGCGTATTCGCTCATAAATTCAAAAGCAACAATGCGCTCCACCCCTTCATGTGCAGCAAGATAACTATACCAGCCGATATTTGCACCAACATCAAAGAAAACTTTTTTCTCACGTACGATTTCTATGAAGTGTTGATATTCAATAGGCTCATAAAAGTAACGTGCAAAATTACGGTGCATGCCAAAATACTTCACCTCTGTAGTATCTGTTCTTGTTGGAATGGCCACCATCCAGTTATGTGCTGGAATCTTATAATTTGTATTCGCAATGTGAAGGTAGCCAGGGAGATTGAAGATCGCCCACATAGTAAGCTTTCCTCGATAGTATGCACGACGTAAAAGCTCGATCATTGTTTCCCTTTATATTAGATTTGTTTTGTAATTTACTGGCTTATTTAGATCTGGATTTTCTAACGCTAAATTACCACCGACAATAATGAATATTTAGTAGTTTATTTAAAAACTATTAATATTTTATGCTTTTTTTATAGAAAGATCGCATTTTAGTGGTGGTTTTTAAAAGTCAAATTATCATCTACACCGAAAATCGTAACCCTTTTGAACATATTACGATATGAATCTAAATTAATACTCTCAGTCGCCCAAGTGGTGACATACTGCCTACATGAATTTCGGACCATATCAAATCTAGCTTCGTCCATATCCAAATAGTCTTCGAGCTGCTTGATAAAAGCTGCTTCATTCTCAATTGGTAAATCAGCTCCCACGCTCGCATCTTTTAAATTTTTCCATGGGGTTCTATTACTAATAACAACAGGCATGCCCACAGACATAGCCTCGATAATTGAGTGTCCAAAATTCTCACCTAATGTTGGCAACAAGAATACATCATACCCATGAAGCAGTATTTGCAATTTTTCGTGCGTAGCCTCTCCTCGATATTGAACTTTTACATTAGGTGGACATAGCCTAATTTGCTCTTGGCATTTTTTCCAATACTCTGCATCTTCCAATGGGCCCCATAAATCTAATTCAACATCCCCCTGTAATTTCCCGGCTATTCGAATTGCAGCATGTGTATTTTTCATCAGAGATATTCTTGCAGCCAACACAATTCGTAAAGCTCCTGGCCTCTTCTCGCGGTTTAATGGATTTTCTTTTGAAATTGTAGGTAGATTACTTGCATGAAATATCTGCGATGCCGCGGGAGTGAAGATGCTTAGGATTTGCTCTTGCTCCCCAATTGAGCTAGCATGCCAAGCAACGTATTTATAGAATTTAATGGCCTTAGCCAGCGTTATGAATATGCCCTTACGAAAGGCTTTAAGACCGAGAGCTCCGACGGATAACTCTCCTCTTGGCGCCAGAATTACCTGCACTTTCCGCCCTCGTCCAGCAGCCAAGAATGGCTTTATAGAAAAATCCCTATCTAATAGGCTATTCAAGTAGATGAAATCTGGTCCTATATCACGAAAAATCTTTCTATAGAAGGCAAAAGTTAGTTCGTCGTTGGCAGCATAATAGACCTGTGTTTTACCCAACTCTATCCATCGACCACGTACGAAATTAGGGTAAGGCTCGCTTACTCCATGATCCCTGTTAAGGCAAACTACATAAAATTCATACTCACTTGAAAGCGCCTTGACAATATTTGAAACACTACGCACTGGTCCGCCAGACCTAAAACCCGGGAGATAATTACGAATAAAAATTAAAATCTTAGGGGTTTTTTGAAATTTTTGATCACCGCTCATGTTGAGTAAACCATGTTTGCAACAGTTTTTGCCCACAACCTACTATCCCCTCCACCCTGAGCTGGGGTTTTATGTTGTACTCCGTCCTGGGCAGCCATACTTTCTCGGCCCCAAACACCTAAGGGTATCCCAAATCCTGTTTTCGTGCGACCAATTAAATCCTTACCAAGGGGCAGCGAAGGGCTTTCTGCCAACAAAGACTTACCTTTAAACCTTCCAAATGATCTCAATACTGGCATTAGGTCTCTAAGCAACCAAGCGTCAACCAGGGGTGTGCGCAACTCCACACTATGGGCCATACTAGCCCAATCGCTATCCCTAAGTAGTTGATTTCGCAGGTATGCCGTAGATTCAATCTGCCCAACAGCTGCCATTGAATCTGGTGATAAACTACCCGCCATGCTTTCGACGAGAGACTCTGGATCCATTTCACTCAAAGCTTCATTAGCAAGAGCCGCTCCTATTAACTCCCGCAACTCCTCAGGCGCAAAAAGACCTCTTCGAAGCCAATATGCACCATAGAGATTGTTACCGTACTCCGTTAACCAGCGCCAACGCGAATTTCCACTTCTACATGCTCTCTGATCAAACATAAAATTAGCTACTGTAATAGCGCCAGGCACACGCTCTAAAGTTTTGCAGCGCGAAACAAGGGCTGGGAGCTGCCGAAAGCTTGGATAACCATAAAACAACTCATCCCCTCCAACGCCAGAAATTACTACCTTTAGACCGAGCTCCGCAACGGCCTTACTGGCAAACCAAGTATTTATTCCATCTACGCTGGGCTGATCCATAGAAGAAAAAATCTTGGGTAAATCATCTTCAAATTCTCTTCGAGTAACAGTCCGGACGTGATGATTCATTCCGTAGCGCTTAGCAATTTCATTTGCTCTTGGAACTTCATCTTCATACCTACCCCTGAATTCCTTAAATGCAATTGTTATCCCCTGAATGGGTGATTGAACCTGGTCCCTGATTAATCCTGCAAGCGCGCCTGAATCAATGCCGCCAGATAAAAATATGCCGACTGGTACATCAGCTACCAGATGCTGTTTAACAGAGTTAGATACAGCCGAACGCACAATTTCCTGAGCGTCCCTTCTACTCAGCTTGCATTCAGGAGCTTCTCGCCATACATCAGCTATATCCCAATATCGATATGGGCCTTTTAGCCCATCTTGCACGGTAATTTCACACCAAGTACCAGCTGGTAATGCTGATATATCGCGGAACCAGGTATGCGGCTCAGGAACACTACCTAAAAGCCAGAACCCCATTCGACCAATTGGATTAGGCGCCAAATCGACCAATTTAGTAGTCATAAGAGCCTTAACCTGGGATGCAAAAATCCATCCCAGGGCAGTTTTTGCATAATAAAGAGGTTTAATTCCGTAAGGATCTCGCGCCATGAAAACACTTTGCCTCTGCTTATCCCAAATAACGAAAGCAAACATGCCACGCAGGCGCGATAGCATGGTCCTACCTTCCACTAGAAATAGCTTAAGTAATACCTCTGTATCGCTATGGGTTCTAAAGATCTCTCCTCTACTCTCTAGCGACAAACGCAATTCACGAAAATTATAAATTTCACCATTAAAAATAATCGTGTAGCGGCCATTTTCCGAATGCATTGGCTGGTTAGCAGATGCCTCTAAATCTATGATCGACAACCTGCGATGGCCCAGATAAATGCCCGCCTGAATATCACTCCAATAACCGAAAGCATCCGGACCGCGCTCCAACATTCGTTCACACATTCGAAGTACAAAATCCTCGTTTGCAGGGCCGTCCCCTCCTTGCATTAATGCTCCAGCAATTCCACACATTACTAATCTCCCCCAATCTTTATTTAAACGATATTAATCATCACTAATGACCAATTATATTGAGGGCAATGTTTTTCATTACGACAGGATGATGCATAAATTATTCATAATAGTGATCCAAAAGATTAGCATTTTTTATAAAATTTATATAGCCATAATAGCATTCGTCGAGGCAAAAACATGATTGGCACTGCGACATAAAATTCTGGATAACTCCAATACAGACTAAAAAGCACTCTTAGCGAGAATTTAGATTTTGCAAATCCAGAATCAAAACCAAGGGCTCTCTCAACAATCACTGCACGACAACTTTTGGAAAATTTGTCAGCTAAAACATTCCGCAGGTCACTAGGATTAAAATCGCCCTTAAAATGATTAAGTACTAGCGCAAAATTTATTCCGTGCACAAGAAATGGATCGTACCATCTTGGCTCACCCAAGGGTTTAGGGGCGCTCAAAAAATTAGAGCCATCAAGGAAAAAAAAGTTTCTTCCCTCCACCAATACATTGAGAACTAAATATAAGGTCACCCAGCAGGTTCCAACAAAATTTTCAGCTTTGTCCAAACCAAGTGAGAGTATTTCTTTCCTAAAGACCATAGCCGAACAAAAGCCCAACTGATCCTTTAGCTCTACGAGCACCTCATTTCTATCAAAAAAAAACTTATTGCCATTAGGCTGGATGGAGAAGCTGACCCCATCAAAATCAGTGGAGTTCAAATAAATAAAATCGATCGCAGGCTTGAGCCTTAAAAATCCTAATAGACGTTTAACAACCCCTGGGACTAAAATATCATCCCCAAACCACCAAACATATTGACCCTTTGCTTCCCTGCTTAAAAAAAGAAAGGCTCCATCTATTCCTCCATCTTTTTGCATATGGAAATAGCGTATAGGTAGCTTATTCAGATATTGAGAAACAATTTTCTCTGTTTCGAAATTATTACTATCATCTCTAATGACAACTTCAATATCATCTACATACTGATCTAGTAAACTTTCTAAGGTTCTTTTAATGCTCTCAGGCTGATTAAAGGTGGGGATACAAAAACTTAAAACAACTTTTTTGATATGTATCACCATAAAAATTATTTATGCACAATACCAATACATATTGCATTAGCATTATTAAAAGGTTCGCCGTACTTTGAATTAGCGACCTCTCCATAATTAACCTGTTGCCACTTATTATCTAAAGATATTCTTTTTAGATAATAAGTTTCTGTAAAGTATTTAATGCCGCCAGCAAGCTCTTGGTCAAGATAATCGTTATAACCGAATGGCATTGTAACTAGCATACAACCGCCAGGGGCTAAACAATTTTCAACCAAATTTTTAATTGCGGTAATAATTTTTCTGGGCTCTCGAATTGCCTCATCCCACCCAACATGCTCAAGAGTAGAAATGCTTATTATCGCCTTATATTTTTTAGCAGGCTTAAAGAAAATCACATCCTCATTTATAACGTAAGTGTTTGTATCATATTTATCTAGAATATCCCGACTAATTGGCCTGACACCATAGTTTGCGATAACATTTCCAACCTCTAGAAGATTATCGGATGGTTTCAAAGACTTAATGAAAGACATGGCTATAGGTATTTCAACAGTCCTTTCATTCTCAAAAGCAAAGTTATAATTAGCCCTAAAGTACACAAGTGATTTTCCGCTGAAATTAAAACTTCCAGCTGGGGTTATAAAAAAGTAAATATTCCGCATTAGATTAGTGAATCCAAGTATCAATAATCTTTTGCCCCTAAGGTACAAAAGAATAATTCCACCCTCTTTATATATCCGTGAAATTCTTTTTAATAATTTTTCTTTATTCATAATTTGCACCTAAAGCGTATCATTTGCTATTTTTTAATAGTGATTTTTCTAACTCACTATTTATCATCATCCTCAGCACATCTTCAAACTCAATTTCAGGCTTCCAGCCTAGATCTTTTTTTATACAGGCATTATCAGCCCTAAGTATCGCAGTATCCTTATTGCGAATTAGAGTGCTATCTATCACTACATGATCCCTCCAGTAGAGACCCAGTTCGCGAAACACTAAATTAATAATCCATTCCACCGTATGCGTAGTCCCTGTGCCAATAACATAATCCTTTGCATGCTCGCCCTGAAGCATCATCCACATTGCCCTAACAAAATCCCCAGCGTACCCCCAATCACGAACTGCATCAATATCGCCAATGTAGAGCTTTTCACAACCACCATTTTTAATGTCTACTGCAGCGGAAACTATCTTTTTTGGAAGGAAAAAATCTTTACGTCTATGAGACTCGTGATTATAAAGAATTCCGGAGCATGCATATGCGCCGAATTCTTTTCGATACATCTCAATCAAAGACATGCTTGCACTTTTAAAAAAACCATACAAGCTATTAGGTGTATGTGGTGTCTTTTCATTCTGAGGTGATATAGATGTACCATAAAAAATGTTACTCGAGCTTGCATAAAACAAGCGACTTTGCTTTGAGGTATTGACTAAAGCTTCCAGTGCACCCGCCAACCCGTCAAGATTAATAGCACGGGACTTTTCATAGTTTTCCAGAGAGTAATTTAGTTCATGATTTGATGCTAGATAGTAAATTTCGTCAGGATGAATATCCTTAACTAACCTGTATGAGAATTCTGGATTTGCAGCAGAGCCCCCAATCGCCTGAAATTCAGAGCGCCTAAGCAGGCTATCAGGAAATGGTGCTGCAGAATTGCGAACAGCCTGATCTTGCCGATATTGGGCATATACTTCATAACCTTTCTCAAGCAGTAGATCGGTGAGATGCATCCCGTCCTGACCTCTGGCACCAAATATGAGTGCGCTTTTCATTTGTCCAGTCGAGCCTGAATCTTATCCCACAAAACAAATTTCCTATGTCTAAAGAAAATTTTATAGATTTTATAAAAAATCTTAACTATTGGCAGGGGCATGCAAAAAATGGGCAAAGCCACCCAACACTCTGGGAAATTCCAATAAATCTTGAGCATTTTTAGGCGCTTGCCTTTTGGTGTGTCCCAACCTCCCACCCAGCCCACTAACATCCCCCTCCAAAGTGATGCAAAGTTTTTCGATAATAATTCTCTTAGGGCCTTATTAGAAAATCTACCCTTAAATAAGTTAACTACGTGCCTAAAATGAACTCCGTAAACTTCGAATCCTTTATTATCTATATTCCCGTTTCTATTTACAAGCACAATAATCTCTTCTTGCGCAGTGGGGTTGCAAAGAATATATGACGTCCCAAGTAAGTAAAATCTACCTGGGTTAGTTATGATATGAAATATTGGTATCAAGCCAGCAAATCCAAAGCCATATAGATTCTGCCTAGCAAGCTCTATGGCCTGTATAGCAGCCTCTCTATGAAATATATGTGTTGAAATAAGGCCAATATTGACCCCTAAAGTATTTATTACATCATCTCCAGATGCAAAGTATCGGCAGGTCGTATCAACCACCGAACGGCCCTCAGTTTGGTAATCAAAGTTAGCCCATATATATCTTATATTGCAGTCTGACTCAAGCACACTAATAACTTGAGCAAGGGCTCCTGGGCGCATTTCATCATCATCGCTAAACGACCATACATACTTTCCAACCGCAGTCTCAATTAGCAATAAATTTGCCGAATCGACACCAATTTTTTCTCCCCGAGAATACTTGACATTTATGCCCGCAGGAATCAAAATTTCATTAACCACCTTTAACGTATCATAATTCGAGCTATCATCTTGAATTACTAACTCAATTTCGTGAATCCTATCCTGTATGCAAAGACATTCTGCTAGGCGAAGAAATTCTTGTGGCCTGTTATAAGTCGGAATACACAAACTCAAAAGAGGAGCTAGGTGTACACTGTTAACATTTTTTGTCAAGACGCATTTCCTATTTTCACTTCCAGCATTAAGAGCATTTTAGATGTCACCTATGTGAAATAAGGGTCCACGACCATTCATAAGCTATAAATAAAATGTCGAAGAAGGAAAATTTTAAACGGTACTGAGCAGCGCAAAATCTATTAATTATTCATTTAACAACTAAATGCATGTGCTTTTACAAGTCTTATTTTTTGTTATTTTAATTTTTACCATTGGCGATAATCCTAAAATCTGGCATGGATACAATAAATTGCCCACCCCGCTCAAGAAATTCACTTTCTCTAGCAATGAATTCTGGAAGAAAATGCCATGCAAGAACAAAGTAATAGTCTGGATTTTGCGCCCTAGAATCCGACTCTGATATGATTGGAATGCCGCTTGAAACTGTAAATTTACCCCACTTTGTTGGGTTTCTATCTGCAATTACCTCTACCAAGTGCGAAGTGATTTCATAATACTGTAAAGTAGTATTTCCTTTTGTTGACGCCGCATATCCATGAATTTTTTTGCCATTTGCAATTTGTTGACTTAGAAAATTCAAGGTTAAATCTCGTGCATTTTCTACCCGCTGTACAAATTTCTTGTATGTCGACAATTCTTCAAGCTGCATCTCTTCTTCAGAAATTCTTAATTGACTTACTCGTCTTTTTGATTCGCTAGAATTAAATTTCTCTGCGAGAGCTGTTTTTTTGCAAATATAAAATCGGACACTACCTTCATTAATTTCTTCTCGCATTTGAACATCAAAAACTTCTAACCCATGTCTATGCAATAAATTCTCAAGAGACTTCATGGTGTAGAACTCAAGATGTTCATGGCATATTCCATCAAATGCATTTCTCTCTAATGCAATGGGCATATACATCATTTGAACAATGAAAACACCACTATCATCCAAGCATTTACATACATCATCTAAAAAACTATTTGGATCGTCTAAATCATAGAACATGCCAATCGCAGTAATTACTTTGGCCTTTCGCTGCCCAAAGCTAGTAGCCCAAGCGGCATGATTAAAGAAGTCGTTAATTATTTTTGTTGTACCAATTTTTCCATAATCATATAAATTGTTTGCTGGCTCAAAACCAATAGTATTAAGGCCCTGAACTTTATAGCCGCGCAATAACGTGCCATCGTTAGCCCCTATATCGATTACAAAATCACCCGATCGTAAACCAGCAATATTTGCTGCTCTGAGAGAGATATCCTCAAGCTCATCAATCATAGTTTGATTAATACCTGAACGGTACCAATAGTTTCTATACATGGCCTCATTCGATACAGTATGGCGAAGTTGCAAAAGACCGCAACCACTGGCCTTAGGATCACAAAGTATAAGTTCAAGAGGGGCTTTAATGCCAGTATCAATTTTTGGGTTATCTACAAAATCTGATACTGCAAGATTCCCAAGCGTAAGAACACTAATGAGCTCTTGTGAATGACATGCGCGACAACCGTTAATTTCTTTATACATCGAAGAATTATCCATCATAAATAAGTTATTAATAATGCTGCACAGAGAAGATTATTAACATCATACCTCAGCACATTGAGCCAACATTGATCTTAATTGAGCACTCATACTATATCCGCTCTTTATGCATCTTTGATAACCAGCCATTGCTATCTTTTCTCTTTCAAAGTCCTTTAGAAGATATATCCTAACCAATTCAAGTAACTCTTGATTTGATGAAAAGAATTCAGCCTCTTCGCCTTCTTTAAAAAAACTTAAATGCCGCCCAGTTTTTTCGGCCAACATAAACCCACCGCATGCAGGAATCTCTACACTTCTACTGGTAACTTCATCACGATTAATCTTTCTTAAAAAATTAATGTTTATTTTAGTAGCACAAATCGCCCTAGTGTAATCCTCTTCAAACAAAAATTCATTTCTAACATCGAGATTTGGATGCCGACCAACCCAACTTTTCCAACCATTACCCCATACAGTAACCCTAACTCCATTTTGAGCTAAATACAACAAAGACATTGCTCTCTCGTATTCAAATGCGCCAATGGCACTCACATCAGCAGAAAAACGATTTAATTGTAAGTCTGTTAAAGGCATCCTCTTATGAATTTTTTCATCATATGAATCTAAAAATAGGGCCGTTCTTTTTGCTCCAAAAGATAGCAATTCATTGAGATTATATGTCTTAGTAGTAAAAACAATGTCATAGTGGCATATGCCCCATCGATACCAAAGAGAATAACCATGTCGCAAAAACATATCATCTTCAGAGCATGAAATGATTTTGGAATGTGGTGATATTTTTTTAAGATACCCCAGGGTCCATGGCCAAATCATATTCCCTTTTTCGATCCAAATCACATCAAAATTCCCTCTCTCTGTCTCCACCCTTAAGTACAGATTTACCCTCCTATCATCAAGAGGTATTTTTAGCTTCCAAAAGATTTTATAAAGCAGAGTTGGGGGGCGAATTTTATTAGGCTCAGATACATATGTGTGTGAGTATGCAACCACATCATGACCCATCTCTTTCAATGTGCGATAACGCTGATAACCTCGTCCATATTTATTAAGATCGCCAATAAAAAGTATCTTGCTCATTATTAGTTAAACCTTAACAGCTACTTTTAACCGGCATATATATAGGGTGGGTATTGCCGCATTTGATGCAAACGGCATTTTTAGCAAGATCATCTTTTTTATATTCAACACCAAAGCATTGAGGACACCGAAGCAAACTCAGCAGATCAATAGACTGATTGCGAAATGATTGCGATAAGTATCTTCTTACATATGCCAATATCTTTTGTTTGAATCTTGTGGTTAATGAGGTAGGAGGCTCTTCAAGCGGAGTTGGCAGTTTCGGGGCATCCCAACTCGAATCGCACTCCGGATTTAGAACTTGGTAATTTATACCCCCGCCATCTTTCGACCAGTAGTAGCGAACGTGAAATTGAAAGGGGAAGCGTTTTGTAATTATTAATCAGCAAGACTTTACCCTTCTTTTAATAAATATTCCAAAATTATTAGACTTTAATTACTGTTCTTTATAATCCTGACCGCTACGCAAGCATCATCTTCATATACATTCTCGATTGAGATATTTTTTATAGGGATAAAAAAGGACAAGAACTCATCTTTAGAATACCTTGGATTATTTGAAAACCAATCGTAATTGGAGGATACAGATAAATCAAAATCTATTTCGGGGTTATACCAACACCTAAAAGTTTGATTATGAATCAAGCTTTGTAATGTCTCATAATTTTTCCCCAAATACTCAATATTTTGAATACCGAGAGAGTGAAGAGCTTTTCCAAATTCAGTAACCTTTACAGAGAAGTTCCATAATTCTTCTGGGGACATATGCCTACTATGATGCATTATTTTGTCGTCTATTAAATCACGCAATGTATTTTTCTTTTTACAAACAAATAGGTGCATGTGACCACCTGACTCGAGAATGTTTGTTAAATCTAAAATTGTCTGCTCTGGATTTGGGGTATGATGAAGCACTTGATCACAGGATATAAAATCAAATTTTCCAAGACTGCCTAAATCTCTTGTAATGTCTAACCTATAAAGACTAACATTTTCTAAATTCTCTTTTTTAAGAAAATTTATTGCATGCTCTGATTGATCAATTCCTACAATTTCGGCCTCTATAGAGTTTTCTCGAAAAAATTTAATATCTCTTCCCACACCACAACCAACATCTAAAATTTTTTTCTTTTTACTAAGGAATTTTAAAAATTCTTCTTTACTAAAATTATATTTATTTAAATACCATTCATGATAAATATGCTTTGTATCTTCACCCCACTGAGGTACTCGGTTCCATTTCCAATCAAAAAACTTAAAGGTATCTTCATTTCTAATTTTATCAACATTCATTTATTTTTCTCCTGCAAATAATTATGATAATCAGTTTATTAATTCCAGTTTACAACGGCGGTCAACATTTAACAACTTGCTTAAATAGTCTTAGCATTCAAACTAATCGTGACATAGAAATACTTTTCATGGATGATAATAGTAACGATAATACCTTGGATTTAATTAATAAATTTATATCTCTTAACAAATTTAATGCCCGAGTTCTTGTTAGTAAAAAAAATCGTGGTTTCTATCGATGCTTAAAAATTTTATTAAGAATATCCACCGGCACTTATTACCATGTAATTGGTCACGATGATTTTTTATCCCCAAATTATCTTGAACACATTATAAAATCCAGTGGGATCGAAAAAAACTGCGACATAGTATTTTGTAACACTATCTCATACAACTTAATAACAAAATCTATTGAACATTCTTTTTTAATTGAATATCCTTATTTTAATGGAGCATTTTTTTTGAGAAATTTTTTTAAGCTACGCCTTGGACATTTATATGTAGGTGCATTAAAAAAATCGTCATTTGGAATAAAAACTTATTTAAAACTCGAAAACTTAGGTTACAAGAAATTTATGACGATAACTCGCAATGGTTTTTTAAATGATCACCGTGTACTTACCTATTTTTTTTCGCATAGCAGAAAAGGTACTATTTACACTGAAAATCAAGTCTCTTTTTTTAAAGGTTTTAAGCCTGTTGATAAAAATATTAACCAGCATGATGGGAAAAATCTTGATGCCATAGATTATAGTCTCGGATATCTCTGTGGAATAATGTCGACACTTAGATTTAATCCCGCTTCTATAATTATTTGGATGCATTGCTACTACAATTTAGTAAAAACTTGTGCAAAACTATTTGTAGATAAGCCATGTTTGTCCTCATTCTTACGTTCAATAAATAGTCTTGCAATTGGTCTCAGATATTTTATTGCGGAAAAACGCTGACGACTTCTTTTGCTAGAATAAATTTTCCCCCATTTTTTATATATTCAGCTTCTTTTTGAATAATTACGTCTGAGTAATTTGGTGCCAAAATAAAAAAATAATCTGGTAATTTTTTTTCAGCATCTTTTCTTGAGATTATTGGAATGTGATCAGAAGGAGTGTACCATCCTTGTTTTGCTGGTGAATCGTCTACAAAATAATCAATTTCATTCTTTCCAATGCCAGAGCATTTAAGAATAGTCATTCCCTTGGCAGCCGCACCATAACCGGCAATAGATTTACCTGATTTTTTGATTGCCTGAATTAAATCCTTTATTTCTTTTGCTCGGTTTTTAACGTTTTCTGCATAGTTTAAAGACATCTGCATTGTATTTAACTGAGTAATTCCCTCCTCTTCAAGCAATTTTTTAGCTCTTGGAGACATGGGTCTTTGATCTTTAGACAAGAAAACTCGTAGCGATCCACCCTGTGCGGGGCTCACCAATGCATCAAATACTTGGAGTCCATAAGTTGGGGCAAAATTGACCCATGTTTCTAGACTAAAATAAGAATAATGATCATGATAAATTAAGGAATAGTTTGTATTTTTAACCATCCCCCCCCAATAATTACACTCGAGTACAAAAACTCCCTTTTCATCAATTAAGCCCGCAATACCATCCATTAGATCCCTTAGATCATCGAGATGGGCTATGCAATTATTCGCAACAATTAAATTTGCTGCACCCCATTCTTTTTTGATTTGCTTAGCAAGTCGACTTGAAAAAAATAATGGCAAAACAGGCAATCCATTCTTAAGCGCCCTAATTACAACATTTGTAGACGGATCCACCCCAAGAATCTTATAGTCCTTTTTAAAATGCTCAAGCATAACCCCGTCGTTGCAGCCTACTTCAACCACAAATTCACCTTTTTTAATCAATGAATCCTTTAGTTCCTGGGCGTAGTCTCCAAAATACTGGCTCAACCCTGGCATGTCGGAGCTGAAATAAAGGTAGTCGACATTTTTATAAATTTCATCCGCATCAACAACATCTTTTATTTGCACTAAACTGCAATCATCACATCTATAGATTTTTATTGGATAAACAGGATCTACTAAATTTAGCTGAGCCTCTTGAATTAAACTATTCACAAGTGGGTGATCCCCAAGGTCTAAGGCTATAGTTAAATTTTCAGAATTACACATTCTGCATGTTTTATGTTTATTTATTTTCATTTATTTTTTTCTCAACAAAATTTTTCAACCATTCAAGAACGTTAACTTTGTATTTCCATCCAATCAGTCTTTCCGTTGTTTCAGTGCTGGCTTGATGAGCTTCAACCTCAAAACTTCTTCTTGGAATGAATACAATGTCGCCACCTACTGCTTCAGCTATTTTACCCATTTCAGTTCTAATGCCTGACCCGACATTTAGAACCTCTCCTTTACCCACATTTTCGCTAATAGCGGCAAGATAAACTGCCTCAGCCACATCTCCAACATAGACAAAATCTCTTTGGGCAGTCCTAAATGTAGATTGAGCAGTTGTTTCTGTAAGAGTAATAGCAGTATTATTTAGTCTTGCCCTAATAAAGGCTGCTAGCGCCGTATCCTCGCGCTGATTTTCGCCGTATATTTGAAAAAATCTCAGAGACACTGTTTCCATTTCATACCTTGAAGACCACATCTTCATCAAACTTTCGCATGAGAACTTTTGCCAACTATATGGCTCAATAGGGTCAGATGGCATATTTTCAACCCAAGGAATTGAATTGGTGCCATATAAGGAGGCTGTCGAAGGGAAGACAAATCTTTTAACACCATGATCTGTTGCTAACTTTAGTAACTTTACAGTCATATCGATGTTATCAAATGTTGTAACAACAGGACTTCTCACGGAGTTTGGTATGTTCGTTACAAATGCTAGGTGCACGATTACGTTAACGCCTAGAATTTGCTTGGGTAGCAGTTCTCTTACATCACTACGAATATACTCTACATTTGGAATCTGATTTTTGACTTCTAGACAATCGACAGCCACAACATCCCAGCCTTCGCTGGCAAAGTGTTTAACAATATGTGGCGCAATAAATCCAGCGGCACCTGTTACCATAACCTTTTTCTTTGCTCCCACCTTTATCTCCTAATCCCTGATAACCACTCATAATTTAGATTGCTGAAATAATTATCTCTATTCCAATCATTCCTATGCATATAAACATTAAATTTAATAGTTAGTCCTGTTTTTTCTTTCTCAGTTTCTACGCCTAGCTTATAGGCTAACCTTCTTAAAATTGCTTTTTGATCAAAATGGCTGATCTTATCTATCTTAGGTAAACTAAACGAGTATTCTATCAAATCTCTATCAAGAAATGGGCATCTATTTTCAAGACTAAAGTTTGATGCCATTCTGTCGCCCATTTGTAATAAACTTGGGAGAACGTACTTAAAATCAAAATATTGCATACAACTCAACATATCAGGTGTTTTAGCCCTGCACTCCTCAACTAAACTCAAAACAAATTCAACATCATCATTCCTGCATGAGATTTTTGCAAATTGCATTTCCCTGAACCCTAAAGCTTTATCGAATAGTCTTTTATAGCTCGGAAAATTATTATAGATGTCATCTAGGCTTGCAATCGGCAAATATCTTACGTAACCGCCCAATATTTCATCTGATCCTTCTCCAGAAACAACCACTTTTACTCCATTTGCAGATGCTTTTTCTGCAAGCTTAAACAGGGGATAGGAAGACAAAGATCCAACAGGAAAGTCTAGGATTTGCGATATTTTGTTGAAGTTTTTATAAAAGTCATCACTCCATTCTTCATCTCTATCAAAATAAAAAGTCTTGTCAAAGCTGCCTAGTGCGTTAATAACCTGCGAATCTACGCCCTTACTTAAGTAAATTCCATATGGAACCTCGCAAGAAGTAATCTTTTTAACGGACTCAATAAGCAAATACTCAAATTGCGCCGCCCTTGCATCTAAATTTACATTCGCAGCAACCTCAAAGTTTGGCTCCCAATAAGGCTTTACTTCAAAGTTTAATGTTTCACAATCAATTTTCATAATTGAGGCTGCTGCAACTTGGTTTAGGTTCTTAAATAAAGTACCGCTTAAGTTATGCTGAAATGCCTCATAAAATCTAAGACTTTCGCCTTCAACGAACTCAAGATTAGGTAAGGCGTTATAAATGGCCTTAGCTTCAGATGCAAAAATAATTTGCTGATGATTAATTTTGTAATAGTAAAGTGGCTTTTGACCTGCAATATCTCTTGCCAGGTAAAGCAAATTTTTTTTTGTATCATAAATTGCAAATGCAAACATTCCGTTTAGCTTATCCAGGCATTTCTCCCCATAATGCTTCCAAAGCTTTAACAAGACCTCAGTATCGGTCTGAGTTTCAAAGACTTCAGCCTTTTCACGCTGGAGGGAAGATCTTAACTCACGGTAGTTATAGATCTCCCCATTAAAACTTATAACGAATCCATCGCATATATATGGGCAACGGTTTAAGTCATGTATTCCAGTAATGCTTAGTCTATTCATACCAATAGAAACAGGCTTATGAACGGATGAAAAAAATCCCGTCTCATCAGGCCCCCTGTGCACCATTGAACTCAAAAGCTTATCAAGTAAAGAGTCACGCATGCTCAACTCACCCCCGATTACACCCGCAACTGCACACATTATTGACCCTTATTTATAGTAAGACCTAAACCATTCAATATATTTTTTAATCCCTGAATCGATAGAAACTTTTGGTTTAAATCCATATTTATCAGTAATTAATTTAGTATTTGAATGCGTATTTTCAACATCGCCTAACTGAAGTGGTAAATATTCACGTATCGCCTTAAGATTTAAGTTGGCCTCTATGAGATCTATAAAATTCATTAAGCTAACTGGATTTCCATTTCCTATATTGAGTATTTCGTACCTAGAATCTTCATCAGCATGCTCATGATTAAAAATCTTTAAGATACCCTCGACAACATCTTCTATATAAGTAAAATCTCTAGACATTTTTCCATGATTAAAAATCTTTATAGGTTTTTTATTTAGTATTGATTCAGTAAAAATAAACGGAGACATATCCGGCCTTCCCCAAGGTCCATACACTGTAAAGAATCTTAGGCCAGTTATTCTAAGTGAGAAAGCATTGGAGTAATAAAAAGCCATTAGCTCATTTGTTCTTTTGGTGACTGCGTAAAAACTTAAGGGTTGATCTACTGAATCAGTTTCATTAAATACTTTTTTTTCAGACAAGCCATAAACACTCGAAGAACTAGCATAAATTATATGTTGAACATTATTTTTTTTTCCAAATTCTAGAATGCTAAAAAAACCTCTAACATTGCTTTCTAGATATGCACTAGGATTTTCTATCGAATACCTAACGCCAGCCTGACCGGCAAGATGTATTATTTTATTAATTTCATGGGTAATTAACGTATTTTCTATCTTTGCTAAATCTTCAACATTTTCTTGGATAAAAGTAAAATTTTTATGTTTTTTTATGATTGCAAGTCTGTCTATTTTTAATTGCAAGTCATAATAATTATTCAGGTTATCCAAACCAACTACATTTATGCCTTTTGAAAGAATTGCTAAAGTTACATGCATTCCAATAAAACCAGCACATCCCGTTATTAATACAGTCATGTCATCCAATCAGAAGAGATGAAAAGGTTAAACAGGCCAAAGTAAAGCCATCATTAATGTGCCCATATTTTATCAAATTCTTTACTTCAGATTGCGAAAATAGAGC
>Ga0315905_10001528_pt1 | contig 24888 bp, 14 predicted proteins | sample LakEriMetagenome_5_FD_203522 | JGI IMG/M metagenome (GOLD analysis project Ga0315905, IMG submission 203522) | Freshwater fungal communities from buoy surface, Lake Erie, Ohio, United States - Buoy 4 MA121 | ecosystem: Environmental > Aquatic > Freshwater > Lake | place: USA: Lake Erie, Ohio...
TATATATATACATATGTGCGCCAAAGTTGAAGAGAACCTTTTCTATCTGCAACTTCTGCAAAGAGCAGTAGGTCTCCATGATCTTTTTCAGCTCGCTCGCTGGCCTGACCTTGAAGGACAGCACCGACTCGTCCTGGCCTTTGATCTTGACGTTGATGTGCTCGCTCGTGTCCTGTTTAGGATTTAGGGTTTAGGTTCAGGGTTCAGGGTTTAGGATTTAAGGTCCCGTCCCTGTATCTTGACGTTGATGTGCTCGCTCGTGTCATGTGGTGCTTCCGAACTCAGTAACAATCTTCTCACTATGCCTCCTCCCCTTCCTCATGTGACACATGTATCCTCCTCCTCATAACCACCTCCTCACTATGCCTCCTCCCCTTCCTCTACCCATACACACTCTTCAAACCCAACCCTTTCACCTCTTTCCGCCTCTTTCTCCCTTCTTTCTCTCTCTCGCTCTCTCTCTCTCTCTCTCCAACTCTCTCACACTCGCTCACTCGCTCACTCGCTCGCGCGCACCATTGCCGGCGGCCTCGATAACGGCCTTTGCCATACATATATGTAATACATACATACATACATACCTGTGACACAGCTGGGCACTCTTGGGCCAATGTCGTTGAGCGCGTTGAGTCGCGAAGATTGTGGCCCACATTGCCTCGCGAGTCCAGGTAGAGCGACGCCATGTGCCTCCTCCGGGGCTTTGGGGTTTAGTTTAGGGTTTGGGGTTCAGGCGTTCAGGTTTAGGGAGGTGGAATTTAGGGTTGAGGGTTCAGGCGTCAGGATTTAGGGACGGGGAACCACGCCATGTGGCTCCTGCGCCACTTTGGGGTTTAGATTGGGGTTTAGATTGGGGTTTAGGGGTTTGGATTCCAGGGAGGTCGAGAGACGCCATGTGCCTCTTCCGCGGCTTTGGGGTTCTATTTAGGATTTAAGGCTCAGGGTTTAGGCTTTAGGGATTAGGGAGATGGACCGACACCTTCTGCCTGCTGCGTGGCTGCCGCAGTGTATTCTGATGTGTGTGCACGTGCGTGCGTGCGTGCGTGCATATGCATGTGTGCGTGCTTTAAAAGACGATACAGCCATGTATGTGTGTGTGTGTGTGTTACAAGTATGTGTGTGTTTTTCATGATGAACCAGACATGGCAAATTCCACGCTCATTCCACACTCATTCCACACTCATTGCACCAGACACTCTTACGCACGCACCACGCTCCCCACACATCGACACCTGAGAAAAGTCGGGAGGGCTGAAACGAACCAGCGCCGCGATCTGCCCATTCGCCGGCAGCGAATGCAGCTTGAGCTCAATCGTGATGGAAAAGTCGGCACCGAGGGCAGCGAGGGCCGGTTTGCCGAGACACGATGAATTGCCCGACGCAAGGAGTGCTGTTGCATCTTTCGCCTTGATCATCACCACGGGTATTGCTGCAGAGTACCCCTCATCAGCCGGCGGAGCTTCGAACAGATCGTCTCCAGTGTTGATGATAATGACACCATGCGCCCCCGCTGCAATGAGGCGTTCCGTCTTCTTCTGGAAGGTACATTCTCTCTCCGAACGTGGAGTACATCGGTATACTACGGCCATCTTGCCCACAAGTTGATCCGCATTTTCAATATCAGCATCCGCCTTCTCTGGAGCACACAACACCACGTCCATACCAGCCACTGCCTTGTCTCTCGGGCTGAATTGGGCCCACTGAAAGTCAATCTCGCCAGGACCAACCACACTCGCCGTCTTGACCTGGTCCCTTTCTCCCGGGCTCGTGCCCTCGGGCAAGGGGTCCGCCCCGGACCTCGTCGGCGTAGATGTGACTGGAGCCCGGAAGGTGATGTCGGACTGGAACTCGGGAGGTGATGTCGGGTCCACGGAGGGGGGCGGGATGTGCAATGTGATGTCGCTGGCAGCATCACAGCGGATAAAGGTGTGCTTGCCGGCGGGCTCGGAGCGCTCTTTGACTTGCTCGTCCTCATACGCCTGGAAGCAGCGGGCGCAGAGAAAGTAGTAGCAGATTCTGCAGCTTTTTTTCGCCTCCGTGTATCTGTCGCACAGAGCGCACGAGCCCCAGCGCCGGCCCCGAACCCCCCCGAGACCGCTGCACATATGCCCGTTTTTGCACTTTGGCGCAAGCAAGTTCTTGCGAACGTCGTCGATGAGCACGGGCACATACTTGCTCCTGCCGCTTACGCTCGTGCGCAGGGGCGTGCTGTTGGACTCGAAGGAAAACACCACCATGCGCCTCAACGCCGCGCCGTTGCCGCCTCCATACGCCTTGAGCACCTGCTCGTCAGCCAGAGACGACATGAGGTAGATGCGCGGGTTGCTGCCGCCCTTTCTGCGCGCCGAGGCTTGCAGCTCCTCCCGAAAGAGCTTGATGTCCATATCAGCCTGCTGCGCAGATCGCCGGGCCAGCTCTTGGCGTTGCCGCTCGAGCTCACGCCTGCGCCGGCTGACAATGATTGTCCGCAATTCATCTGCTCCGTAGGGCTCGATTTTCGGGGGCGGCTCGCGAGCCCTCCGCGCGGGGCTTGGCTGCGGCAGACCAGCCGCTGACTCCTCTTCCTCCTCCTCCGCGAACACGTCCTGGTCGAGAGGCGCGGCGCCGGAGGCGGGGGGGGGCTTACCGTCTTCCTCGAAGAGAGACATGAACTCGGCATACTCGATCATGCCGTCACGGTTAGCATCCGCCAATTCGAAAAAGTCCACCACATCCTCCGCCGTCAGCTCTGGCACCTCAAGCCAGCGCAAGGCCCCGTAGAGCTCTGACGGCGACAAGCGTGAATTGTTGTCGGCGTCAAAGGCAACGAAGGCCTCCCACGGCGTGAGGTCGCGGCGCTTGAGCGCCAATCTCACAAACGCGGCCTGCGCGTTTTGTTTCAGATTGATCCACTCGTCGGCGATGGAGAAGACGGCAGCGAGGGGCGTTTCCTGCCACTTGCGCTCCATCCGACGACGAGCGCCGATGCTGGACGCGAAAAACTGCTCGCGGTCGTGGATGGAGGCCATGTGCAGAGCGCGAATGAGCTTGGCCAAGGTCGCGCGCGCGTAGTGCATGTCGCCGTCGAAGAAGCGATAGCAGCCTAGCGCAACTGCCATTTCATGATGCGTCGCTCCCGTCTCCGACGTGCGCCAGCCGCTGCTCGCGTCGAGCAGCGTGCTTCCCGGTAGCCCGAGCGCCCCTGCTTGTGACAAGTGCAGCGCAAGCTCGCAGCCTCCTTTAGCGCAATTCGCGAAAGAAACTGTGCCGCTAAGCAGCGAACGCCGTTGGCGCAGATGCAGAATGCGTCGGAGCGTCTCGGCCTCGGCGAGGCTCACCGCTACCCAATAGCGGCCGTGGTGCGTGGGGTACAGACGACCGGTAATGAGGATCTCCTGGAGCCCCGCAGCCGTCACTCCTTGCCCCCCGCATCCATATTCTTCCCACAGCTTGGCGAGAAGGTCGGCGTGGACCGGGGCACTGGTTGCAGCTGCAAAGACGTCCTCGAGCCTCTCGCGCGTCAGGCGCCCGTTCTCGTCTTTCAGAAGCGCGTGCGCTTTGAAAATCGTCGCCTGCTGCACGTCGTTGAGCTGGACCTGAGCCTTATGCTCATCATCCGTGACCAGACGCACAGCGGAAGCGTCTGCATCCGGGCACCACTCGAGCAAGCACACCACATTCTTGAGTCGCCTTAGTCCCGACCATGCCGGGTTGAAGTAGTTGCGAGAAAGGTGCAGCGCAGGTGGAAACGACAGGGGCACTTGGTACAGCAGGTGGAAATTCCTGAGGCCGTAGAAGGGGTGTGGATCATCGCCTTCAGCGGCCTTGCCCCCTTCCGGAGCGCATCCCGGCGGGCAGCCAAGCCAGGACACCGACCTGCACAAGGCGTCACACCGTTGAGAACGTGGAGTACATCATCAGGCAAAGACCCGATACCGGTCCTGTGACAACGGGCAAAGGCCGGCAAGCCATTCGGTGGGTGATGGCTCGCAGCGGCAGGCATCGAGGAGAGGGGCAGACAACAGTGGAGACGGGGGGTGAAAAGGAGGACCAGGGTGTTGGGCGTTCTTGGTGCCGCGAGTACTCACGCTCGACAAACTTTTCAACCTCGATTTGCTGGTCGCGGCGTGCCTTGACCTCTTTCTCCTGCTCTTGCTCCATCTCTCGCTCCTGCTGCGTGTCGAGGTTTGCGCCATCGTCTCCATTGGACTCGCTCGCGCATGTGAACTCGTTGACCTCAGTCATCAACTGGTGGCCAATCTTGTGTTGCTCCTCAGAGACTATGAACTCGAAGTGCGAGGTGAGCAGATGGCGCAATTTGTCAGCAAACGGGATCGGGTCTGGCACAGCTGCCTCGAGCGAGAAGTCAATCGCCTCATCAAACACTTTGAGGCTTGGCAGCAGCGGCAGTGTCTCCACGTCTTTCTCGCCCCCAACAGCCTCATCCCGAGACGCGTCAGTAGAGGGCGCATCGCGGTCTGCCTCTTTGAATTCACCGGTGCAAAAGGGCTCAGCGCCCGATAAGATGCGCCTAAAGGCGTTTTTGCGATAAATATTTGACGCATTCTGCACGCAGAGCATGCTCCACTGCGTTTGCTCCGTCCGCATGGAATTAATCACGAGCCAAGCCACAAGCGCCTCCAGCACCTTCTCTACCTCGGCTAAGCCTTGGTCACTTGAGTGAACCACGAATGTGTCACACGGAAGAGGGCCGTGACCAGCGAGGCCGCCACTCCGCTTTTCAGCCTCTTGAAGCTCGTCGCTCGCCAGAGATGCTGTATCACGCCCCTCGCCGCCACTCAATCGCGTCGTGGTCTCAAAAATGGCAGTGGAAGCGAGGCTGTCCGAGCTATTTGCAGCCCTGATCTCGCGTGAAATGAGATCTGCCACCTCTGGGATGATGTACACATGAATTTTCTGTCCTGATCCGATACCGCGCATGCGATACGCGCCTTGCACATAGTCTCGAAAGGTCATGTCCTTGCCGAGCGTAATCACTGCAGTTGCATTCACCACGTGCTTGATATCCATGCCGGTCGTGTGAATCTGGGAACATATCCGCACGTCACTCGTCCGTCTAGTACGCACACAGGAGCAAAGCAAACCAACCCCAACGCTCCACACGAATCGCGCAAGCGAGCATCAGTCTCAACCTTACAGCACGGCTCACCTGGTCATAGAAGGCAAATCTCTTTTCGAGCGGCACGCCGCACTGATCTGCAGGCACAGCGCGACCGGTGGCGCGAACAAGCACCTGCTTCTCATCATTCTCGTCCAGAAACACAACCCCTTCGCACCATGACAGGCCCGCTTTGAGCAGGAAGAAAGCGACCTCAGAGTTGGAATAGCCCGTGATCAGGGCGCCGGTGTCAATGAGCGCATGGTATCTCGGGCTTTCGGCAGAGGCAATGTGCGCAAGCACCTTCTGCACCGTCCAGTCGTTGGGCAGCAGCTCGTACGAGACGATCTCTTGGTCGAGCACGGTCTTGAGCATCTTGCCGTCATCCCCAGTCTCGTAATCGCATTTTCCCAGCTCCTTCGGAAGGAGGTCCGAGGGGGTTCCAGAAAAGCCGACGCGCCGGCCCACGAGCATATCGCCCCCAAGGGCCTGGCCCGACGCTGATACTTTTGTCTTTTGAGAGCGCATGTGAGCTGGAAAGACAAACTTGGAGAGGTAGTAGTGGATGGCGAGCGGCTCCTTGTGCCACAGCTTCCACAGCTTCTGCATTTGCTCAGCGTTGCTCTTCTGCAGAAACTTGAGCTGCACAACCTCGATCGCCTGAGTGGACTCGAGCTTGGCATGAATCACACAACCCTCCTCCATTTTCATCTTCTTTGCAGTGTCATCTTGCATCAGCCGTTCACCCTTATAATAAAAAGTCACTTCTTCCGTGTGCAGAGTCTGTCTGAGACAGAAAGCCTCAAAAAGTTTGCTCAACTTCTTCGATTTTTGTATTGTGACGTCTACAACTGGGTCGGTGAAGCTTGACTCCACTTTAAGGTTGATCTGTTCATCCGCGTGGTGCAGTAATGGAGCAGGGTCTTGATCCACTGCATCTCCCGCTTGATCAGCGCCTTCTTTCTTCGACACTGAGGTAGTTTTGCTAAGCAATAGTGATTCGGAGGATGCTTGCTTCCGGACTGGGTCTGAGCCCATTTCTGACGTTGCTGACGCGCTTCCGTTGCGAAGGGATGCAGATGAGCGTTGTTTCGGGAGACCTTTGTCCTTGGTTTTGATGCCACGGATGCGACCGCCGGCTGCCAGCACCCAGGTTTCGTGACGCACACTCGAGGGGCGCTCCCGTGCGGGGCCGATTTCCTGGCTGAACTCTGCAGAAAGTGCATCGATGAGGTCTGAAAAGTCCTCAAATCGCATCCCCGAGTATCTGTACCCAAGGATCGTCAGACCCAGAATCACGTCCGGGTGAGCAAATTCAGATGACCGCGAGGGCACGTCCTTGCCAACAAAGGGCACCGCAAGCTTGAGCCGAGACTGGGGCACCATTGCGTCCGCCTCCAGCGCTGCAGCACAATCTTTTGAAGAGAGCAAGCCGAATGAAACGCGGTTGACCTTGGCGAGAATATGTGGCAGAAACGTGCGCAGCCAGTCGTAGCACAGATTGAGGAGCTTCTTCTGCGTTGGAGAGGTCACGTGCGCCATCACCTTGGCGGCCAGCGCCGCCTGTGACAGCCACTTGGACTCAGCACTCACCGCGCACAACAGTCGCTTGACTTTGACCAGGTAATCTTGTTGTCTGGTGTGTTCTGAGCAAGCGGGAGTTGTCTGGTCAAGGACATGCATCTTGAGCCACGCGACTGCCAGCGCTGCATCGCGGCCATTGCTCGAACCCACTGTCGTAGCAGTGCACTCCACCAGCTCCCCCGCGGTCAGACCAACGCGCGTGCGCACTTGCTGGGAGATGGCGTCTAGACGATCAACGGTGCACTGAATTGACTGCTCAAGCTCCGAATGCTTGCGCACCAATTTCTGGCGAAGCTCCTCAAGCTTGGTCTGCTCCTCTAGGGTCACAACCTCCTGGAATACATTCTAAAAAATTGAGCACCTTAGTACATTTACTATAGAAGGCAGTATAAAGAGTACTTTTGTCAACCTTTGCTCTCTCCAAGCCCTGGAGCCTGTCGCGTAAATTCTGCAGCGTCGTTGCGCCAACGGAATCATCGCACTTTAGCGCCTGGGGTGATGCCGGCGCGGCGCTGCATTCTCGTGAACCGCCCTCAGGCGCTGCGGCTGCTCCCTCCCAGCTGCCCAGACCCTCTGCCCACTCCAAAAGCTGAGTTCTGTCTTCGACGACCACGACGCCCATTTTCCACAACTCGAGCCTCCGATCTTCCTTGAGGTTTGCACCTGTGCTGCCCGCAAAGAGGAGCATGCGGCTTGGAGGCAGCTGTCCCGTCTCGGGTGCTACTTCTTGGATTAGCCGAGTGATAAATTGGAAATAGTCCGTGCCGGAAGAATGATCATCTGGCAGAAATGCTCGCAAGTCAGTGCCCTCGCCTAGTGATTTGCTCTGTATGGTCTCTGTTTAGGATTTAGGCTTTGGGCTTTGGGCTTCAGGGTTTAGGGTTTAGGGTTTAGTAGCCTAGTACATTGGCTCAGTAAGGTCTCTGTAAACTGCCTTTTGAGAAATGAACCTGACGCCGACTTGCTCAGCCAGGACCCCAGCCTCCCATCGGCGCAGGTATGCCCACTGTGGCCTCCCCACGATTCACCGCACACGAGGCACTGATAGTGACACCACACAAAACACAAGACACGCACACGACGCGTGCCGTCAGAGGACCGGGGCCGAAAACCCAGGCATATATTCTAGGGGTGTGAGACCAACGCAAGTCCAGTGTGGTACAGTGAGGTAGAAACATTGAAATGAGGAGAATGGTGCAAGGAAGGCCAACAGGGCCAGGAGAACAGGGCCAGCTCACCGGGCCGTCGCCGTGGTGACTACGGGTGCAGTCCTTTTTGCAGCCCTGAGCAGCGTTCCCGCCCGCAATGATGCAGCGGAGGTGGCCAGACCTCCGAAGCTGCCATGCCAACTCCGAGGCTTCGCTTGGGGTGCCGCACTTTCGGATGGTGAAGCCTGCCTCTTCCAGCTTGGCGCATGCGGACAAGACCAGACCGTCCTCGCCACCCACAGAGACCGCCGCAGTATTGACAGTCTTGAAGACCGTGGAGCACCAGACGATGCTGGCATTGTCAAAGGAGTCGTCGCGTGGTGTTTCCAGCTCCTGTATCCCCTTGGACAAGAGCACAATTTGCTGCTGGATCTCGGACAGGCGCTTGGCCCCTGCTTGCACCATGCTCTCTTGTTGTGCGTCAAGGTTGTAGAGCTCAAGCACCAGGTCACGCTGCTGGCGTGCGTGCGACGCTGCCAGGATGAGCTCTTCCAGCTGCATCTCCAGCAGCTTCTTCCGAGAGGGATCGGTCTCCAGAACCAGCACCACCTGCTCCCGCACTTGCTCATTCTCAAGGTGGTATCGCTTGCGACTGGAGAGTGTCAAAGTGGCAAGGTGCGCAGTCGTGAGGGCGGGCGGCGACAGAGGCAAGCGAAGTCCCAGCTCGGCCTCAGTCTTGGCGATGGCACTTTCCAGGCTTGTAACCTTGGCGGTTGCCTCGGAGCGTGCGACGGCACCCTCGACGATGTAGCTGATAGCCTCACGGCGCGACACTCCGTGCAAGTGCTGCTTCTGCAGCCACAGGTACACCCAGTCTGCCATGACGGGCTTGAGATTCTCGTGGTACCAGTCCGTGTTCAGAAGCGTGACGTGCGGGAGCCGCTGCAACGCGCGACTTTCATATCCCTCGGATAGAACTGCGGAGATGCGATTGAGCGTGTCGAGGGCAATGCCGCGGGTCTCAAAGACTGAGGCCCTTTTGGTATCGGCATAGAAAATGGCATCCAGAATATGGATGGGCAGCGACCAGCGCTCGCCCGCGTCTGAGCAGTCAAGGTCCACTTTCTCCCCAAGCGGAAAGTTGAGTTCTGACTTGAGCGGGTGCAGAATCAAATCAACCTCGTCCAAGAGCATCACACCCTGTCGAAAGAGCTGTAAGATGCCCTGCAGCTCCTTGGCCTGTTTTGCAAGCTGTTCGATCCTCTCCCGGTTCATGGGTCGCACGTAGCCGCCCACCTTTCCCCCGCCCGTGCCTGTATTCTGGTTCCTGCAACACAAAAATTGCAGTCAGTTGTTGCCATCAGCCAGCTGATCTCCCGCAGCGACTGCTGAGTCAAAGCGTCTGCATGCATGCAAAGATACCCCTAAACATATCAATTGCCACCTCCTATACGGGAATGGCGAGCCCATTCTCCTCTCTTATGTTTATCAGGGCAGGGGTGGCCTGCCAAAACTAATGCCAATGCGTTGCTTATGTGTTGATAATGTGTTGCTAATGTGTTGCTTATGTGTTGCTAATGTGTTGCTAGGGGTGGCCTACCAACACTCGTGCAGATTGCGCAGCGTCTCGATGTAAACAAGCATGACGCTTTTGATGGACGTGGGTGTTGCCACCACAATCCCGCGATTGCGCACAGAATTTTCCAGATTGAGCCGCATTCCTTCGTGCGGGACTGTCGAGCGCTCAAACTTGAAAGTAGAAATGCGCTTGGTTATGATGTTGGCGAACGTCTCTCGCATCTGTGTCCGCGACATTTCAAGCAGCGCTTTGGGAACCACGGAGAGCACCAGCGAGCTGCTGTCTGCCAGCATTAACGCAAGCAACGGCGCCACAACCGTGGTCTTGCCCGCCCCCATGATCATTTGTTTCACCTTGCTGTTGCCGCTCTTAACCTGCGCCACGAAGTCGCACACGATATCCACTTGCTTCTTGCGCAGCAGAATGTTCCACGTGAATTCAAAGATGAGAAATCGAGGGTCGAGCCGCACAGCCATCTCCCGCGCGCCGGACAGGCAATCAGGCGCACCAGCCGGCGGCACAGCGGAAGTGAAGTGGCGACCAGCAGCGATGATGCTGGCCACGTCATCGGCAGCCTGCACGAACTTGGGCAAGGATACCTGCGCAGGCGGTGCGTCGAGCGCCCCTCGCAGCAGTTGCAGCAGCACCACCGTCGCGCCGATGCACCTGTTGAGGTGGCCGAGGCGATTGGCGCGCAGCATGCCTAGCATCACCAGCTGCACCACAGTCTCGACATGCGTGCGCGGGAGGTAGGGATTGAGACGCCGCATGTCCTCCTCACCCCTACTGCTCAGGATGGCCGCAAACAAAAATTCCGGCCAGACATAAGCAGCCGTGCTAGCAGCTCGTCGCAACACAAATTTGGATCTGGCCAGCCGACCTTCAAACCCACCCGCGGCGAGATCGATAAAATTCACGACGGTATTCGACAGAAGCGATATGCCCTGGATTGCATCGGTGTCCTGCGCACGCATGCGCTGGAGTTTCTCCAGCAGTTCTTCAACTTTGTCCACGCACTTTTGCGTCATGCTGCGGCGCGCATCGGGATCATCTGCGACAGAAAATACTTGGTGCAGCACCTCAGCCGACAAGCATTGCAGCTTGGGGGTCGGCGATTCATTCGCAAGGTGCTGGACGACATCGTCTTTCATGCGCTTGAGCATGCTCTTGGCCACGGCCGACTGCGCCGCGGCGTGCCCACTCACATTCAGGGTGGGCGCGTTGCTTGGCAGCTTGGTAGTTTCACACGAAACGTAAGGCATTAGCTCCTCCAGTGGCAATAACGAGAGGGAGGCGAGGTCCTGCGCACCAACCTCTGCAGCACTCAGCATCTCCGCCACATGCTCCTCAGAGCCACTCTCTGGCGTCTCATGCATTCTTGCCACCTCCCCCGGCGTCGAGGCTGACTGGATGAGACCCATGAGCGAAGACACAAACCCTTCGTCCACCTCGGTTATCGAGCCCAGCACGTGCGCTTTCGTGACCGGCGTATTACCCGCAGGCCGAATGATTCTAATCGCCGGCAGTCGCTTGATTTCCAAACGCAAGGCCAGCCGGAAGATGGCATCGACATCTAGCCGCAAAAAGCACACCGTCGGAGTCCTCATTGCAAGTTTGCGAATGAGTGGATGCAGCGCACGGCACGTGCCGCACCACGCCGCATGGAAAACCAGGACAAAGAGGGTGTCCTTATTGCTTTTGATCACCTCTTCGAGGTGGATTTCGTCCTCAACGTGCAGCGGCAAGCGTTCCAAGTGTCGAGCGCTTGCTGCAACGCTGCTGCGCCACTCCGTGCGCTTGGTTGCCAATGCCACTAGCTCAATGTCTTGCTGCGCTATGGGTCGAAGGATTCGCTCCGGGCAGTCGAGGTCACTCAAATCTGCGCTGAAGCTGTGGGTGTCTGCGCCGCCGGCGCCAGGTACAAGCTTGTATGTGGAGGGTGGCGCCGGCATTTCAGCACCCAAGCTCTTTGGCGGGAATACGAACGGAGCGTGCTTGGATTTCTTCATGCCCTGCATGAGCGGGATAAGCTTGTTGAACAGGTCGGCAATGGCGGAGCGCGGCTCCTTGTCATCAGTCCACGCGTTAAACACATTGCTAGAGCGATTTTTGCGCGTATCCCGAAACTCGGGAAAGCGCACTGAGAGCTGCTTGTTCCTGCCCATGACATTTAAAACACTAGCAAAGACGCTCTTGGTTTTTGCATCCACCAAGAGCTGCGTGAGCAAGAGGCCCAGGCGGTGGCTGTCGTTGGCAGACGATGCTGTGGAATGGCCCATGCGCCCTCCGCCCAAGCCGCCCACCCCAAAGGCAGAGTCGGACAGCCACCAGTCCGAGAAGCCAGAGGACAGGATCTTGCTGCGCGTTTGCCCCTGCAGCAAGCAGTAGATGAAGATGAATGACAGGCCACATTCCTGGCCCGACAGCGTTTCCTGTCCACTCCATACCTTTTGCAGCATCTGCAGGCAAGGCTCGCCGTTGAGATTGAGGGGCGGCTTGTAAATCACGCTCATCATCTCGAGCATCCCGAAAATTCCGTCCTTAATGACGTGGCGACGCAGACGCTGAGTCTCGTCGCTGCGCTCCTGCACCGTTTCGGCAGGTCCGCCACTGATTTTGCACAGGATTGTAATCTCGGCCAGACGTATGGTGTGCTCAAGATGACCTGCTCGCCGAGCAAGCTCGATCTCGCGCGAGATTTCCCCCGAGTACACCTCCCACTGCCCCGACGACTGCTCCCACATCCAGCGCACCTTGTCGAGCGGCTGCGCACTTTCATCGGCGGCCAGCTTCTTGTTCTTGACCTCCTCGTCCTCTTCTTCCTCCTCCTCCTTGCCTTCGTCTTCCTCGTTCTCCGCCTTTTCTTGTTCCACAGATTCATCGGCCAACGTCTTGTCGTGTTGCACAGCAGCATTAGCCCCATCCTGCACAACCGCTGGTGGCACAGGCGAGACAATGGTGACGCGCGCTTTGCGACTTGCTGCCAGCGCTGCCTTGACATTCTCACGCAGCTCCTCACGTTTCTCACGGGACATAGCCATTATGATCGACACATCAAGCTTGGTGGCTTTTGCGAGCTCTTCCATGTCCTTTTGCTTTTTCGACTTGTGCTCCCCCTTTTCAATTGCCTTTTTGCTGTTCTCCTCAGCCTCATCTTCGTCATCCTCGTCCTCATCGGGATCTGCATCCTCGTCTTCGTCCTCGTCTTCATCCTCCTCGTCTTCTTCATCCTCTTCTAACTGTGTCGAGGCTGCCTCCTCGTTCACATCATCTTTCGGGTCCAGCGGGAAAAGGCATATGCACGGATAGACCTCTTCGGCACCGAGAAGAGTGAAGACATTGCAGACTTGCGCGTCGAGCCGCTCGCCATCCACTTCAAAATGGATCGTCCCCCCGCCTTGAGTATCGAAAATGCACGTCACGAGACTTCCCTTTCCCCACAGGGCTGCGAGGCTTTCGGTAGCCTTGACGCCTTTCTTGCTCTTTGCGGCATCCTTCGAATTCCTCTCGTCTCCTTCCCCACCGCCAACAGCTTCAATCTCTTGAAGCTGTTGGCCAACAGCTTCGATCTCTTCAATCTCCTCTGCACTTTCAAGAGAAATGGTCTTCTGATCCTCTGTCGCGTGCTCCTCGTCGACATCCCCGTTGTCATCCTTTGAGTGGTTGTGTTGGCTGTCGCTCTCCGCCTCTCCCTCCTCCGCCTCGTCCTCCTCATCGTCGTCCGCCCCACTTTCGACGCCCTCGTTGCTTTCGTCGTCCTGTGCCACGTTCTCGAGGGCACTGTCACCAGAGTCCTTACCTTCGCCGGCTGAGTCTTTCTCTTGTCTCTTTCGCTTACCTTCTCCAGCAGCGTCCGGCGTTGTGCCTTCAGCGCCCTCTGGCTGCAGAGTGCGGGGCACCTTTCGTACAGCTGTAGCGATGACAGAACCGCCATGAACCAAATTTCCGTTCGCATAAAGCGCCAACGATGAGCCTTCATCATACAGGCCGCCGATGAGCGGGGGCTCGCACGGCCCACCAGCCTCCGAACTGGAACTTGCCACTCCGACGCCATCGCCAAGGCCTGCAAGTTCTGGCTCGTGCTCCCACCTGAGGATCCACGTGTGGACACCACTGTTGGGATGGAAGCCTCCAGTACCGCGGATGGCCTCCGCGTTTTTGCCATACTGCTCTTGGCGCCTGAACTGTGCCACTGCCTTGCGCTGCTCCTTGATGGCACGAATCTGCATGTCGAGATGCTTCTGCTCCGGCGTCATCACCAGTTCCTCGCCCTTGACAGGCACGCGTGCACCCCTCCTGCGTAGCTGAAATCGCTGGTAGCTCATGTCATCCCAGTGGCCACCGATTCCCGTGAGCATGTTGTTGTGCAGCTTGAGTTTGCGCATGCTCCACTCAAGGTCCACACCCTTCGCGTAGCGCCAGCCGTTCAGATAAAGGCTACCCTGGCTATAAAAAACTCCGCGACGGTACTGCTTTTCGAGCTCCGGCGTCAGGTCCAGCGGCATTTGCAACCACTCGCTCCAGCCGTCGTTGCAATCATCATCATCGTCATTCCGGTACTCCCAGGTAGGCGGCTCGTCCACCTCCTCGGTGTCTTCAGAGTGCTCAGCGCACAGCCCCTGCTCGCTTACGCGGATGTTTGGACCGCAGCACTCCACATCAAACACCCATGTCAACTGCTCGGGCTCATCACACTCTTCCTCCGCGTCGCTCTCCACCCCAGCCTCTTCGCGCATTCGCACCAGAAGCTGCACATGCGCGGAGCGATCATGCTCCGTCGCATGCTCGCCCAGGATGCGCATCAAGTGCTCCAGCACACGCTCTTGCCCCGTAATGCGGGTTCCCTCAAGCTCTTTTCCGCCGCGCATGACCAGAAGAGTCGGGAATTGATCGACTTTCATCTCCTTCACGACTTTGTCGAGTCCTCGAGCGTCGCCTTTGAGCGTCAGAAAGGATACCCATGGATACATGGGCACCAGCTCTGCATATCTCGGCATCAGCTTTATACAGGAAGTAGACCACAAAACGTGCACCATCACCACGGTGAGCCAGCCACCAGGAGGTGCAACTTCTTGCAGGAGGTGCGCAGGCGCCACTTTGTCCAGCGATCCGTCGTCCAGGAAGGCCTGCCACTGCTGTGCATTGTGCACTTCCACAGCCTGGTTGTACTCCTCGCCAAAGACCGTGTTGTCTTGGTACCAAGGCCAACCTCCACCTGCAACAGAACGTGGGGGCGCAAAGCACTGCACATCCACTGTCTGGGCTCCGCTGGCATGGCCGCCTCTGCCCGGGCTGATCGGGCCGGAAGGCGCAATGGCGGCGCGCGCGCGCAGATAATGCAATCGGTTTTTGACCAAAGCCAAAAGAAACGGGTTGTAAACATCAGACTTGAACTTAGGAGAGTGTTCATCCAGGACCACGTCCGAAGACGACAAGAGCTGCAGCTCTTCTTCCAATGAGATCCGGCAGGTCGCACTGACATGCGCTATCTTCTGTATATAGGATGCAAGCTCCCTGGTGAGGTCCCACGGCACCATCTGCCCACACCCCATCGTCACTAACGTCACCTTCAGCCGAACACTGTGGGCATCTGGATGCGGGTCGTCGTTGGCAAAACCCAAGGCATTGAAGATTTTCGAGCCCTCCTCTGAAAACTTGGCGTCCGTCGCAATACTGTCTGCCATTAGAAACGCTTTTTGATAATCGCGATGGAGCAGGCGCAGCAACAGAAGATAGAGCGCAGAGTTGAGGCCTTTGGTGACGACGAAAGAGGACGACACATGGACGGGGTACAGGAAAAAGCGCTGACTGAGAGAAAGCACCCAATGTACATCGGACCGGTCGATCACGAGCTCAGTCGTGAAAGGCTGCGTGACAATCGTTGGCCTCACCGGTGGCAGCACCGGGACCAAAAGGTGGCTGTCACCGCGCACAGCATTGTGCAGCAGCACCGAGTGGGGAATGCCAGCGAGGAGATTTGAAACCGCACCGAAGTCGTTGGAAACATAGAGGTCTGCGTGGTCCAACGAGAACAGACGCATCTTGCCTTCGAAGTCGCGCCGCATGGCAAAGCTGAGCTTCAAGCGAGGAAGGTCCACGCGGTCCAAGATCAAGTCAGACCCCGTTGCTGGGTGTACGTTCTCGACGTGCATATACAAGAGGGCTTCTCGACGAGTCCAGGCACATATATGCGAGAGGTTCTCAATGCGGCAAAGAGCTTGCGACATCGCAAAGAGCCGAGAAGACCGGGGGACAAACATCAGATCCACCAGCAGCATTCGGTTTTCAGCCTGAAAATCTCCCCGTTTCTCACTGCCAGATGCCTGGTCACTTTGGCAAGGGGCTGCAGATGCGCCGCACTTATCCTTACAGTGCTCCCGCACTGCCTCCGCCAGCCGATGCATATCGTAAAAAGGCCCCAGCTCCCCTGTAGAGGGGCAGCTGACGGCCGTCTGCACCCCATTGGTCTGCTTTGACGCAATCTTCTCTAAGGCCTCCTCGCACTGGGCAACATTCCAGCCAGTTACTGCCAACACGACGTGAAGCTGCCAGAATTGCTCGAGCGACAAAGTCCACGACTTGTCTTGGGCACACGACTCGGATGCTTGAGCTCGTTTGTCGGCATCCTCGTCATCGCTGGCATCCGAACGAAATGCGTCATCCTCCGAGTCACTTAGCCCATCAAACCTCCAAACCCATTTACCCACCTCCTTGTCTTTAGTGCGGTGCTGGATGTGGATAGCTGGCACGCTTTTTACCACTCCCAGCCATGACCACTCGTTGCTATGCTGCACGTCGTATGTGCCGTCGTTGTTGTCCGTGATGATTTTGCAGGGCACCCAGGTGCTGTCCTGAAGCCCGGAGATCACATCGCTAGCCAACGTCTCGACGAGATCATCCACCGCAAAACGCACCGTCTGATTTTTCTTAACTTTCTTCGGCAACGATTGCCCTTTGGGGGGCGCGCATGCCAGCTGCAGCAGGTCGATTTTCGCAGCAATCTTCTGGAAGAGTCGAAAGTTACGTGTGACTGCTTCGAAATTGCGCCGCTCGATGCGCACAGTGCGCTCGGGCAGGCCCGTGACTGCGCACGTTTTTGCTGTCTCGTTGAAAACATCGACAATGAGGATGTAGTCAGCGCTATTTTCAAGCGGATAGCCGCGCAGACGCCGGAAGTTGAGAGCTCCAGGCACTGTTGTTTCGTCTTGCCAAAATCGATGACTGTCGAGCAAGGCCTGTTTGTAAACACGTGGAATCACGAACCCTCACAATTCATGGTCCACATATCAACAGGAAATGAGCAGTATGTAAGCATTGACACAACGGGCACAAACGCAAGGCAAGAGCCTATCGGATCAAACCTCTGGAATCAGCCCGAGTAGCAAACAGGTCGGGACGAGGGTTTCGCGACTTCGTGACAGGTTCAGCTCGTGATTTGCGTCGCGGATGATGGCACATGATGCATACGACTCGCCAAAAGCATCCGTGTCAAGGTTACTGCATAGCTTATTCGAGACATTTTTCGGATATGGCTCGCCACCACCGCGTTGCCACCACGCAGGCAACGGGTGTGTACGAGCTTTCGTCTCCGGTTGCAGGTGCCGCAGCGAAAAGCGGCAATCCGTGCTGAGATGCTGCACAAACCAATACTGTCGAGCATGGCTCACGCACTCGAATACCTGTACACATCGGTATGATCTGAAAATGTAGACCAACTTGAACGCGCCCCCGATGTGAGGATGGAGACCCATCAGCACTGCCACTTCAGCTGTGTCCGGGAGAGGTCCTGGAGCCATCATGAACTGCATAGCAGGCGGCAAAGGTCCTGAGAAAAAAGACTTGCGCACCGGCTCAAAGAGGGGAGGAATCCACATCTCAGAATCGTGAAGCTCTGCGGGATCGTAGTCACGGTCCCATCTCTCGGACAAAGCAGGGCAGCAGGCGTGACCTTCAGGCCAGTGTTCGATTTCGTGCCGGACACCAATGAGCTTGAAGCGCTTACGGTGCTCACTGCGCTCCAGCAGTGAAGCCTGCATCGTCGACTCCCCAAACACTTCTCTAACCTGGGGCATGTTTGCTACATCGGTATCTAGCGCTGCTAGGTGTTTTGCTCGCAGCGTCATCTGCCCAAGCTGCAAGTCCATTTCAACGCCTTGCAATCCTGAGTCTTCATTCACGACCGGCACACCAGCCTCTTTGCGGAACTTACTGGAGCTCTTCTTAGTGTCCGACGGAGTCCGTGAGCCAAGAAGAACAAATCTGCCCGCGGCCTTTGAGCCCTGCAGCTTTCCCCACTGGTTGGTGGCGTCAACGAGCTGACAACTCGCGCCAGAGGTCGATGTGGCCGTCTGCAACGCTTGCTCCATTACGACGTTTAGCTCAGCAGGATGCAAATCTTCAATGCACGTCACCAGCCGCCTCCGCTGGAGGCTGAAGAGTTCATACAGCTCGAACTCCGGTACTAGCAGTCGACCCATCTCGCGACGAGATTTGTTCCAAGTATGTCTAGTTGTGAGATAGATGAAACTGGATACGAGGACGGCCGCAGATTGGTGGTTGAGAGGGTCGATCCCACCTGAACCGCAATTGCGGAAGCACAGGAGCTTGTGGGCATTCAGATCCGACGCCAGCCGGCTGTTTCGGTTCACAAGCTGCTCATCCGCGGGAGACGAACGGGTCTCCTCGTCAAGACGGGCCAGGTAATCGTCGAGCAAATCGACGAAAGGACCCCGTAACCGCTGCCCAACCTGTTGCAAGGCTTGCTCCAGGGGGGCCAGCGTGTCGGGTGGCTCGTCACGCATGGCCAAACGCAGGCTTTCATGCTTGTTCAAGCTGTGCACCACTGCAAAGTGGAGGTAGTTGTGGATGCGTGCCGCCAGGCGAGTCACGTAAAGGATAATTTCGACGCTAGTGTTGAAATCAGCATGCAAATGCCCACACGGGGTAGTGGAGTCACACACAGACCCAGTATCCAGCGCCAAAGCCGAATCCATGATGGACAGAATTGACCGCGATATACTCTGCGGGGACCGGAACAGCTCGTTGAGCAGAGCACCGTAGACACTGGCCAGCAGCTCGGGGTGCTGTGTGGGCACCATGACAGGCTCTACGCCGGTCATGGCCATGCTGAGGAAGCGTCCTGGCTCAAAAACAACGGAATCGAGGATGTCGCGGAGCTTCGGAAGCGCAAGCTTGTGGACGCGATCATCCGTCGCAAAAAAGTTCAAAACCAAGGGCAGCCGGAGATAGGGCACCGTGAGAAAAGATAAGAGCAGCTCGCTGTCACGCTGCCCGAGCACTGTCGTCACCGACTGAGGCAATGACTTCTTTGACCCAGAGACAACGTCAAAGGACGGCAAATTAGCCCGGTAAATGGCATCGTCCTCTGTCTTGATGGGCGGCGGCGGTGCAAAAAAGGAAGGTGTCGCAGTGCTGGGGTACCTGTGCTTTGGGAGCTCCTCAGCCTTGAAGGGCCGGCGAGTCTTGGGATCGATTTCATTGGGGTTGGGCCTGCAGAACATGCGCTGGAGCGAATTTTCGACACGGTAGCCGTTCTCTTCCTCGCTCCAGTGGAAGCAAAGGATTGTGTGCATTCGTGACAACTCTTGCGCGTCCGAGAAATTGGGTGAGGCCTTGAGGTCAGGATTCAAAAAATATTTCCTGCTCATTGAGACATTGAGGCGCGCACACACACAAGAGACACACGCATGCACGCAATTAGAGACACAGCAGCAGCAAATGAAAATGAGCGGTTTGTCACGGAGAGGGGAGACGGGAAGGGGAAAGGAGAGATGGCGGGAGAGAGGAGGGGGAGAGACAAGGAGAGAGGGGGGAGAGAGGGGGGAGAAAGGGGGGCGAGAGGGGGGAGAAAGGGGGGAGGGAGGGGAGAGAGAGGGGGCAGAGAGGGGGCAGAGACAAGGAGAGAGAGGAGCTCTAATCGCTTCTTGCAACGTGAAAATCGGTATACCAGTAAAAGCACACATCCCGGAAACAGCGTAATTCAGGGAAATTTTTCAAGATCTTGGAGCCCTCCGGAACCTCGTCACACATCCAGGCATGCGGATTTGCATTAGGCATGGCAATTTCCCGTGCTATCATCCGCAAAAACTTGATCAGATTTCTGCCGGGAGCCAATGGGTATTGTTCCTGTCATGCACAACCAGAGAGAGAGAGGTGAGAGAGAGAGAGAGAGAAAGAGAGAGAGAGAGAAAGAGAGAGAGTGAGAGAGAGAGAGAGAGAGAGAGAGAGATGCAAAGAAAGAGAAAGATACACATGCGCGCATACACATTAGTGAACTTGTCGCATACGGATGGCTGGCGAGGGTTTGGCTGTATACTCGCTGCACCATACCACGCGATGAGAATGCCAACGTGAACAGCAGGCACGCACAAAAAAAAGCAGAGAGAAGGCAACGACATCACAGCGCAGGGAAAGACTGAAAAGACGCGCGTGCAGCAGCATCAGCAGCAGCAGGGCATTGCTTTTTTTCTTTAGACCTCCCAGTGGAAGATTTTATCGAGTTTTCGCTGCAATGGAGAGTCAAAGTAGTCCAAGATAGCTGCTCGCGCGCACACGAGCTCCGGACAGTGCGCTTCTATTGTTTCTGTTTGCGTCGCAAACACGCCGACCCCAATGCCAAAACCATGAATGCCGAGCTGGCGCCCGGTAGAGTCCAGTCCCATGAGCTGCGCACACGCCACGGATGGGTTGTCGCACGCTCGCCGACGGATGATAGCGTCGCTGATAGCGCAGATGCATCCCGGCACAATGATCTTGACAGCGTCGAGCGGCCGGGAGGCTTGGAGGGACAACACGGCAGCTGCAAAGTGTTCCATGAGCCGCTGCAGCACCAGCAACAGCTCTAATTGCAATTCGTACGTAATGTCCTCATCCCAAATACAAGGCTGTGCACAAACGGAAGCAATCAGAGCATCTCCCGGGGAAGTATCAAGCTTATCGAGCAAGCGCCGCGCCCTGTCTTCAGCCTCATCTGCCGCGTTGGGATCAGCGGCATCGTCGCCTGACGCTTTTTTGGGCGTGCGTTTGCCCTTGGCCTTGCGCATCTCCTCGCGCTTGGCGGCAATCTCTCGCTTTTTCGTTTCCTCCTTCGCATGTCTGCGCTCTGCCCGTGCCGCAATGTGACTCTTTTCCGCATCCTCTGCACGGGGATCCTTGCGTGGCTTTGGGACCGGCACCAACTGGCGCCGACACATGATTCGCGCATACGTCAGTGCCGATCTGCATGCACGCATGTCATGGTGGCAGCCTCCATAGCATGCCTCCGTAGCATGCTGTCTACTCACCCTGCTGCAGGAGGAGGATACATGTGTGTCAGCATATGAGGAGGAGGATACATGTGTGTCAGCATCCAGCCTCCATCTACTCGCCCTGCTGCAGGAGCAACAGAGGAGAAGGACATACCTGAACAAATACGTGCTGAATGAGGGACAGCGTGAGATGCTTGGAGTTTTTGACATTGTGGTGTTGGTTGTCAAGGAGCGTACACAGCCTGTCGCAGAGGCGCAGGGCGTTGACTGCCTCGGACCTGGTCTCTATTTGCGCCGGCATCTGCAACATATCCATCGGTACGAATTTCTGCAGCGCAACCACCTGCCCCGGATTGGGATCGCTGTATTCGACATCATATGCCAGAGCGTTTCCGACCCAAGAGGCATCCCGTGTGTCGAGATTCAGGGGCGCGGGCAGAGGGTTCTGGTCGTCTAGCGTGTGCTGCAGCTCTGTCTGACAACTCTCCACCAGATTGCGCACCTTGTCAATCATTTCCTCCACACTTCCAGCCCCAGCAAGGTCCACGCGACACAGCGGGCAACTACGAGAACCCGAATTCACAAGCTCGTCCAAGCACTGCACAGTTTAGGGTTTAGGGTTTAGGGATAGGGTTTCAGGTTTAGGGTTTCGAGTTTAGGTAATTGCGCGAGCCCGAGTGGATGAGCTCGTCCACGCACTGCACAGTTCCTCTCGCGTCAAACTGCCCAAGAGGCGTGCCCCCTCGCACCGTCCACGTGTTCACCAACGCCTTTGGCGGAAGGCAGACAAGACAAAGGGGGGTGGCGCGCAGTGACTCTCGATAAATCTCTCTAGAGAGTCGTGTGGATGGCACAGGGCCCACTAACTTGTGGTGAATTTCCGCGAATGAACACACTTCTGCAAGGCTCATTTGCGCAAGCTGACCTCCACTTTGGCGACCCCTAAACCCTAAACCCTAACCCCTAAACCCCTGAACCCCTACGCCACACAGCACCCCACAGCCTCAAGCTTCGGAGCAACGTTGAAAAAAAGTCCGCGAGGCCACCCACCAGCACACGCACGGCACCAGACACTCACGCACCTGCCGATGAAACGTGTGTGAGCATGGCAAGGTGACCACATCACTCGCTGCCTTATCCATGTCCTCGAGACAGATGGAACAAGTGGAGTCAGGGCGCTTGGCGCCAGGCGTAGAAGCCGTCTCCTCCGAGTCTAGAGCGTCCGCAATTTTAACAGCGCGATACGAGAGCTGGCGAAAGGCCATGAGACAGACTTTGTGCCCGTTGTCGTCTGGATGCATGTAGTCAAGGTCGTTCCTGATCATCTCTACCATCTGCAGGCGCAAGGCCAGCCCGACCTGCTTGCACCGCAGCGCGCTCACGCCGCGCCGCCTCGTCAAGATAAAGTTGACTGCATGGTACAGACACCTGACGTAGGAGGTGGAGGCTCGCTGCGGAGTGCGCCAGGGTCCAAAGGAACCAGTGTACCGCGCGCCACCGCTGCTTGCAGCGGCGCCCGCGGCATCTGTGGGAGAGGAGGGCGAAGAGGACGGCTGTGCGGGCTCGCTTGCGGCAGCGGCGGCGTGCTCGGCCTCGACTAGAGACACTTCGAGCGGCTTGAGCGTCAGGAAGGGCAGCAGCACCTGCGCAATGCGAGGCAGGCTTTACGTGAGAACGAGAGCCAGCCTTCACGTCAGAACGTTACATGTGTGTCAGCATATGAGGAGGAGGATACATGTGTGTCACATGCCTTCACGTCAGAACGTTCACGGCGCGGCGCGCACACGCACTGAAATGGGATGAGCGAGAGCCCAAGAGCATTGACGGTGGGGCGGCACAGTGGCAGAGGGGTGTGGGCAGGGGCAGGATGGAAATGGAGCACTGATGGAGCGTTGGGGACAACGGACTTCATAGAATCTATCCATGTCCCCTTCCATGTCGGACAGACAGAGATTGTAGACTGCCGTCCAGAAGACGTCGTCTAGCGCGTTCTTCTTTTGGATGCCCGACAGCACCAGACATGTGCGGTACATTAGCCTGTAGGGTGTAGGGTGTAGGGTTTAGGGGTTTAGAGCTCAGGGTTTAGGGTTTAGGGTTTAGGGTTTCGGGGAGGCATGTGCGGTATATGAACCTGTGGCACGGTTTAGTCCCCTGTGTTCCTCATTCCTTCACATGAGTGAGCGAGAAAGAGAGCAGAAAAGGACTGCGAGAGAGAGCGAGGGAGCAAGATATGTGGAGGAGAGCGGGGGCCAAGGGAGGAGCGGTAGCTGAGACCTCGTGTGCTTCAAGCTAAGACCTGTTGTGCCGGCGACACGGCATGGTGCGAAAGTTTGTGGTTCAGTTTAGCTTAAATTAGTTCATGGATAGCTAAAGACCTATTGTGCTTCACGGCCGGCGACACGGCATGGTGCGACAGCCCTGAAAGCGGGTCGGTGTTGATTACGACCAATGAATACGTGCGCTCCTGGCACAAATGCTGAAAAGTCAGTGCCCTAGTATATTTTCTGCATTAAGTCATCATATAGAGGACTTTTGAGAATGTGAGCCGTGTTTCGTTCGAGCAGCAGCAGGATCTCCTGGCCCTGGATCACCGTGGGGAGGAGGATACATTCCCCCTCTTGCAGCGCAGCGAGGTGGTTGTGGAGTTTGCGCAGAAAGCTCAAGAGCTGAGGTCCACATTGGTGTCAAAACAGACCAAATGTAACGGCAAAATGGACCTAGCATAGGTGAAAAGAGACCTACTAAAGGCGCAGGAATCTCAAGAGCTGAGGTCCGCAATGGTGCCAAAAGAGACCAAATCTAAGGGCAAAAGAGACCTAGCATAGGTGAAAAGAGACCTACTTACACAGGCATACCTTCGCAGAAACCTCAAGAGCTGAGGTTCACAGGAGTTTGAAAAGCGACCTGACGTAAGGCAAAAGAACCCTAATATAGGTGGAAAAGAGACCTACTTCCACAGGCATTGGTGTGGCACTTGAGGAGCCAGGACAAGAGAGACAGAAAGAGACCTCATGTGGAGGCAAAAGAGACCTACAGTAAGAGGCAAAAGAGACCTACATTGAGACAACAGTAACCCAATATCGGGGCAGAGGACACCTGCTGAGACCTCCTACTAAAACTGACAGGAGTGAAAGAGACCTACATTACGACAAAAGAGACCTACTACTAAAAGTTACGAGAGCATTCTCGGGGGTCTTGAGAAGCCGGGCCGAGAGAGAAAGAAAGAGACCTACATTACGACAAAAGAGACCTAACATACCTGATAGTAACACTGACCTGAGCATTGTTGGGGGTCTTGAGGAGGCGGGCCATATCTTTGAAGACTGGCGCCGACTTTTCGAAAATGTGCGCCACATCCCCCAGCGCCATGCGCGTGGGCAGCGCGGCAGGTGCTTGGAAGAGAGAACACTGGTCGGATATCATGCGCTGAAAAATAAGATTGACTACTTGAAATGACCTGTGTGAGTGAGTGAGTGAGTGAGTGAGTGAGTGAGTGAGTGAGTGAGTGAGTGTGTGTGTGTGTGATTGACTACTTGAAATGACCAAGCGAGACAGCTAGAACCCTCGAACATGGTCCCTTCGATAAAGGGGTCGCCGAAGGTAGCGACGAGCGCGGGCGCCGCCCACATGGGGCGCGGCTTTGCGCCAAAGAGGGAGGCAAGAGACAGGCCTTTGCGCTGCTCGTCTACCTCGCGCTCGCGCTGCGCGTTGAACATGGAGAGAACTCGGTCGCGCGCGAGCCCCGCCTTTGCGTCCTTGTCGTCCGAGGCCTTGGCTTCAACGCGGATGGTGCGCACTGCCACTGTGCGCGCCATCATGGCCGGCTGAGAGGAGGAGAAGACGAAGAGGGCGGCGGGGTCTATAGCGAAGCGCCCGTTGGCGCTGATGGCCTCGGACTTTACCACCGCCCCGGGGACCGCGTCTACGAACGTGAGCATCTCCCCCTTTTGCTTAGAGTCCCCACTGCATTTGACCGACACCGCCACGCGCACCCACCGATCAGCCTTCACGCGAGCCTTGGCGTCGCCAAAGTATCCCATGACCCCCACTCCCCCCGCTGGAGAAATGAGGGCCTCGCCGTCCGACTGCTTCAGGCGTCCGCGCGCATTGCCCTGCGGCATGCATGATGCGCGCCTTAGGTCATCCACGCCGCGTGCCACACACCGCCTGCCACACGCCGCCTGCCACACGCCGCCTGTCACGCATACGCATGCG
>Ga0315905_10001530_pt1 | contig 24870 bp, 9 predicted proteins | sample LakEriMetagenome_5_FD_203522 | JGI IMG/M metagenome (GOLD analysis project Ga0315905, IMG submission 203522) | Freshwater fungal communities from buoy surface, Lake Erie, Ohio, United States - Buoy 4 MA121 | ecosystem: Environmental > Aquatic > Freshwater > Lake | place: USA: Lake Erie, Ohio...
GTACTGAAGCAGATTTCATAGCTGCCTTACGCGGAGCACAGGGAACAGCTGGAGCCACAGGCCCACAAGGCGCTAGAGGCACAGATGGTGCAGCAGGGCCTCAAGGTCCTGCAGGTATTGCAGGAGCAACTGGAGTTCAAGGTGCACAAGGCCCAGCAGGAGCAAATGGACTCAATGGACAAAACGGACCATCGGCTTACCAGGCATGGTTGAACTTGGGGAATACAGGAACTGAAGCCAACTTTATTGCTTCACTTGTGGGTCCGCAAGGAGCAGCAGGTCCTACCGGAAGCAACGGTCCCCAAGGTGTACCAGGCCCAGTAGGTCCGGCGGGACTCACTTGGAGGGGAGCATGGTCTGCAACGGCTACCTATGCCATTGATGATGCGGTAGGGTACAACGGTGCTTCCTATTTTTGTATCGATCCGGTAAGTAATTCGAGTTCCACCCCAAATAATGATCCTACCAATTGGGCGCTTCTGGCTTCCCAAGGAGCTACTGGGCCACAAGGACCAACTGGAAATACAGGCCCGACGGGGGCTCAAGGGGCCATCGGTTTGACCGGTCCTACAGGAGCGACAGGTCCAGCGGGTGCCCAAGGTCCTACGGGTGCAACAGGTGCTACGGGTGCTCAAGGTCCTGCGGGTGCTCAAGGCCCACAAGGTCTTCAAGGCACTACAGGAGCAACAGGTGCACAGGGTCCCATCGGGTTGACTGGCCCACAAGGGCCTAGTGGAACCAATGGAGCAAATGGGCTTTCTGCCTATCAAGCTTGGTTGAATTTAGGAAATACAGGTTCGGAGTCTGTCTTTATAGCCTCGCTTACTGGTCCAGCTGGAGCAGCAGGGGCAGCGGGTGCACAAGGTCCTAGTGGCCCCACCGGACTAACAGGTCCAACTGGTCCTGCAGGTACTCCTGGTATACAAGGTGCTACAGGACCCCAGGGAATTACTGGAGCCACAGGGCCTCAGGGTCCACAAGGCCCGGCAGGAGCAACTGGTGCCACGGGCGATACAGGGGCTCAGGGTCCAAGCGGCACCAATGGTACGAATGGCACCAATGGGCTATCCGCTTATCAGGTTTGGCTCAACTTAGGAAATACAGGGACTGAGGCAACTTTTATTACTTCGCTTACTGGACCTCAAGGTGCTACTGGTACTGCTGGCGCAACTGGGGCAACAGGGCCGCAAGGTCCAGCAGGGGCATCTGGCAGTAACGGAGCAGCAGGTGCTACCGGTCCAGCAGGTCCTACAGGTTCGACTGGGCCCACTGGATTAACCGGAGCAACAGGTGCACAAGGTCCGGCTGGAACAAACGGTACGAATGGAGCAGTAGGAGCGACAGGTGCCACGGGGCCAGCTGGCCCTATTGGGCCTCAGGGTCCACAAGGTCCTGCAGGAGTAACTGGTGCTACGGGCTTAACCGGTGCTACCGGAGCACAAGGCACACAGGGTACAGCAGGAACAAACGGCACGAATGGTGCAGTAGGAGCTACCGGCCCAGCAGGTCCAGCACCTTCTGGTACAGGCATAGTCACCGTAAGCGGTGGTACGCTACAAACTCCTGGGGCACTTACTGGAGATGTTACCTCATCAGGATTAACCACGACCATTGGAACAGGCAAGGTTACCAATGCCATGCTTGCTGGGAGTATTGCAGCAAGTAAGTTGGTAGGTACAGATATTGCCACAGTAGGAACGATCACTGCGGGTACCTGGAATGGAGGCACAATCGCTATAGCAAGAGGAGGAACGGGCTCTACTACCCAAAATTTTGTGGACCTAACTACTGACCAAAGTGTCGGAGGGACCAAGCAATTTCAAAAAGCAGCGACGAATACTACAGCTTATAATGCTGGAACGAGTTTGACCATCGATTTTGGACAGAGCAACTTGGCTTATACCAGCGCAGGGGGTACTGCACCAAGTTTTACCTTGTCAAACCTCAAGAATGGAGGGGCGTACACCCTAGTACTTACTAGTACAACCAATTCGGCTGTTCCGACCTTTACGGCATCTGGATTTTCTTTTAAATACATGGGCACTACGGCATTGACAACAGGAAAAGCCCATATCTATTCTTTTATTGCAGTAGGGACTGTGGTATATGTAAGTATGGCCACTGAAAATTAAGGAGGTATGAAAAATTGGTATATACTCAGTCTTTTCCTGTTTCTCTTGAATCCAGTGGTACTTTTGGCCCAACTTTTTGGAGGCCAACTGAAGGCGTCGACATCAAGCTATCCTCCAGGGGTAGTTCATTGCAAGCCTCAAAACAGAACAGCTGTGGTGGAAGTAGTTAGTCTCACAGGTAGAATTTGGATGGATCGTAATCTCGGTGCAGAGCGTGCGGCAACTTCACCTACTGATGCGTTGGCATTTGGTGATTTGTACCAGTGGGGTAGGTGGGCCGACGGACACCAATGTCGAACTTCAGGAACAACATCTACTTTAAGTACTTCAGATAGACCACCTCATGATGATTTTATAACCGTTTCAAGTTCTAGTTCTTCTAATGATTGGAGGAATCCTAGAAACAACACGATGTGGGGAATAAATAGATCCTCAGGAGGAGTCAATAATCCTTGCCCAGAGGGGTTCAGATTGCCTACAGAGGACGAATTAAGAGATGAAAGAAGAAGTTGGACTGGAGGGAATAATAATATTGGGGCTTTTAATTCAGTCTTAAAATTACCTTTATCTGGATATAGGGAACAAACAGGTGAGGTATTGGAGATAGCCCAGGGATCCCCTTACGGATTTATTTGGGGACAGGATGTAGCAGGCCAGGATGCTCCAAGTGATGCTCGAGCACTGGCGTATTTTAGTGGCAATGCTTTTGAAAACAACTACAATCGTGCGCGGGGGTATGCTGTTCGCTGTATTAAATTCTAGAACGAAGCTGAATCATTAGTTTTATTTTCTCATAGGGTTTAAATTCAGCCTTCGAAATGCAATGTATTAGCGTCTAACCTCCTATGAAAAGAAGCCTTATCCTCCTGTGTTGTTTAATTTTTGTAGGTGTTTCCGCTAGGGCCCAAACCTTGTCGGGCAGTTTTCCTTCACTTGCCAATCAAACCATTACCCTGGATGGGGCAAAGGGCTTGGATACCTATTCGATAGGGAGCATCAAAGCAGATGAAAAGGGTCAGTTTACGCTTTCCTATGCCTCCGGAGATTATGGTATTGCCTTTCTTTCTGGAGAAGATAAAAAACCTTTTGTGGTGATTTTGGAGAAAGAGGGAGTAAAGTTGGAGGGGCAAGCCTTGAGTGAGGCAACCACCATCCGAATTCTAGAAGGGAAAGAAAATCGCTGGTTTGAGCAGTATACTCAAGAACAGGGGAAGCGGGAGCAGGCCTTGAGTGCCTGGGCATATCTGAAAAATTTGTATCAAAACGATCCACTTTTTGCCAAGCAGCAGGTACCCAATCAGGCGATTCAAACTGAATTGTTACGGATTCAAGGTGATGATCAAGCCTTTATTGGGGGTCTTCCCACGGATAGTTTTGTCCGTTGGTTTTTGCCAATCCGAAAACTGATTAGTTCTGTAGGAGCGGTTGCCCAGTACCGAACTTCCGAACTCCCTCAAACAATCGCGGCCTTTCGGACTATGGATTATGCAGAACCACGATTCCAGAAGAGCGGACTTTTTCGAGATGTATTTGAAAGTCAGTTTTGGTTATTGGAAAACTCCGGAGGTACCCTTGAAGAGAATTATCAAAAAATGGAAGTATCCTTGGATGCCATTTTGAAGAGTTTGGAAAAAGATGAGTTGCGGTACAATGAGGTAGTAGCCTATGTGCTGGAGCTTTTGGAGCGTCGAAGTTTGACGCAAGCAGCAGAATACTTGGCGCTCAACGTGCTTGAACAAGATAAGGTAGCATTACAGCCTCGGCTGGCTAGACAATTGGAAGGCTACCGTGCGATGAAGATTGGCACTCAAGCGCCTGAAATCCAGTTTGTAGGGGATATCTTGCTTCAAGGCAAGCCCAATCCCTATCCTACCCGCTTATCTGAGGTGAAGGCGCCCTACCGTTTGGTGATCGTGGGCGCAAGTTGGTGCCCAGCTTGTACAGAGGAGATGACGCAGCTAATTCCCTTGTATGAAAAGTGGAATCAGCTTGGGCTGGAAGCAATTTTTGTTTCTTTAGATACAGACCCCAAAGCTTTTCAAGCCTATTCCGAAGGCATGCCATTTATCGCCTTTTCGGATTACAAAAAATGGGACACCCAAGTGGTGCAGGACTACTATGTGTCTGGTTCCCCCTCTTTTTACTTAATTGATGAAGAAGGGAAGATTGTACTTCGCCCACAATCGGTCAAGCAATTGGATGCTTGGGTGGACTGGAAGTTGGGAGGAAAGTAAGGAATAGCACAAAGTACCAGATACCAAGTACGAAGTAGGGATTCGTAGTAGGATATGAATTCTACTCAGAAAGTATTTTGCCTGCCTGCCGCACGCAGGGTACATTGTACTTGGTACTTTGTACCTAGTACATCTGTCTTCTTTTAGATCTTCGCTTTAGAACTTGTAGTCGAAGCACTTCAATATTCGATCCCGCTGCCCTCTTCGTTTTTGATTACCAGCAAGGAATTGGTAACGAAGGGAAAATTCATGAGATCCTTTGGTATTGGCACCTACTTGGGAGATCATCCAATCGTAAGAATAGCCTAAAATCACACCATTTTGAAGTGAAACCCCAAATATTCCGATGAGGGATTCGTAGTTTTTTAATTCATTTTGGGTGACTAGTCCACGAAACCCAAGGCCGAAAATAAAGGAGTCGTATTTGGTTTGTGCGCTCAAATCCAATTGAGAAAAAACACCCTGCTTTTTATAGTTGGCCAAGACAGAGAAATACCGATCTCTGTCATTGCTCCAATAGCCTGCAGAGCCTAATTCTTTTTCCCATCCCGCTTGTATCCCATATTTGATGGGTAGAAATTCAAATTCACTGTAGGTTGAATTCAACATTTTCGGGTTATTCAAATGGTGACCGCTGATTCCAATCCAAAAATCTGGATTGGCATACATAAATCCCACCCCAAGGTCCAAATAGCCAAACGGATCCAGCTGCTCCAGCATATCGATGGAATTGGGATTTACAGTTCGGTTAAAAACATCAATTTGATCACCATAGATTAGGTTTTCTAGGTTTCCGCTTCGCCTAGCATAGGTGATTTGGGTTCCCATTCGTAGCCTAGCGAAGTCGGACACTTTCAAACTATAGGCATACAATAGTCCAAGTTCGGTGGTATTCAAGCTCATGTTTTCTTCGTTGTAGGAATTGGCAACTAGGCCAATCCCACTCTGAAGATCAAAACTGTAGTGGTCGATGTAAGCAGAGTACCCATTGAAATCAAAGTCGAGGCCTGGCCATTGCTTCCGGTAGTTTATTCCCACTCGAGTCAATTCACTTGATCCTGTCAATGCAGGATTCAGGTTGAGAGGCCCAGAATAAAACTGGGAAAAGTGAAAATCTTGTGCCTTTAACCCTGTTACAAGTAGCAAACTGAGCAGTAGAATACCTATCTTTTTCATATTACCTACCTAAATAAAATACAGAGGACCGATCAATGACGCGACCGTCCAGGGTGGTGTAGCGAACTTTGCATACATAATTTCCAATTGGGGCCTTTTCGCCTCTGTATTTGCCGTCCCATCCTTTGGATTCTAGATCTTTCGATTCAAAGAGCAATTCACCCCACTTATTCATAATCAGTACATGAATGTCTTTGATGTAGATGTATTTAGGATAGAAATGGTCGTTCACACTGTCATCATTCGGCGTGAACACGTTTGGAAATTCCAGGTAATAATCTGTGATACGGATTTCTTTGGTGAAGCTCACTACACAGCCATCTAAGTCTCTTAATTTTAATTCTACCAGGTAGGTACCTGCTTTTGCATATTGATGAACAGGCTCCCATTCCAAGCTGGTATCCCCGTCTCCAAAATCCCAGGATACTTCTTTGTATTTACCGATGCTTGAATTGTTAAACTGCACGTCGAAGTTGACCAAATTTTCATAGGAGAAATCGAAGGATGCGGAGGTATAGTCAAATTCAGGAATCAATGGATCGGTTTCAATGACTTCCATTCGCTTGGTTTGAATACATCCACGGGCATCGGTCACTGTTACAATAAATACCCCTAATTCTTGGGTATCCATGGTCAAGCCGCCATTGGTTTGTGTACCTCTATTCCAGGTAACCGTGTAAGGTGCTATACCACCTGTGACAGCAACTTTAAAGTTGGACTTTAATCCCCTTGGGTTACAAATCCGTTCTGTGGTACGGGTTACTGCTACCTCGAGTGCCTTAGGTCGGATTACAGTGAATTGGCGGAGGATTCTACAGCCCATCGCATCTACCAATTCCAAGCTATAGGAACCAGGAGCGATACCAGTAAGGTTTTGACTGCGTGCTCCATTGCTCCAGGTGTAGGTATATGGAGGAGTGCCTCCAAAAGGAGTGACGGAAATTGAACCTGTATTCGGATCATCGCAGTCCAGCGCATCGGTTACCGTTGAGGAGAGGTCGAGCGCTTGCGGTTCATTGATCACGAATTGTCGCTCAATTTTACAACCACCTGCATCGGTGATGATCACGCTATATACTCCTTTTTCCAGGTTGTTAAGGGTAGGTTCTTGAGGACCATGTGCCCATTGGATTTTAATTGGCGCTTTGCCGCCAATGATATTGAGTTGGATCGAGCCATCCTTTCTGCCAAAGCAGGAAATGTTTTTGACTACTTCTTGCAAGTCATAGACAGGAGCCTCTGCTACTGTGCTGCTGACACCCACGGTACAACCTTTTGCATCTGTTATGGTCGCGGTGTAAGTTCCCGGAGAGAGATTTTGGAGGGTAAAAGAGGTCGATAAGTTGTTCCAACGAATGGTGTAGGGAGCAGTTCCACCGGCTGGAGTTACCCGGATTGTGCCATTGTTTGCTCGGTAACAAGCCACGTCTGTTTTCTGAATGGTAAAACTTAAACCAGCGCTAGGTTGAGTTACCACGAGCCCACTGAGTTCACTCAATGCACAACCGTTCGCATCCGAAACGCGAAGGGTATAGCTTCCTGCACGTAGGCCTGTAAACTGGTAGCTCAGGTTAGGGGAAAGTATCGATTCAGAAACCGGGAATCCAGTGACGCTACTGCCACTCAATTCGTAGCGATAAGGACCTACGGAAGCTTTTTTGATGGTTACAGTTAGGGTACCATCTTTTCCATCAAAGCAAGAGACATCAGTAATTTGGACGTCATCTCTTGTAATTAATAGTTCATCCGGCTCATCGAGGGTATAGGTAGCTTTGGAAATACAATTTTTGCTATCAATTACCGTCACTTCGTAGGTACCAGCAACCAAGCCTACCAGTTTGGCAAGATTGGAACGGAATCCTTTTGGACCTTCCCAGAAGATTTTGTAGCCCCCATTTCCGCCCGTGATGTTGAGGTCAATCACCCCATCACTTCCATTTTTACAGCTGATTTCAAATCCATTGAAATTAGAGATGGTTGGCGTGAGGACGATTGGTTCGGGATCGGTGATCTCAAAGGTTCGGGTGATTTTACAGCCAATGCCGTCTGTAATTACTAGATCGTATCTTCCTGCTGATAAGGCAGTAAGATCTTTTGTAGAAGATCTGAACCCATTAGGGCCTACCCATGCATACACATAAGGAGGAATTCCTCCACTTACCGTCATGGAAATTGCTCCATCCTTACCATCTGGACAGCTGACCATGGTGAGCGCTGGAGTAACTAGTATTTCCGTAGGCTGGGTGATGGTTACTGAGAGGCTACTTGTACACAATAATGCGTCGGTTACGAGTACGTTATAAGTGCCAGAAAGAAGTCCAGTCAGATCTTTGTTAGTGGAGGTATATCCTCCTGGTCCTGTCCAGGCATAGCGATAAGGTGCAGTGCCCCCGGTTACATTGATTTGAATGCTGCCTTTAGCATCTCCAAAACACAAGTTGTTTTCCTTTTTTGTCAAAGTAGTGACCAATGCCACAGGCTCGGTTACATCAAAGACTTCAATGTATTCGCAGAAGTTTTGATCAGTGACTAGGAGGATATATCTCCCTGGGCCAATCCCTCGTAAGTCTTCAGGAGTTCGAGAACGCTTAATTTCACCAACCCCATCTTTTAACCACAGAAATTCATAGGTACCGGTACCCCCAGTTACATTTCGGATAAAGATATTACCAGTCAATTCTCCACCACAAAGGACATTTTGCTTGACGGCGTCTACATCTACTGGATCAGGAGCCCTCATTTCATAGGTTTTCACCAAGGTACAATTGACCGCGTCGGTAATGGTCAGCCTATAGGTTCCTGCTGCTAAGTTGCTCAGGTTAAGGCTTGTTGAAGAGAAGCCATTCGGTCCAGTCCATGCATAGCGGTAAGGTGCTGTACCACTAAAAGGCGTACCACCGATGACTTGGTGGGTAATGGAACCATTTGTATCCCCAAAACAAGCGATGTTGAAGCCATTGTAATTGGATAGCACCTCATTCGTAATTTGTATAGGCGCAAGTGGCTGGGTAAGGGTGATGTCTGTAACGCTTTTCTGACAGCCGTTTAAGTCCGTTAGGGTAAGGACATACTGTCCTGCCTTTAATGTAGAAAAGGAAAATAGGTTGAGGTTGGTAGGCCCTGATGTAAGGGATACTGCTGTTCCGGTATAGTCCGTTCCGGTAACGCTATAGGTATATTCCTTAACTCCACCCGAGCCCAATCCGGTGATGTTTCCTGTTGCTTCTCCATAGCAGAGGATATTTCTGCGATTTGCTACCACCTCACTTATTGCCACAGGGGCAGGTTGCCGCAACACATAGGTTTCAATTTTTTCGCAACCGTTTAAGTCCAATACTTTGACGGTATAGCTTCCTGCAGGGACGCCAGTCAGGTTGGCCGCAGTTTGCATGCCTGTAGGAATGACTCCACCATTTGCTGCGGTCCATAGGTAGGTGTAAGCACTGGTTCCTCCTGTTACTGCAAGATTTATTCGTCCATCAGAAGCTCCAAAGCAGGAGATCTCAAAGCCATTGTAGTTGGTAATGGTTTCGGTGATGACCACCTGTTGAGGTTCGGTTACGACAAAAGTCTTGGTTTGGGTACAAAGACCTGAGCCTTCGCCTACGGTAACGGTATAGGTACCAGCGATTAAGTTATTGATGTTTTGAGCTGTGGAGGAAAATCCATTAGGGCCTGTCCAGGAGTAGGTATAGCCAGCAGGATCCGTAGGTAATTTTCCTCCGCTAGGATTAAGATTTATAAATCCATCGTTTGCTCCGAAGCAAGAAATTCCAAAGCCATTGTAATCGTTGGGTTCGCCGTTGATGACAATGGGGGGTTTAACGGTAATTACCAGGTTGAATGAAGCCCCACTACATCCCGTAGCACTTGATGGCGTGACTTGGTACGTGATTGTCTCTACTGCCGTTCCGGTATTGATCAATGCTTGGGTAACTAGGATAGAGTTCTGTGGAGTGCTTTGGTTGACCGCTCCGGTTATTTGAGGATTAGGAATAACGGTCCAGGTGTATTTTGTGCCAGTAGGAATTTTATCCCCATTGGCGCCATCTGTGAGGGTAAAAGTAAAGGTGTCGCCAGAACAAATGAGTAGTTGTTTTGCTGAGATTACCGGAGTTGGATTAACGGTAACGTTGATGGTGAATGAATTACCTACGCAGTTACCGGCATCCCCCGAAGTAGGAGTTACCGTGTAGGTGACTACCTGTGGGGTAGTGGTGGTATTGGTCAGTGTCTGGGTAAAGTTTGCCTGAGCGGTTCCGTTGGCCTCTCCGGTCACGTTGGTATTGTCTGCAAAGGTCCAGGAATAGGTAGTTCCGGTTGGGACGATGTTCCCGTTTCCGTTGATTGGGGTGATGGTGAATAGGTTTGCTGAGCAGACAGTTTCATTGATTGATTGTACAACAACTGGTTTGGGATTTACCTGCACACTTACCTGGAAGGTTTGTCCAACGCAATTGCCCGTGGCACCAGACCTAGGTGTTACGTTATAGACAACTGTCTGTACCTGGTTGGTGGTATTGATAAGCGCCTGACTGATGTTTGCTTGCGCAGTTGCAACTGTAGTTTCTCCTGTAACGTTGTTATTAGGTACCACAGTCCAGGTGTAGGTAGTTCCTGCTGGGACGATATCACCTATTCCATTCACCACAGTGTTAGCTGGGGTAACGAAGAAGGTTGCCTCGGAACAGATAACGGCTGTTTTGGCAGCGATTTCAGGGGTCGGATTTACTTGTATCGTTAGATCAAAAGGAGTGCCCGCACAAGTTCCACTGATGGGTGTAAGTGTGTAGACGATGGTCTTCTGTGCGTTCGTGGTATTTCGTAGGGTTTGAGTGAATGAAGCTTGTGCAGTAGCCTGTGCACTTTTTCCAGTGATGTCGCTATTATCCGTTTTGATAGTCCAGGTGTATTGGGTATTGGAAGGGACGATATTCCCATTACTTCCCTGTGTAGCCGTATAGGTAATTGGAGCATTGGAACAGGCAACAATGGTTTCATTGACAATAGATGGCCTTGGATTGACGGTGACCTCTACTTGGAAGGTTGCTCCAACACAATTTCCAGTCGCTCCTGATCTTGGGGTTACAGTGTAGGTGACGGTCTGAACCGTGTTGGAGGTATTGGTAAGTGTTTGTGAGATGGAGGTTTGGCCAGTGGTCTGATTACTTTGTCCGGTGACATTCGTGTTTGCTGCTACGGTCCAGGTGTAGGTGGTGTTGGCAGGAACGATGTTACCTATACCATTCACTACGGTATTGGTTGGGGAGATGGTAAAGGGATCGCCGGAACAGATAATTGCCGTCGTGTTTTCAATTTCCGGAGTTGGGTTGACCGTAATGGTCACTCGGAAAGGAGTTCCTGGACAGGTACCTAATCTTGGAGTGACCAGGTATTCCACCGTTTGAACGGTGTTGGTAGTATTTCTTAGGGGCTGACTGATGTTGCTTTGCGCAGTAGTTTGGTTGCTTTCCCCTTCTACATTGGCATTAGGAGTTACTGTCCAAGTGTAGGTAGTTCCAGCAGGGACGATATTTCCAGATCCATCTTGAGGAGTCACTAGGAAACTAGTATTGGAGCAGATGGTATTTGTAATATCAGCAATCACCGGTGTTGGGTTCACGGTAATGGTCACGGTGAATGGGCTTCCAACACAGTTACCGGTATCTCCTGAAGTAGGCGTTACGGTGTAGATGACTTGCTGTGGAGTAGTGGTAGTATTCGTTAGTGTCTGGGTAAAACTAGCCTGAGCCGTTCCTGTAGCTTCCCCCGTAACGCTTGGATTGTCTGCAAACGTCCAGGTGTAGGTGGTGCCTGTAGGAATAATGTTTCCATTTCCATTGCTAGGGGTAATGGTAAAGGAACTTGCTGAGCAGACCGTTTCAATGATAGGCTGGATGACTGGCTTAGGATTTACCTGGACGCTGACCTGGAAGGTTTGCCCAAAGCAGTTGCCAGTGGCACCAGACTTAGGAGTGACGGTGTAAACTACCGTCTGAACGGTATTGGTGGTATTGGTTAGCGCTTGACTGATGGAAGTCTGTGCTATCGCAACTGTCGATTCTCCGGTTACATTGTTATTAGGAGCCACTGTCCAAGTGTAGGTAGTTCCTGCGGGGACGATATCTAGAACACCACTCCCTGCATTAGCTGGGGAGACTATGAAGGTATCGGTGGAACAGATGACTGCTGTTTTGGCAGCAATTTCTGGCGTAGGATTTACTTGTACAACGAGATCAAATGGAGTACCTGCGCAAGTACCGCTGATTGGAGTGAGCTCATAGGTGATGGTCTTCTGCGTGTTGGTGGTATTGCGAAGGATTTGGGTAAATGAAGCTTGTGCTGTAGCCTGAGCGCTTTGTCCGGTGATGCTGGTGTTATTGGCTTTGATAGTCCAAGTGTACTGGGTATTGGTAGGGACGATGTTGTTGTTTGTTCCACCATTCGTTGCCGTGTAGGTGATTGGTTCATTGGAGCAGGCAGTAATAGTTTCGTTTGCAATTCTCGGCCTTGGGTTGACGGTAACGACAATTTGGAAGGTGGCACCGACGCAGCTTCCTGCGGCTCCAGAGGTAGGGGTCACGGTGTAGGTGACAGTTTGTACCGTATTGGTATTGTTTGTTAGGAATTGAGAAATAGAAGGTTGTGACGTTCCGATATTCTCTCCTGTTACATTCGGGTTATCTAGAACTGTCCAGGAATACCTGGTGCCAGTTGGCACTATATTTCCATTTCCATCGGCTGGTGTCACTGAAAATGCATCGCCCGAACATATTGTTGCTGTGGTGTTCTCAATTTCTGGCGTTGGGTTCACTGTAACTGTCACCCTAAATGTGCCCCCAGAACAAGATCCCGCAACGATAGGGGTTACTACATATTCGACCGTTTGAACCGAGGTAGTAGTATTTCTAAGAACTTGGCTAATTGAAGACTGAGGTGTGCTTTGGTTGCTTTCGCCCTCTACATTGGCATTAGGGGTCACCGTCCATGTGTATTGCATGCCTGCCGGTACTTGATTCCCATTTATTCCATCCACCGGAGTAACCGTAAATGAAGACCTCGAGCAAATTGGTGCGGGCGCCTCATCGCTGATTTGAATGGTAGGATTTACTGTAACGGTCACCGTGAATGGGTTTCCAATACAGTTACCCGTAACTCCTGAAGTTGGCGTAACGGTGTAGACGACTTGCTGAGGAGTAGTGGTGGTATTGGTTAGTGTCTGGGTAAAATTAGCGGCTGCTGTTCCATTGGCTTCACCAGTTACATTAGTATTGTTTACAAAAGTCCAGGAATAGGTGGTGTTTGCAGGGACGATATTTCCGTTTCCATTTGCAGGGCTAATGGTAAATGCGCTCCCTGAGCAAACCGTTTCAGGAATAGCTTGAATAAATGGTTTGGGATTGACCTGGACACTTACTTGAAATTCTTGGCCGAAACAATTTCCAGCAGCCCCAGACCTAGGGGTTACGGTATAGGTGACGGTCTGTACCGTGTTGGAGGTATTGGTGAGCGCTTGGCTAATGTTAGCCTGAAAGTTTGGTTGATCGGTCTCACCGGTAACCGATGGATTATCTGCCACAGTCCATGAATAGGTGGTTCCAGTTGGTACGATATCACCTACTCCATTCACCACTGTGTTGGTTGGAGCTATGGTGAAGGTCTCTGAGGAACAAATGGCTGCTGTTTTGGAAGCAATCTCAGGAGTTGGATTTACTGTAACAGATAGATTAAATGGACTGCCAATACAGGTTCCACTGATCGGTGTCAACTCATAGAGAATAAACTTTGGAACGTTGGTCCTATTTCGCAGCGTCTGAGTTAATAAGAACTGAGGAGTGCTTTGTGATGTCTGTCCAGTAATATCAGGATCGTCAGCAATGATGGTCCAAGTATATTTGGTGCCTGCAGGAATGCTATTCCCCAATCCGTTGGTTGGCACATAGATCAGAGGTGAATTTGAACAAACGACTTTGCTACCTGGGTTCGTAACTGAAGGTCTCGGATTGATAGTTACAACCACCTGGAAGGTTGCTCCAACACAATTTCCATCTGCTCCGGATCTTGGGGTTACTGTGTAGGTAACGGTCTGAACCGTGTTGGTGGTGTTGGTGAGTGTTTGAGATATGGAAGTTTGGGCAGTAGTTTGTGGACTTTGTCCGGTGACGTTGTTGTTGGTTGATATGGTCCACGTATAAGTGGTGTTTAAAGGAACTATCGTAGCGCCTGCATTGGCAGGAGCAACGGTGAAGGCATCGCCGGAGCAAATCGTTTGTGCGCTATTTTGAATTTCTGGTGTTGGATTGACCGTTACGGTAAGGTCAAAAGGGGTTCCTGTACAGTTACCGCTTTTTGGGGTTAGCGTATAAACGATGTCCTTCGGGGTATTTGTTGTATTTTTTAGAGTTTGGGTAAACGAACTTTGGGCAGTTGATTGGGCACTTTTCCCGGTGATGTTGGCATTGTCGGTTTTGATGGTCCAGGTGTACGTTGTATTTGCTGGCACACTATTGCTTCCTCCATGCGTTGCTGTGTAAGTGATGGGTGCATTAGAACAGGCGGCAATGGCTTCACTAACAATTTCTGGGGTTGGGTTTACTTGTACCGTAAGGTCAAAAGCAGTTCCAGGACAAGTTCCGCTAATTGGAGTAAGCGTGTAGACGATGGTCTTCTGTGTGTTGGTGGTATTTCGTAAGGTTTGGGTAAAGCTAGCTTGTGCTGTAGGCTGCGCGCTTTGACCAGTGATGTTGACATCATCAGTTTTGATGATCCAGGTGTACTGGGTATTGGCAGGAACGATATTGTTGTTTAAACCTCCATTAGTAGCCGTGTAGGTGATTGGCGCATTGGAACAGGCAGGAATAGTTTCATTGCTAATGGAAGGTTTTGGATTAACGGTGACCACCACCTGGAAGGTTTGGCCAACGCAATTACCTGTCGCTCCTGAGGTAGGGGTGACCGTATAGGTGACGGTCTGTACGGTATTGGAAGTATTGATCAGCTGCTGACTGATGGAATTCCGTGGTGTAGTCTCTGCAATTTCTCCAGTGACATTGTTGTTTGCAGCTACAGTCCACGTGTAGGTCGTTCCTGTAGGGACGATGTCTCCTACGCCATTCACTACTGTATTGGTTGGGGAGACGGTGAATGTCTCGGCTGAACAGATGGCAGCTGTTTTGGCAGCAATTTCAGGACTTGGGTTGACTAGAACGGTAAGGTCAAAAGGAGTTCCTACGCAAGTGCCGCTGCTAGGCGTGAGGGTATAGACAATGGTCTTCTGCGTGTTGGTGGTATTACGGAGGGTTTGTGTAAAACTAGCTTGAGCAGTAGCCTGTGCGCTTTTTCCAGTGATGTCGTTGTTATCTGTTTTGATGATCCAGGTGTACTGGGTATTGGCAGGAACAATGTTGCTGCCTCCATGAGTGGCGGTGTAGGAAATGGGTGCATTGGAACAGACAGCAATGGTTTCATTGACAACAGATGGCCTTGGGTTGACGGAGACGACAACTTGGAAGGTTCCGCCGACGCAGTTACCTGCAGCTCCAGAGGTAGGGGTTACTGTGTAAGTAACTGTCTGAACTGTATTGGAGGTATTGGTGAGTGTTTGTGAGATGGAAGTCTGAGCTGCAGACTGGCTACTTTGTCCGGTGACGTTGGAATTAGTGGATACGGTCCAGGTGTAGGTGGTGTTTGCTGGAACGATTGTGGCACCTCCATTGGCAGGAGAGACAGTAAATGCATCACCTGAGCAAATTGTAGGGTTACTATTTTGGATGACAGGTTTCGGATTAACCGTAATGATGAAGGTGTCCGATGGTCCTACGCAGCTGACTCCATTTGCAGTGTAAGTGGGGATTACTGTCACCTCACCTTGGATGGGGGCATTGGTGGTATTGGTGGACGTAAAGGAAATATTACCCGTTCCACTTGTAGCCAACCCAATAGCAGCGTTAGTGTTGGTCCAGCTATAGGTGGTAGTTCCTCCTGAATTTGTAGTAGCAAAGGCCACACTTACAGGACTTCCCGCACAAACGGCATTGTCAGCAGTTGCATTGACTTGACCTTTAGGATTTTCAATTAGGGTGAAATTTCCAGAATACTTACAGCCATTTACATCGATCAATTGGATTGCATACTGACCAGCAGCTAATCCATTTTTTGTCACCGTCTGTCCAGAAGTAACTCCCGTTTGTTGACCAATGGAAGTCATGTCATTTGGGTCGAATACAGGGGCATTTGTATTGTCAAAATGACCTGTGTAAAAGGTTACTTGATAAGGAGGACTGCCTCCATTTGGAATTAAGGAGAGAAATCCATTGGTATCACCCTGGCAAACTGCAGCAGATTGAGTCACAGGCACATTAAATGGCGCTGGTTCGGTAATGGTAATAGTTGCAGACTTATTGCAACCTGTAAATTGATTGATAGAGAATGTAAAATCACTGAAAGGAAGTCCATTTGCAGGATTTACTTTATCCGAGTATTCGATGGTATACACTCCTGCAGGAAGGTTGGCGTAAGAAGTCTGAGCAGGACCCCAAGGTCTAACCTGTACCCCATTTCTTAAAATACGAATTAAATAGGTTGGCCCCCAACCCCCAGTAATGCTGGTTACATTTATTGACCCATTTGAACCACCGGGACAGGTCACGTTTTGGGAGGTAAATGTCGCTGCCAGTGGGCTAGGAGGACCTGCTATAGTTATTGTTTTTGTGCCTGTACAATCGTTGTCATCCCTCCAATTGAGGGTATAGGTACCAACCGCTAAATTCTGGATTGCTAAGGTAAAATCATCTGTTGTCCCTTGTTGGATCGTGGTACTGCCTTGAACTAATTCCCAAACATAATCTGGAAACCCATTGTCAAATTCGATGAGCGCTAATCCCGAATTTGGTTCAGCAGAACAAATTAACCCTTCAAAATGGGTGGTTGCGGCTAAAGTGATTGGAGGAGATAGGGTGTAAATCCCCACGTTTTGCAAGGGAGGGTTACTGGTATCTCTGACTGTGACCCGATAATCTGCAGGGACTGCTCCTGAAATTCTACGAGAGGTAACTGGATTCCCATTGATGAGTAAGGGTTGCCATGGTGCAGTGGCGGATGCTCGTGTTTCCCAACTGTAAGTATAAGATCCGCTACCCCCAATAGCACTAATAGCAATTTCCCCTGGACAAGATTTAATACTTACATCTAAGGAAATATTGAAAAGTGCAACCTCGTTTTCCCGTTCGTTAGAAGAGATGATAGAAGTAAACAAGCTAAAAATCAAATAGCCTACAGCGAAAAAAGCATTAATTTTTAGCGTATTCCTGTTCATCTACCAGGAAGTTTATAGCACTCCTTGTGATTTATACTAGCGTATAAACACATCAAGAAAATTTCTTCTTGAGCACTTTTAATAAGGTGGATGTGCGAGTACTTCATAGCTAAATCTGCCCCTTTTTTTCGGTGATAATCAAAGGGTTGATTTTGGTTTAAGTCAACTAATTTGGGTGGATCAGAAGATTAATGTGGTGTAGTTGCAAACTTCGTGCCTTTTAATTCTTTTTAGATCACTCGTTTTCTTAAACAGAATTCTTAACGTTTTATTGTAAAGCCATTAAAAATAAGCCAATTATCTCGGATTGAAAACAAGTGGGAGCACTATCGGTAAAAAGTATGGGGTGGTCAGTACTAAGATTAAAAATTAATCAATAAAAAATATAGGATCATGATTTTTTTATTTAATTAAATAAACTACAGATTATTTTAATATTGTAATATTCAAATAAAGATATGTATTAAATCATTGATTTATTTTTCCAGCTTTTTGGTCAAGGCCAGTAGCTTTTCTTTTGCCTATCGGCTAGATTTCTCGATCCAACCATCCAAAGAAAATCGTCCTCCCCCGGAAATAAGAATCGATAAAAAGAGTGTAAAAAAGGTCAAGGAAAGTTCCTTGTCTGAAAAGGGATCACTTCCATGCGCATAAAATGCGGCCATGAGCATCGTAAAAAGTAAAGGAAGGGTAGCCCAGCGTGTCTTAAATCCTGCCATCACCAAGAGGGAGCAACCCACCTCTGCGAAGAGTACAAGCACCAAACTAATCTCAGGACCTAGTCCAAATGGATCGGCAAATTTTACGGGACCCTCACCGAATAGGCGATCAAATTTGGGGAAGCCATGCGTAAGCATCATGCCTCCAGAAAGAAGGCGAACAGCGAGCAATCCGAAGTCTTGGAATTTCATAGGAATAGGTTTTTAAGGTTGAATTAAGGCCAAAGACAGGAAATCATCCGGTTTTTACCATTCAGGTCTTGGTGTACCTGAACTTGCAGGTAGCCTTGCAATTGCAAGAGTTGTACCAATTCTTCTGCAAGGTTTTCGTAGATCTCCAAATACAATTTTCCTCCCTGCTTGAGTAGTTGCTGCCCCCATATCCCAATTGCTCGGTAAAACACAAGCGGATCCTCGTCCGGCACAAAAAGTGCCAAATGGGGCTCAAAATCCACCACATTGGCATGCATTTCAGCTTGGTCCTGTAGCGGAACGTAGGGGGGATTGGAGACAATCAGGTCCATTTTGGGCAGTTCCAGAGGATTCTCCAAAAGGCTCCCTTCGATAAATTGAACAGGTGCCTCAAGGGTAGCTGCATTTTGCCGAGCAACCTCCAGTGCGGCAGCAGAAACATCCAGCGCATAGACTTCTGGGTTTTTAAGTTCCAGTGCCAAGCTGATTGGAATGCAGCCGGTACCCGTTCCTAGATCGAGGATGCGCAAGCCCGAACTTGGATTCTCTTTTATAATCAGATGAACCAGCTCCTCGGTTTCGTTGCGGGGAATCAGCGTATCCCGCGTAACCGCAAATGATCGTCCATAAAACGGAGCTTCCCCAAGGATGTATTGGATCGGTTCCCCCGTGAGCAGTCGTTGGAAATCCGCAAGTAGCTGCGCCGAGTCCACCGTATTTGAAATTGCCCGCTGTAGGTCTGCCCGCTTTAATCCCAAATGGGTTTCGAACAACCAGAAAACCAGGTTTTCGGCTTCCTCCTTGGAATAGGAAGTCAGTTGCCCCGATAGGGAGGCCATCCAAGCTGAATACGTGGTGTTGGGTTGCATAGGCTGCAATATTAAGGACAGTTTGGGATATCCTCAGCAGACTTGGAATTGGGAGAGAATAAAAACACGGCTGATCCTCAAATTAATTCGAAAAAAACACCCAAAAGGCCAATCAAAAGACGTATCTTATTCTTTTAGTCGTTTATAAAATCATGTACCGGGGAAAGCTTCTATTTTTTCTCCTGGTGCTCGAATTTTTTTCACTTGATTTTTTAAAGGGAAAGGCACCTACTTTTTTTGATTTCACTACCCTTCCTCCAAAAATTACCCAATGGGAAATCGATTCCTGCACCAGGACCCTATCTATCCAATCTGTGACTGGAGGAATTCCTCCCTATGATTTCTATGTCTTTAAACAACACGCGCTAGACTCGAGTAACTGGCAGGTGTTTCGCTTGATCAAAGATCAGTTGCCCCAAATTTCGGGCCTACCCCCAGGCAACTACCGGGTTAAGGCGGTGAATGAGGGAGTAACTTCCCCTTCTTCCACCACCAATATCCTTACAGTATCCTTTCCCTCGGATCCTGAGGTTGAGGCAATAGGATCAACTTCCCTTTGTTCAGGAGGAAGTCCGGCCATTACGCTGCAACTTCTGAATGAGGAGGGTTTGTACCCTTTTCGTTGGACCGCAAGCGTTTTGCTACCTCCTGATGAGGGAGAAGTGCTGGGTTTTTCCACCAACTCAACAGTTCCACAACTGGGAATTACAGATACCCTCATCAATACGGGGACAACGGTAGCTAAGGTGGAATATCGGGTACAAGCTAGGGTTGGGGATTGCATGTTGCCCACCCGCTTGGTGGAAGTAGTTGTGGAACCCCTGCCTCGGGTTGCCGTGAACCCATCTGAGCAGCTGGTTTGTTCGGGGATTCCCTTTTCCATTTCCTTGGTGGCCAAGAGTTGGGGAACAAGTCCCATGCAGGTAAGGTGGACGAGCGAAGTGCTGTCTGGGGAGGCCATAGGACTTGAAGAGGAGGGGCTATTGGCTGTAAGTCCTCTTAGTCAAACCTTGAGTAATCAGGGAACTATCCCTGTACTTATCCGCTATACCTTTTTTCCCTCCTTCCAAGGCTGTGAAGGCCCGCCCGAATCGATAGAAGTTGAGGTGCTTCCAGATCTGAAGTTGGTACCACAGCAGGACCTCGTTTTTTGTCCCGGAGACTGGGTGAGCCTCCCCGTATTCTCGACCAACCTTTCCGGGGTTATGGTCGATTACCTCTGGGAAGTTTCAGATTCTTCGGTTGGTATCGATCTCTCAAGTGGGTTTGGTTCCCAAATCCCTGGGTTTTTAGCAAGCAATACAGGAACTAGCCCCAAGCAAACCCGAATTACAGTGACACCAATCATCCAGGATTTGGAAGAGAAGATCTCTTGCTTGGGAACACCTAGCTCATTTTTGGTAACGATTCGAGCGCCGATACAGGTTCAAGAAGAACTTTCCAACTATGCTGGCTATGGCGTGTCCTGCGCGGGTGCTTCGGATGGAAAAATCAAACTCCAACTCAGCGGAGGCCTATTGCCAAGTGAGGATTTCCTGTACCGCATTGTATGGACTGGACCGGAGGGTTTTTCTTCTGCTTCCCCAAGCCTAGAAGGATTACAGGCAGGCGTGTATCGTGTAGAGGTTGCTGTAGGGGGTAATTGTGTGCTGGAAAAAAGAATGGAACTCAGCCAACCTGATCTACTCCAAATCTCCCTGTCTAGGGTCAATAATTTATGTTTTCAAGGGATATCTGGAAGTTTGCAAGTCATTGCTTTTGGAGGTGTTCCACCTTACAGCTATTCTTGGACAGGACCAAATGGATTTACGTCCACTGATGAGGAGTTATCCACATTAGTCTCAGGAAACTACCAAGTCACAGTTACCGATACGAATGGTTGCACAATCATTGGAGCTCCCCAAACGATTACCGAACCTACCCAGCTTGTGCTTACTCAAAGCCAGGTAAACAATGTTTGCTTCCAAGGGAACTTGGCAAGCATCTCGATCACTGCATCTGGAGGCAGGGCTCCTTACAGGTATTTCTGGACTGGACCGAATGGGTTTACATCTACGAATGAAGATCTATCTGGATTAATCTCAGGATCCTACCAAGTGACGGTTACCGATACTAACGGCTGTTCCTTCACTGGAGCACCCCAACCCATTACGGAACCAAGCCAACTTGCACTGACACAAAGCCAGGTCAATAATGTTTGCTTCCAAGGGAATACGGGGAGCATCTCGATCACTACAACGGGAGGCAGGGCTCCCTACACGTATGCTTGGATAGGGTCAAATGGGTTTACATCCTCGAATGAAGACCTATCTGGATTAGTATCTGGTACCTACCAAGTGACGATAAGGGATGCGAATAACTGTACGGCATTGGTTGGTCCACAAATTACAATCACCGAATCTCCTGTAGTAACGATCAATGCCGAGATTCAGTCCGAATCCTGTACGGACGCAAAAAATGGTCGGATCGAATTGACCCTCACGGGAGGTACGCCTCCCTACACCCTGACCTGGGAGCATGGAGCCAAGGATGCTTTTGCCGGCGACCTAGGAGCAGGAACTTACCGCGTGCGAGTGACCGACCAAGCAGGCTGTATCCAAGTGGGGGAATACACCCTCAATCCTATACCCCCACTCAGCCTACAAACGACCACTAACTTACAAGTAACTCAAGTTCCCCTACAGATTTCAGCGCTCCTTCAAGCGAATGCCACAGGAGGTACTCCTCCCTACAGCTACTTCTGGAGTACGGGCCAATCTACTTCTCAAATTACTGTAACCCAAAGCGGAATCTACCGCATGGTTGTAACAGACAGCCGAGGCTGTAGCCTTGAAAGTCAGCTGGTAGTAAACCTTCCGTTCCCGTTAAATCTCTCTCTTCAAATAGATACGGTTCCCCTCTGTGAGGAGGGAGGGCAGGAGACTACCGTGCAACTCCAGCTGACTGGTGGCTTGCCACCTTACCAAATTACCTGGTCGAGAGGTTCTCTCTCCTCGGATGGAAGGGTGCTGGTCACCCGAGAATCCGGGGTCTTTGCCCTAGAAGTGAAGGATGCCTTAGGCCTCATTGAAAACCGATCGTTTACCATCGCTCCTCGTCTCACTGGACCCCTAGACTTTACCTATTTATTTGCTAGCCAAGCAGAATTTCAAGCAGACTTGGTTGGATTTGCAGTAAACTTTAGTCCTCAGGCTACCTGGCCTTTTCTAGTGATTTCCTGGGATTTTGGAGACGGAAACAACAGCCCTGTCCCTTCTCCAAGCTATCGTTATGCCAAGAAGGGCAGCTATTTGGTGATGCTGACGGCATTGGATGATGCGGGTTGCATCATCAAGTCCAGTCAAGAAATACAGGTCCTAGAACATTACCTCGAAATACCGAATGTCTTCACTCCCAATGGAGACGAACTCAACGATACCTTCTTTCCCAAGTTTCGATTTATCCGAAACCTGCAGCTGCAGGTGATGAACATCTGGGGGGAACTGATTTACCGCTCCGAAGGACAAGAAGATCCGGGTTGGGATGGATTTGTCTCTGGCCAAAAAGCCTCGGAAGGGGTGTATGTTTACAAACTTCGCTACCAAGTTCCAGACGGTCGCACGATCACTTCTTCTTCCACTTTTCTCTTGGCTCGATGAACAGGAACCTAAAATTCATCCTCCTGGCTTGGATTGGGCTGCTCCTTTGCTTTCAAGGAAGGGGGCAGGATTTTCAATTTTCTCAGTTTTACGCGGCCCCCCTTTACCTAAATCCCGCACTCACAGGAATTAGCCAGGAAACGCGCATGGGGTCGGTGTATCGGAGGCAGTGGCCTGGCCTTGACTACCAATTCACTGCGGTTACTGCCTACCTAGATCACTACAGCTTTGATTACAAAAGTGGAATGGGCCTCAGTGTAAGTTCCTTCTCTGAAGAGTTTTTGAAACTCAATACCACAGAAGTTTCAGGATACTATGCCTACAATCTGCAGCTTTCTGAGCGTGCCAACTTTCAACTAGGCACCCAGATCTCCTACATCCAAAAACGAGGAACACTGGAAAATCTGCTTTTTGGCGATCAGATCGATGTCTTTAACCAAGCGCTCTTACCGAGCTCCGCTGATGCAGTAGGAGGCTTGGAGCCCTTCAACTACTTTTCTGTGGGTCTTGGGGGCGCGCTGACTTGGGATAACCTGTGGGTGGGCGTGTCGGGTCATCACCTCAACAAACCTAGTTTGGCCTTCTTCATTCGGGATGGAAAAAGTAGGCATTGGCCCAAGTACTCCCTTCAAGTAGGCTATACAATACCCTTGGATGAACCGGAATTTTGGGAGGAAGGCTCCGGAAAATTTGTGCACCTGATGGCCAATTACAAACGCCAAGGCCCCTTCCAATTTGTAGATGTAGGAGTGCAGGTGCTGCTCAACCAGCTGGTGATAGGTGCAGGAATTCGAAATATGCCCATCCAATCGGACTTGCCCAAGCGGGAGTCGGTTATTGGACTTTTTGGGCTCAACCTTTCTTCTGGTTTGGCGGTGGGGTACAGCTACGATTATCCGATTTCTGATGTAGGTTCCCAGACGCTGGGCTCACACGAACTGAGCTTGAGCTACCAGTTTTTTTTCGGTACTCCCAAATCCCGAGGTCAACGCTCCCGCGTACTTCCCTGCTTTTCGTACCTTAGGTGATTTTCCCCTAGCTAGTCAGCTACTTGTTCCCGGTTCGTGGCTTTCCCTAGGATTGTTGTACCTTTGCCACAGAAATTTGATTTATGAAGTTACATAACAATACCATCAGAGGCGTTCACACAGCCTTGGAAGCCATTTTTGAACAAGGGCAGTATGCGGACAAAGTCATTGAGCGCACGCTAAAATCCAATCCCAAGTGGGGTGCAAAGGACCGTTCGTTCATTGCGGAGACGACCTATGAGATGGTGCGTTGGTGGCGATTGGTCAATTTTCTCAGCCCCTCCAAGGACCCTTGGGACCTCTTCGGTACCTATTGGCTGATGCAGGGAAATGAACTCCCTCCTTGGGATGAATTTGCCCGCCTGCAACCCGAAAAAATTAAATCCAAATACGATTCCATCACCGATCCAGGTCTATTGGAATCTATACCCGCATGGCTCCAAACGCTCGGTTCCCAAGAATTGGGCGATAAGTGGGAAGCAGAAATCCACGCCCTCAACGAGGAGGCAGAAGTGGTCTTGCGTGTCAATACGCTAAAAACTACCCGTGAGCGCCTCAAAAATCTACTGGAAGCGGATGGCATCCGAAGTTACTTGGTCAAGGGCTATCCAGACGCCTTGGTGCTCGAGGAGCGCCAAAATGTATTTCGCCATCCTTCCTTCAAGGAGGGCTTGTTTGAAGTACAAGATGCCAGTTCCCAGTTGGTAGCCGCAGCACTCCAGGTGGCACCAGGCATGCGGGTTATTGACGCCTGTGCGGGTGCCGGAGGGAAGTCCCTTCACCTTGCTGCGCTGATGGGCAATAAGGGCAAGGTCATCTCCATGGATGTGGAAGAGTGGAAGTTGCAGCAGGCAAAGCTCCGAGCAAGAAGAAATGGAGTTTCCATCTTTGAACCCAAAATCATTGAAGGCTCCAAGACCATCAAGCGACTCAAGGAATCTGCTGATCGATTGTTGTTGGATGTGCCTTGCTCTGGGTTAGGGGTGCTGCGCAGAAACCCAGATACGAAGTGGAAGCTCTCCGCAGAATCCATCGAGAAGGTTCAAGCTACCCAACAGGAAATTCTCCAAAGCTATCCCTCCATGTTGAAAAAGGGAGGACAGTTGGTTTACGCGACTTGTAGCATCTTGCCTTCGGAAAATGGAGAGCAGATCAAGAAGTTTTTGGCGAGCGAAGCCGGCAAAGACTTTGAATTGATTGAAGACCGCAAGGTGCTCGCCCAGGAAAGTGGATTTGATGGGTTTTACATTGCGAGGCTGCTTAAGAAGTAAGGGATTGTACGAAGTACTAAGTACCTGCCTAGCGCAGGCAGGCGAGATACGATGGAAATAGGGTAGAAATAGACTTCGCTTCGCTCCGTGAAATAGGTGGTAATTGTATCTGAATTCCTTATTTCACCGAGCTTGCTCGGTTTATTTCTAGTGTATTTCATTTCAAAGTGTACAACTTGATTCTCTTGCTTCTAAAGGATCTTTGTACTTCGTACTTGGTACTTTGTACATCGCACAATAATATTTTTCACATTCTAGTAATCCAACACAAATTCCATGTAACTTTGACGGGCAAAT
>Ga0315905_10001531_pt1 | contig 24866 bp, 16 predicted proteins | sample LakEriMetagenome_5_FD_203522 | JGI IMG/M metagenome (GOLD analysis project Ga0315905, IMG submission 203522) | Freshwater fungal communities from buoy surface, Lake Erie, Ohio, United States - Buoy 4 MA121 | ecosystem: Environmental > Aquatic > Freshwater > Lake | place: USA: Lake Erie, Ohio...
TGGCTAAAATATAATTGTGATTAGAAGCATTAACTATTTGATATTGATCTATTTGTTTGCTTCTTGCTCGCAAAAGCCAGCGTCAGAAAGCCGTTCTGCACTTGGTGGCAAAGCTTATGGTGGTACGTTTAAATTTATGTCCTTGGAAAAAGTAAATTACTTATTTCCAATGCATTCAATGGATATATATTCTCAACGTATTAATACACAAATTTATGAGTCTTTGTTCAAGGAGTCTCCTGATGATCAATCAGTTGTTCCTCATTTGATAGATTCCTATAAAAAATCCTCGAATGGATTATTACTTACTTTCAAATTAAAAAAGAGCATTTTTTTTCATGAAGACCCTTGCTTCAAAGATGAAAAACGCGAATTAAATGCTAACGATATTAAGTTTGTCCTTCAATTTGCTTGTTCTAAATCTGCGTTAAATCATCTTTCTCATTTACTTGTGTCAAAAATTGTTGGGTCAGAAGAGTATTATCGTAAATCAACAAAAAACATATCCGGAATCAAAGTGCTTGATAGTCATAGCTTCACAATAGAATTAACTCAACCATTTACAAATTTTGAAAAACTACTTTCGCACCCAGGCCTTGGGATTTTTCCTGAAGAAGCCCTAAAAAAATATGGTGATGAAATTTTAAACCATCCTGTTGGTACAGGACCATTTGTTTTAGATAAAATAAATAATAATGGTATTTCATTAAAGCGAAATAACAATTACTGGCGCAAAGATAATTCGGGAAACAAATTGCCGTTATTAGACCGTATTGAAATGACCTACGGTAAAAATAAAAATAGTGAACTCAAGGCCTTTCAAAATAATGAAATAGACATTATCCTAAACGTACCAACTGAAAATGTCACCAATCTTTTTGGATCCTTAAACGAAGCTCAAAAAGGTAAAAATCAAAAACATAAAGTGTATTCCAGAAGAAGTTCGAGAATAAATTATTTATCATTTTCAACTGATCAAGAGCCATTTGACGATGTTTTGGTTAGAAAAGCTTTTCTAAGCGCAATTGATCTAAATAAAGTGACTTCTGATATTTTAATGGGAGAAGGACTACCGGCATCTAGTGGTTTTATTCCAGAAATCAATGGTTATGTCCCTGACTCTAGCTTTAAAATTGAATTCAATCCACAAAAGGCAAAATCACTTTTAGCTCAAGCGGGTTATTCTCAGGGAAATAATTTTCCTCAACTAACTTTGTGGGTAAATACTCTTTCTGGAACTTCAACAAATCTTTGGACTCAAAATATCACAGAGCAACTAAAAAGCAACTTAGGAGTTGATGTTCAGATTAAATTATGTTCATTCATGGAAAGACAAGCGGCTATTGAAAAAGGAGATGCTATTTTTTGGAAATCAGGTTGGATTGCTGATTATCCTGATCCTGAAAGTTTTATAAGCATATTTTACCAAAAGTATTCACAGATTAATCCTTCTTGGGGAAGTGTAAGTTGTTTAAATAAAAACTTTGATGATGCATACTCAGCTTATTTATTAGAGAAAAATCAAGATAAACGAACTGAATTATTAAACAAATGCAATCAATACATCATAAATGAGGCAATAATTTTACCTGTCTATTTTGAAGATTTATTTGTAGTTTACAATTTAAAAATCCGAGAATTTACTGTTAATTCTATTGAAACAATGGATCTTTCATCCGTTTATATCAAAGAGCTTTAATAATTTCTTCAATGTAATTTAAAATGCTTTCCCTGCCATGTTTAGAGGTACTTGATGTCGAAAAAACTGGTGGTATTGTTTCCCAAGATTTTTGCAATTCCTTTTTATATTTAGATAAATTTCTTGAAAATTCAGAACCTGATAGCTTGTCCAATTTAGTAAAAACAATTGAAAATGGAATTCCTTTTTCTCCGCACCAATTGATGAATTCAATGTCAATTTTTTGAGGCTCAAGTCGCGAATCAATAAGAACAAATAGATTAACAAGATTTGCGCGTTGCAAGAGGTAATCAACAATAAATTTCTCCCAAGTTTTAATATCTTTTTTGGATGCTCGTGCATATCCATAACCCGGTAAATCTACTAAATACCATGATTCATTAATTATAAAATGATTGATTAATCTTGTCTTACCTGGTGTACCAGACGTCTTAGCTAATTTCTTTTGGTTCGTAAGCATATTGATAAGCGAAGACTTCCCAACATTTGATCTTCCAATAAAGGCAAATTCAGGTTTGCCATCTTGCGGACCCTTTTTATGATCTGTCGAAGAAATAACAAATTCGGCTTGTTTAATATATATCATAAATGACAAAAGTAATCAATTTATAATCGAGATTCACCCCAAGTGTACTCAATGAATAAGATAATTAAATATCAGAATTAAGTAAAAATTATATAAAAAGATAGTTTTATCGAATTCTCCAAATATTTATTTACATTTGACACAACTTATCATCAGGAAAATTCGTCTGAAAATAAACTATTTAAATTCTTATGAAAAAACATTTACTCTCCTTGTTTTTTATTGGTTCTACTGTATCATTTTTAGCCCAACAAAACGTAAGTATTTCTGACGTTCCAGCTACACCAAATCCAACAAGTGTACTTGATGTTAGCTCGACAACCAAAGGAATGTTAATGCCCCGTTTAACAACGGTTCAAAGAAATTCAATTGTAGGTCCGGCAAATGGCTTGTTGGTTTATGATACCGATGTGAACTGTGTAATGTACTACTCAACCACTCTAGCCTCTTGGAATTCTTTGTGTTCAGGGTCAAATGCGTCAAGTTTAATTGCGAACACCACTACTGTAGCTTCAGGGGCTAATTGTCCATCTGGTGGAGTATTACTACAACTAGGAAATGATAGCAATTCGAATGGTATATTAGATGTCGCTGAGATAACTACTTCTCAATATATTTGTAACGGTCAAGCAGGTGCGACAGGGCCTCAAGGACCTATTGGATTAACTGGAGCAGCGGGTGCAACAGGACCTCAAGGACCTATTGGGTTAACCGGACCAGCAGGTGCTACAGGACCTCAAGGACTAATTGGGCTAACTGGGCCAGCAGGACCTACTGGTCCTCAAGGGCCAATAGGATTAACTGGACCAGCTGGTGCAACAGGACCTCAAGGACCCATTGGGTTAACTGGATCGGTAGGTGCAAATGGAATTAATTGCTGGGACACAAACGGGAATGGAACAAATGATCCCTCTGAAGATACCAATGGTGATGGTTTATTTAATTCTACAGATTGTACTGTTGGAATTGCGGGTCCACAAGGGCCAGCAGGACCTACTGGACCTCAAGGACTAATAGGATTAACTGGACCAGCTGGAACAACTGGGGCACAAGGACCAATAGGATTAACAGGACCAGCGGGACCTGCAGGACCACAAGGACCTCAAGGGCCAATAGGATTAACTGGACCAGCTGGAACAACTGGGGCACAAGGACCAATAGGATTAACAGGACCAGCGGGACCTGCAGGACCACAAGGACCAATAGGTTTAACAGGACCAGCGGGAACAACTGGGGCACAAGGACCAATAGGATTAACAGGGCCCGCAGGACCTACTGGACCTCAAGGACCAATAGGATTAACTGGACCAGCTGGATCAACTGGGGCACAAGGACCAATAGGATTAACAGGGCCAGCGGGAACTAGCTGGACTCTTGTGACTCCCACCGTGAACCCAACAGGAACACTAACTGTAAATGGAACGGCAGGATCTGGTGGTCCTGTAACAACATTAGGTCAATATTGGATTGCAGCTCCAAATACTGCTGGAACAAATGCCTTAACTGCAACTGGTTTTTTAGGAACAAGTACAAATCAACATATGGATTTAGTAAGTAATAATTTGGTAAGAGGGAGACTGAGTAATTTAGGAGAGTTTTTTATTGGAACGACCACAACTGCATTGGCGGGAGATTTAATGAATGGTGTAAGTAATGCCACTTTTCCTTGGGCTATTAACGGTTATTCATCATTCAATGGTTCTGGTGTTTACGGTAGAATTATGAGTGGAAATACTAACTTCGGCGGGGTGCAGGGTGAATATTTTGGCACAAGTGGCACTGGAGCTGGAGTTCGAGGTATTGCTGGGGCGGGTAACAACCTAGGGGTAAATGGACAAAACATAACTGTGACTACTGGGTGGTCTGGATTATTTCAAAATGATTTAGGCTATACAGGTTTCTTTGGTGTAGCCTCTGATCGAAAGTTAAAACAAAATATTCAAACTATTTCAAACGCAATATCAATAATTTCTCGATTAAGAGGAACAGTATATGAACATAATTTCTCCTTATATCCTGATCTCGGATTGAAAAAAGGGTTAAACTATGGTTTTATTGCTCAAGAAGTTGAAGATGTTCTACCAGACCTCGTTCGTGAAAAAAATATTCCTCACATGAATAGTTGTTACCGAGGAACAACTTATGTTAAAGAGGCAGAACTTGTGAAAACGGTTAGTTACATTGAAATTGTTCCATTACTAGTAGAAGGTATGAAAGAACAACAAAAAATGATTGCAGAACTTAAGGCTGAAATTGAATTATTGAAGTTAGAGATCAAAAAAGACTAAAATGAAAGTCAAATACTTTTATTCACTCCTAATGCTTTTTAATAGCCTTGTTATTTTTTCGCAAACAATGAATAATAATGGTGGGTTCATTACTGCTCAACCAGGGTCTTTTATTTATGTTAATGGTAGTGTTTCCAATGATAACACTGGAATTTTGGCTGTCAATGGGGACGGAAGCCCAACAAGTTCAGAATTGTACGTGACCCAAGATGTTATCAATAATTCCATAATAAACGCAGACGGTTATATAAGATTACTAGGTAACTGGATAGACAATAATAGCTTTAACTCAACACTTGGGACTGTATTTTTTGAAGGTGCAAATCAATTTATAGGGGGGACTTCGATCACACAGTTTTTTAATATTACTTTGGATGGTTCGGGAATTAAAACACAACAAGTTGATAAAATCGCAAATGGAACTCTTGATTTAAAACACCTCCATTTAAACACAGACTTATATGGATTTTATGTTACCAATCCTGCATTAAATTCAGTTATAAGAACAACAGGGTTTGTTTCGAGCGCCAATGGAGGATTTCTTTCGCGCACCACGTCTAATACAGGTATGTATTTATTTCCTACAGGTTCAAATGCTAATACAAGCGCCAATATACCTGGTTCAGGAACTTACAGATATAGACCCGTTGAACTAAATCCAAACGACGCAAATTTAAATGTGTATAGTGTTCGAATGGCAAATTTAGATGCTAGTCTAGAGTCATACAATCGAAATAATGCGGAACCAATTTTGTGCGAGTCGAATCCTAACTTTTACCACCAAATTGATAGAATTTCTGGTTCAAGTGCAGCTGACATTGGGGTTTGTTTTATCCCTGCCTCCGATGGGCAATGGAATGACATGGCTCGTTGGAATATTACAACCAATGGTATTTGGCAAGATATTCCAGTAATAAACTTAATGCCAATAACAGGATTTACAAAATCAATAGCATCAGGTTGGAATAATTTCGGAGATATACCTTATATTTTAACAAATTTGAACCCAAGCAACGCATCTATTAATACCCCAATAGGAAACGGTTGTTCTCCTCTTGAAATATCATTAGAGACAACCCCTGTTTTAGGAACAAATTATACATGGTTTGCAAATGGAGTCAATTTAGGAAGTGGTTATCAAATCAATGAAATATTAACAACAACAGGTTGTTATGACATTACGCTTGTCTCAACTTTGGGAAATTGTTCGGCAAGTACTACCATAACAAACTTGATATGCGTTGAGAATTCACCGACCGCATCCTTTAATAGTAGTTCTTCAAATATAAATGGATCAAATCAATCCATTTCATTCAATAATAATTCAACTGGAGCAGATACCTATCTATGGAATTTTGGTGAATTTGAACAATCCAATCAATTCAGTCCGGTTGTAAATTTTGAAAATATATCAGAAAATACACTCGTAACTTTATATGCCTTTTCTTCAAATGGTTGCGTTGATTCAACGTCAATTATTATAAATTATAATGAAGATGAGATTTTTTATGTTCCAAACTCGTTTACCCCTGATCAAGATGAATACAATCAAACTTGGGGGCCTGTTTTTACGCAAGGATTTGATCCTTTTAATTTTAACTTAACTGTTTTTAATAGATGGGGAGAATTAATTTGGGAAAGCAATGACGCATCCGCTAGATGGGATGGGGCGTATGGTGAAATGGGCCAAGATTGTCCAGATGGAGTCTATGTTTGGAAAATTTCATATAAACCGAAAGATACCGATAGAAAAATTATTGTTTCAGGTCATTTAACCCTAATTAGATAAATAAATCTTGTGAAACAATTGTCGGTTCTCTTATTGTGATTAAAAACTATCAACCAATTTTAGAACAACCTAAAAATCAATACAATTTCAACTTTTTGTTATAATCAGGATTTTGTCCGGACTTAGTGATTTGAAAAAAAGTAAGACTCTTAGAATATATGTAAATACTTATAAATAGTCGTCAAGATTACTAAGTTTATGGAAATAGCCCTACACATGCTACATAACAAAATTAAATGTATTCTTAATTAATTGATAAACAATTGATATATTAAGAGATTAGATCAACATCACAAAAGAATAAATATATAGTTTTTCGTAATTTTGAATTAAAATTATAACTAATTTTTCTGCTAATAATGAGCAACCAAAATGGCTTTTTAACGTCCTAATTATCAAAGTTAAACCAATGAAAATAACCATTGCTTTTTGTTTCTTAATACTTACTTCATGTTTCTTCGCTCAACAACCGTCAGATACTGAAATTGTAACTGGTTTTGACGGTACTTTTCAGATTGAAATTCACAACGTTAGATATCAACCAAATATTCCTGGTAATATTATGGAAATTGTTTCTACCCATAGACAAGATGACCAAATAGTTTACTATCCTTTAGACGAAAATATTCGAATTAAAATAATTCCTAGAAGTGAACTGTTAGCTCCAAACTTTCAGAGATTAGGTCTCATAAAATACTATTAAATTAAGATGCTGCGATTATTTAGTGCTCTCGTTTTTTCAATTTTCCTGGCATTCCCTTCTTTTAGTCAAGTAGCTAATGATAACTGTACCTCTGCTCAAGTAATAACAATACCAACTTCAGGCAATGTTTGTATTACCTCAACAACTGTCAATGCACTTAGTGACAATAGCACGAGTAGTTGCGATACAGGAACTCCAGGTAACGAAGTGTGGTTTACATTTATTGCTACAGGGAGTCAAAATACCGTAACTGTTACTCCAACAGGTAGTCCGGCGATACAGCAAGCAATAGTGGCAATAGATGGGACTGGATGTGCAGATAATGCATTTAATATTTGTAATGCGGCCACAACAAATAATGGAATAGCAACTGCTACATGGACCTTTACTCCAGGAACGCAAGTTTGGGTTTCAGTAGAAAGTAATAACGGTGTTCAAGGTAGCTTTCAATTATGCGTTACCTCTGTTACTCCTCCGCCTTCACCAGGTAGTTCATGCGCTACAGCAACGAACCTTTGTAATAAAAACACTTTTTCGGTAAATTCTTTCCCAGGGAATGGAACTGTTTTTACACCACCTTGCTTTGGTGATGCATTACAGCGTCCAATTTTCTATAAATTCACAGTTGGTGCATCAGGAACATGCGCATGGCAAGCAGATCCAACTGGGAGTGCGGAATACGACTGGGCAATGTATAACATTACAAATGGATGTCCAGGAACCATTGTGTGTTGTAATTGGAATTTTGGATATGAAATGGGGAACCCAGTAGGTATGGCAGCTAATGGTCTTGGTACCTGCAATGAAAATGGTGCCTCCATGAATGCGCTATCAGAATTATCACCTCCAGCAAATGTTGTAGCAGGGCAAACATATCTCATAATTATTGACAACTACAGTAATAACACAACAGGTTTTACTTTCACTTGGGGAGGAACCTTTCAAATGGCACCAACTGCTCAATTTACTGTCAATCCTATAACGGCATGCGGCAGCGCTACTGTTTCAATTACTAACACCTCTGTGGCAGCATCAACCTACAGCTGGAATTTTAACAATGGTAATACAAGTACGCTTCCAACACCACCTAATCAAACTTATTCTTCGCCCGGGACGTACTTAATTTCTTTGACTGCAACATCGGCATCCAATTGTACAAGCACCAGCTCACAAACTGTTACTGTAAATCCAAATCATACTATCACCGCAGGCGCAAATCAACCAGTCTGTGTAAACGTTGCTATGACAAATATTACCATGACCCTAGGTGGTGGAGCAACAGGAGCAACATCTAGTGGTTTACCTCCCGGTGTTAGTTCTTCTGTATCTGGAGGAGTTGTTACCATTAGTGGAACTCCTACGGCAGCTGGAACATACAATTACACCATTACGACAACTGGAAATGCTTGTACTGTAGCCACTACTACAGGAACCATTACCGTGGTTTCAATTCCAACCCCAACCATAACAACAATTCCACCAACCTGCGTGGCGAATGGTATAGCTTCTGTTAGCAATTATAATCCTAGTTTTACATATACTTTTTCTCCCACAGGACCAACAATTGGTGCCGGAGGGGCAATTTCAGGCATGACTCCTGGTACTAATTACACGCTTATTGCTGGAAATGGAACATGTAACTCTACTGCCAGTGCACAATTTAACATAGCAGCTCAGCTTACAACGCCTGCCACTCCAACAATTGTAGTAGTTACACCTACGTGTGCCGCTGCTGGCTCGGCCTCGATAAGCAACTATTCCGGAACATTGACCTATACCTTTACTCCTTCAGGTCCTGTAGCTGGGGCAGCCGGGGCGATTTCAGGTATGACGGCAGGCACCAATTACACCGTGACTTCTGGAAATGGTTCATGTACATCCGCTCCGAGTTTGTCATTTGCTATTGCAGCACAATTAACAACCCCAGCGGTACCAACCATTACAGTTGTACTACCGACTTGTTCAAGTAATGGAACAGCAACAATTACAAACTATAATGCCTCTTTAACTTATACGTTTAATCCAACAGGACCAACAGCAGGAGCAAGTGGAACAATTACAGGTATGACAGTTGGGACGAATTACACGCTAACAGCTGGAGATGGTTCATGTACATCAGCTCCTAGTTCTTCTTTCAGCATTGCTGCTCAATTAACAACACCTGCAATTCCAACCATTACGATCGTTCCGCCAACATGTATAGCTGGAGGTTCTGCCTCAATTTCTAATTATGATGGGACATTAACATATATCTCAAGTCCATCAGGTCTAACAATAGGAGCAGGTGGAGCAATTTCAGGCATGACAGTTGGGACGAATTATACGGTAACTGCTGGAAACGGTTCTTGTACATCTGCTCCGAGTTTATCATTTTCTATTGCAGCTCAATTAACAATCCCTGCAGTTCCAACAATTACAACAAACCCTCCAACTTGCACTGGTAATGGAACAGCAACCATTACAAATTTCTTAGCCTCATTAACATACACTTTTACCCCAACTGGACCAACGGCTGGAGCCAATGGAGTTATTTCAGGTATGACCGTTGGGACTAGTTACACGGTAATAGCAGGAAATGGATCATGTAGTTCGGCTGCGAGCACTTCATTTAGTATAACGGCACAATTAATCACGCCTGCAGTGCCAACAACCTCAGTTGTTGCTCCTACATGCGCTGCCGGTGGCTCTGCTTCAATAACGAATTACGATGGAACATTAACATATACCTTTAGCCCATCTGGTCCAACAGTTGGAGCGAGCGGAGCAATTTCAGGAATGACCGCTGGAACAAATTATACGGTTACCGCTGGAAATGCAAATTGTACATCAGCGGCAAGTAGCCCATTCAGTATTTTAGCCCAATTGACGACGCCTCCAGTACCAACTATTACAACAACTCCAGCTTCATGTTCAAGTAATGGAACAGCAACAATTACAAACTATAATGCTGCTTTAACTTATACATTTACTCCAACAGGACCAACAGCAAGTGCAAATGGGGTAATTTCAGGAATGAACGTTGGTACAAGTTATACTGTTATTGCTGGAAACGGATCGTGTAGCTCATCTCCAAGTAATGCATTTAGTATAGCATCACAATTAATCACGCCTCCTGTACCAACAATTACTGTTACATCTCCAACATGTTCGGCTAATGGTACAGCATCAATAAGTAATTATGATGGAACATTGACATACACTTTTTCTCCAACTGGCCCTAGCATAGGTGCGGGTGGATTAATTTCTGGAATGACTGTAGGTTCAAACTACAGTGTAACAGCTGGAAATGGAACATGCACCTCAGCGCCAAGCGCCTCATTTAGCACAGCACCTCAATTAACAACACCATCGTTACCAACAATTGCCACAACCCCAGCTACATGCTCTAGTAATGAGACGGCGAGTATATCAAATTATGTTTCTACACAAACCTATACATTTACTCCAACAGGACCAACTGTAGGAGCCGTTGGATTAATATCTGGGTTGACTGTCGGAACGAGTTATATGGTAACAGCAAGTAACGGTCCATGTACGTCAGCTACAAGTTTACCTTTTACCATTGATGCCCCGATTCCTTTTCCTTCAATTCCATTTCAGGTTGATAATCCAGTAGGGTGCTCACCTCATACAGCAACACTTTCAGCTGCCAATATTCCTGGAATTCAATACCAATGGACAGCAAATGGAAGCTTAATTGGCAATGGGGCATTGTTAACCTCCACATTTACTAATACTGGTTGTTATGACATTCAACTAACAATATCAGATGCTCAGGGATGTGTTGCAACTTCATCAGAACCTGATTTTGTTTGTGTAGAAGCAAATCCTGTTGCCGCATTTACACCAAACCCAACTCTTTTTACTGATAACTCACAAAACGTAATCTTTAGTAATTCATCTACCGGTGCTGAAACGTATGTTTGGGATTTCGGCGATTTGTCAACTTCAACAGAGACTAACCCTACTCATTATTATACAAATATTCAAGGTGGAATGATCATAACATTAACAGCAACTTCGGCACTAGGATGTATTGATGAGGCCACGTATGTTATTAACTTCCAAGAAGAAACTATTTTCTATGTACCTAACTCGTTTACCCCGGATCAAGATGAATTTAACCAAACGTGGGGCCCAGTATTTACACAAGGGTTTGATCCCTATAATTTTGATCTCTATTTATTTAATAGATGGGGAGAATTAATTTGGGAGAGTCATGATGCCACTGCGCAATGGGATGGTTCATATGGTGGAAAAGCACTTCATTGTCCAGATGGAATCTATACATGGAAGATAGTCTACAAACCGAAAGAAACTGATGAGAAAAAAGTAATTACAGGTTATGTAAACTTAATTCGATAATTAGAAAAACGAAATATATCCAATATGTATTTTTCCTTGATTCAATTGAATTGAATTATTTAATTGTTTTCCAAGAGCATAAGTAACTGAAAAAATCCCAAGTTTTGTTCCAAAAGACAAGCCTAATCCAAAACCTAAAGGTGAATCTTTTACATATTTTAATGTCGAATTATCTTCGTACCATGCTTGGTTATAAAAGCCGAACAAGGCAGAGTTTTTATCTAATAAAAATCGATATTCTATTTGACTAATTAAGTATGATGTTGCAAAAAGCTCCTCCTCATTGAATCCTCTCAATGAATTTAAACCACCAAAGCGTATCCGTTCATTTGCATAAGTGGTATCGTTAAAAACCCAATCCCAATTTGCGGCTACTTTTAAAATATGGCGTTTTAACAGTGGATAATATTTTTCAATAGTTAGCTGACCTTTCGCTGATAACTCAGATTTTTCTATACTTTTTACTTTTCTATTTCCAAGTGCTAATTCAACAAATATAAAACTGCCTTTTCTCGGATTTGGCGCGTAATCTAAATTTTTACGATTCACTGAAATTCCATAGGAGTTTGAAGAGGTACTTGTGTAATTGAGGATCGATGAATTTGAATTTAATACGCTATTTGACCAAAAGGAATAAAACCCCTTTAACATAAAATTATTTTTTAAAGAATAGGTCAATCCCACAGTTGACTTTATTTCAAGAAAGGAACTGTCTCTTTTATAAAAATTAAACTTTCCATCAAGACCAAATCTTGTTTTAAATAAATAAGGCACATTAGAATATATAAATAAATTTTGAGTTCCAGGTTGAATGCTACGCCAGTTCATTTCAAAGAGTTCGGCTCGTTTTAAAGCATTTTGAAGCTTTAATTGAAGTTGACCTGTAAACGCCATTCGTTGAGTTGCCGGATTTGGTTGAAGCCCAAGTGCACCGTTTATTGAACTTACTGGTCTTGATTTAAGATATAGATACAAATCAACCTTGCGATCATAAAATAATAATTCCGATTTACGAAATTGTTCAAGAAATGGCAGAAATCCCAATTCTTTTTCCATTTCTTTGAGCAAACCTTCATTATAGGGTTTTCCTGATTTTATCCCACTCAAATTATAGATTAAAGCAGGATAAACAGATGAATCACCTTTTATAACTATGTTTCCCCATTGATATTTTTCACCACGAATAATAGATAATTTACCTATCAACTGTATTTTTGATGGAAACTTGCACTCACTGATTTGAAGTTTTGCAAACGGATACCCATTATTTAAATAGATTTGAGAAATTGTATTCAGGTAATTCTTTAGGGCGTTTCTAGTTAACTTTAATGATTCCTGGGTGAAGCCATTCCTTTTTAAAAACACTTTTTCGACAGAATCTAGCTCCAGTTTTGCCTCTTGAAATAAAGGCCCAATAAAGAGTTTTACTTTTTTACTATTGCTTGTTTCTTCCCTACTTTCGATTGAAAACAAGAAATAACCTTTTTCAATGTATGTATTCTGTAAATCAGACAAATATTTATTCGCTAAATCCTTGTTTTTGAAGATAGAATCAAGATTTTTTAATGCTTTCCACTCATCCTCGTATGAAAATAGAACTCTAAACTCTTGAGTATGTGCAGCAAGACTTGTGAGTAATAGACAAGAAAACAAGAGTAGACGCATAGTTTACTAACGCCTTTATCTAGTTATTATTCTTGTACCATTTGGCCATAAATCGTGTAAAGTCGCTCTAATTCTTCAATTTCTTTCGAAATAGCTTGCTTTTCAGAAGCACTTTCGGTTTGTTCAAGCTTCTTATTTTCAGCTTCTATTTTTTGAGAAATAATGTCCATTGTATATTCAACAATTCTTGAAAAATACATCTGAGTAGAGGAATTACCTTCCTTGCTCAAATATTCAATAATTGTATAGGTTTTCTCAATAACTTTTGAGTTTGTATTGAAACAAAGATTCAACAAGCCCCCCAATACATTCAATTCATCGAAACCACTAAATTTATTCGTAATAAAAATCGATTCAAAGAACGAAAAATTTGCTTCTGTACCATGTTGGCCATATACCTCGGAAACTGCAACAAGAATTTTCTCCGTTTTATCTTTGGCGATTAATTCTTCAGCCTTTTTCAATCCTTTTTCCTTATCAATACTGGATAATTTAGAAAGAGCAGTAACTTGAACAGAATAGGATTGATCTTTATCAATTCGATCCATATATACCTGATTTTGTTTCTCCTCATCCAAGTTTTTACTGATGAATGTCAAAGCCGCAGAACGAACACTCGATTTTGGATCAGTAGAAGCCAGGGTTTGAATTTTTTGTTTTGCTTGTTCTAAAAATTTTCCTGTCAATATATTAGCCTTTTCAATCGCAATTTTTCGAATATTCCAAAATGGATCATTCAAGGCGTCAAGAATAACCTGCTGACATTTTTGATCGTCTCTACGAGAAGCGTATTTTAAAGCTTGAGCGCGCAGTTTATAGGTGTTCTCCGGCTGGTATTGATCAATAAACTGACCAAAAGGCTTTTCAACATATACAGAACCTAAAAGAACTTGATTAGCATCAAAAATTACATTTCTTAATGTGCCAGAATAACTAAAAGAAAAAGATTGCTCCGCTTCAGTAATGGTTATTTTTTCAACTCTCTTGCCTTTATCGTCGTGAATTAGAACGGACACAGGTAATTTGTATAATGGATATTCAGATAATTTTTGTTTTTGCAATACATTTAGTTCAACCGTTTTTTCTCCTGAGTTATCCGTTTGATATACTTGAAGTACAGGATGCCCTTTGCCCAAGAACCATTGATTAAAAAACCAATTTAAATCCTCACCGCTAACCTCTTCAAAAGCTAATCGCAGATTATGAACTTCGGCAGCCTTATATTTATTTTGAGTCAGATAAGTATTCAATCCTTTAAAGAAAGCCGCATCGCCTAAATAATTCCGTAACATATGCAAGATTCTCCCTCCTTTATTGTACGAATGACCATCAAACATATCTTCTTTGTTGTAATAATTGTAGTTGATCAAGTCGTGATGATTTCCGAAAGTAGAATTATAGTATCCTTGAGCCTCTTCTTCTGCTTGATAATTTGCCTCGTCCAATCCATAGCGGAACTCATCCCACAAGTATTGCGAATAATTTGCGAAAGACTCATTTAATGGTAAGTTTGCCCATGATTCACAAGTCACATAATCACCAAACCAATGGTGGAATAATTCGTGTGCAATTGTAGATTGGTCATTTCCATCCAATAACTCGCGATCGGTTTTATAAACAAAGTCACCAAAAATAACTGCTCCTGTATTTTCCATTGCTCCAGAAACGTAATCGCGCACAACAATTTGATGGTATTTATCCCAAGGATATTCAACGCCTAGAAGTTGAGAGAAATGCTTAATCATAGCTGGTGTTTCACCAAAAATTGCTTTTGCATACGGTTCGAATTTAGGCTCTACGTAATAGTTTACTTCCATTTTACTTCCATCTGGTCTTGTATAGAAATCTTTAACTACCTTAAATTCACCAACTGCCATCATAAATAGATAGGGTGCATGTGCCAGGTCTTGTTTCCAATGATCTGTGCGCGTTCCATCCGTATTTTTCTTCGAAGAAATCATCCTACCATTAGACAAAGTGGAGTATTTATCATCAACGGTCATGAAAATCTCTTGTGTTGTTTTAGCATTTGGTGAGTCGATAGTTGGAAACCACACTGAATTTGCTTCCGTTTCACCTTGTGTCCAAATTTGAGGCATTTTTCCTTTCTCTTCACCTTTTGGATTAATAAAATACAACCCCTTATCAGAAGTTATTGCCGCACTACCAGAAAGAGCTCTTTCGTTTGGTTTTGAAACATAATCAACAACTACCGAATAATTTTCAGTACGTGTATATTTTTTATCCAATTTAATGCGTATTTGACTGCTGTCATAAGTGTAAGTCAAACTTTTTCCATTCAATGAAACACCTTTTATGTCCATACCTTTAGCGTCTAAAGTAAGGCTATCAGTATCGTAAAAATGAGGTTTTGCTGTTATTGTTGCCTTTCCATTCAATTTCGAATTAGACCAATCAAAACTAACTTCTAATTTTGTGTGAATTAGATCATTATAAAGGGTTCTACTTGGATTGTAGGTTTTTACTTCATCTGCTTCAGCTAAACTACTGAAGTACTCATCATCAGAAATTGCGTTCATTGTGGCATTATCTTCAGACAGATAGCCACTATCATCTTGAATGGTGTAAGATAATTCTTTTTCGTTATTACATGCGAAAAGTATCGCAATCAAGCTAATTACTACAAAATATTTCATGTGATTTAAATTTTTCATTTTAATATTGATTTATTTCCTTCTCTCGAAAGAATCCATCTTAAAATTTCGAAGTGTAATATTAGTTAAAATATTTTACTAGACAATTCATAAGTGTGAATAAAAAGGAGAAACAAATATTAAAATAATAAAGTCAAAAATTAATTATTACTAATCGATAAAAAACTTAGGTAAAAAAGATTTTTGAAAAAAATAAAATCGTAATTTTAAAATTCATGGACGATTTTATAAAACACCTTATTTCTGAGTTTCAGCTACCGCTGACTAATCCTGTATTAGTCTTTTCACTTTTGTTGTTTATAATACTTCTTTCGCCCATTGTACTTAGAAGATTTCGAATTCCAGGGATTATTGGTTTGATAATTTCAGGTTTATTAATTGGGCCTCATGCCTTTGGTTTAATAGGTTTCAATGCATTAAAAGCAGAAGGATCTATTAAATTATTTTCAACTATTGGCTTGCTATATATCATGTTCATGGCGGGTCTTGAACTAGACTTGAATCAATTTAAAAAGTATTTTAATAAAAGTTTAACTTTTGGCTTATTGACTTTCATTCTCCCTTTAGCCCTGGGCTATCCGATTTGTCACTATATTTTGCATTTGAATCCGATGTCCAGTCTCTTGGTAGCAAGTATGTTTTCTACTCACACATTAGTTGCCTATCCAATCATTAGTAAATATGGTTTATCAAAACATACTTCAGTAGCAATTACAGTTGGCGGAACAATTTTAACAGATACGGCAGTTTTGATTATTTTGGCAATTATTTCCAGTTCTTCTAAGGGTAATCTTGATTCTGCCTTCTGGATTCGTCTAATTACCTCACTTACTATATTTTCAATTATTATGTTTGTGGGTATTCCAAAAATTACCCGTTGGTTTTTCAGTAAGTTGGATAGTGAAAAATCATCTCAGTACATTTATGTTCTTTCTGTTGTGTTTTTTGCGGCCTTTTTGGCGGAGGTAGCTGGTGTTGAGCATATTATTGGAGCCTTCGTAGCTGGTTTAGTGCTAAATCGCTTGATTCCCCATAATTCAGTTTTAATGAATAGAATTGAGTTTATTGGCAACTCTTTATTTATACCGTTTTTCCTTATTTATGTTGGAATGGTAGTGGATTATCGGGCTTTTTTACAAGGGACTTGGCCTTTAGTAATAGCCGGAGTTTTAACTCTTTTTGCCATATTCAGCAAGTGGTTAGCTGCTTTTGTAACACAGGTAATTTTTAGGATGTCTTCCACAGAACGGCAAGTGATTTTTGGATTAAGTACCAGTCATGCAGCTGCAACCTTGGCGATAATAATGGTTGGATATAAAGATGGTCTTTTGGATATAAATATTGTAAATGGAACTGTACTTTTAATTTTATTTACATGTATGACCGCCTCTTTTGTAACCGAAAGTGCTGGAAAGAAACTTCTTATTCAAATAAATGAAACAGGTGAGGGAGATCAAAATGAAACTAAATTAAGGAACCAACATCTTATGGTTTCAATGAATGAACTAAAAGGCAATGAAAGTTTAATTGATTTCTCATTATTAATTTCAGATCCTAAGGTTATTAATCCAATTTCAGTGGTTAGTGTATATCCAAACAATGAGAAGGCAGAAATGATGATTCGAAAATCTAGGAAATCACTAGAAGAAATTGTAAAGCACTTTTCTGGACACGAGGCGAAACTAAATACAATTGCAACAATAGACTATAATTTATCATCAGGAATAGCAAGAGTTTCCAAAGAATTGGTTGCGGACATTATCGTAATAAACGACAACAGAAATACAAATATTATCAAAAGAATGGTCGGGGATGATCGAGAGCACCTAATGGATGTTTGCGATAAAACTATATTCTTCTGTCACTTCGAGAAAACTGCAATCACCTACACTAATATTGTTGTGATGGCACCCCCACTTTGCGAACTGGAAAACTCCTTTGCAATATGGGTTGAGCGTATTTTTCGATTTGCGAAAGAACTAAATATTAAAATTGAACTTTATGCTACAAGCGCAACTAAAGATCGGTTTAATAAGGTGAGTATCGCTAATAAAGTTGAGTTGCCGGTTAAATTTTTTGAAATTCAAAACCTTGATGAATCATTCTTATTATACAACAAGAATAAAAATGACTTAATTTTTACTTGTTTAGCGAGGAAAGGTGCTGTTTCCTATAGCATAGAAATTGATTCCTTCACTAGTAAGTTGGAAAAAGCATGTCCTGAAAATGATGTGGTTTATGTTTATCCAGCTTCTGAAATCGATCCTGTTTTCTCAACTTATAAGGATGTTTCAGCCTCACCAATAGCTGTAGGAGTAGAAACCATTCAGAAAATCGGTAGAGAGGTTGGAAACATTTTAACTGGGCCAGCGAATAAAAAAAGAAGAAGAAAATAGCTTATTTACTCAACACCTTTGGAATTCGAATATAATCAGAATCCTTTTTTGGGGCATTTTTTAAAGCATCATTTTTTGAAATTGTATCAACAGCAACATCTTCCCTCAATACATTTACCTCATCTGACATAAAGATAAGTGGTTCAACACCAGAAGTATCAACAGAATTCAACGCATCCATGAAGTTTATAATCTTCTCCATATCCTGCTTGATTTCTTGCTTCTCATCCCCGATGAATTCAAGGCGGGCAAGGTGCGCAATATGTTCAACTATTTCGTCAGTAATTTTCATTAAAGCAAAGTTAGGATAACTTTTTCAATTCTGCTTTTTTCTGTCTATTTTTTATCCAAGCATTGAGCGCAACTACAAGGATAATTAATGTTGCACCCATATAAAATTTGGTATTCAAAAGAGTATGTTCATTCAGAATAAAAATAGCTAATAAAATCGTGTAAATCGGTTCTAGATTAATGCTTAAAGAAACTGTAAATGCACCGAGCATTTTTACAATCTCAATGGTAACTAAAAAAGCAAATGAGGTACATAAAATACCTAGAAACAGCAACCAAAGAAAATCACTTTGTGTCATCACAAAAAGTTCAGTTGAAAATCTTCCTTGAAAAGCCAAAACGATACTTATAAAAACAAATCCCGTGAGCATTTCAAAAAGTGTAATCGTTGGTGTAGGAATAGTTTGAGCTAATTTTCCATTGAATACAGAAAAAAGTGCGGCGCACAAAGCAGAGACCAAGCCATACCCAAGCGCTTCAAATTCATTAGGCTTGAAATCAGATGAAACAAAGTAAATTCCAAAAATGACTATTAATCCCAACAAAAATTCATGCCACTGAAAGGGCCTTTTCATTACCAAAGGTTCAAGCCAAGTAACATGTAAGGTTGTTGTTGAGAGACATAAAATGCCCAAGGATGCTGTTGAAAGCTGAATAGATTTATAAAACGTAATCCAATGCATCGCAACTATTATTCCCACTCCGATAAGTTTGAACCCATCTTTCACAGAGGCAATTCTCATAGGGTATTTTCGGATAACCATAAATAGTCCAAGTGCAACAAAGGCTATTAATACACGATGCCAAACAATTACCAAAGACTCTAAATGAATAAGCTTTCCTAAAATTCCTGTGAATCCCCACATGAAAATGATGAGGTGCATCAAGAGGTGGTATTTGTAGGTTTGAAACACGATGCGAAAGTACGGAAAGAAGATTAGATTTCTAGCTTTTTAAAATCAAGCGTAATGTCTTGAATTAAAAAGAAACTTCCAAATACAAGAATAGTATCATGAGATGTAGATCTCTTCAAACAATCAGTAATTGCGTGGTTTACATTCTCATATAGTTCTATTTTCCTATCAAGATTGGTTTCTTTAATATCAATCATCGCATTAATTTTCCAACTTCGTTCTGAATGAAAGGTTGTTAGCTGAATAAGCGAATCATTTGGGAATACCCCAATAATTTCGTGATAATTCTTGTCGGCACTCGAACCATAAACGATGAATAGTTTGCCTTCAATTGTATTTTGAATTAAAAACAAGGTAGCTTTAATTCCTTCAAGATTATGCGAAACATCTAGAATCACGCGTGGGCTCTCGTGAACTACCTCTACCCTTTTTTGATAGCCCGAATTTTTTGTTAAATGAAAAAGAGCCTTTTCAAATACCTTTTGATCTATGGAAACTTGTTCTGTTTTACTCAATTTTTCCAATGTAAGAAAAGCAGTTTTTGCGTTTTGTTGTTGAAATCCTACGTCAAATGGAAAGGTTAATTTTTCCATCCAAGTAGGAAAACCAGCCTCATCAACAAAGTAAATTGTCGAATTCATATCCTTCGCTTTTCGCTCAAACACTGGCGTGATTTCGTCGTCATTTTCACCAATTACAACTGGTAATTGATGTTTAATAATCCCTGCTTTTTCACCTGCGATAAGTGCTCTTGTGTTTCCTAAAAATTGCGTATGGTCTAATCCGATGGTCGTAATAACCGAAATCAATGGGGTAATGCAATTGGTAGCATCTAAACGACCTCCCATTCCTACTTCAATCACGCAATACTCACATTTCTTTTGATGAAAATGGTAGATTGCCATGGCAAATGAAATCTCAAAAAAGGAAGGCTCAATTTCTTGAATGGATTGAATAGAATTGCAAAAATCAATCACAGATTCTTCTGAAATCATTTCTCCATTTATCCGAATTCGCTCCCGAAAGTCTAAAAGATGTGGAGAGGTAAACAATCCAACCTTAAAACCACTTTCCGTTAAAAAAGAAGCCAAAATGGATGAAGTAGTTCCTTTACCGTTAGTACCAGCAACATGGATAAATTTCAATTCTTTTTCTGGATTTCCTATTTTATTCAATAAGAATAGAATGTTCCCTAAATCAGGTTTATAAGCAGCCGCACCAATTTGTTGGTAGGAAGGAAATTGTTGAAAAAGCCAGGAAATTGCTTCTTGATACGTTTGGAACACGTTAATCTTGTTTCAAGACAATTTTTGGAAAAGTGTAAGATCTAGAATTTTTATTTTTCCCATTGCACTTAGTACATTGAGATTTAGATACAATTTCTTTGATTTTCTTTTCAACACTCGCTGCAGCACCTCCTAATCCAGTTACTGTAACAGACGAAACGGATCCATCTGCCTTAATTTTTATAGTAACATTAGCACTTGTTGGTTTTGTTACTGGAACATTATTTTTAAGTAAATTAATGATTGAATTCAAATTGGATGGGGTATTATCGCAGGTTGTTCCATCTCCTTTTCCATCATCAGAAGGACCGGTATCATTTCCAAAACCTCCTGATCCTCTTCCACCATAACCTCCAGTTCCAAAAGGGTTATCACCTTCTCCGGTTCCATTGGGCTTACCAGTTTGTGTTGTACTTGTACTACTTTTTCCAGTTAATACTTGTTTTGCGTCTGTAGGAGATGGCGAGGCATCCGTAGGAGATGTAGCTCCGCCTCCTCCAGGATCTACAACCAACTCTTTTAGTTCAAGCTCTTCTAAGGTTGTTTCTGTTTTCACTACGACATCCATTGGTGGAGGATCCATTTTTGTGTAGGTAAAAAAGAAGAGAATAATAAACAAAATTGCTAAAACTATGGCAGCGGCAATATATCCTTTGCGAATATCTCTTGGGTCTGCTACCTCAGGAGATTCTGATTTATTATTCAACGTTGCAATCATCTTTTTATTATTTATCGTATGCTAAGACAGGGTCCCAGCCATTTGCCTGTGCTAAAGCTAAAACGCTAAACACAGCCTCATAACTCGCTTTTTTATGTCCTGCAATTCGCAATTTCTGTTTACCCGTCTTTTGAACTGCCGCAGCCGCCAATTCTTTAATTTGGTTAAATTCCATCGGCTTTGCCATATCACCACCCGGCATCACCACATATTGGTTATTTTCAGTAATTACAACCGTTGCCTCTACAGGATCTTTCACTGGCTTTAAACTTTCATCTGGTTTTGGCAAATCAATAGGGGTTTGATTATTAGCCATTAAACTCATGATGATAAAGAAAATCAAAAGCAGGAACACCAAATCGGTCATGGAGGCCATACCTCCCTCAACCTTGATTTTATTTCGTGTACTGAAATTCATAACTTCTTATTTGCCAGTTTGATTTAATAAATCCATGAACTCCAATGCGGCATTCTCCATTTGATAAACTACTTTTCCAATCTGACCAACTAAATAATTATACCCCATAAATGCAATAATACCAACAATCAGACCACCAACAGTAGTAATCATAGCGGTCATGATACCAGGAGCAATAATTTTCAATTCTAAGGCTTGGGCATTTTGCAAATCGATGAAAACGACAACCATCCCGATAACCGTACCAAGGAATCCAATCATTGGGGCTGCACCTGAAGCAGTTGCCAAGAAATTTAAGCGTTGTTCCAAACGAAGGATTTCAAATTTACCCGTATTTTCGATTGTTGAAGCTATACTCTCGTTTTTCGCTGAACCAATTCGTGAAATACCTTTTGCTAACATTTTTGCAATTGGACTTTCAGAACTTGCGCATAGAGCTTTTGCTCCATCAATATTTCCATTCTGAAGATTGGATTTCACTCCGTTTAACAAACCTGCTTCCTCCCTAGTGGCTTTGCGAAGTGCTAAAAAACGTTCAACAAATACGAATACGGTGTATCCAAGCATAATCACTAAGATTAAATTGATGATCCATCCGATTCCTGCATTCGATGCGCTGATAATATCCCACAGTGGAACTTCTATCTTTTTAGATGCTTGTTGTGGTGCGGCTTGTAATAAAAATGTAAAACTCATACGAATAAAACTTATAATTAATAATTAGTTACGAAAACAAAAGAAAAACTCCAATTCCTCCAAAATACCCGAGAGCAGCCAATAAGCTAATTCGCTTCATGTACCAGAAGAAAGTGATTTTTTCCATACCCATAGCCACAACACCAGCAGCAGATCCTATGATTAAAATTGAACCACCAGTACCAGCAGCAAATGCAATAAAATGCCAAACCTGAGCATCCATAGGTTCTTGGAACATACCAATACTTGCAGCTACCAGAGGAACATTATCTATTATAGCCGAGGCAAGTCCTAACATAGTTACAAAAATATTTTCTGAAATACCTGCATTTTTCACGTCTTGTCCAAAGTTGAAAATTAAACCTGCAGATTCCATAGCAGCTACAGTCATTAGGATTCCTAAGAAAAACAAAACGGATGGCATTTCAATTTTACCTAAGGCACGCATAGTTGGTCCGCTATGACCATTTGCTTCTTCTGGTCTTGAATTAGCATCCATTGTGAAAGAACGATTGCTAATAAATTCCGCAATTACTGCAAATAAAGCCAACGACAACATCATACCCAAATAAGGAGGTAAATGAGTGATTGTTTTAAATACAGGTACAAAAATGATTAATCCCAACCCTAAGAACAACATCAACTTCGAATTTGGATTTGCTTTTTCCTCTTCCATAACTGCAACTTCTCCTTTGAAAGCCGGTAAAAATGTTCCAACTATTAAAGGTAATAAGATACATACTAATGATGGTAATCCTAATCTGATAATCAAATGTTCAGTAGTTACCTTATTTGCCATCCAAAGCATGGTAGTGGTTACATCCCCAATTGGCGTCCATGCTCCACCCGCATTCGCTGCAATGATAATAAAACCGGCGTACCACATACGATCTTCTTGATCTGATACAATTTTTCGAAGAATTGTAATTAACACAATAGTTGCAGTAAGGTTATCGATAATCGACGATAAGAAGAAGGCAAGAAAGGATACAATCCACAAGAGAGCAACTTTACTTCGTGTTTTAATCATCCCTTTAATAGATGAAAACCCTTCGAAATAGTCAATCATTTCTACTATTGCCATCGCTCCCATCAAGAAAATCAAAATTTCTGCTGTCTTTCCAAAATGATGTAGCAAAGCCTCATTTACAAGATGCAAACGTGATTCGTGATCTCCTGTCATTGCAGGAATAACTCCGTCTTTAACACCAGATGCAGGATCCAACCAATGTGTGAGACTATCAGCGCCAAATGCTAATAAGGTCCAACAAGCGACCATCATCAAAAGAGCAGGAATTAGTTTGTCGATTTTTAATGAATGCTCCATGGTTATAGCGACATAGCCCACAACAAAAATGATAAAAAGATAAATTTCCATGATATTAAATTTTAGTTTACTAATTGTTCCAGAGCTTGTTCAAAGGCTGTTCTGGCAAGCCCGGTTTTATTTTGGTTTACTTTATATGCTTTATTTAGCGCTACTTTTATTGTTACACTTGTATCATTAAAAATTTCTTCATCGGTTAAGGCATGTAAATCGTTACTCATCAGGTAGGCAAAAACGCGCGCCATTCCACAATTGGCAATGAAATCAGGGATTAAAGAAAGGGATGAATCTGCTTTTTCGGCAATTTTACCGAAAAATATTTCGGGATCAGCAAATGGTACGTTGGCACCGCAAGAAATAACGCTAACACCTGCAGAAACCATTCTGTCTAACTGATTTTCAGTAATCATTCTGGAGCCAGCACAGGGAATAAAAACATCTGCCTTTAAGTCCCAAATGCGCTCATTAACCTCATCATATGAAATAAGACCTGGATGATTCAATTCATTTCCATTCTTCGAGAGAAAAAGTGCTTTCACCTCATCAAAACTAAACCCATTTTCATTCATCAATCCACCAACGCGGTCAATGATTCCAACGATTATTGCTCCATTTTGAGCCAGGTAATAAGCTGCAGCGGACCCCACATTACCCCATCCTTGAACAATCACTTTTTTTCCAGTTATATTACCTCCCCAGATGTTATAATAATGACGAATCGACTCAGCAACACCATATCCTGTAATCATATCAGCCACGACAAGCTTTTTTTCAACTGAAGGCGAGAAATCAGAATCTTCAATTACTTTCAAAACTCCTTGGCGCAATTGACCAATACGATTAATTTTTTGTGATTCCTTGGGTTGAAAATGGCCATTAAATACACCTTCTTGGGGATGCCAGACACCGCAATCCTCCGTTATTGGAATTACTTCGTGTATTTCGTCTACATTCAAATCTCCTCCAGTACCATAATAATGCTTTAGCAACGGAGAAACTGCTGCATACCATCTTCGCAAAACACCTTCTTTTCGTGGATCTTTAGGGTTG